>Ga0154020_10003784_pt1 | contig 18125 bp, 27 predicted proteins | sample Klosneuvirus_201_FD_109709 | JGI IMG/M metagenome (GOLD analysis project Ga0154020, IMG submission 109709) | Active sludge microbial communities from wastewater, Klosterneuburg, Austria - Klosneuvirus_20160825_MG | ecosystem: Engineered > WWTP > Aerobic digester > Activated sludge | place... | reverse complement strand
CACCCGTCCTTGCTCCTCCTCCTCCTGGCTCCGGCCCCTCCTCAGCTGCACCCATTGGTGGGTTCTATGTGGACGCCTACTCTCGAGAAGAGGAGAGGCGAGGTGGCGCTTGGATGGATGTTTGCAAGTCTCGCACTGTCAGCGTCGGTGGCAGTGTGAAGCAGATCCCAGTAGCTTACCTCATCTGCAATGGCAGCCCTCCTACTAAAGAGATCCCTTCCCTCATGACGTATTTTCACTCCCCCTCCTCCCCCTCCCCTTTCCCCTTCCCCTCTCCCCTCCCCGCTCCCCTCCTTGCTCCCCTCCCCCTGAGTATGTCTATATCATGGACAACATGTGTAGGTTCCGCGAGGTGGAGACTCTTTTCCATGAGTTTGGCCATGGTCTGCAGCATATGCTCACCTCTGTCGACTACCACGATGCCTCTGGTACCCTTGATCGATATGCATCGCAACTTATAATATCTGAATAAGGAGTATTTGTTGAGGAATCAACGGAGTGGAATGGGACGCGGTGGAGCTTCCCTCTCAGTTCATGGAGAACTGGTGCTACCACAAGCCCACCTTCCTCGCTCTCACTGAACATGTCAACACCAAGCAACCGCTTCCCGAGGACCTCTTCGAAAGGTATGTGTTGTTATATAAATTGATTAATGGCGACGAAAGACTGATCATGTTGATCAGAATTTCAAAGTCGCGTAACTATCGCGCCGCCTCCATGATGCTTCGGCAGCTCAAGTTTGGTCTCACTGATCTTGATGTTCACACCAAGCTCGGTAACAATCTCTCTCCTTCTGAACCGAGACATTCTTAAGTATGGAATTCTTATGATATTGTCTGTTGCTCTGCAGGCCGCGAGTTCGCATGGGACGATGTGAAGGCGATCCAGAGTCAAGTAGCGAAGCTCACTGATGTCCTCCCTACGTTGCCCCAGGACTTCACCCTTTGCACCTTCAGCCACATCTTCGCTGGTCCAATCTCTTCTCTTCTCTTTTCTTATTTTGTTGGTTCTCTTTCCCAACTGACGAGATTGCGTGTAGGCGGCTACGCTTGTGGTTACTACAGCTACAAGTGGGCCGAGGTGCTAAGTGCGGATGCCTGGTATGTATTCGTCAATGCCGATCTGAACAACAAAGAAGCCATCAAGAAGGTCGGCTCGAGGTTCCGACAGACCGTGCTCGGCCTAGGTGGAAGCCAGCCGCCTCTCGACGTCTTCCGCGCCTTCAAGGGCAGTGACCCCGACCCCAAGTCTCTCCTCCGCCAAGACGGCTTGCTCGGCGAGAACTAGGTCTGTGTTGGCGATATGTTGAAGAAATACATTTCCTCTCAGGATCTATTCGAGGGTCGGTATCCTTATATGGCTTTCTAGTAAGAGGACTCTTCCTCGATCGGAGGTTTCTCGGCAACGCCTCGGAGGTAACAGGTCGGTCTCGGATCTGACATTCGCTAGACACTTCATTGCCAACAATCTCTATTGATACCATTGGTGCTAGAGTAGAATGCAAGCTCGTGTAGGACAGCGCATCCTCAGCCGCAGCTCTTCGGGTGCGCTCGATATACTGGAGTCCATTGGTTGTCTTGACTCGTAGACTCCCTTCTCCCCTCGAACAGCATTTCCCTCCCCATCTTATTCAAAACGATTTAAATACATCTATCTCAAAACTATGAGTCATTGATCGCGCACTTCTTTGTTGTTCAAAAAGAGAGCGGCATTGACGACGATTTTTCTCCTTCCCGAATGCCCCATGCCCATCGACGTCCCCCACTGACTGTACCGTTAATATCTGAGCCGATATGATGTTGATACAGTTCCTATATAGTGGCGATGCAGAGGCGTGGGTATGCGGAGCCTCTCCGCGGTTTGCCGGGTGACTCCTGGTGGGACCGCAACAAGTTCATGGCCACGATCCTTGGTCTTGGTGCCGCTGGAGGCTTATACTACTACTTGTACGGCGGCAACAAGACCACCAAGTACGAGAAGACCACCACGACTTCCACCCACTAACTGAAGCTGCTCTCAGGCCGTGCAACTTCCCGGGTTCGAATGGAATGATTTAAGGGTCTACTCCTTCCAATTCCTTCATAATGTTCATGCTTTTTTGAATAATAAATCGATGGCGATCCTATGATCAGCCAGTGGACATGGAACTCAGAGAAGGCGGTTAACTACACAAATAGGCCGAGTAGCGGACGAGCCGACGAGACGACAGGCGGACGGAGCCCCTTTTACAACATCACAGAGAGCGTCGTCGCGGACATTGACCAGAGGGGCAGAAGAATCGTCAAGGTCCAGGCCATTGTTGGGGTTGATTCTGCCCAAGCGACCTGCGCAGGCAAGTTGAGGATCCATCTTGTAGGCGACGGCACGGAGTCAAAAACAGTTTTTTTTCGATAGAAGGGGACGTGCGGCGTTGGTACCAATGAAAAGATGTCGAAAATAATGATATTTATATGAAGTGTTCTCTTTTCTTCCGCCTCGAAAGGAGAAAATTTATGATAGATATCTCTTTTTTGGCCACAGAATTCAAACGACGAATTAACTCCGAGTATCTCCTCCTCCCTGTCCTCCTTCTCGATTTGGTAGACTAATACCTTCAAAACTTGCTTCTCGATATTACTCCGAAGATTATATTTATCGAAACGAAAATTTAGTGAACCCACGATCTCAGTTTACTTATTTGATTATCTATAAAAGGCTTCTGGCGGCGGCGAAATGTTTCGTCGAGCTCGAGGATTTCTCGTTGGTCGAGGAGCTCTTGAGATGCGCCCCATATGCAGCACTACGATCCATTTCAGATCGAACTCCATTCCAATAGATTTCCATTATCAATCTCTTTCAACTGGAGCGAAGAGATCTTATAGCGAGCGCGCCCTTGCGCATACATGGGTCACCCCCAAGGAAGCACCATTGACTACTCGAAAACGTACCATCGCCTATTTCATGCGGCCAACCTTCCTGTCGTTTCTCGATTTGGTTTTATTATCAAACATAGCTTACATTGGAGTGATCTTGCATGGGATCATGGGCCATCGGAACAACTGGGCCGGCTTCGCTCAGAAGTTCGTCGACGCTCAGAAAGAGCGCAACGTCTGCGCGCTGCTCGTCGACCTCAGGAACCACGGCGACTCCGCTCGAATTGTACTTTCTATAAATTGATATTACGTATATATAGTATGTATATATTCGATTGAGAGAATTTCGTGTTAATACTATGGAGGAGAACCGAAGCATGCATGTAGGGATTGTAGTGATGCTCATATTTTCATAGGATTTCCCACGGCCGCATACACTCAAGGCAGTGGCGAATGACGTTGCGGACTTGTTGGGTTCTCTTAACATTTCACCCGATCTTATCATTGGACATTCTTATGGAGGCAAGGTTGCGATTGAACTTGCGACCTCCCGACCCAATATTCCAACCGTACGTCTTCTCCTGAAACATTTATAATACTATTGGATTTTGAGACGCATATAGGCTTGGGTACTCGATTCCCTCCTTAGTTCGACGGTTGTCATTCGAGACCGCGCCCTCCGCAATAAATCTTCTGCATTCGATGTGCGTTAAATACTGCATACTCTCTTCTTTCGATTTGTTCACGTTGATTCCCTGTTCGTTCAAGTTAATGGAAAAGCTGCGCACTGTTCCACTACCCATCAAATCGCGAGCCTACTTGATTGAGGAAGTCGTGAAAATGGGCTTCTCGTTGCCAACAGCGCAGTGGATGTCAACAAATCTCCGGTTCTTTTTCTTTCACTCTTCTTGCTCGCTTTGAATATTTCGTCAAAATGACGAGGTCTATAGGCATTCGGATGAGCTCCATGGCCTCGTGTGGAAGTTCAACTTGAGTGAGTTGCCGGAGATGCTCGATCACTACCTAACTGTTAACATGTACCCCGTACTTGCCTCCCTACCTCCTGGCAAGCGCATCCGTGTCGTTCGCGCCGAGAAATCTGAAAGATGGTACTATATATTAGTGTTTAAAAACTCTTCAAAATACAAAATCAAAAAAGATTTTCATTATTAGGAATAAAGATGAACTCGAGCAGGCGTGGTCGTCAGTTGCCAAGAGCGAGGGCCGCAGCTCGATGCACTTACTGAAGAATTCGGGCCATGATGTTCATGTAGAGAACCCCGCGGGCCTCCTCGACCTCTTTGACTATTTCCTATCGAATGACGAGGGGGCATCTTGATGGCGATAATGACATTAAATTCTACATTCTACAAGCATTTCATCGATTTCCTCCATCACTGCACTCCTCGCTCCAGGCTAGTGATCCAAGCGAGAATCTCTCGTTGCCTAAAATTATACCATCATACTGAGATCACGTAATGAAAAGATCGAAAATCGAAACATACATATCTGATAGACGTCCTTTCCAAGATGAGACGCTACTGAAGCCAAACCCATCATCGTTGACAATTGTATTACCGGAATGATCGGGCTCAACTGGCGGCATAGACCCTGGCGAGTGCTCCTCCGTCGGGCCTTGAAGTTCATCAGGAACTGGTTTACGCAGTGGGTTCACGAGATATCTTAGTCGAGGGAAATTCATCGGACAGCCCTTCAAGTGCAACCACTTGAGAAGCTCAATATTCTCCAAGGAAGCGGCCCTCTCTGCCCACGCATCATTCATTGGCATTCCATTTCGGAAAAGGACATAAAATGTATTTGCATAGATGCGAGGATCCAAAGTACCCGCCTTCGCATAGATGATAGCTTTTTCGAGAGGGACTTTCATTTCTTCCAGAAGGTATTTGAGGGCCTTTGGGTGTCCTCCATTAGGGCGACAGGTAAAATCAAATATGTTCCAGACTTTTAGGGGCATTGGTATTTGAAGCTCCTCCACGCAAAAGCGAAGTACTGGTTCGTTCGCTCTACTAAGAGCGGAGGGGAGGAGTTCCTTTCGGATATTGAAATGCTTTTCTCTGATCAACCACTTCAGAAAATCAACGCCCCGATAGTTCGAAAATGGAAACCTCGGAGGAGCGACACCTTTCGTCAAGAGGTGGTTGACCATCTGCCGGCTTCCACTTGACAAGGCCTTTAATAAGACACCTTCGTCGACTGGGCAATCATAGCGATCGAGGAGCTCAGCCATTCGCATATTACCTGATACTGCCGCCTCGCTATAGAAATGCTGGTCTGGCTTGACACCATGATCCAAAGAGTATTCTAGAGCTTCGTAGAAACCTCTCGAAATGCACATCATGAAAGGCTTTTGCCAGCCTGGACCCTTCGTAGGAAAGACGTCGTTGGTGTACTCTGCCAACGAAAATCCCTTTGAAACGAACCACTTTAAGACTTCCACATGACCTCGAGAAACCGCCGCCGCCAGTACTAGCCACCTCCATTGCGGATCCTTGAGATAAATCCCATTCGCCTCCGCCAGAGCGAAGAGATGGACGTGCCCAAACTGGGCCGCGTTGGCATAGAACGACTCCTCTCCAATTGTTGAACCATGTTGCATCGCCCAGGCAATTGCCTCGACATTACCAGATCGCGCCAATACTGTGACTAGTTGATTCGGAAGCGATGGTCCATTCCCAGACGCTAACGGTTCGATAATGTTGAGATAGATGCATTCGAGGTTGTCCTTTGTGCAGTGCTCGCTCACGGCAGCGGTCTCCAGATGGTGCAATGCATACTTAAAACCCATTTGGTCGCCAAGAAATTGAATCGTTTGCAACTTGGAGAGAATTAGAGGCCCAATAGGATAGTCCAAATTCAAGATTGATTTGATCGCGAGATTCTTCAGAGCGGACATCATCTTCACGCTGCCCTTGATGCACGCCGTCTCTAAGAGCTTGTTATTCCCATCAGGGACCATATTTCTCTCCTTCACCAGATATTCGAGGAGGGGGAGACTATCTATTTCAACCGCCCTTTGAAGATGCCTGCAAAAAAGCCGATGAACCTCGAGCAAGATTTATCTCCGAGAGATAGATGGCAATATAAAAAAGATATTAGAAGAAAAAAGCATGAAAGTACAACGAGGCGATTTCGCAAGGGCGAGGCCGAGCTTGGTCCCATCTAATAACGTCGAGGGCTTCTTCGTCGATCCACCCGCCGATTGGATTCTCTTCTATGTTCTCTGGCGAGATAAGCTCGTGGAAGAACTTATCTACACGACGGATAACAAAGAGGTGATGCGGCTGGATGCGCTGAGGAGTGAAAAGCTCTTGGACGACTATATCGAATGGAAGGGAGGAGAAGGGATTCGTCGAGGAAGGGGGAGTGGATGAGGTGGAGGAGGAGGTGGTGGAGGTTAAGTTGAGGGAGGTGGGAGGCTTCGACAGAAGGAGAATATACGAGTTCGGCCCTCGAGAGCGCTGATCCATAATAATCTTATTAGTATTAGTGCAAAAATAGAGTAAACGCGGTAGATTCCCTCAAGAGCATCGGACAACAAGCTCGACGAGTTGACGAGCTTCCTGCTTCCTCGGTCATTCAGTCTGACGGCCCAGTTGGCCGTAACTCCCTAAAATATAACAGCTTAGGAGAGATGAAATACCTTCTTCTGTTTGTAGTATTAATCTCGGCCTTATCGGTGGCCGTGCGCGCCGAGGAGAGTGCGTTCTTTCTCAGTTCCTCCTCGGGTGTTCATTGCCCTTCCTCGCTGCTCCAGGCTCTTTGAAATCTTCCATTCGATCATCTTTGCTGATATATTAATACTATGCGTTCTTTTTGACATTTATTAGTCCATAACCTATGCTTTCAGGCTCTTGTGGTCTCTTTCTCTCTCGATTGGAGTTGATTGTGACGACCTTTCGCCTTGGAAAAGTATAGCTCGAAAAAGATTCGATAATATCTTATTATTATATTAACATATCAGAATGTCGCAATATTATTAGTATTTTTCAATGAGAGCATGTTCCAACTGGATTCTGACATGGCAATTTGACCGACGCTCGTAGGGCTCGTCAATTCCTCCTTGAGCTATGGTCAGCTCGGCCAAGCCCTCGCCAGGTCCGCCGGTCCTATCTTTCGATTTGTTACGTGAATGGTGTGCCTAATCCTTGTCTAATATGAAGCGTTCAATGGCAAGATCTCTTGGCGAAGTGGACGCAGTTCAATTTCTCGACTCCTCCCAACCAGAGCTTCGATCTCCGTGAGAGCATCATGAGGGCGCGAGAGCTCATCGACATCTTCGCCTACGCTTACCCTATTATTTACCCGTATGCCCTCTCCACTTTGCGAATTACTTCTCTAATCTGTGTTTTTGTTTGAAGACTCTCCATTCGACCTTTGCTCAATCGGTCTTCTGTCATGACAGGCAGTACAGCTCGAAGGAAATTTTCCAGCTGCTCTACAAGGACCTCTCGGATGGCTATGAACTTGTCGGCGACTACAGCGACTTAAGGAAACTCAATTATACCGAGAAAGATCGGGTGATGCGCATGAACCTCATCCTCAGTGTACTATTTCCTTCGCTCACGTATCGACCACATCTGTCATTTGCCATCTCCTCTTCTCACCGATGCCATTGTCTTCAGTGGATGACGAATTTCGAGAACCATACGAACATATATGGATATGCATCCTACGTGGCTGCCCCATCCCTCACGGTGCTCTTCTCCCGCCCCAAATCGCAACTGTCTTACCAATATTGGGGCTCCACCAGTGCTGTCCCCGTCCTTTCGCTCACTGGCCTTCAGAATATCGCTCTCCTCGGAAGGGTAACTTTCAATTTTGATAATTTCCTTGAAATCTCTTTTCTAATGAGTTGTTTTCAGGGCCAATGGAAGAGCCTCTATGTCAAGAAGAATCCGATCTTTAACTTGACGGCGATCTGGGAGGACCAGAACCACGATATCTTTCACGACTATCGTAAGGTCGATTATCTTCTTTCCCTTATTCACTTCAATTTTCTTTGCTGTTGATTTTTCTGTCTATGTAGTTGCTCGGATATGCCAAAGGAATGGTGTCCACGAAGAGCGGTGACGACATCAACTTCCCTGAGGTCTCGCGTTCCCTCCTCATTCCCTATTCTGTCATCGACTAACTCTTTCATTTATTGTATTTAGGTCATTCAGGTCGGAAAGGATATCTCTACTCAATTGCACTTTGCAAAGCAGCTCGATACTTTCCAAGGGCAGCTGAACGATCTCATCGTCGGTTATGACTTCTACACGGCTAAGGGCGACAAGACTGCTGCCAAAGCCTGCCTTGTAGCCCTCCTTCCCCTTTTAAACATTCATTCTTCTCTTGGATTCCTTATGTTTTTCCCATTGTAGATGCGGATACAGCAGCTGTGGCCGACCCTTCAGTCATGGGTGAACCAAATCGACTGGCTTGGTCAAATGCAGACGATCATCGATGCCTTCATTGCAATTCCCAACAAAAAATCATGAGCGCCAGCGGTGAGCTGTCTTGGGAAAACCGAGTGCATTGGCTTATGGCCATAGCATTCGCAGTGTATTTCTGCTATGTATTCTTTGTCTGGTTATGTCGCCGAAGGTCAAGCTGTGAATGTCAACTTACATTAGAGGTTAAAACGAATTGTAAGCCTTCTCTTAGGCTAAGTCAGATTCAGTGAGGACGAGAAGGGGAATGATTCGAGCAATGACTTTGAATATGCTCGGGGAGGAGAAAGCGAAGGTAAGCTCGACGACTTCAGAGCATCGGCCGAGGAACTTCTTGTCGAGGCTATCACGCCTCATCATCTCCAGTTCTTTCCGTCCCACTTTCTGCAAGGCAATCGATTAGCATGTGTTGAGTGGTGATGACAAAAAGACAGAACCTCAAGGATTTTGTCAATGGCCTCCTCAAACGCCAGACCTTCCTTCATGTCCATTTTTTCGACTTCCTCCTTCCTCGGGAGAATAACGTCGACTCTCCTTAGAACCACGCCTCGGTGGACAGGGCGGCGCGGAACAAAGCAGCGGAACTACTTCTCAAATGAGCGTCCCGCAACAGAACTAAATGGACGAAAACAAAAAACATGCCTCGTGATCCTCGTAGATGATCTTATCAGGGACGCAGTTGAAGTCCCTCGCATATGACTCGAGGACGAGGACGAGTTGGTTGAAGATATCTGCAAGCTCAAACTCAGGGTGGCTCCTGTAATCATAAAACACATCAAAACTGCATTTCGGAAGACTCTTTGAAAGATATTCGGCATTACTGAGCGATGTCGTCGACTAGGACCTGCACATGACGCTCCACCTCACTTGCTGGCAGCGACGAGATGGCGTTGAAGAACTTGTCAATGTCTTGACGCTCCTTCTCATCTTCCTAGATGAATCATCACGTGGATAAAAAGGCCATGCGAACATAAAGACAGTCGAACAGGAGCAGATGGCTTGATAATGTCGATGAGGAGGCGAATCTGGTGAGGCTCCGTGGCTCCTGCATGCGTTCCAAACTGATCCCGGTACACTGAGATGGCTCCCAGATAGAAAAGGTAGGTCCACAACGTCACTGCCTCGCTCTCACTGAAAGCTTTCTCCTGAATTCCCTGCTTCTTGAGTCCGACAATGTTCTAGATTGAATTTTGTCAAACCAAATATTGTCACCAATTCCAAAAAGAGTCGTGCAGATTCTTCATTACTGAGAATTTGTGCGAGGCAAGCTTTCACACTTGTCGTGTCTGCTTGTGCAAATACTCGACGAAGTGCAGAGAGTTCGATGGGCCTACCGAGCTGAATGATCTCCTTCTGGTTTATAACATTGATAACGTCATTCATGGGGAATATCTTTGACTTGATAGCCTACAATATTCAAGATTGAGAGCGGCGATGAGCCATGCAGTGGAAGAATTGGAAATACCTCTGAGGGGACATCAACGATAGGGGAAGGGAACCCATATCGGAGCAAACTGTCGCGGATGGCCACTGGGATCTTCAACGACTCAAATGTCTCCAGAGCCTCCTTAGTTGTCACACCAAAGCCAGACGCGAAGGGCTCGTCCAGCAAAGTGAAGAAGGGAGCATGTTCGAAACCAGTAATACTTGGGTCGAAGCCAACCACGCCACAGACCATGGCCTTGAGGAGCCCACTATAAACATATCATATAGGTCTCAATCACCCACCGAAAGGATCTATTATCCGCATACTCAGCTCTCGAGGTCGTGGCGTCGAAGAGTTGAAACATATCAGCCGAGATGAACTCCAAAAAGCCGTGGGTAAGCCCATATCGGAGGGGCACGTCATAGTCATCGACCAACAAGATCACCTCATTGAAACCACAATGAGAATCCACGTGGGCACCTCAAGTAACTGACGAGATGAAACGCACCGGCTTCTTGTAGTATTCGAAGAGGACTGTCGAGAGAATGGAGAGCTCGTCTTTGGAGACCGCCCACTCCTTTGCCAGGACACGCTCCAGTTGGGTCTTGTCGTACTGACTCTTAACCAAAGGGATTACGTGTTCGAATTTTTTCAAAGAATTGAATATCGCCTCATGGAAGAGTGGTTTCATCGCTACAGGAACTATAAATTCAATTATTTGTGAATGGAAGCCAACAAGTTGACCTTCCCAGCTACTTGCCCTGCACTTGGAGAAGGACAAGGAGATGACAGGATGAGAGTGGAAGAATCCTCGAAACTTTCCCTCCTCCATATTCCAGATCTTGGTCTTCGAAAAGAAATCTTTATAAATGTTTGCTTTGTCCTTGTTCTCGTCAGCTTTACCTAAGTCGAGGTAGGAGTTCAAGAGATGCAATCCGCTCGTCTTGCCGAATCCCGGCGGTCTCAAGCAAGCGAGAACCTTCAAAAACGATCAGTATTGGAACGATTCAACTCCCTTAAAATGAATATTTGCCTTGTGAGGAGAGTCCAGATGTGTAATAAAGTCCTTGATGAGGGACGTCTTGTCCCAGACCGCGTAGCCTTGATTGAAGGCCAAGGTTGGGTCGAGCAGGGGGTGTTGAAAGAAGTCGGCTGCAGCATTGAGAAAGCGGTCATGAAAATTACTTATATCTCCAAGTCGCTCGAATCTCTGACGAATGCATGATCTGGGGGGATCCGCACTTTCTCTTTCGTATTGGAAAAGAAGCGAAGAGGACTTGACTTGCCCCGTCCGCCCAGAACACAGTCGACTTGGCGAAGAGTAGACAATGCGGGCCACCCTGTTCGTCTTCGTCAAACAACGCAACATAACGACAAAAATAGTGAAATTAAACGAGAAATGACAATGGGAAAGAGCTTTTACACTGTTTGATCATTGACAGGGCCGCGGCCGCCGGGCCCGGAGCTCAAACGCGCCGCTTCCGGCGGAAAGACAGTCATAATTATACCAGTACATTCAACACTGTTGGACTCCGTCGAACAAGCATTCCGATTTCAGTGGAGGCCGATGGCCCTCATTGTGGTCTTGACGATGAGAAATCCAGTGCGCTGAAGAAATCATATATCATCGAGCGGCCACGCGTCTCGGTTTCAGCAAGCTGTCAGAAGAACAAGAAGTCTTTCGAAAATCGAAAATGCGTTTCTCGAAAATGACTCGCCGCCTTCTTTTGCGAAGACGTGTACCGAATGAAGACATTTGCGCCGTTTTCGAACTTGTAGTGTGTGTTTTGTGGCATTAATCATTCCTTTGTGATTTCATAGAGATAGAGGCTTGTCCCAATGTCCGTCAAAACTCTTGTGCCCGAAGACGTCGACGATCTCAACTCGACCCAGTGCTTCATCGTCTTTGGCGGTGCGATATCAATGCTATATATAATATTCTTACAAGAAGCATTTTTAAATCGAGGTGTCCACATAGAATAGAGATTGCACATAGAGCTCTGTTTTGGACGTCGTTTGGATTTCCTTGCACCTTTGCCCTTGCACCTTCCGATTCCTCGGGTTTTGATTTCTTTTTCATTATATTTATTAATAATTGTTATTTTTTATTTTGTTGGTGTATTGGACAAGATTGGGCATTGTGGCGACACCTCAATCGTGTCTTTCTTTTCGTCGTTGCTTCGTCATCTCGCTCTTATTTCACGGATGGTAGGCGACGACGACAATGCTGCCAAGGCACGTGGCTTGGCCGAGAAGGCTGCTGCCAAGTTTGACAGCTTCAAGTACTTCTATGCCGAGGGCGGTCTTGGTGAGCGCGTGCGCGAGTTCGTCGGCATTTCCGGCGACGCCACTGCCGTCGCTGTGATCAATGTCAAGCAGCAGCAGCACTTTGTCTTCGCTGGCGACCTCAACGAGGCTGCACTCCTTGCTTGGACCGAAAGCGTCAAGGCTGGTACCGCCAAGGCTTACAAGAAGAGCGGTCCTCGCCCCCCGAATGACCGCGACCCTGAGCACCCTGAGGTACACGGTCCCGTGGCCCGCGCATTTCTTACAATCCTGAGGCTTTTCCTGTCTAGATTTATCAGCTCGTGACTGATTCGTTCGACGAGATTGTTATCAACAGCAACACCGAGTTCCTCGTGGATCTCTGGGCTGATTGGTGTGGCCCTTGCCTCGCCGTCGCTCCCACCCTGGAGCTCCTCTCCGAGGTACGACCTCTGAACTCTCGTTCCACCTTTACAGCAAGCTGATTTGACTTGTAGATTCTTTCCGATATTCCCACCATCAAAATCGGAAAGGTAAACGTGGACGACAATGCCACCGATCGCGAGCTTTTCCCTGAGACCTCTATCCCCAACATGAAATTCTTCGCTAACGGCAATAAGAAGGTTCGCTGTTCCTCGTCTCTTCTCCCTGTCCACCTCTTTCATTTCTCATGTGTTTGCGGTATTAGAAGCCCGTGAAGTACAATGGCAACCGCACCTTGGTTGACTTTGTGGAGTTCATCCATAAGAACGCTCAGACCAAGTTTGACCTCGCTGAGTACAAGAAGCGCGCCGAGTCGTATGCCTCCTCCCTAAGTGTTGAGATGACAGTATTATATATTATATTTCTTACATTTCCGCTTTTATTTAGTTTGGCTGCCATGGCGAAGACGGTTCAGTCGGCCAAGGCGCTCGTGAAGAAGACAGAGGAGCAGCTCAATCGCCACATTGCCAAGTTGTCCACTGAGGAAAAGTACCCTTCTTATTATCTTCCTCCTTTCTCCCTTTTTGCAAACACTGATTTATGGATTTCAGGTCTTCATTGACTCATGAGCTCAATTCGCTGAAGAACGAGCTCGCGAAGAAGCATCAGACTTCCGAATCGGAGCTCAATGCGAAGATTAAAGCCCTCTCTACCTCGCCCGTCTGGACGACGCTCAAGGCGGAGGAGAAGAAGTTCAAGGAGGAGGAGGAGCGGAAGGCCCTCAAGAACGTGAAGAAGATGCACTCGGATGAGGAGTACGACGCCACCATCGCGGAGTGCACCAAGAGCGGCAAGGTAGTTTTCTTTTCCCGTCGTTCTTGGTAGTTCTTGGTCTGATGTCTTGTTCTCAAGGTCGCGATTATTGATTGTTTTGCCACTTGGTGCGGTCCTTGCGTCTTCATTGGCCCCATCTTTGGCGCTCTCTCCGAGAAGTACACCAACGTTCAGTTCGTCAAGATTGACGTCGATCAGCAGCAGCGCACCGCGGCCGCTCTTGGCATTCAGGTATGGCCCCTCATCATCCAGCCCCTCTCTTGACTATACATATTTTGACAATTTTTCTTTGTCTAGGCCATGCCGACATTCAAGGTGATCAAGAACGGTGAGGTGATTGACGAGCTTGTCGGCGCCGACCCCAGCGGCCTCGAGGCGCTCTGCAAGAAGTACAATTGACTGCCGAAGCCTTCCGCCTCGAAGCTCTAGTTTCCCCTAGCCAGCCCATTATGTTACCTCCTCGTTATTTGTTGCAATATTTGCTTGTTTTGTAATAAATAAGAAGTTGAGCAAAACTGCATTCAGATTCGTCCTAACACCTACGCTTGTCTTTGTGTTTCCGCTATTAGAAGACCTTAATGTCACACTCAGAGTTGCCCATTTTCGCTTTTCGAGGAGAGCCGCGCATCGCAATCGAATATTTGTCGAAGTTGTGCAATGAGTTCGCGAGCGGCATCTGGTTGGGCGAATCCGCCTCCACAGAGCTCGACGAGTCAGAGTCGCGCGCCAAAGCCTTCGAGCAGCCTTCGCCCCGCCCCTCGGCCTTTGCGGGACGCGCCCCTTCAGAAGCACAAGCGCCCTCAGAATGGCGAAGGTATTTAAATTCTTAATCATTTCCATTATTTGGTGCCATCCTTGTGGAAGGGAGGGTCGGCAATCCTCTTGTCTTCGAGTCCTCGAATTCGACGAGCTCGAGCTTTCCCTTCGTGCCGAGACATTTCTGGAGTTTTGTCGTAATGAATTATGATATGATATATTTATGATACCCAGCATTTATTCTTCTAAAAATGATGTCTATTTGCTTTTAGAGGATGTACGCGCTTCCAAGAAGCGCCGCATCGAGCCAGTGTCGTCCGAGGACTCTGAAGATGACCTCCCTCCTCCTCCTTCCCGTGGCGGTCCCCTTCTTGCCAACAAGAAGACCAAATCCGATATAAATAATAATACGAAACCACAACATCTGCCTGAGAAGAAAACTAAGAAGGAGTTTTCTGGGTGGAACAAATTGGGAAGGGACCATGCCGACTTTGACGATGAAGAAGGTAGTGAAGAGAAGCCAAATTCCTCGAAGCCTTTTTCGAGGCAAAATTGGAAAGAGCAAATGATGGGAGGTGGAAGTGATGAAGAAGAGAGCGGAAGCGAGGAGGAGGAGGAGAGCGAAGAGGATGAGGGCATGGAGGTCGATGATGAAGTCGACGCGCAAAGTAACGACGAAGATGACGATGAAGATGAAGCTGATGATAATGACGATAATGAGGACGACGAAGATGATGATGAAGGCGTTGATGAAGGCGATGAAGAAGACGAAGAAGGAGAAGGAGGAGAAGGAGAAGAAGATGGTGGTGACGAAGAAGAGGGCGAAGCGCCCGTGGATGTACGCGCCTTCACTTGTTCAATTGACAATCGGTTACCCTTGCGATATATTTGAGAATTTTTTCAATGAATTAATAATGTTTTATTAGGAATTAGCAGAGGAGATGGAACAGATGCCCTTTGGCGAGCGCCAGAAGGTCGAGAAGATGAACGACGGATTCGCAGTGGAGAAGTTGCCAAAGGTCTGCTGTTGTTCAATCATGACCTTCTACACCCACTTATTGTTAGATTGTATTATATTATTATTTTTCTGATATAGGATCAAAAATTGGAGATGATTCGAAAGGAAGCGAGGCGGCTTCAAGAGAAAAAGAAGTCTGAGCACCGCTCCAAAGACATGCCCGCCGAGATGTCCAGCAAGGTTCTCTTTCTCTCGCTTCTTCACGCCAAACTTATTGGTATTATCTTGAAATATATACATTGCGCTGATTTTGATTATTTGTAGATTCCTGTCTCAAGGAAGAGGCAAGTGATTCACGTGCATAAGAGGACGGTGCGCGATCCTCGCTTTGACAATCTGAGCGGCAAGTTCAACGAAGGTGGACTCCTCATGACCCTTGCGCTTGATTGAGTATTTGTTTTGATGATTGTCAATTAGGAATGTATAAGAAAGCGTATTCGTTCCTGGATGATCTCAAGACGGGTGAGATGGCGACACTAAGAAAAGAGATTGGCAAAGAGAAGGACCCCGACCAACGGGCCAAGCTGGAACGCGCCCTCAATATCATGGAGCAGCGCAAGGCCGCCGATGAGCGGTATGTCCTTATCGCTAGTTTTCGATAATATAAGTTCACTATTCGATATTTTAGACTCATTCCTTTTATTTTAGGAAGGATCTGCGTCAGCAAATCAAACGCGACTGGCGCAAAGAGCAAGAGGAGCGCGTCCGAGAGGGAAAGAAACCTGTCTTCCTCAAGAAGAGTACTTATTCTCACTTCCTCATTTGACGATTCGAATATCCTTTTGCTTATCATTTCTCCTTCTTAGGCCAAATTCGTGCCAAGGAGCACGAGGCCAAGTTCGCCAAATTGCAAAGCGAGGGAAGGGTCGACAAGTTCCTGGAGAAGCGCCGCAAGAAACTCGCGTCGAAGGATCGCAAGAAGCTTCCCTTCGAGACTCGTGTTCAAGAAGACTGAGAATGTCCTATATATTAATAGACCTTCTTCTCTTGATATTAGAAGGAATTCTAATGAAAAAGAGCTTCTCACTTTGGATGCTGGTCGCTGGATGCAACGTTTAAAGTGGGCATATTCCGGCAGCTGTGAACTCAACCGATCGCTGCCTCCTTCTCTGTGGCCTGACTGGCCTCCAGTCACCACTCCCGTATTGTGTAGCATACAGCTCACATCTAACACATTCGTAAAAAGAGCCGCGCGAGCTGACGGCGGGTCTTTGCCTGTGTACTTTTCCTCCGACTCCTTTTCGCGCCTCCTTGCAGCTGAGGACTCTCTGCCTCTGCATCCGGGATTCACGTCGTGATTTTTATAGATATTATTTTTAAATGAACATACTTCCGAAGAAGCAGTCGAAGAAGCCGTCGGGCAAGAAAGACGTCGCCTCGCCCGAGAAAGGCTCGCCAAGTGTCAAAGACGCCAAGGACAGCGAGGAGAAGCTCGCCAAGGTCCTTCTCCCTCCCATGTTATGATACATATTAATTTGAATTAATTTTCATTGGATGGTGCTCGCGAACACGTCCTGCTGAAAGCCCTCATCGTCCGAACGTTGAGCTCCGTTTTGATCTCCTCCTCGAGGTTATGCCGGTGGTGGCCTCGCCCGTTTCCTTCGTTAACTTTTTCAATTCGAATAGATCACAGATTTATTATTAAATATTTTGATTGTGTTTTGACGTTTTTTTATGTCGTCATGAACGTGCGCACTCCTCCTTTTCCCGTTTTGGGTCAGGTTGCCCCTTCCGGTTGCGCTTTTGGATTTCTATTGCTTCGATGCTTTCACCTGCTACAGGTGACAAAAGCAGCGTTCGAAGGGGCGATGATGTCATATTCTATCCTGGCGTTATAACTTGGTCTTACCGTTCGGATCTCGACCACGGCTGATTTCGAGACGGAAAATGAACAAGATTATTTTGCCCACTCTGAGAAAACGCGATAGATTCCAACCATACCAAGGAAAATATTCAATATGTTATATATGTTCGCGCAACATTCACAATTTGCTCCCGGAAGTCCCCGACCAGCTATCGGAATTATTGCCTCCCGTTTCTCGATTGCCTTTCCTGTGGATTGATTCTGATGCTCTTTGGTGATCACTAGGTTGTCGAGAATGAAAAAGTTGCATTGAAGAATTTAACGAAGCGATTGCTCCAAGAGGTCGAATCGTTGCAAAGTACACACATCTCACATTGCTTGCTGCTGACGTCGCTGCTTCTTCTCCCATTCCAAGCTGCTTCCTCGGGAATCTCTACCTCGAACTGAGATAAAATGAGTTTATTGTATTTTTCGTATTCTTAGATACGTCAGAGATGGGCAAGCTCGCAGCAAACTCGGTCTTAGATTACGCCAAGCTCTTCGACGACGGATCACTGTTTGGTTCGTGTTCCTCCCTACTTCATTTCCATTTCCTCTCTTTTTTGATCTGGTATTATCTTAGAAAAAACATTTAACACAGTCTCCAAGGTTCACTTTGCAGCTGAAGACCTTCGAGAAAGCTGGGTACGGATCCTTCTCAATGGCGAGACCAGCAGCGTTACTCATATCTTGTATTTTCCAGTGTTTATATTGCAAACACAACATCCTTGGACCACTCGGTCTTAGCGCCGGTTACCTTAAACCGATGGGCGATGAAGAGGTGCAGAGGCTTCTTCTCGAGCGCGTTCGCTCTCAGACTGTCGAAGACGTACGCCGACATTTTCTCGTCATTACCTTGGTGTAATGATTACTGCGTTTAGGTCGTGAGCTTCTTGATCTCATACCAACTGTTTCTGACCGAAAGTGCGAAGACTTTCGGAGAGCACTTACCGTCGCTTCGAGGTCTCAAAGACGAAGCTATTCAGCGCAAAATGGCCGTCGAGAAGGAGCTCTCAGAAAAGATTGACCTCAGTCAGGTCCGCATCGACTTGCTTGTCGTCTTCATACTCTTCTACGGCATCTCTAACTCTTCTCTCGATAGCCTCAAAAGAGTTTGAAACCCCGAGCCCTGTCCAAAGAGACTCGCCGATTTTCTGCCCCCTCCATGAAGTCCAAGAAGGACAAGGCCGATCATGACGCGAAGGTGACTATTTCTGTTTCCTTTCGAATCTGGGTTAAGTTCACGAATTTGTGT
>Ga0154020_10003782_pt1 | contig 18130 bp, 13 predicted proteins | sample Klosneuvirus_201_FD_109709 | JGI IMG/M metagenome (GOLD analysis project Ga0154020, IMG submission 109709) | Active sludge microbial communities from wastewater, Klosterneuburg, Austria - Klosneuvirus_20160825_MG | ecosystem: Engineered > WWTP > Aerobic digester > Activated sludge | place... | reverse complement strand
GGCGATGACCGGGTTCGAGCCCGCCGGTGCGCCGTTCAGGATCTCCGAGGGGATCGACCCGGGCTTGTTCGCCTGGCTACCGGTCACGAAGGACGTCACGTCGGCGACCTGGACGGACGAGCCCGTCAGGGCAAAGGAGATGTAACGGCTTCCGGCCTTTCCGACGGCCACGCCGCCGAGCGCCCGAGGCGGGGGAAACTCGCCGGCGAAATCGAAACCCGCCGACGCGTTCTGCCCGGTCGCGGGCTGCATCAGGAGCGTTCCGTGGGTGTCCTGCTTCCAGTTCACCATGATGCGCGAACCGTCGTCCGCGGCCGCGACCTTCGAGACCGTCTGGAAGCCGTCGCCCACCTTGGTGTACCCGGGCCGGGCCTCGAGGTCGCCGGAGTCGATCCGTCGCGGGCTGCCGGGGTTACTCAGGTCCCAGACCGTGTAGCCGAAGCTCTCGCGCATCAGCAGCCGCCGGCTCGACCCCGCCGTATAGATCGCGAGGTCGTCCGTGTAGCCGTAGGTGAACTTCGGGAGGTACGTGAACGGCAGCGGGAACTGAGCGGGAGTCCCCACGGAGCATTGAGCGGCGGCACGGTCGCTCACGAGCGCGGCGACCGATAGAGAGACCACGGCAGCCCACCGCGCCGAGCGAGTCCTCGCTAGCATCATTGGAAATCCCCTTTCACCCCATCAGGAAGAAGCCACACACGAAGGCGTGACGAAAAAAACACCCGTAGTCTAGCCGACGCGCCCGCGTTCCGTCCAGCCCGGTCGACGCGTTCGGCCAGACATCCACCTCTGAACTCACGATTGACCATGACGGGTAGTGTCGGAAGGACGGGATATCTTTCGCGGGGAAACGAAAGAAAGGCGGCCGGAGACGAAAAAAGATCGGGCGGCCCGAAGGCCGCCCGATCTAGAGGATCCGGGTACGAGTTCGGTTAGTTGATGTTGCCGAACTGGTTGAAGATGATCGGGCTGCAGAGGAACTGGTTCGAGAGGACCGAAGCGCTGTGACCAACGCTGAGGGTCGTTCCCGGACCGGAGTGCTGCACACCGACGTACGCTTCGTTGTAGAGCGTGTTGCCGGGGAAGCGGATGTCGATCCAACCGCCCTTGAATCCACCCGGGTTGATCTCGCCGTTGTTGAGGAGCGAGATGCGCTGGGATTCGAGGAACACGTAGAGGTTGTTGGGGGTGATTTCACCGCCCGACGGGCCACCACCGGTCGGAATGAAGAGACCTTCGTCGTTGTCGAACGTGCGGACGACGAGCTGATGGAGCGTGTCGAACAGACCGAAGCCGGCGCAGCCGCCACCCGTGATGCCGGCGCAGGCACGCCACCAGTCGCAGAGGTTGATGTCGCCAGGGCCGTTGTTCGGGTTGTTGTAGATGTCGGTCCGCCACACGATCGCCCAGCTCTGGAGGCCGTTCGCCGTGTCGCTGTAGTACCGGAGGCCGTAGCGGGTGCCGAGGGGCTCGCGGCCGTCGCCGATGAACTGGTAGCCGAACGGCCAGTTGGCGTTCAGGCCGCTGCCGCTGTGAAGCGGACCCGGCTCAGCGATGAGGGACGGGAACTCGTAAGCGTCGTAACGACCGAAGAAGGTGTTCGAGACGCGCCAGTCGAGGCGGTAGTCGAACTCGAGGGGCACGGCCACGTCGCCGGCGATGACGCCGCCCGAGGCCGCGGGGTCGATGTAGAACACGTCGCCGATGAGGCAGTTCGGGGTGTACCCGTAGACGGACCAGCCGCTCGTCGCGATGGCGTCAAGGGTGTAGAACTGCGGTTCGTCGGGGAACCAGTTCGTGCAGTAGTTGACGACGTCGAGGGTGACGTAGCCGGAGAAGTCGCCAGAGTAGGTGCCGTCAACGGCCGAGCCGCAACCACGGTTGTCGGTGTCGAGGATGTTGACGCCGCCCGGGGCGCGGAAGTTGACGATGTCGCCGGACTCGTCGAGCGAATCCCACACCGTCCGGCGGAAGTTGCCGCCGACCGGGAGCTCACCGCGGGTCGAGTCGTAGATGGAGATCGAGCGCGCGATGTCCGTCGCATCCGGGTTACGGAAGCGGATGTACGTCGTGGCGCCGAAGCCCGTCACAGGCGCGTAGGCGCCGGTGTTGCGGTTGATGCCGCAGAGGTCGTTCGGGAGGCGGGCAGCGCTCTGCGTGTTCGAGTTGCTGTTCAGCTTCCCGTTCAGGACGTCCTTCATACGGAAGAAGGCCACGTCGAACGCGGTCATCGGGATGTTCCAGTCGAGGATGGCGCGCGAGTACTTGTTCCACACGGTGGCGTGAACGATCACGGCCGTGTTGGAGACGTTCGTCAGCGCGATGAGGGTATCGGTTCCACCTTCGGGGACGTCCCCGCCGGTCGAACCGTTGCGCGACACCTTGAAGTAGGGGACGAGGAGAGTCGCGGCCGGCACGTTGTCATACGAGCAGGTCACCGCGTGTCCCGTCCCGGCTACCGCCAGGAGCGCCGTGGCTACCAAACCTGAAAACTTTTTCATCTTTACTCCTACGGATTCAGTAAATGAGACCGGGTTTGTGATTGTTGGGTCCGAGGTCCACTCGCCCGCGATACCGAATCACCTCCGAATTCAAATTTTTGACGAGTTGGAACTGATGCAATGCAGTGTCCTCATAAATGGGGTCAGAAATTTTCAACCTTCGGGAAGGTTAGGATCGGTATTCGGAATTGTCAAGCGCTTTTTGGTCCGAATATGCTCTCCGCGCATAAAGCGCGAACCCAGGGTCATGGAACGGTTCGGAAGACCCTCAGGCCCCCCGCGCGAGTCTCGTCGCCGGTCTGGTACTGAAGCATCAGAACGACGTCGAGCTTACCATCTCCGTCGACGTCCGCCAGGCGCACGCACGTCGTATGGTTGAAAAGGACGGGTTCGCTCTTCTCGGCCAGCTCCTCGAACTCACCGTCCGTTCGCTGGAAGAAGATCCGCAGCCGGTGGCGCACGTCGTCGGCGTAGACGACGTCGTCCAGGCCGTCGCCGTTCAGGTCACCCGCCGCGAGCCCCTGGGAGACGGACGGCTGCTCGATGGTCTTGAGGATCCGCTTGCCCTTCCAGCCCTCGGGCGTACGGTAGTAGACGGAGACGCCGTTTCCGGAGATCTGGCGAATGGCCCCCTGCGGCCCGTTCTTGATGTAGCTCAGGAATGCGGCCGGGTGACCTTGATAGGTGCCGGCGACCGACCCCACGTGCGAGGCGTACCACTCCACGGCGCCTTCGCCCGCCGGAACGAACTTGTTGCCGGCCCTGTCGTACTCCCACATCGTACGGACGTTCCCCTGGTACCGGCACGAGGACGTGTAGAACGGACGCCCGCCGTCGGACGGACGGTCGACGAGGTCGAGCGTGTAGCCGAAGCAGGATTCGTTCAGGCCGTTGCTGGCCTCGACGAACTTCTCGCCGCGGTTGAAGAACGCCCGCGCGTCATAGCCGAGCAGAGAGCCGTCGGGACGCGGCTCGCGCGCCCGGTGGTTGCCCTCCGACTCCGCCTGCCTCAGATTCACGTACTCCGGGTCGTCGGACAGAGCCATGACGTCGGGCTTGCCGTCCGCGTCGAGGTCCCCGATCGCGAGGGCGCGGGTGGACATCTGGATGTGAAGACCGCGGCCTTCGACCCGGAACTTCCACCCCCCTTTGTTCAGCGCGATCGCCGGCCCGCCGCCGTGGCGGCCGAAGACGATGTCTTTCTTGCCATCCCCGTCCAGGTCCGCCACGGCCACGCCGCCGTACTCGAAGCCGACCTGCTCGGGATCCTCGAAGACCGCCTCCTGGAGAGACCATTCCTTGCCCGTCAGCTTGAAGATCTGGATCTCCTTGCCCGAGAGCCGGGGGGGTGGCGTGACGATCTCGGGACGACCGTCGCCGTCCATGTCGGCCATCACGAAGTTCTCTTTCCACATGCCGGTCTCCGGCAGACCGCCGGACAGCTCCACGAAGCGGAGCTTGCTCTTCGACCCGACAGGCTCGACCTTCTCGGCTTCCTTCAGCGGAATGTCGCGCAGCTGCACCAGGTCCTTGTTCTCGTCTCCGGTCTCCTTGGGAAGGGGCGACTCCGGCTCGGGTGTCGGGTCGGCCGGCGCCGCGACGTAGAACGCCTCGGCGTCCTGGCGGACGATCTCGATACCGGCGATGCCCCTCATGAGCGCGCTGTAAAGGAGGCCGTCGACCTCGTAGACCGAGGGCGTCTTGACGATCCGCTCGAGCTTCTGGCCGGTCTTCGGGTCGACGAGAATGACCGACGTTGCCGGGGCCACCGACTTCTCCGGAGGCGGCACCTGCCCCATACGCCTCTGGAGCTCGCTGACCTTCTGCTGCGCCTCGGAGGCATCGGGCGCCGCGACTTTCGGCGCCGCGGGGGGCTGTGCCTTCGAGGGGGCGGGGGTCGGCGCCGCCGTGGCCGGTGCGGGCGCCGGACCCGAGGAGCCGCAGGCGGCCAGAGCGAACGTGATACCCAGGGCGGCCAGAGCACGGGCCGGACGCGCGGCGGGATGAAGCGGGAATATCTTCAAGGTGACTCCTAAAGGGCACGGACCTGAGGCACCTGCACGGGTGCCTACAAGAGGTCCGAGAATGATTGCTGACAGTGCCGAAAAATCCGGCTCCCGACAAAGGCTAGCACGAAGGAGGCCAGCGCCGAGACAGCGAGCCGGGAGGCCGGTGGCGGAGCGGTTCCGAAGAGGCCCGTCCGGAAGAGGGCGATCATGTCCCGAACGGGGTTGAGGTCGAGTATCCAGCCGTAGGATCCCGGGACGAGCGCTTCCGGGTAGAGGATCGGCGTGAGGTAGAACAAGACCATCATCACGGGCCCCAGGAGCTGGGGAAGGTCGCGCAGATAGACGTTGAACGCCGCCAGGCAGAGGACCGGCCCTAATAGAAGGATGCCCTCGAGGCCGAAGGCGAGGAGGAGGATGCCGGGGCGCGGCACTCCGATCCCCCGGACGAGGGCGTAGCCGCCCAGCAAGGCGAGACCCGCCGCCTGGAGCAGGAGAGCGGATCCGAGACTGGAGAAGACGAGCAGTATCGGCGGGAAAGAGAGCTTCTTGACCAGGTGCGCATGTTCGATGATCGAGCCGGTGCCGCGCATCAAGGCTTCCTGGAAGCCGATCCAGGGGAGGAGCCCCGCCAGGAGGAACTCGGGGTAGCCTCCCGGGAATCCGACGGGAGGGGTCGTCTTCAGGATGACCGAGAAGACGAAGCCGTAGATGAGCCCGAGGATCAGCGGGTTCAGGAGCGCCCAGACGGGGCCCCCGACGCTACCGGCGAAGCGGGCCGTCAGATCGCGTCTGATCAGCTCGGAAAGGAGGAAGAGTCGCTTTTTCAGGGTTTCCGCCGCGGTCGCTTGACAGGACGCTCCGAGAGCGTATCGTACCCGATGAGTGTCGATATGAGCGCCCTTCCGCGAGCCGCGCAAATCCTTCTGGTGGGCCAGAAGATCCGTCAGATACGGAAGAGCCGTCATCTGACGCAGGCGGATCTCGCCGCGAAGATCGGCGTGACGCAATCCGATCTCTCGCGCATGGAAAACGGCGAGTACAAGGTCGGGCTCGACACCCTCTTCAAGATCCTGCAGGTCTTCGAGCTCTCGATGAGCCGTTTCTTCGAGGAGCCGGCCGCGGCCGTCCCCGACGAAGTCCCCGCGCCGGTCCGCTCCGAGCGCGAGCAGCTCCTCACGGACTGGGAAGAGCTGCCCGACGACGCGCGCCGCGAGGTCTGCGAGTTCGTCACCTTCAAGAAGATGCAGGCCGAGCAGCGGCGTCCGCAGTGGAAGCCCGACGAGCCCGCGCACGATCCCACCACCGACGACGAGACCGACAAGGTCGAGGGACCCGTCAATGCCTGAGGCTCTCTCCGCTCTCGACGCCCGGTCGCGGGCCGAAGAGGCGCGCCGCGTCGCGCTCGAGGCCCTCGACGGTGGCGACTTCCGGGGCTCGCTCGCCGCGTACGACGAGGCGCTCGGAGCGGCCCGTCTCACCGACGACCCCACGTTCGTCGACTGGATCTACTCCTGTCGCGCCGCGGCGGCGGCCGAGCTCGGCACGTGCGACGACGAGCTCGTCGAGCTGAAGCGAATCCTCCTCCGTGCGCAGGATTCTCAGACGGCTTTCCGTGCCTCCTACACCGGCTCGCGAATCTACGAGCTCCGCCGCGACTACAAGAAGGCCCTCTTCTACAACCGCATCGCCCGCGACCACGCCGATCGGGCCGGAGACCAGAAGCTCCGCGTTGCGGCCCGGCTTCAGGCTGGTAACCTCCTCACCGTCGAGAGCCGGTTCGAGGAGGCCGCACAGGCCTACCGATCGTCCCTGGCCGACGCCGCCTCCGACACCCCCCCGCTCTGGCAGGCGATCGACAAGGACAACCTCGGCTATTGCCTCCTCGCGCTCGAACGGATCGGTGAAGGTCTGGCGCTGGTCCACGAGGCCTTCGAGACCCTCGAGTCGACCGGGGCGAAAGAGTTCACGGTCCACCCCCTCATGGATCTCTGCTTCGGCTACCTGAAGTGCGACCGCTACGAAGAGGCGCGCTACTTCGGCGAGGCCGCCCTCGAGCGCGTGGCGCTCACGAACGACGTCACGGTCGAGAAGAACCTTCTCTACCTGGTCGGCGAAGCGTGTCACCTGAGCGGTGACACCGAAGCGGCCCAGCTCCATTTCGACAAGCTCGCGGCCTATTACCCGGAGTTCCGGAACCTGCGCGCGTACCTCGACGTCTTCGATTTTCGAAACGTCATCAACCTGAGGAGCTGACGATGAGATCAGCCCCCCGTCTCCTCACCGTTCTCCTGGCCGCCTCGGTGCTGAGCGCTCCGGCGCTCGTGAATGCCGATTCGGCGCTGGTGACGAAGTCCGGAACCCTCTACGAGGTCTTCCGCACGTCGTACGGGGAAGTGATCCCGGGCGCGCCGGCGGCCGACGCCCGGATGCCCATCGTCGCGCTGCGGCGCACCCAGGCCGGAACCGGCACGACGACCCTCGAGATCGTACGGGGCACGGACGACGCGAGCGAGAAGGGCGAGCCCTCCATCGAGTACGAAGAGACGACCGGCACCGCCTTCGTCGTCTACACCAAGTTCCACGGCCTCATGTCCGAGCTGCGCGTCGCCGTCCGGCGCAACGACCAGTGGGTGGAGCAGGACATCCTGCCGAACCGCGGCCTCTATCTCTCCGTCAATCCCCAGACCATCGTCACCCGCCAGCGCTACGTCGACTTCGACGGCAAGGGCGGCACCGTTCCCAAGATGCGCTCCATCCTCCACCTCGTCTGGTGGGAGGAGAGCGGCGCTCTCTCGCAGGCCCGCTACGCGGCGGCTTTCGTGGAAGACGGCGTGCTCCGCCTCGACTCGATCAAGCCCGAGAACCTGAACGAGGTCGCGGGCGCCCAGGGCCCCACCCCCACGAACGGGCTCCCCTTCTCGGCGTACCAGTTCCCGGCGATCGAGCGCGATCCGATCACGAACGGCGGCGTCGTCGCGGCCTTCGCAAACCTCTTCACGAAGAAATACTCGGTCGTCCGCATCTCGTTCCCCGACGACATCACGAAGATGGTCCCGAACGGGGTCACCATCGGAAACTCCGAGGCCTACGCGCGGCTCCACCGGCCGGTCGGCCGCACGGTCACCGACACCCGGATTCCCGAGTTCGACACCCCCGAGCCCGTGGGCACCGTCATCGGTCTCGAGGGGCAGCTCACGTTCTACTGGGTCCAGAAGAAGTCGGTGTGGTTCGTGAACGGTGACGCTCCCGAGAAGACCAGCCCCACCTCGCTGGCCGTCCGCCCGGACTTCCCTGTGGAGCGTGCCCTCGCGGTCGTGCGGGAGATGGCCCGGAAGAACTAGTTCCGGGCCCAGCCCTCAGGCCGACGCGGGGAGACTCGACCGCGGGTTCTGACCGTAGAGCTTTCCGAACTCCTCCGCGAGCGCCTTCCCCTCGGGCGAGTGCCTCGACGGCATCGCGATCGTGATGCGGTAATAATGATCCCCGGTGGTGCCGGTGCGTCCGTTCTCCACGCCGCGGGCCTTCAGCCGGAAGCGCTGTCCGGCGGCGGTGCCGACGGGAATCCGGGCGCGAACCGGCCCGTGGATGGTCGGCACGTCGATCTCGGCTCCGTTGTAGGCCTCCTCCACCGTGACGGGCACGTCCGTCAGGATGTCGTCCCCTTGCCGCGCGAAGTAGGGATGAACCTCCACGGTCACGGCCAGGTACAGGTCTCCGTTCTCGGACCTTCCCTTCCCGGGGACGCGGATCTTCGAGCCCGTGGTCACGCCCGCTGGGATCCGTACCGAGAGCTTGTCGTTCTCCACCACCACGCGGGCACCGTGGCAAAGAGGACAGGCGCCACGCCCGGAGCGTCCCGAGCCGCCGCAGCGCGAGCACCGGCGCGGTATGCGGGCGCGAAACGAGACCGTGCCCCCCAGAACCGCGTCGCGGAACGGAATCGTCAGCGGAAGCGCGACGTCGTCGTCCTCCTCGATGTTCGACCCGCCCCCTCCGAACCCGGAAGCACCCGCGCCTTCGAAGATCTCCGAGAAGAGGTCCCCGAACGAGCCGGACCACCGGAAGCCCTCGGGCGTGCCGACCCCTTGCTGCGGACGGTAGGCCGGCATGTCGGGGGGCTCGCCCGTGTCCCCCGTCTGGTCGTACCGCTGGCGCTTCACGGGGTCCTTCAGGATCTCGTAGGCGGCCGCGATCTCCTGGAACTTCTTCTGCGCCGAAGCGTCGCCGGAGTTGACGTCGGGATGGTACTTGCGCGCGAGCCGGCGATACGCTTTCTTGATGTCGGCGTCGCTCGCCTTCCGTTCGACACCGAGCGCCTCGTAAGGATCCCGTTTCACCATGGTCCGTCCTTCCGGCTCCGCCGGGGGCACGGCTTCACGCGCGTGCTCAGGCGAGGATAGCGAACGCGGATGAAACCGGAAGGGGCTGCTAAGATTCCCGCAAAGAAAAAGGGGCCAGAGTGAAGATCCTCCAGCACCGGAACGTCCTGAGCATCGTCCTCGCTGGAGGCATGGGCGAACGGCTCTTCCCCCTGACCCGCGATCGCGCCAAGCCCGCCGTTCCGTTCGGCGGGCGCTACCGGATCATCGATTTCGTCCTGAACAACTTCGTCAACTCGGGGTTCACGAAGATCAAGGTCCTGACGCAGTTCAAGTCGAACTCGCTGATCGAGCACATCATCCGGACGTGGCGCTTGACGTCCGACATCGGCCAGTTCGTCGATCCCGTTCCCGCGCAGATGCGGCGGGGCCCGCACTGGTTCCGGGGCACGGCGGACGCCGTCTACCAGAACCTCGACCTGATCTTCGACGAGGAGCCCGAGGAGGTCTGCGTCTTCGGTGGCGACCACATCTACATGATGGACGTGAACCCGATGCTGGCGCTGCATCAGGAAGGGGGCCACGACCTGACGATCGCCGCGATTCCGGTCCCGCTCGACGAGGCGACGCGCTTCGGCATCCTCGAGGTCGACGAATCGGGTCGGGTCACCGGCTTCGAGGAAAAGCCGAAGGAGCCGAAGCCGATCCCCGCGTCGCCCGGTTTCGCCCTCGCCTCGATGGGGAACTACATCTTCAAGCCGAAGGTGCTGATCGACGCGCTGGAGCACGACGCGCTCCAGGACACCTCCCACGACTTCGGGAAGACCATCATCCCGGCCCTCCTCGACGGTGGCGCGAACATCTTCGTCTACGACTTCTCGAAGAACCGCGTGCCCGGCGCCGAGGACCTCGAGCCGTACTGGCGCGACGTCGGGACCGTCGATTCCTACTGGGAAGCGTCGATGGACCTCATCGCGGTGACGCCACCGTTGAATCTCTACAACCCGAAGTGGTCCATCAAGAGCCACGTGCCCCAGCTCCCGCCCGCCAAGTTCGTCTTCGCTGACGCCGTGTCGCAGCGGATCGGCATCGCAACCGACTCGATGGTCGCCGCGGGGAGCATCATCTCGGGCGGCACCATTCACCGGTCCATTCTCTTCTCTCGGGTCAGGGTCAACTCGTTCTCCCACATCGAGGAGTGCGTCCTCATGGACGGCGTGGAGGTGGGCCGCTACGCCCGGCTCCGGCGCGTCATCGCGGACCGGGGCGTCCGGATCCCCCCTCGAGTCGAGATCGGATTCGACCTCGACGCCGATCGCCGGAGGTTCAGCGTGTCGACGGAAGGTGTGGTGGTGCTGCCAAAAGGGGTCGAGATACCCGAATCGTAGGCGGTCGCGCTTGCCATCCGCGGAAAGCCATATAAAATTCGGCCATCAAAGCGAAGAGCCGAATTTCATATGGATGAGATCGACCGCCGTATCCTCGACATCCTCCAGCGGGACGGAAAAGTCTCGCAGGCGAGGATTGCCGAGACGGTGGGACTGACGACACCCTCGGTCAACGAGCGGATCAAGAAGCTCGAGACGCGCGGCTTCATCCGGCGTTTCACCGCGCTTCTGGATCCGCGGCTTCTCGGCATGCCGATCGTTGCCCACGTCGACGTGATGCTGGATCATCCCCGGCACGAGCGGGCTTTCCTGGAGGAGGTGGAAGCCCTTCTCGACATCCAGGAGTGCTACGCCATCTCGGGTGACTACGGCTACCGCCTCAAGGTGCGCGCCCGCGACCTCGACCAGCTCGAGGGCCTCCTTCGCGAGAAGATCCAGAACATGCGCGGCGTCGCCAGGACAAGGGTCGAGCTGTCGCTGGGGATCAAGAAAGACTCGACGCTCCTCCCCCTCGCCTAGATCGATCGGGACCATCTCCTCGATCGGACACTCATATCCCGGAACGGGATGATCGAGTGACCGAAAACGTGCCGATTTGAGTACGCCCGACCCGGGAAACGGGCGGGCAACCAGGGGGAACCAGAAGCAAGGCGCTTTTCTGGAATGACTTAGCAAAAATCATCTGGAAAGCAAACCCAGGGCACCCGGCTTGCGTATATAACAGCAGGAGATCGAAACGACATTCGGTTCGAAAGAGCATAGTGAGACACGATCTTTTTGACCAACCTTCGTATACCCGCCAAGCGTGGCGGGCCCTCCACCAAAGTCCCACCAATTCCTGGTCCTCAGATCTAAGGTAACCTACCGCCGCAATCCCCGCCCGGTCGCAAGACCGGGCGGGAGCCCACCTCTTCCGGCGGCCCCCCGATCCAAAAAAACAGAGCGACTGCGACGTCTCGAGGCCGCTAGAAGGAATACCCGATCGAGCCCCCGATGAAGATGGGGGCATGCGAGACACCGGTCCGGATCGAGTGAACCGAGGCTTCGAGGCGAAGGTCCCAGGCCGGCGCCAGCCTGAACGTCGTGAGGACGCCTCCGTGCCAGCCGAAAACGTCTTCCTTCACGTCGGACGCCGTCTGATCGGGCTCGGGATCGCGCGGGTTCATCCGATAGAGGCCTCCACCGGCGAAGAAGCCCGCCCGGAACCACTCCTCACGGAACTGGTAGCCGACGGACACGAGCGCCGCGGAGCCTCGCACCTTCGGCGAATCGGCGGCGGTGCCGGGCACCGTGAAGAACATCCCCCGGAGCTGGAGGGCGACGCCCGGCTCCATCACCATCTCGACGAACGCGTGGCCTTCCCCGTTCTGGAAGCCCTTCACGTTCGAGGCGGTTCCGGTGTCGTTCACGGCCGCCCCGCCGACGCCGATCCCGAAAGACTGAGCTTTCGCGGCGGAGGCGACGAGACAGCTGAGCGCCGCCGCGAGGACGAGGGATCGGGGGACCATTCGAACGGAGGATAGGCGTCGGGGTGAAGAAGCGTCAATCAGCACGCCTGCATTACGGAGACGCCCCGCCCGACGTCTACTAGAATCGAGCCGTGCCTGGGATGGATAGCGCCGCGGTCACGTCGACGCGATCGGCCTTGGACGCCCTCCTGTCGCTCCTGGCCCCCTCTCTCTGCGTCGCGTGCGACGCTCCACGGCGAGACCTCGGCGGCGGCGGCGTCTGCCCCCGCTGCTGGGCTGACGCGAGCGCCGTCGACGACGGCCCCCGTTGCGCCCACTGCGCTCTGCCAGGCCGCTCCCCGTGCGCGTGGTGCGAACGGCACGCCCCGCATCCCATCCACGACGCCCGCGCCCTCGGCGTGTACGCGGGGCCGCTCGAGCGGATCGTCGTCGCCTTCAAGTTCCACGGGTTCGATCTCCTCGCCGCGCCCGCGGCCGAGCGGCTCGCCCGGAGGATCGCCGCCGTCGGCGAGAGCGAGATCGTCGTGCCGGTCCCCTCGACCCCCCGACGGAATCGCGATCGCGGCTACGACCCCGCGGCGCTCCTCGCCCGGGAGCTGGCGTTTTTCTTCGGGCGGCGGTCCGAGAGCCCGCTCACACGCGCCCGCGACTCCGCACCGCAGTCGTCGCTCCCCGCGAGCGCCCGCTTCTCGAACGTCTCCGGCGCGTTCCGCGCCAGGAGCCGCGGTGTGAAGGGGCGCCACATCCTGCTCGTCGACGACGTCGTCACCACGGGCGCCACCGCCTTCCATGCCGCGTCAGCCCTTCGGGACGCCGGCGCATCGTCCATCCGCCTCGCGGTCCTCGCGAGGACGCCGACACCGCACACCTCGATGATCGCGACGGCTCGCCGCTCGCGTCCGGAGCCTCCATGACAACTCTCTTCGACCGACTCGTCGTCGGGACCCTTCCGTTCGTACCGAAGGCCATCGTCGGCCGCTTCGCCAAGCGATACGTCGCGGGCGCCACGCTCGAGGAAGCGGTCCGGGTGATAAAGGAGCACGCCGCCGAAGGCGCCATGGCGACGCTGGACGTCCTCGGCGAGAGCGTGACCCGGAAGGAGGAGACGCTCGCCACACGGGACGAGTACCTGCGCGCCCTCGAGGCGATCGCGCGGGAGAAGCTGGTCGCCAACGTCTCGATCAAGCCGACCGCGGTCGGGCTCGCGATCGACCCGGCCCTGGCCCGTCAGAATTTCGACGCGATCTGCAAGAGGGCGACGGAGCTGGGAATCTTCATCCGGCTGGACATGGAAGACACGCCGTTCACCGAGAGCACTCTCCAGCTCGCGCTCGACCTGAAGAAGGACTATCCGGAGACGGGCGTCGTCGTCCAGGCTTACCTGAGGAGGAGCCTGCCCGACCTCGACCGCCTCGTCGCCGCGAAGATGAACATCCGCATCTGCAAGGGGATCTACATCGAGCCCCGGGAGCACGCCTACAAGGACCGCCAGACGGTGATCCAGAACTTCGGCGCGATCGTGGAGAAGCACCTCGCCGCCGGCTGCTACGCCGGAATCGCCACGCACGACGAGGCCTGCGTCCAGCTGGCGCTCGCCACGATCGACCGCCTGCGGCTCACGCCCGACCGATACGAGTTCCAGATGCTCCACGGCGTCGATCCGACTCTCCGGAAGATCCTGATCCGGAGCGGCCACCGGCTCCGCGTCTACGTGCCGTACGGAAGAGACTGGTACCCGTATTCGATCCGGCGGCTCAAGGAAAACCCGGCGATCGCCCGCCACGCCCTGAACGCTCTCGTACGAGGCGGTTGACGGGAAGACCGAACCGGCAGAAGAATACGAGGGTCCGCTGGGGGACGCTTGAACTCTTCGCCACGCTCGACCTCGCCCTGGATCGCCGCCGCCCTCGCGGTGAGCGCGGTCGCCGTGTCCGGGCCCGGTCGCGCCGATGGCGGCGGCTCACTGTCACCCCTGTCACACCTGTCGCCCCTCAGCGGCGTCATCCGGGCGAAGGGGATTCCGGTCCCGCGGGCCACGCTCATCGTGAAGCGTTTCGTGAACGGCGTCGAGACGATCATCCAGGTCGTGAAGGTGGGCGCCGACGGCTCCTTCGTCCTCCCGCGAGCGGCGGCAGGCGTCTACACGCTGGTCTCGTTCGCTCCCGGCTTCCGCCCCGCGATCGTGCGGGTCCTCCATCAGGGACGCGCCGACGCCGTCTCGTTCTTCCCGCTCGAGCTCGAACGGGGAAGCGGGGTCCTGCCGAACGCCCGGACCGGAGAGGGCGACCCCTTCCTCGCCCGCGCGCTCACCCGCGGCGACGTTCTCCGCGAGGCCGATTCGGTGCTCGCCTCGCCCGAGCCCCTTCGCGGAGCGCTGAGCCCGTTTCCGGGCAACGCTTCGACGATGGTCGCTTCGGCCCTTCCCGTGCGCGCATCGCTTTCGTCGATGACCGGCTTCGGTACCGCATCCGGCGCCAGCCGCTCGAAAACCTCCGTCGACGTATCCGGTCTCCTGGGAGAGTCCTTCCGATGGGGTGTCGAGGGGCAGTACAGCCGGGCCTCCTATCTCGACAGCGGCGCCGGGGATGCCTCGAAGTTCGCCGTCGACGTGGACCCCGGCGGCAATCAGAGAATCCGCCTCTCGACGCGGCGCCAGAAGTTCTCGGTGGACCAGGAGGAAGACGGTCGCTTCACCAGCCATGGCCTCTACTGGTCGGGCTCGACGGGCGGTGAATCCCAGGCGTCCGTCTCCGCGCGGGTCAGCTCGCAGTCGCGGTTCCTGAAGTCTGGTCCCGCCCCGGAGCTCTTCGCGAGAGACTCCAACGACATCGACGTCACGGCTCGCTACCGGACCGGGTTCTCGGATGGCCACTTCGTCCGCGTCACGGCGGGCTACCGCAGCATGACCGGCACCAGCCCCACCGCCTCCGCGGCGGCGACGTCCACCGAGCTCGACCGCGAGGCCCGCGTCGGCGGATCCGCCGGCTTCCGCATCCTCGACGCCATCGTCGTGGAGGGCGGGGCCACGGGCGATTTCGCGGACCGCGCCCGCGGCATCACTCCCGAGATCTCGCTGGCCCTCGACTCCGCGGACGGCTGGCGAGCCTTCGTTTCGGCGTCCCGGCGCTACGAGCTGACGTCCGAACGCCCGTTCGACGAGCACGCGTTCGCGACGGCCGGAATCGACACCGCCGATCTGAGCCGGCTCTCGCGCGCCTTCTATCGCGCCGGCATCCGCTACCAGTCCCCGGCGGGCGAGAGCGCCATGGTCGAGGTCTCGAGCCGCCAGCTCGCCGGAACCTATCGGTATCTTCTCGAGCCCGACTTCCTCGACCGCCTCGATTCCCTCTACTTCTTCTCGGGCGACGTGGCGCGGGAGATCTCGTTCCAGACGACCTTCGCGGTCCAGCAGGGCCTCGTCGGCCGGGTATCCGCCCGTGCCGGAGACATTCGCGGGCAGAGAGAGGGCTCCATCCGCCAGGACGACGCCCGTTATGCCATCGCGGAGGCGGCGCTGCACGTCGCCTGGACGCGGACGTCCCTCGGTATGGGGTACCGCGTCGTCTCGCAGACGCTGTCGCGCGGCGACGCCAACCTCCACAACGACCTCGACGCCGTCGACTTCAGCGTGGCCCAGGCCCTCCCGATCCCTCGCGCCTTCGGCAGCGAGTGGCGTGCGCTCTTCTCGTTCGAGATCGGACATCGGCAGGAAGGCCTCGAGGCCCTCCGGTCGAATCGGCAGCTGTCCGGCGGCCTGGCCCTCTCCTTCTAGGCTCGTCGAACGGCTCCAAGCCGTTGGTCACTCGATCCAAACTTTCGAACACACGCCTCGAAACGGTGCCTAAAGTACTCGTCTGTACCGCTTTAGGTGGGTTCAATATTCCGGATTCCTGGCACTGAGCTTGCGTAGACTCGGGGCGTGGCGCAACTGGCCCCCCGGGGAAGTCACCTCCTCAGATTCCTCCTGTACGCGGCTTTCGCGGCAGCCTTGCTCCCGATGTCCCTCAACGTCTTCCGCAAGACGCAGACGTTCGGACGCGCGGACATCCTCGTTTCGGAGGAGGAATCGGGCTACCGGATCCGCTTCGTCGGAGAGTCCGCCGCCACGCAGACGCGCCTCGTCCCCGGCGATTTCCTCCTCTCGGTGGACGGCCGCGACGCCAGGAGCGTCGGGGACCCCTCGGTCTACCTGGCCACCCACGGCGCCGAGCTGACGATCTACCGGGGCGCCAGCCTCCTGCGGATCAAGACCACGCCGTCGCCCGCGCCGAGCGCGCGCTACGTCTTCCTCCTGTTCTGCGGCGCGGTCTTCTTCGTGTCCGGAATCTCGGCGCTGCGGCGACCCTCGCACGGCGAGGAGCTCCTGTTCGGTGCGTTCGCCCTCACCGTATCGCTCGTCCTCATCCTGACGCCCTCGCCCCCCTTCGACGGCTTCTATCGGCTGGTCACCCTGCTCGAGGACGTCTCGCGCGTCCTCTTCCCGGCGCTTCTCGTCAAGCTGGTCTTCACCTTCCCGAGGCGGGCGCCGCTCATGAAGACGGGATACGTCGTGGTGCCGGCCGCCGCGCTCCTCGGGCTGACGGCGTTCACGTACCTGTCGACCCACGCGTCCGATGCCGCGGCCATCGCCTCCATCCAGCGGCTCGACCGCCTCCAGGGAGCGTGGATGGTGGTGGCCGCTCTCCTCTCGGCCGCCCGACTCCTGGCCCTTTCACGCCGGACGATCGACCTCCTGGCGGAGAAGCAGGTCCGCTTCCTGCTGTTCGGAACGCTGATCGGGCTCCTGCCCCTCTGCCTGCTGGACCTTCTCCCGAGGCTGCTCGGGGGATCGATCCCGATCCTCTCCTCGCTCTCGCTCCTCCCGCTCGCGCTCCTGCCCCTGGCCTTCCTCGCGGCCCTGACCCGCTATCGGCTCTGGGACGTCGAGACCCTCGGCCGCGAGACCACCGCCCTCCTCGGCGCCGTCCTCCTGGGAGCCGGGTTCTTCACGGCCGCGCAGCTGCTGCTGGCGCAGCCCCTCCCGTCCCAGCTTCCGTACGCGAAGGAGATCCTCCAGACCTCCGCCGGCCTGCTGCTGGCTCTCAGCTTCATGCCCGTCCGCCGCCGGCTGACCGTGGCGCTGGAGAAGCTGCAGTACCAGGACCTCTGGAAGGAGCGCGAGAGCCTGCTCTCGATCGTCCGCGAGCTGAGCGCGCCGCGGCGCCTCGCCGAGATCGAAACGCTCCTCGTCGAGCGGATCTCGAAGGGCCTCGGCGTCGTTCCGGCCGCGCTCCTCTTCGTCGACGCGAAGGGCCTCGTGGACGCCCGGCACGTCGACGGCGGCGAGCCGCTCTCGCTCGACGAGCTTCCGCCCGAGGTTCGTCAGCACGCCGGCCGCCTCTCCCGGCGCAGCTTCACGAGCCGCCCCACGACCGCGGTCGCCCGGCTCCGGCGCGCCGGCTTCCGGACGCTGGCGCCTCTCGCGGCTTCCGGTCGTCTCCTCGCCTTCTGCGCGGTCGGCGACCGCATGGGGCGCGCGCCCCTCTCTCGAGAGGACATGGAGCTTCTCGAGACCGTGCTGGCGTCCGGTGCCCTGGCCCTCGATCACGCCAGGCTGTACGAGGAGCTCGCGACCCAGGCCGACCGCTATCGGACCCTGAAGGAGTTCCACGAGGACGTTGTCGCGGGCTCGGCCGCGGCCATCGCGGCCACCGACGAGACCGGCCGGTTCACGTCCGTGAACGCGGTCTTCTCGGCGCTCACCGGGAAGAGCGCGGACGAGCTGCGCGGCGCCCGCGACGTCGACGTCTTCCCGGCCTCCATCCTCGCGTCCGCCGGCGCCTGCCGCGTGGAGGCGAGCTTTGCCGGCGGTCCCCGCATCCTCGACCTCGCGATCTCGCCCTTCCCCGGCGCCCCGTCCGGCTCACGCGCCCGCGTCTACGTCTGCCACGACGTGACCGAGACCGTGAGGATGGAGCGGGCGCTGGCCGACCACGATCGCCTCGCCGCGCTCAGCTCGCTGTCGGCGGGCATGGCGCACGAGGTGAACACGCCGCTCACCGGGGTCGCCAGCTTCGCGCGCCTGCTGCTGGACGAGACGCCCGAGGGCGACCCGCGGCGCGGGCTCGTGGAGAAGATCGAGAAGCAGGCGTTCCGGGCGTCCCGGCTCGTCTCGAGCCTGCTCGACCTCGCCCGGGGCACGCCACGCGACCTGGCGTTCCTCGACGCCGTCGAGGTCGCCCGGGAGGCCTTCCGGTCGCTCGAGGACGAGGCCGCCGCCCGCGGCGTGGCGCTCCGGACGACGGCTGTAGCCACACCCCTGAAGCTCGCCGGGCACGCCGACGCGCTCGTCCAGGTCCTCGTGAACCTGCTGAAGAACGCCATCGACGCGGCTGCCTCGAACGCTTCGCCTTCCGGCTCCGCGGCCATGAACGCTTCGCCTTCCGGCTCCGCGGCCATGAACGC
>Ga0154020_10003781_pt1 | contig 18136 bp, 14 predicted proteins | sample Klosneuvirus_201_FD_109709 | JGI IMG/M metagenome (GOLD analysis project Ga0154020, IMG submission 109709) | Active sludge microbial communities from wastewater, Klosterneuburg, Austria - Klosneuvirus_20160825_MG | ecosystem: Engineered > WWTP > Aerobic digester > Activated sludge | place... | reverse complement strand
TCCGTCTCGTCCGCGCCAACGCAGCCGCGTGGAAACTCGACCCGGCAAAGATCGGCATCATGGGGTTCTCTGCCGGCGCGGAGCTCGCCGCCGCCGCGGCCCTCGAGTATGACGCTTTTCAAGCAGCCAATCGCGCGGACCAGGACCCCTTGGCGTCAGTCTCCGCGCGACCCGACTTTGTTGGTCTGATTTATCCCGGGCCGACGCCTTTCGCCAAGGGGGGCAACCCGTCAATTCCAGAGAATGTCCCGCCCACGTTTCTGATGTGTCCCGGTTCCGGTGACCGGGTTCACGCCCTCTGGGCGACGGAGTATTTCACTGCCATGCTCAACGCCAGCGTTCCCAACCTCGAAATGCACATCTACGGGAACGGGGTACATGGCGGGAGTATCAAGGACCGCGACGGCATTCCTTTGGGAACATGGCAGTATCGCTACATCGACTGGTTCCGCGATCTCGGCTTTCTCGCCAAACCCGGAGTGGCGACGAAGGCAGCCGGCGATGTCGCGACCTACGCGAAGTCGCGGTCAACTCCCGCCGCGGTCAAACCTTGATCGGGTCGAGGACGGGCCCGCCAGCTGCACGATCACACGTTGCCCAGCCGTCCGGTGGAATCGCCGAATCGCTCGAGGTCGGTGACGCCGACCTGTTCCGCGAGGCTGAGGAAGAGGTTGCTCATCGGCTTCGAGCCGTACTTCACGAAACGACCCGGATGGAGCAACCCACCGCCCCCACCCGCGAGGACCACCGGCAGGTTGTCGTGGGTGTGGCGATTCGCATCGGCATTGCCGCTGCCGTAAACGATCCGGGTGTTGTGAAGAATCGAATGGCCGTCGACATCGCGTGAATCCTCCAGCGTGCGAAGGAAGCGGGCAAACTGCTCCGCATACCAGTGGTCGATGCGAGCGATTTTGGCGATGCGCTCCTGGTTGCCCTGGTGGTGGGATAGATCGTGGTGCCCCTCGGGAATCCCGATCTCGCCAAAGGAGCGGTTGTCGCCGTCATGGGCGAGCGCGAAGGTGGCTACCCGGGTGGAGTCAGTCTGGAAAGCGAGCGCCAGCAGATCGTACATCATCCTCACGTGTTCACCATGGCTCGCCGGAATTCCGGCCGGCGTGTCGATCGCGGGGTCGACATGCGGACCAAACTGCTCGGTTCTCTGAATACGCGTTTCGATATCCCGGATGCCGGTGAGATATTGATCCATTTTGGCACGATCCTGGTGGTCGAGACGCCCCTGCAGGCGCCGCGTGTCCTCCAGCACGAAATCCAGCACCGATCGGCGAGCTTCCATCCGCCGACGGGCGTTCTCGGAACGGAGGCCGTGGGGCCCCGCACCGAACATCCGCTCAAAAAGCAGGCGGGGGTTGGACTCCGGTGGCATCGGCGTGGTGGCGTTGCGCCAGGAGAGGTTGAACTGATAGGCGCAGGCGTAACCGGAATCGCACGCGCCGGAACGACGCACGTTCTCGCAACTCAGCTCAAGCGAAGGGAACCGGGTCAGGTGCCCCACCCGCCCGGCAATCACCTGATCGATCGAGACACCGGCCCGGATGTCGGTCGCGCTTTTGTTCAACCGCACACCCGTGAGGAACACGCCGTTGCCGCGCGCATGGTCGCCGCCGCCATCATCACCGGCATTTGCGTTGGCATGGTCCAATCCACCCAGAACCTGCACCTGGTCACGCAGTCCGGCGAGGGGCGCCAGCGTGGGACCGAAACGGAAATCCGTCATCCCGCCCTCGGGCCACCAAGTAGCCGGAATCGCACCGTTCGGGAAGTAGACAAACGCAGTGCGCAGCGGAGCCCCGGTCGAAGTCGTCGCCAGCTGCGCGGCTGCCTGGGACGCAAGCACGCGGCTCGGCACGATTGACGCGAGCGACGGCAAGGCGATACAGGCCCCGATTCCCCGCAGAAAATGGCGACGGTTCATGGCGAGGACGGCGGACTCGGTGGAAGGGGTCGGGGTTCTCATGGGTCAGGGGAGAGCGAGGGCAGGCGTGGGTGAAAAGGACTTCGAGGTCGTCACAACGTCGGCATCGGCGCGGCGACGCTGTTGAAAGGGAGCGGATTCGATGATGCCGCTGATCAGGGCCGACGGCCGACCGCCGGCGGCTTCGAGACGCGCCGCGAGCTGATCGAGCGTATCGGTATCCCGATAATCCAGCCCGCGGCCGAGCGCATAGGTGAGAAGCTTTTCGCTCACACAATGATAGAAGTCGTGTCGGTGATCGGTCGCAAGGATCCGTTTGAGCTCCCGGATGTCAGCGAACTTTTCCCCCGTGATCAGAGTCCCGGAAGGATCGATCGGGTGGTTCATCTCCGCCGTGCGCCACTGGCCGATAGCGTTAAAGCTCTCGAGGGCCAGACCCAGGGGATCCATCCTGCTATGACACGAAGCACACACCGGATTGGAAGCGTGAGCCGCAAGGTTCTCGCGCAAAGTCATCCGGCGCAGCTGCTCCGGAGTCACCGCGTCCTCCAGCGGCGGAATGTTCGGGGGCGGCGGGGCCGGCGGCGTGCCGAGGATCGCCTCGAGGACAAAGACCCCTCGTTTCACCGGCGAGGTACGCGTGGGATTGGAGGTGGTGGCCAAGATCGTCCCCTGGGTGAGCACACCTCCGCGGGGACTCCCCTCAGGCAAGACTACCTTGCGCATGGCCCGACCGGCCACCCCGGGAACGCCATAATGCCGGGCCAATTCTTCGTTGAGAAAGGTGTAGTTGGCGTCGATCAACTCAGTCAGAGGACGATCCTCCTTCAGCAGATGAGCAAAGAACATCTCCGTTTCCTCCTGCATCGCCTCACGCAGATTCGACGAAAGCCGCGGGATTACCGGGCGCGGAGCGGCATTGCGAAGTTTGACGACCCGCTCGAACTCGGCCTTCTGCTCCGGAGTGCGAGAGGCTTCGGGGATGGCGGCGAGTCGCCGGACTGTCGCCCGCAATTCCCGCGCCTCGTCCGTCGGCGGATTCTCCCGTAGATACACCGCAAACTCATCAATCACCAGGGTGGTAATATCCCGGGCGTGAAGCCATTGGCCGGTGAAGTTTCGGATGAACTCCCCAGACCGCGGGTCCACCAGAAGGCGCGCGACCTGCTCCGGCAAGCTGGCTCGGAGGCGCTTTTCGCCAGCTAGTCGGAACAGGGCCTCGTCCGGCATGGTCGACCAGAAAAAGTAGGAGAGGCGTGACGCCAGGGCATATTCGTCAACGTAGGGATGCGCCTGTCCTAGACGCAGAGGCTCAATGTCCTCTTCCCGGAAAACAAAGCGCGGCGACGCCAACACGGCCACCATCGCCTGCGCCACGCCCGCTTCGAAAGTCGCTTCGGGAACAGTAAACGTCGACTCCGCTAGCGAAACGAGCCGCGCGATCGTCCCGGAATCCACGGGCCGGCGAAAAGCCCGCTCGGCGAATCGCCCCAGAATTTCCCCGGCATACGCACGACGCCCCGCCAGGTCGTCGGGGATCGCACGGGGAAAGAAACGGGCATATCCTTTGGGAGCAACCCAGTGTTCCTTGGCCGCCGGACCGCGCAACGTCACCGCGTTTAATCGGAGCCGCAGCTGCCGGACCTGAGGTCGGCCGCTTTCGATCGGGAGCACTTCGACCACCAGCGAGTGCTCACCCGCGGCCATTTCGCGATCGAAGGCGAATTCAAACGTCCTCGCTCCTTCCCGGGAGAACACCCGGTCGAGAACGGTTTCGCCATCGATCTTGAGGAGAAGCCGACACTCGTTGGTATCGAACTGATCCTCCACGTACCGCTCCACGGCACGCAGGTCGAACACCACGTGGTAGCGCCCGGCCTGCACCAGCCGAGTCCGGGCCCTGACGACGGCGGGCGTGTAGTAGGAGAGCTCGAGCCCACCACCCACCACCGTGGGACGCGGCCGGCTGGGACGGGGGGCGGTCTCACCCGGATTGGCCTCGATCAACGTCGGGACGATCCCAGCCGGAGACGCCCCGGACAACTCGGCGGGAGGGTCGGGCACAAACTCAGCACCCTTCACCGAATTCTCGGACATGACTTTCGCCACCGTGGGCACAGCCGAGGCGATGATTGATTGGGCCGCGTCGAGGTACTTCTCGAGAAGCATCGGGGACACCGTCAGCACATCTCCGATATTGTCGAAACCATGACCCGAATCGTCCGAGGGAAACTCGAAAGCCGTATCGAATTCCACCCCCAGAAGATCGCGAATCGTATTCTTGTACTCGATTCGGTTGAGTCGCCGGACAGTGACTCGCCCGGGATCGGGCACGGCGGGATCGAGTTCGAAGACCTTTCGTTTGATCCAATGAACGAGTTTTTCGGAGTGCTCGGGAGTTAAACGGGGCTCCTCCGCGGGCGGCATGATGCCGGACCGGACATTTCGCAAGGCGCGCAGCCAGAGTTCCGGATCCTTCAAGTCGGCGCCGGTGGTAAACTCATCCAACGTCACACCCCCTTTGCCAATGCCACCGCCATGGCAGTCGTAACAATACCGGTCCAAGACCGGCTGGATCTCACGGGCAAACAGCTCCATCGACGGATCCGCCGCCCGACCGACCGCTGCCCAGACGAGGGACAATAGGAGCGCGGAGCCTCCCCGCCAAACAGCAGTCACCACGGCGCGGACGGGGGTCATGACAGAAAGCACGACCCGAAAGCAAATAAGGCTCCCGGAAAAGGCAAACGAATGCTGGATGCCTCCCTGAGCCGGCGCATCAGAGCATCGCTCGAAGATCCTCCAACGCCTGCTTGGTCCGCTTGATCCCGTCGATCTCCGAGTGTTTAGCCCCCTCGTACTCGATGCCGATATAGCCACTGTACCCGGCGGCGATCACGATCCGGATCAAGCGCTCGAAATCGAGGGTCATCTCGATTTTATCCCGACGGTCCTCCGTGTAGAATCGCCCTGCCCCGGTATCCCAATCCCATGATTTGGCGCTGACCGCTTCTTTCACCCAAGGCATGAACTCGCGAAGCCCTTGGTAAGGGTTGTAGAGCTCCGACCGCTGGCGGTCGGTGTAGAAATTGCCAAAATCCGGCAGGATACCGACGCGCTTGTGATCGGCACGTTTCATCACGTCGGTCAGCCATTTGCCGTTCGACGAAAGTCCCCCGTGGTTTTCAACCACGACCCAGAGCCCACGTTTGTCGCCCTCGACGCACAGTCGGTGCAATCCATCCGCCGCCAGTTTGGCCTGTTCATCGGCGGACAGTTTACCATCGCTCGCGGCATTCACCCGAATGCTGTGGCACCCCAAAAACGCCGCCGCATCGAGCCACTTCAAGTGGTTCTCGACTGTTTTGGCCCGATCCGCCTCGACCGGAGCGCCAAGCGAACCCTCGCCATCACACATGATCAGCAGGCTCTTCACGCCTTCGCTGGAGGCGCGTTTCTTCATTTCACCCAGATAGGCTTGGTCCTTCGCCTTGTCCTTGAACATCTGATTCACGTATTCGAGACCATCGATCCCCAGCGAGCGGGCCGTACGCGCAAACTCAAGGTTGTCGAGTGGCTCAGCCCCCGCGCGCTTGAGGAACCGCTTGTTCAGCGACCACTGGGCGAGAGAAATCTTGAAAGGCTCCTTCTTGCCCGCCGCCGCCGCCGCCCGGGCGAGTGGCGATGCAAGGGAGACGGCGCCCAGCGCCAACGAGGTCTTGAGGAACGATCGACGGGGAAGAGACGAACGAGACTTCATCCCGTATTGATGAAGGAAAAGCCACGCGGACTCAAGGCCGGCCTGAAGACGAGTGCCAGCGACCGCGAGCTGGGGTTTTCGTGCGTGAGCGTTGGGTAAGCCTCTCCAGACGCCCGTCTCGTTCAAACCGATGCGGCGGAATCAGTTTAAGGCCTCGCTGCTTGACAGCCATCAGCCGGAGGTCTGTCTCTTCGTATCGCGACCTTCGGCCGAGTCCGTTTTTACCTATCTGCCTGCCTTTAAACTTCTCCCGAATTCGATCCCTGAAAATCCAGTTTCCTTTCAGCAGCGCAGCGGCGGCGTGTGGTAACGTCCTGTCGTTCATGGACGGGAAGGGACGAGGATGACTCGGCCGGCGCTCGAAGGGGCGAACGTGCTCGTGACAGGGGGTGCCGGGCTGGTCGGCTCGCACATCGTTGACCAGTTGATCGACCAAGGCGCGGGGGAGATCCGGGTGCTCGACAACCTCGCGCGCGGCAGTCGCGCGAACCTCGCCGCGGCGCTGGCACGCCGGCCAATCACGTTCATCGAGGGAGATATCCGCGACCCGGGAACCGTCATGGATGCGGCGCGGGGCTGCGGATACGTGATCCACCAAGCCGCGCTTCGCATCACCCGGTGCGCCGAACGGCCACGCGAGTGCGTCGACACCCTCGTGAACGGGACGCTCAACGTGTTCGAGGCCGCGGCGGCGGCCGGTGCCAGGAAGGTCGTCTACGCTTCATCGGCTTCCATCTACGGCGCCGCAGACGTGTTCCCGACAGACGAGCGCCATCACCCTTACAACAACCGCACGCTCTACGGCGCCGCTAAGCTAATGAACGAAGGGATCGCCCGCAGTTTCCACAACATGTACGGACTGGCGGCGGTCGGCCTCCGGTACTTCAACGTCTACGGGCCCCGGATGGACGCGGCCGGCGCCTACACGGAAGTCCTTGTCCGCTGGCTCGAGTGCATCACCGAAGGCCGGCGGCCGCTGATCCACGGGGACGGATCCGCCACGATGGATTTCGTCTACGCGGCGGATGTGGCACGAGCCAATGTCCTGGCCCTGCAGTCTGACCGAGTCGACGACGTCTACAACATCGCCAGCGGCCGGGAGATCCCTCTGCTGCACCTGTGGCGCGCGTTGCAACGAGTGACGGGAGCGTTTGACCTGGAGCCCGATTTCCTCCCCGCGCGGCGCGTCAACCCCGTGCCCCGGCGCCTGGCGGATACCCGCCGCGCGCGCGACGAAATGGGTTTCTCGGCAGACGTGCAGCTCGAAGAGGGGCTGCGGCAGCTCGTGTCGTGGTGGCAAGAAAGCGTGGGTAAACGAAGCGACAAGCCGGTCCGATGACCAACGCCCCTGCCCAAATTCCAATCACGCGGCCCCTGCTCGGAGAGGAGGAGGCCGCCGCCGCGCGCGAAGTGCTCCTCTCGGGCTGGGTGACCCAGGGAGCGCAGGTTGCGGCCTTCGAACAGGAGTTCGCCGCCTATGTGGACGCCCGCCATGCCTGCGCCGTCTCCAACTGCACGGCCGCGCTGCAACTCGCGCTCCTGGCCGTGGGCGTGCGGCAAGGGGACGAAGTCGTAACCGTCAGCCACACCTTCATCGCCACGGCGCATGCCATCCGGCACTGCGGGGCCCGCCCGGTGTTCGTGGACGTCGATCCGGCGACCTACAACATGGACCCCGGGCAATTGGAATCCAGCATCACGCCCAAGACCCGGGCGATCGTGCCCGTGCACCAGATGGGGCTGGCCTGCGACATGGACGCAATTTGCGAGGTGGCGGAGCGGCACAACTTACCCGTCGTCGAGGACGCGGCCTGCGCTGTGGGCAGCCTCGTGCGCAAGGGAGGAGCCTGGCAACGCATCGGGCGTCCGCAGGGAACGGTTGCCTGCTTCTCTTTCCACCCGCGCAAGGTGATCACGACAGGCGAAGGCGGAATGATCGTGACCCGCGACGCGGCGCTGGACCGCGCGTGCCGCCTTCTCCGAAACCAGGGGATGAGCGTCGCCGCCGAAGTCAGACACGCGGCAAAGATGCTCGTGTTCGAGGAGTACTCGCTGGCAGGGTTCAATTGCCGCATGACGGACTTGCAGGCAGCGATCGGACGCGTGCAGTTGCGGCGCCTGGCTGGCCTGCTGTCAGCACGGATCGACCTGGCGGCGTCATATGACCGCGCCCTCCGGGACATCCCGGGGCTGCGCTCCCCCACGGTTCCGGAATACGCGCGGCCTAACTTCCAATCCTATCCGCTGCGGGTGACGCCGGAGTACCCGCTCAAGCGAGATCAATTGATGCAGGCCCTGCTGGAGGACGGCATCAGCACGCGGCGAGGGATCATGAACGTTCATCAAGAGCCCGCCTACGCGGACCTGCCCGCCCAACACCTACCCCACTCGGAAGCGGCGCGCGATTCCGTGATTCTGCTTCCGCTGTATCCGGGCCTGACGTCAGGCGACATGAAGCGTATCATCGAACGGCTGCATGCCCCGCATGAGAGAAAGAACGCATGAATGCCGGCCGCTGACCACAAAAACTTACCACCGCCGGGACGGGACTACCGGAGGCTCCTGAGGCTCATGCAGGAGGCCGTCCACCGATGTCGCCTCGATCTGTCCGGGCTGGTCGTCTTCACGGAAGCGGCCTCCGGAGCTTACGTGGTGACTCCGATCCTCGCCGCATTGGCGGGGGCCAGGACAGTCTACGCCCTGACCCGTTCAAGTCCGCACGGGACGATCGACGAGGTCGCCGCGCAGACGAACATTTTGGCCCGTCTGGCCGGTGTGCGGGACCGGGTGGAGATCGTGATGGAGAAGCGCCCGGAGAACGTTGCCCGGGCCGACATTGTCACCAACTGCGGTCATGTCCGTCCGGTTGACGCGGCGATGGTGGACTGGATGAAGCCCTCGGCGGTCGTTCCGCTCATGTACGAGGCATGGGAGTTCCGCGAGGGCGACGTTGATCTGGCCGCCTGCCATCGCCGCGGGATCAGGGTGGCGGGGACTTGGGAGGACCACCCGGCCGTGGGCCTTTCTTCCTACCTGGGCGTCATGGCCGTGAAGCAACTATTCGATGCTGGGTTGCCGGCACACGGCTGCAACCTCCTCGTCCTCTGCGACAACCCTTTCCGGCCATTCCTCAAGGAAGGATTGGTCCGCTCAGGGGCTCGCGTCGCGGTGCAAAACAGCCTGAGCAAGGCCGGCCGAAACGCGGGCAGAGATGGCGTCCTCGTGGCCCTACGCCCACAGGCGGGCTGCCGCATCGGCGCGGCGGAAGCGGAATGGATCGGTAGACGCTGGCCCGGAACGGTAGTGGCCCAATTTTGGGGCGACATCGACCGGCACGCTTTGGAAGCGCATGGAGTTCGGTTCTGGCCGCCAAAAGCACCGGCCTTGGGACATATGGGGATCCTTCCCTCGGCTATCGGCCCAGACCCGATCGTCCGGCTCCAGGCAGGGGGACTGAAAGTCGGCGAGATCCTGAGCCGGGCGGCGGGCCACCTGACACCGAGTGATGAGCGGCTCGTCCAGCTGTTGGGTAAAGCCCGGGAATGAGTCGCATCGACGTCATCGTGCCGTGCTACCAGTACGGCCATTTCCTCCGTGAGTGCGTCGACAGCGTCTTGGCACAAGATGGCGTGCAGGTGCGCGTCCTGGTGATCGACGACGCTTCTCCGGACAACACCGCCGAAATCGCCAGCGAGTTGGCGGCCAGAGATGGCCGTGTCCTTTTCCGGCGGCACACGGTGAATCACGGGCATATCGCGACCTACAACGAAGGCCTGGCTTGGGCGGACAGCACATACCTTCTCGTTCTGGACGCCGACGACCTCCTGGCGCCCGGAGCGCTCCTGCGCGGCACGCGGCTGATGGATGCTCATCCGGAGGTTGGGTTGATCCACGGACACGCTTTCGTCACTCGCGACCCGGCCACCGAAATCTTCACGGTCGGATCGGAGCATCCGTGGCGGGTCCTCAGCGGATCGGCATGGATTCACGGGGTTTGTTCGCGCGGCATGAATCCCGTGTTTCAGGCGACGGCATTGGTTCGGACGAGCCTGCAGAGGGCAGTGGGTGGATACCGGCCCGAGCTTCCTCACGCGGGCGATATGGAGATGTGGCTGCGACTTGCGGCACGCGGATCGGTGGGCATCATCGACGGCGAGCAGGCCTGCTACCGCCAGCACGCGAACAACATGAGCGCACGCTACCGGGGGATCCCGGATCTTCGTCAGCTGAGGGAGTGCTTCGAGATGTTCTTCTCGGAGTGCGGACACCTGCTGACCGATCCTCAGCGGCTTCGCCAACTCGCCCTCTCTCGTGTCGCGCGGCGGGCACTGCGCCAGAGCTTGAAGAGCGTCAGACGGGGAGAGATCAACGCGGCGCGGGAGCTTCTGACCTTCGCTCTCCCCGACGGTCCCTTCCAGCTCATCCCGTTAACTCGCGATTGGCTTGTGCACAAGCTGAGCCGGCCTGCCCGAAGCGGCCCTGATGTTGTCGCTCACGCATCCCAGTGATTCGATTCCTCTGAAATTCCCGTTCCTTTCCCGCCAAAGCAGAAAATTTTCCAAACGCCGATGGTCGTAGTCGCACCCATTTTGGCGCCGGTTCCATGCTCGCTCGAAGTAACCCATTGGGTTATCTCGACTTCGACTTTACACCCAGGTGGTCCTGACCTAGAGCCAAGTGGATCGGATTCAATGGAATCCGCGACGTGCTGATGAAAAACCCCATCGAGTTAACCTTCGAACAGACGGTCACGGACGAAGGCCTGCGCCGAATCTTGCGGCTCCATGGGACGCAACCTACCGCACGCGAAATCCACTTCGACCTTTTGGGTGAATCTGAGCGACCGATGCCAGCGGTTCTGGACGGAGCGGTGATGGCCAAGATTCACTACCTCATGATGCAGGGGCGTCCGCTCCGGGTGCGCGGGGCGATGAGCCGCAACGCGCTGGCTAACCTGCATGAGTTTCAGTCCGCTTGGCAGCTTTGGCGGCCTGAGCGCTATCGGCGGGTGGAGATTGAGCCTGATCGCGTCGTGGATATCGCGCGCACCCCGTCCGAACCACGGACCATCGCCGCCTTCTCGGGTGGGGTGGACGGCGCCTTCACCGCGTTACGCCACGCCCGGAAAGACCTCGGCAATGCGTCCCACCGGTTGACGGACGTGATGCTGGTCCATGGCTTCGACATTCCCGTTGGGCGTCGGGAGAGTTTCGCCAAAGCGGTGGAGCGAGTCCGCCCTTTGCCCGACGAACTCGGGCTGAACGTACGGCTGCTGCGGACCAATTTGCGCTGCGACGCCGATCAGAATTGGGAGGACAGCCATTTCGCCCAGCTATCGGCCTGTCTTCACCAGTTCAGCGGCGAGTTCACGTTCGCCCTGGCTGGCAGTGGTTCCCCCTACAACCGGATGTCCATTCCGTGGGGCGCGACGCCGGCCACCGACTACTTGCTTTCCGGAGACTTGCTGCAGATCCGGCCGGATGGCTACGCGTGCTCCCGCATGGACAAGGTCGCAGCCCTGGCGTCACACCCCACGGCCGTCCGCACGTTGCGAGTCTGTTGGCAGGGACCGGACCCCGACCGGAACTGCGGCCAGTGTGAGAAATGCATGCGCACGCGCCTCGGACTTCGAGCGGCGGGCCTCGAAAACCCCGCCTGTTTTGACACACCGATGGACATCCAGGCAATCAGCCGCATCAGGATAGCCAACCACGTACAGCATGAGGAACTCAGGGCAATCGTGACTTACGCCCGCGCTCGCGATCTCCAAGGAGAATGGCTCGAGCGCCTCGATCGACGATTGCGCCTGAACCCGCTGAGAAAGTTTCTCGGCCGTCCCTGGCGCTGGCTGAGAAACCGCTAGCCAACGCGACCCTCGCACCTCGCTGCCGTGGCCACTTTCATTGGAGGGATTGAACCCGATCCGGATCGCCGGCGAACCGTTTGCTCGCTCTTGGAGCAATTGCCCGGACGGTTTCCCTGGCTCCGAAGCGGCCGCGCGGAGGACTCCAGTTTATGGCTCACTTGGCAGGCGGCGCCCAAGGCGCCCGTGGCGCACGCCAGCCGACCCGACGGGCGATTCGCCTTCGTCATGGGTTCTTTGACCGAAACTGCCGCGGATGGAATAAGCCCACCCGATTTTTTGCTGACGCACACCGACCTGCACGGGCCCGCGGCTGCCTCTGGTCACAATGGCTTCTATGCGGCCGTGGTGCGCGAAGTCGACGGGAGCGTCATCCTGGCCACCGACCTGCTCGGTTTGTTTCCACTTTATTACTACGCCCAAGGCGACCGGCTTTTGTTTGCATCGGCTCCCGGCCTTCTGAGACTGCACCCCGGGGTCCAAACCCGTCCCTCACCCGAAGGCATCGCTGGTTTGCTTCTGACCATGCACCTGGTGGGGGACCAAACCATTTGGCAAGGAATCCGTCGCGTTCCCTATGGAAAGGTGGTTCGCTGGCGCGCCGGTCGCGGCACCGAAACCATGGACGCCGCGAGGCTCGTGCCAGGCGACCAGTACCACGGTTTTTCGGAGTCAGAGGCGCTCGATCGTGTCACTGCCGCCCTTGACGGGGCGGTGCGGAGGGCGGCCACCGGAAGAGAGGTGGCGGTGATGCTTTCGGGGGGACTCGACTCGCGGCTGATCGCGGGCTGCATCCACGACGCCGCGCCGCAGCGTGTCACCGCCCTGACCGCCGGACAGCGAGGCGACTACGAGATGATCTGCGCCTCCGCCGTCGCCCGCACCCTCCGGTGGCCGCACCGGACGTGGAGCGAGGACCATGGAAAGTGGGTCGAACATGGCCGGATGCAGGCCGAGCTCGAGGGCCTCGCTTCCAGCTTTGTCAATCCTTCCTGGTGGAACGGATTGCAGCACTTCGCCGAAGTTGGAAAACCCACATTGACCGGTCACCTTGGTGACCCCGCGATGGGCGGCAGCCACATCAGCTGGGCGGAAGATCCCGAGAGCGCGGACCACACGTTTGACCGCATGCTGTCACGCATTACCCAATACGGAATCTCCCCTGAAGCGGCCCGGAGGCAGCTTCGCGAGGACTTTTTTGGGGACGCGGTCACGTCGGTCATTGAGCGGCTCCGTGACGACTTTGAATCCACGCCGGGGGCGCCGTTTCAACGGGCATGGGTGTTCGACCTGGTCCACCGGCAACGATTGCACGTGGCTCCCATTTGTTGGCGGCTCGCGCTCGGCGCCTGGCCGGTACTGCCCTATGCTGACCGCCCCTTGCTCGAGACGATGGCGCAGATGCCACGGGTGTACTTGGTGAACCGCCGCCTGCAATACCTCATGCTGCACCAGCGTTTTCCCCACCTGGCGCGCCTGCCCTTGGACCGGAACAATTCCAATATCCGTCCTCCCACCCGTAATCTTTGGTGGAGCCTTCGGGCACGTTTTGAGGCTTCCTCCTTGGCCGAGCGGGTGATTCACCGCGGACGAGAACGCAGAAACTACTTTAGGGTCTATAACTTGAACAGTCCCGGCTGGGTGGCCCTGCGCCAAGCCGCCGAGGGTGGTCGACCCTTCCTGGACACGATGGTCAGTCACGAACACGGCCGGGCACTGGTGCCACCGCCCACGGAGGCTTTCCATCTGAACGACCACATCATCGAGGGAAGCCTGCCCAAATCGCTGCTCGGCCTCATGCTCCTGGGAAAGATGATGGAACCCACGCCGTAGCCGCCGGCGGATACCCTCCGGCGCACCGCGCCACTCGGGCTCACCCTGTAAATCGACCTTCCCTCTTCGCCGAGACCGGAAGAGCCAGCACCAACGTTGCGCCCGAACGACTGATCCCTGTAATTTCTCAAGAGCGGTTTCTCCCGCTCCTGCCCTCCCCCTTTTTCTGATGACGCTCTTCATCCGCCGCGCCCGCATTCTCACCCTCGCAGTCGGTGAAAGGCCACGTCGCGGCCCCGCGCTTCGCGAACTGGGCCTTATCGCCCGGGGTGATGTGCTCGTGCAGGACGGAAAGATCGCGGCTGTCGGCACCGACCTCAATGCCCCGGCGGACGCGAAGGTCATTGACGCCGAAGGACGCGTTCTCATGCCCGGCTTCGTGGACTGCCATACGCACGCGTGCTGGGCGGGCGACCGCACCAACGAGTGGGAGGAAACAGTTGGAGGCGTTTCCGAACGCCAAATGCTCAAGCGGGGCGGCGGCTTTCACGCCACGGTGCAGGCGGTGCGTGAAGCGACGCGCAAACAGCTCGCATCGTCCCTGCGCGAGCGGCTTGAGGTGATGCTGCAGGCTGGCTCCACGACGGTGGAGGTGAAGAGTGGCTACGGACTGACCATCGAGGCCGAACTCAAGATGCTGCACGCGATGCAGCGCGCCGCGAGCGAGTGGTCCGGCACACTGGTACCCACCGCACTGCTCGGCCACGCGATCGAGGGCGATCCCGACGAGTACACCCGGATGGTTGTGCGCGAGATGCTGCCTGCGGTCTGGCACGAGTTTCCCGGCATCGCGGTGGATGCCTGCTGCGAACGCGACGGGTGGCCGGTGGAAGCGTGCGTCCGGCTGTTCGAACGCGCGCGCAAACACGGGCTTCCGGTGCGGGTGCAGACGGACCATTCCAGCTCCCTGGGCATGATCCCCGAGGCATTGCGATTGTACGCCGCAAGCGTGGATCATTTGGAAGCGGCCACGAGTGCCGACCTCGACGCGATCGCGGCGAGCCAGACCATTGGAGTGGTCATGCCCGTGAGCGGATTCGAGACCGACTGGCGCTTCGCCCGCGCGCGGAAGCTGGTCGATGCGGGAGGCGCAGTCGCGCTCGCGACCAACTGCAATCCGGGCAATGCACCGTGCCTGACCATGCCGTACGTCATCGCGCTCGCCGTCCGCTGCTGCGGGCTGACCCCGGCGGAAGCGATCTCGGCGGCAACGGTCAATGCCGCCAACGTACTTGGCCTGACCGATCGCGGCACCATCGCTGTTGGCCAGAGGGCGGACATGATTCTGCTCCGCCACAAGGATCCTCGCCACCTCGCCCAGGAAGTCGGCGGCAATCCGGTCGACCTGGTGATCAGCGGCGGAAGGCTGGTCGCCAGCACGGCTCGCACGACTCCGCCCGATCGGGTCGATTCCTCCAAGGGACCGACCTCCTGACGCGCCGCGGCTCCGGCTTGCCACGGTGCGGGATTCTCTTTGACCCCAAACTGGACGGGCCCGAACTTCGACGACTTCAACAACCGGGTTCGTGTTTCCCCGCCCATGAATTTTCCTCTGCGCCGCGCCCTCATCGCTTTGATCGCGGCCACAGTCTGCCCTCCCGCAGCGCTCAGCCAGGAGTGGACCCGTTTCCGCGGGCCCAACGGGACCGGTATCAGCACCGCAAAGGGCGTGCTGGTGACCTGGACCGAGAAAGATTTCGTCTGGCGCGTGCCCATCTCCGGCACCGGCCACTCGCAACCGGTCGTCTGGGCTGACCGATTGTTTTTGCTGACCGCACTCGATGCAGGGAAGGAGAGGGCTCTCGTTTGCCTGCAGAAAACCAACGGGCAGGAACTATGGCGGCAGAGCTATGCGCTGCCCACGCCGCGGCCGGGCAACCGAAACTCGAGTTATGCCAACACCTCTCCGGTCGTGGACGCCGACCGCGTCATCGCCTGTTTCGTTTCGGACACGCACTTCTGGGTGCGAGCTTTCGACCACGCCGGCAAGGAACTCTGGAGCCGCGATCTGGGGACCTTTGAATCCCAGCACGGCCATGGGGCCTCCCCGATGATTTACGACGGCAAAGTGATTGTCACCAATGACCAGGACGGCGCGAGTTTCATCGCCGCGCTGGAGCTGAAGACCGGGCGGGTGTTCTGGAATTCGCCCCGCCGATCCGCGCCGACCGCCTACTGCACGGCGGTCGTCCACGCACCGGCGGGGGCAAAGGCGGAGCTGCTGTTTACCAGCCAGTCGCACGGCCTCTCCAGCCTCGATCCGGACACGGGGAAACAGAACTGGGAGGCGCCGGTCTTCGACAAACGCATGGTCGCGTCGCCCGTCGTGGCCGGCGACCTCGCCATCGGCAGTTGCGGCCAGGGCGGAGGCGCCGGCAACTTTCTCGCGGCGATCAGGCTCGGCGGCCACGGTGACGTCAGCGCGACGCACGTCGCCTATACGCTGAAGAAGTCCACGCCATACGTTCCGACGCCGCTCTATCAAGACGGGCGGCTCTACTGGATCAGCGATGCCGGAGTCGCCAGTGCGATCGAGGCTGCGACCGGCAGGGAAATCTGGACCGAGCGGCTCCGCGCCGAATTCTTCGGTTCGCCCGTGCTGGTCGACGGCAGAATCTACGGTGCCACCACCAAGGGGGAAATGATCGTGCTGGCAACCGGTGACACCTTCAAGGAACTCGCCCGCAATCCGTTGGGCGAGGGCACCCACAGCACACCCTGTGTCGACGGGAACCGGTTCTACGTGAAGACGTTCACGCACCTCGTCTGCGTCGGCACCCCGTGAGACCCTATTCCGCCTTCCTTTGCGTCCTGGCCACAGCAGTTGCCTGCGCTCCTCTCCAAGCCGACGACTGGCCGATGCTCGGCGGTCGGCCTGATCGCAACCAGGTTTCGAGCGAACAAGGCCTGCCGACGGAATGGAACGCCGATGCGAAGCAGCCCCGGAAGAACATCAAGTGGATCGCCCGGCTGGGCCGGGTGACGTTCAGTGCGCCCGTCATTGCCGACGGCCGTGTCTTCATCGGCACCGATAGCGACTCGAGTGAGGCGAGCTCCCAGCGTGGCGTGTTCAAATGCTTCGCGGAGGCCGACGGCAGGCTCCTCTGGTCGGCGGCGCATGAAAAACTGCCCAACACCGGCGAGGACGACGGCACAATCGGTGTCTGCTCCACGGCCTGTGTCGCCGGCGACCGTGTTTTCTACGTCAGCAACCGTGGCGAACTTGTCTGCCGCGCAGTCGACGACGGCCGCGAGCTGTGGTCGCGCGACATGCGCGTGTCCCTCGGGGTGACGCCGAATCAGGCTTCGTCCTCGTCGCCGCTGGTGGCGGACGGCCGCGTCTTCGTCGTCACCGGCCAGGCGGCAGGCTACAAGACGGGCAAGGTCAAAAATCCGTCCGCCCCGAGTTTCATCGCGGTGGACGCGGCAACCGGCGACGTCCTCTGGCAGGACAGTTCACCAGGAGGGCGCATCATGACCGGGCAGTGGGGCTCACCTGGATACGGCGTGGCGGACGGTGTGGCGCAGGTGGTATTTCCGGGCGGCGACGGTTGGCTCTACAGTTTTGAACCGGCCACGGGCAAATTACTCTGGAAGTTCAATGGCAAGGCTCACGAAAAGCCGCTCGCCTCGGGTGAGCCCGAGACGACGTTTCAATTCCTGGCGGCACCGGTCTTCGTCGGGGACCGCGTGTACGCCGCGATCGGGGATCCTGAAGCGGGCACGGGGCCCGGCGCCCTGCGCTGCCTCGACGTGCGCCAGCGCGGGGATGTGACCCTGACCGCCGAGCTCTGGCGAATCGACGGAGAGGCCTTCAACGACAGCATCTCAATGCCCGTCGTGCATGAGGGGCTGGTCTACGCGGTGGATACGCCCGGCTACGTCCACTGTCTCGACGCAGCGACCGGCAAGAAGCTCTGGATGCACGACCTCAAATCCAACGTTTGGGGCTCGCCGTTGGTCGCCGACGGCAAAGTCCACGTACAAACTGCCGACGGAGCCCTCGCGATCCTTGCGGTCGGCCGCGAGAAGAGGATTCTCGCGTTCAATGAATCGCTGCCGGACGCGCAACACGGAACACCCGTGGCCGCCAACGGAGTCCTCTATATCGCGGGCCAAAAACAGCTTTACGCCATCGCAGCGGCGAAGGAGCTCACGGCTGGGAATCCCTGACCCTGGCGAAGGTCGAATCCATGGTCCAACTTAGAACAGCGTTGCGGACCGCGCCGCTTGACATCACTTTCTCAACAGATGCCAACCCTGCTGCAGGAACTCGCCAATCAGTCCGCCGCCCGGCTCGAAGCCGAGCGTACGCGCCTGCTTGACTTGCTGCACCGGGAAGTGCGCCGGCTGCTTCCCCCTGGCGAGACCGTCTGGGTCTTCGGTTCACTCACCGTCCCCGGGGGATTCGCCGAAACCTCCGATGTTGATCTCGCCCTGGCTCACCGACCCGCGGCTTTCTCCGAGTTCTGGTTGCAGGGCGAACTTGAGCTGCGGCTCGGCCGGAGGGTCGACGTGCTGATCCTGCCGGAAACCCGTCTGCGCGAGAAAATCGAACGGGAGGGCCTGCAATGGACGCTCTAGGCCTGAGCATCCTCGAACGTGAGCTCACCGCGGATACGATGGTTCTGCGCGGCGCAAGCGACGCCGCGACGCTTCGCCTCCAGGAACGCGCCGGAGGCTATGCGGAGGCGGCGGCCTACGAGCTGACGCGCTTCTACACCGTGGTTGAAAAGTCCTTCGAACG
>Ga0154020_10003780_pt1 | contig 18138 bp, 16 predicted proteins | sample Klosneuvirus_201_FD_109709 | JGI IMG/M metagenome (GOLD analysis project Ga0154020, IMG submission 109709) | Active sludge microbial communities from wastewater, Klosterneuburg, Austria - Klosneuvirus_20160825_MG | ecosystem: Engineered > WWTP > Aerobic digester > Activated sludge | place... | reverse complement strand
TGGCTCCAGCGATAGTATTCCGGATCGCTGGTGACTACTTCGCGGTCCCAGTCGAAACCGGCTCCCATCAGGCGGAGCTGGCCGCGCATCCGCTCGATGTTGGCATAGGTCCATTCGCGGGGATCGATGCCGCGCTTGATCGCGGCGTTTTCGGCGGGCAGGCCGAAGGCATCGAAGCCCATGGGGAAGAGCACGTTGTAGCCGCGCATGCGGCGGTAGCGGGCGGCCGCATCGGAGGGGGCCATTGCGTACCAGTGGCCGGTGTGCAGGTCGCCCGAGGGGTAGGGGAACATGGTCAGGGCATACCAGCGGGGTCGCGGGTCATCATCCGGCGCAGCGTAGATGCGCGTGTCGAACCAGCGCTGGCGCCACTTCGGCTCGATAGCATGCGGGTCGTAACGATCCGTCACGATCAGTCTCCTTGGAAGTCAAACGGCGGTTTGGGGGAGGGCCCGGCAGAGGGCGGGCCAGGGGAAACGCCCCGCCGGCTACTCGCCGCGGGGCGGGGTAAGGATGAGAAGCAGTCGCACGCTTTGCATCAGGTTCACCATCCTAATGGAAGCGCGACGCCAACGTCACGCCATTGGGCAGCGGCAAACCTCAACTGCCGGGGAGGAACTGGGCGACAATGAGCGTCTCGAACCCGCGCGCGCGAGAACAGAGGCGGCAGGTGAGATACCAGACCCAGGTAGCATCGGGCGGCCGTCCGTAACGGCTCGCCGCCTCCTTGCTCACCTCATCGACGAGGCGTGAGAGTTCGCCCCATGGGGCAGGCACGAGCCTGGTGAAGGCAAACCCCCGGGGGTGCTCCACACCTTTGGAAGCAACTACGTCACCCTCGACCTCGAGCAAGATTGGCCGGCGGAAGCGACCGGAGCCGACGAGCAGCATTGCGTCCTCGGCGACTGTAGCTCCGGCCCTGGCGGCTTTCTTCTGGAGGCCGGCCCTGGCCGAATCGAAGCCGAGCGGGACGCCCATCACGGCATTGGTCGCGGCGCGGACAAAGGCGATGTCAGACCAATCGTTTTCGACGCCATCCCACTCTTCCGGGTCGAGAATCGGACACCGGCACTGAGCGGGCCCGGCGGGGTCTTCCACCGGAACGTCTTGCTTGCGGACGGGCATGCCGCGGTCATCGAGGGGGATACGGCGGCGCTGGGTCATGTGAGAAGGATAGCGGAACGGGCCGTCATGGTCGGCCGGGCGGCATTTCGACCATGGCAGCGCCCAGCGGCGGAAGAACGAGGCGCGCGCCAGTCAGCAGGCCTTCGATCTCTCCGTGGGTGGCGAGGATGACCCGGCCGCCGGGCAATGGGAGCTCGCGGAGTTCGGGCGAGGTATTGACGGCGACGGCAATGGCCGGGGAGCCGGGAAGGTCGCGCACCCAGGCGAAGACGCCTTCCGGGGCGGGAAGCTCGCGGTACCCGCCGCGGAGGAGGGCGGGAGTGCGCTTCCGCAGCCAAATTGCGCGCCGGTAGAGCGACAGCAGTGAATCGGGGGCGTCCTGCTGCGCGGCGACGTTGCACGCCACATCGCCGAAGGGCAGCCATGGCTCGCCGGAGGTGAACCCGCGCCCGGGGGAAGCGTCCCACTGCATGGGTGTTCGTTCGGGATCGCGCCCCACAGTGTGGATGCGGGCGGGGTCTTGCTGGCGAGTCTCCGGGATCTCCACATCCTCCATGCCAAGCTCTTCGCCGTAGTAGATGAACGGCGTGTTCCTGAGCCCAAGGAGCATGATGATCGCGGCGCGCGCGCGTTCTCGTCCGCGGCCATCGGCATCATGCCGGGAGATGAAGCGCGGCCTGTCGTGGTTTCCGAGCGCGTAGCAGGGCTGGGCGCCGGGCGGGAGCGCGCCTTCAGCCGCTGCCACGATGCGACGAAGGGCCGAGGCTTCCCATGGAGTGAACCCATGCTCGCGCTCGTGGATGAGCTGGAAGTTGAAGGCGAGATGCAGCCCCTGGCCATCGCGGCCGCCGTAGTAGCCGGCGACTTCGGCGGCCGTCCCGAAGACCTCGCCCACCGCCATGCGCCCAGGGTACTCATCGAAGACGGCACGGATGCGTTTCACGGCGTCGTAGACGTCGGGGTAGTTCCGGTTGTTAACCCATTTCTGGCTGCTGCGATCGAGCGAGCCGGGCAGCCACTCGCCGTTGGGCGGGTTATCGGCGAGCTGGGGATGCTTGACGATCATCCCGATGACATCGATCCGGAAGCCATCGATACCGCGGTCGAACCAGTAGCGGAGTGTATCGAGCATGGCCGCTTCGACCTCGGGGTTGCGCCAGTTGAGGTCGGGTTGCTCTTTCAGGAATGAGTGGAGGTAGTACTGGCCGGTCTGCTCATCGAGAGTCCAGGCGGGGCCGCCGAAAACACCGAGCCAGTTGTTCGGTAGTGAGCCGTCGGCTTTCGCGTCGCGCCAGACGTACCAATCGCGCCTGGGATTGCCGCGCGAGGAGCGGGATTCGATGAACCATGGGTGTTCTTCGGAGGTGTGGTTGGGCACCCAATCGAGCAGCAGCCGGATACCCCTCCGGTGGCAGGCGGCAATGAGGCGGTCCAGGGTTTCCATGGTGCCGAAATCGGGGTGGACGCCACGGTAGTCCGAGACGTCGTAACCGAAGTCGGCCATCGGCGAGGGGAACGTGGGCGAGAGCCAGATGGCATCGACACCCAGTGAGCGGTCAGTGCCATCGTTGAGGTAGTCGAGCCGCTGGATGATGCCTTCGAGATCGCCGATCCCGTCGGCATTCGAATCCTGGAAGCTGCGCGGATAGACCTGGTAGATGACGGCTTCACGCCACCACTCGCCGGGGCCGGACATCTACCTGGTTGCCTGGCGGACGGCCTCGGCCACCTCGGGGTGGTCATCGAGGAAGGCCCGGGAGACGGTGACGATCGAGGGGATATCTCCGCCGGAAGCCACCAGCACCGGGTACCACGCCTGACCGATGGCCTTGAGCACCGCCTCGCGGTTTACGGGCGTGTCACCGAGCCCGGACTCGGCGATGAGGTACTTGCCGGCGGGCTCGTTCATCAGGATCGCCGATTCCTTGGCGTTGCGGCCGGGGACTGCGACGAGGAAGTTGGCCTGGGTGTACCCCCAGATGCCGGCTCCGGGGCTGATACCGTCGTAACGGATCAAGGTTTCAGGTTCGGTGGCGGCTGACATGCGATTCCCCCTCGATGGCGGCTCAGTCCTGGTGCGGCATAGCGATCTTCAGCGCTTCCGGCAGCTCGCCCAGGAGCTGGACGCGGGCCTGGGTGCGTGTCTGGAGGCCCCAGATATTGATGAAGCCCACGGCCGCGGACTGGTCGTAGGTATCGCCCCGATCATAGGTAGCGAGGCCACGGTCGTATAGCGACTGGACGGCCCTGCGCCCGGTGACGATGGCCCGGCCGCGGTGGAGCTTGACGCGAACGGTGCCGGATACGTGGCGCTGGGTGCTGGCGGCGTAGGCGGCGATATCCTGGTGGTGGGCGCTGAACCAGAGACCGTTGTAGATGAGCTCGGCGTACTCGGTGGCGATGAGCTTCTTGAGCTTTATCTGCTGCTTGGAAAGCGTGAGGGTCTCGAGCGCGCGGTGCGCGGCATGCAGGATCACGCCTGCCGGCGCTTCATAGATTTCGCGGCTCTTGATGCCGACGAGGCGGTCTTCGACGTGATCGATTCGGCCGACACCGTGGGTCCCGCCGAGATCGTTCAGGTGATCGACGAGGGCAACCGGGCCGAGGTCTTCGCCATTGAGGCGGACAGGCATGCCGGATTCGTAGTCGATTTCGACGTATTCAGGCTGTGAGGGCGCGTCCTCGGGGTCGCGGGTCCATTCGTATGCCTCGGGCGGGGGTTCGTTCCACGGGTCTTCCAGGACACCTGCTTCGGCGCTGCGGCCCCACATGTTCTCATCGATGCTGAAGGGGCCTTTCGCCGCCCACGGGATATCGACGCCGTGCTGCTTGAGGTACTCGATCTGGTAGTCGCGGGCCATCGCGTTTTCGCGCGTGGGGGCAACGATGGAGAGGGACGGATCGAGCGTCTGGATGCCGACATCGAAGCGGACCTGGTCATTGCCCTTGCCGGTACAGCCGTGGGCGACGGCCGTGGCGCCCTCGTCGTGCGCGACATCGACGAGGAGCTTGGCCATGAGCGGGCGGGCGAGCGCCGTGGCGAGTGGGTACTGGTCCTGGTAGACGGCGCCAGCGGCCAGGGCAGGGAAGGCAAAATAGCGGAGGAAGTCCTCCCTGGCATCGATGACGCGCACCTTGAGGGCACCGGCGGCCATGCCGCGGGATTCGACGACGGGTTGCTCGCGGGACTTGCCCACATCGATGTTGAGGGCGATGACCTCGTAGCCCTGCTCGACCGAGAGCCACTTAATTGCGGTGGTGGTATCGAGGCCGCCGGAATAGGCGAGAACGAGTTTCGGCACAGAAGCTTCCCGGGGGATTGGTGTAGGAAGCAGTATCGCGCGGGGAGGGGATACGGGGGAATGACTACTGCTGGCCGAGGTGGGCTTTTGCCCCTCTCACGCCGAAGTACCACGAGGCCAGGGCGGAAACGAGGAGGATGCCGGCCGCGGCGAGCAGGGAGGCGGCGGCGAAGGCATCGGGAAGCTCACCGGCGATGGCAAACGGGAGCCCGGCAAGGCCAATCGCGACGCCGGCAACGCCGCCGAAGATCAGGTAGGGCGCGCCGAAGCGGTGGGCCGCGTGCCACTGCTCATCGCTGGCCATGGTGTAGGGCGTCCGGATCCCGGCGAAGCCCTGCCGCGGGAGTTTGCCCAGCCATGCGAACCAGCCGACCACCGTCAGGGTGGCGGCGCCGAGCGTCATCACCAGGGATGCGAGCCACAACTTCTTCTACCCTCCGTTCGAGCTTCCGGGGAATGCCCCTGTGTCTTCGATGGCGCCGAGCAGGGCGGCCGAATCACCGATGCCGCCACTGGCGAGGCCATCCATGATACGGGCAGCGGCTGCCGGATCGACATCGAAGGTGGCCACCTGTTTCGGCCGGCGGTTGACGCGGAAATCGAAGACGTCGGGGCGAGTGTAGTGTCCAGCATGGTCGGCGATCATCTTCTGGAACATGACGGTCCCGAGGTTGGCGGTCGCCGTGAGGATCGTCTCTTCCCCCTGAACCGGGCCGGCCAGGTAATCGCCGTTGGGGGCGATGATGCCGGAGAGGCCATCGCAGGGCATCACGAGGTGACGCTGCACGCCGCCGATCTCCATGCGCAGTTCGCGGATCTCCGGGGGAAGATCCTCCTCGCGGATGAGCGCGCCGGCCATCACGACGTAGGCGCCGGACTGCATGGCGAACGCCCGGGAAAGCACATCCTGCCGCGTAAACGAGCCGCCGGGCCAGGCGCCGGCGTGGACCTGGATGCCCTGGCTGATGAGCGCATAGCCTGGCAGGACCATCTGGTGCTCCCAGCAGTTGAGGCCTCCGAGGCGTCCGTAGGGACGCTCGTAGACGACGAGCGAGCTGCCATCGCCTTCGCCCCAAACGGTGCGTTCGAACATGGTTGGCTTGAGCTTGCGGTGCTTGCCGAGCAGCCTGCCCTCGCGCCCGATGAAGAGCAGCGTGCAGTAGATGGTGCCCTGCGTGGTGGAATCGCGCTCGGCGATGCCGATCACCACGTCGGTGCCGGCGCGGCGGGCGGCCCGGCACAGCGCGTCAGTGGCCGGAGAAGGGACCTCGACGCCGTTCAGGATGAAGCGCCGGAGGAGGCCAGCAAAGGCCGGGTGGTTTGGCCAGGCGGCAAAGGAGGCATAGCCGGAAACCCAGGTCTCTCCAAAGACGGCGAGGCTGGCGCCAAGGGCCCCTGCCCGATCGATCAGCCCGCAGGCCTTTTCGATGCTGGCATCGCGGTCGAGGTAGACGGGTGCGGCCTGGACCGCGGCGAGGGTGAAGTCCTGGAACTCATCAGCCATGAGGTGCGCCTCCACCGGAGATGGTAGCGCCCGGCCGGCGCCTCCGTGGCCTATTTGGTGACGGGGCTGGTGGCGGCGGCAATTGCCGCTTCCAGGATGTCGCAAGCCCGGTCAAGCTCGTCATTGCTGACGTTGAGCGGAGGCATGAAGCGGACAGCGTTCGGGCGGACATTGTTTGCAAGAAGGCCACGGCGGCGGCATTCATCGACGACGGCTGCCGCGCAATCGCTGCCGAGCCCAACAGCCACGAGGAGGCCGCGGCCCCGGACTTCGGTGACGACATCCAGGCGATCTTCCATGGAGCGAAGGCGGGCGATCAGGCGGTCCGAGGCGGCCCGGACCTGGCCGGGGATGTCGTTTTCGATGACGTGGCGGAAGGTGGCGAGGCCGGCGGCCATGGCGAGGGGGTTTCCTCCGAAGGTGGTGCCGTGGTCGCCCTTGCCGAGGTGAGCGGCGATCTGTTCCCGGGCGAGGACGGCGCCGATCGGGAAGCCGCCGCCGAGGCCCTTCGCGAGCGCCATGATGTCGGGCTCGATGCCTTCCTGCTCGTAGGCCCAGAGGCTCCCGGTTCGGCCGACACCAGTCTGGACCTCATCAAGGATGAGCAGGAGACCGCGCTCATCGCACCACTGGCGTACGGCGGCCAGGTACCCCTGCGCGGGCAGATTTACGCCGCCCTCGCCCTGGATGGGCTCGAGCATGATGGCGACGGTATGTTCGGTGGTCGCGGCCCGGATCGCTTCGATGTTGTTCCAGGGCACATGGGCGAAGCCCGGGAGGAGCGGAGCGAATGGCTCCTGGTAGCGAGCGTTGCCGGTGGCAGCGAGCGCGCCCATGGAGCGGCCATGGAAGCTATCCACGGCGGTGATGATCTCGTGAGCACCACCTTTCGTATCGTGCCCCCAGCGCCGGGCGAGCTTGATGGCGCCTTCCACTGCCTCGGTTCCGGAATTGCAGAAGAAGACGCGATCAAGGCACGAGTGCTCCACGAGGAGCCTGGCGAGCTCGATCATGGGCTTGGAGTAGAAGTGATTGGAGATGTGGATCAGGGTGGCTGCCTGTTTGGCGATGGCGCCGGTAACCACCGGGTGGGCGTGGCCGAGGGTGTTGACGGCGACGCCGGCCACGAAGTCGAGGTACTCGTTTCCCTCGACATCCCAGACACGGGTGCCTTCACCCCGTTCGATGACGACGGGCTGGCGCCCGTAGTTCTGGAACAGGTAGCGGTGCTCTTCGGCGACCCAGTCAGTCATGGCAACCTCCAGACGTGCCATGGTAGTGGGTGCGGCACGCACCGGGAACGGGGCATCAACCGAAAGGCGCGGCGGCGAGGAGCCGGGCATGGGTTCCCGCGCCGCCGACGGCCGGGTCGCGATCCCAGGTGCTGCCGGTCAATCGCCAGCCCTGGCGGGTGTCGGCGAGCATGCCCTCGATCAGGTCATCCAGCTGGCGGCGGTGTTCCGGGGCTCGGACCGGCGCCAGCACCTCGATCCGCTCATCCAGATTGCGCTTCATCACGTCGGCGCTGCCGATGAAGTACTCCGGATCGCCGGCGTTGGAGAAGTAGTAGAGGCGGGAATGCTCGAGGAAGCGCCCGATGATGCTGACAACACGGACGTTTTCGCTGAGCCCCGGGATTCCCGGGCGCAGGCGGCAGATCCCCCGGATGATGAGGTCGATCTTTACGCCGGCCTGGGCCGCGCGGTAAAGCAGGCGTGTGAACTCGACATCTTCGAGCGCGTTCATCTTGAAGACGATGCGTGCGGGCCTTCCCGCGAGGGCATGGGCGATCTCGCGCTCGACACGGCCCGCAAGGCCGCTCCTGAGGTTGGCCGGGGCAGTCAGGATCTCCTCGGTATCGGCGATGTCGCTGTAGCCGGTCAGGAAGTTGAAGATCCGGAGCAGGTCGGCGCAGATACGCGGATCGGCGGTGAAGAGCCCCAGGTCGGTATAGAGCCTGGCGGTGCGGGAGTTGTAGTTGCCGGTGCCGATGTGGGCGTACATGGTCACGCCATTCACTTCTTCACGCACGACGAGGCAGATCTTCGAATGGATCTTCATCTCCGGCAGGCCGTAGGCGACATGAACGCCAGCGCTTTCAAGCTTCCGGGCCCATTCGATGTTGTTCGCCTCATCGAAGCGGGCGGTGAGCTCGACGAGGACGGCGACCTGTTTGCCACGTCCCGCGGCCTCGATGAGTGCCTCGAGGATGGGCGAATCGGGCGAGGTGCGGTACATCGTCTGCTTGATGGCGAGGACGGCCGGATCGGCCGCGGCTTCTTCGATGAAGCGGACGACCGTGGCATCGAACGATTCGTAGGGGTGGTGGACGAGGATGTCGCGTTCGCGGAGGGTGGCGAAGAAGCCGGCTGCATCGCCCGTGCCCTGGAAGACACTCGGGACAGCCGGTGTGAAGGGCGGGTCGCACAGATCGGGAAAGGGAAGGCTGGCGAGCTGGAAAAGATCGTGGAGACCGAGGGGGCCATCGGCCTGGTAGATGTCGAGCTCGGAAAGCTGGAGCTCTTCGAGAAGCAGTTCTAGGCGGCCGGGGATCAGCTGGCCGGTGACTTCGAGCGCCACCGCTTCGGCGAGGCGGCGGCGGCGAAGTGCGCTCTCGATAAGTTCGAGGAGGTCATCGGCTTCCTCTCCGGGGCTGCCGATCTCGGCGCTGCGGATGACCCTGAGCTCCTGCGTCTCGGTGACTTGCATCCCGGGAAAGAGCATGGAGACGTGGGCGGCGATCAGGTCCTCGATGAGGACGAAGCGGCTCTCGCCGGCATCGACGAAGCGTGGGCGGTTCCCGGGGACCTTGACGCGGGCGAAGCGATCCTGGCCGGAGACCGGGTTGCGGACATTGAGGGCGAGCGACAGGCTTCCGCTGGAGATGAACGGGAACGGATGGGCGGGATCGACAACGAGCGGCGTAAGGACGGGGAAGATCGCCTGTTCGAAATACTGCGTCAGGCGGCGGCGGGTCGCGTCATCGAGGGCGGCGTAGCGGACGATGCGAATGCCGCGTTCGGCGAGCAGGGGAGAGACCACAACGTGCCAGGCGCGATGGATTTCGTGCCGCATCGAGAGGCAGCGGGCGACAACAAGATCCATCTGCTCGGCGATGGTGCGCCCGTCGGCGGTCTGGGTCCGGGGGTCGGCGGCGAGCATGCGCTTCAGCCAGCCGACCCGCTTGGTGTAGAACTCATCGAGGTTGCTGGCCGAGATAGCCACAAACTTCACGCGCTCAAGCAGCGGGTTGCGGGGATCGAACGCTTCTTCGAGGACACGCTGGTTGAACTCGAGCCAGCTCAACTCGCGGTTGAGGTAGAGCGAGGTATCGTCGAGGTCAACCGGCGGGGCGGGATCGGCTCCCACCTCGGCAGTTGGAACTTGAATTCCGGGGGCGACGGTTTCGGTTTCGTTCACGGTTAGGAATGATTCTGTCAATTAGCGGGCCGATTGTCACCACGATGATACGGAGGCTTGTTAACAAACCGGTTCAGACATCTTCAGGGAACCATGATGGTGCCGGCGCCTTCGAGGGAACGGAGGATGCCGGGCCGGCGGCCATCGACCACCTGGACGGAGACTCCCATTTCGATGGCATGGAGGCAGGCCTCCACTTTTGGGATCATTCCGCCAGCGATGGTGCCGTCTTCGATGAGCATGCGGGCATCGGCGGCCGAAAGGCGCGGGATGGTGCTGCCATCGGCGCCACGCACTCCCTCGACATCGGTGAGGAAGACGAGCCGCTCGGCACTGATGGCCGCGGCGATGTTGCCGGCGACGGTATCGGCATTCACGTTGACCAGCTGGTCGGTGTCATCGCCGGGTACGAAACCGATCGGGCCGATGACGGGGACTATGCCGGCGGCATGAAGCGCCATGATGGCGCGGGCATCGACGGAGACGGGTTCGCCCACGAAACCCAGCTCGGGCGCGGCAATCCGGCAGCGCAGGATTCGGCCATCGGCGCCGCAGAGCCCGACGGCGGACGATCCGGCGGCATTGATGGCGGCTACGATCCGCTTGTTGACGAGCCCGGCAAAAACGGCGACCACGACCGGGAGCACACGCTCATCGGTCACCCGGAGCCCGCGCTCGAAGCGAGACGGGATCTGCATTGCATCGAGCCAGCGGCTGGCTTCGGCGCCGCCGCCATGGATGACCACGGGGATGTGGCCGGCGCCGGCAAGTGCTGCGATATCGCGAAAGGTGGTATCGGCTGAGCCAAGCGTGCTGCCACCAATCTTGATAGCGAGCGGCCGGCTCACGTGTGGTAGTCCGCGTTGATGGAGACGTAGTCGGCGGAGAGGTCGCAGCCCCAGCCCGTTGCGGCCCCGGCGCCCGCCCCCAGCCCAACATCGATGATGACGGTCTCGCCCCCCATGGCAGCCGAAAGCCGGGCCGGATCGAATTCGGTGGGACGCTCATTTTCGAAGACCCGGATACCACAGATGCCGATGGTGACAGCGGATTCGTTCACGGCAAGACCGGAGCGGCCGATGACGGCGGTGATGCGTCCCCAGTTCGGGTCGGCGCCATGGATGGCCGACTTGAGCAGGTAGGAGGTGCTGAGGAGGCGCACCATCGCGCGCGCCTCCCCGGTTGTGGCGCCACCGGTTACGCGGAACTCGATCAGCTTCGTCGCGCCTTCTCCATCGCGGGCAATCTCCCGGGCGAGGTAGATGCACAGGGTTTCGAGCGCTTCCTGGAATGCCGCGGCGTGGGGCGAGCCCGGCCGGATTTCCTCGCCGCCCGCGGCGCCGTTCGCGAAGAGGATGACGGTATCGCTGGGGCTCGTGTCGCCATCGACGGAAACGAGGTTGAAGGAGCGATCGACGGCCTCGTTCAGCGAGTGCTGGAGGAATGCCTGTTCAACGGGAGCGTCGGTGGTGAGGAATGCCAGCATTGTGGCCATGTTGGGGTGGATCATGCCGGAGCCCTTGCAGCTCCCGCCGAGGGTGAAGGGGCCGAAGCGGACGGAGGCGTGTTTCGGGCGCGTATCGGTCGTCATGATGGCGCGGGCAAACGGCTCGCCACCAGCACGATCGACGCGGATGGCCGCGATGCCGGCTTCGAGTTTATCCATTGGGAGGTAGTGGCCGATGACGCCGGTGCTGCATACGAGGACCTCGGCCGCGGGGATGCCCAGGGCGGCACCGGCGAGAGACGTCATCCGCATGCCGTCGTCGATTCCGCGCTGGCCCGTGCTGGAGTTTGCGACGCCCGCGTTCACGACCACCGCGCGCGCAGGCCCGGCTGCCAGCTTCGCGCGGTTGATATCGACAGAAGCCGAGTGCAGGACGTTCTTCGTGTAGGCCGCGGCAACGGTGCAGGGACTATCGGAGCTGATGAGCGCGACATCGAGTTTGCCTTCGCCGTAGGTCTTGATGCCGGCGTAGGTGGCGCCCGCCCGGAACCCGAGGGGCGAGGTGGAGTGGCCGGACGGATCGAGCTGGGCGGTCATGGATACACCGCCGGGAGGTCGAGGCCGGCCATCTGATCGAGGCCGAGCATGAGGTTCATGTTCTCGATTGCCTGGGCGGCCGCACCCTTGCCCAGGTTGTCGAGCACTCCGATGGCGACGAGCATGCCGTTCCGTTCATCGATGGACGGGTGGACGATGCACATGTTGGTCCCGAGCGTGTGCTTGGTGTGCGGCGGGGTATCGGAGACGCGCGTGAAGGGAGCGGACCGGTAGAACTCCCGGTAGCAATCGAGCACTTCGGCCTGGGAGAGTGCGCGGGCCAGGGGCGCGTAGCAGGTGGCGTGGATGCCCCGCGTCATCGGGACGAGGTGGGGCACGAAGGTGACGCCGGGGGCGGCGCCTTTGCGAAGCGCGCCGAGCTCCTGCTGGATTTCGGGCTGGTGATTGTGGTTGGCGATCTTGTAGGCCGCGACATCTTCGTTGACTTCGCTGTAGCCGAAGCCGCCGCCCGAGCCGCGACCGGCGCCGGAGATGCCGGATTTGGCATCAACGATCACCTGGCCGGTGACGAGGCCAGCCGCAATGGCGGGCGCGAGCGCGAGAATGGAGGCTGCGGGATAACAGCCGGGGTTTGCGACAAGCCGCGCGCCGCGTATCCGGTCGCGGTTGAGTTCGGGGAGCCCGTAGACGGCCTCGGCCAGCAAGTCCGGGGCCGGGTGAGGATGCCCACCGCCCATCCAGCGCTCGAAGGCGCCGGGCTCGCGCAGCCGGAAATCGGCGGCGATATCCACAACCTTGACCCCTGCGCGAACGAAAGGCGCGCAGGCCTCGGCACTGGCCGCGGTCGGGAGCGAGGAGAAGACCACATCGACGCTCTCGTCGATCTCGTCCGTGATCGGGAAATCGCCGTAGGGTGCGAGGTGCGGGAAGGCATCGGCGAGACGCTGCCCGGCCAGGGAACGTCCGGTGGCGGCAACGATGCGGGCCCCCGGGTGTCTCCAGAGAAGGCGAGCCGCCTCCATGCCCGCGTAGCCGGTGACGTTGATAATGCCAATGCGGTAACTCACAGGAGAATTGTGCGGCCCGCGTGCCATGGAGGCCACTTTCCGTGAAGCACATCACACGTGCAGAGGGACGGCTCGACGCGAACGTGGCGCCGGAACCGGTAGAGTACGGGCGTGGCAGATCTCGAGCTGCGGTTCATTGGGACTGGCAATGCCTTCGCACCGGGAGGGCTGTGCTGGAACGGCTTCACAGCCAACGGGCGGTTCCTGTTCGAAGCGCCGCCGCACGCGCTCCAGGCGCTAAACCAGCTGGGCGCGGACCCGAACGGGCTCGACGCGGTAGTCATCAGCCACCATCACGGAGACCATTTCCTGGGTCTGCCGTTCTTGCTGCTCCACTGGAAGTACCAGCGGCGCACGCGGCCGGTGACGATCGTCGGGCCCCCGCAGACCCGTGAGATTGCGACGGAGATAGCGGCACGCGTGTTCCCTGGGATCTTCGAGATGGAATACGGTGTGGCCTGGCGCGAGGTGGATGCCGGGGACCGGATCGAGGTCGCGGGGCTCGAAATCGAAGCGCTTGCGATGAAGCACGACGCCCGCTTATCCGCGAGCCTCGGGTTCAACGCGAGGCTTGACGGGCGGCGGTTTTCCTACACCGGCGATACCGCGATGTGCGAGTCGGTGCTTGAGATGGCACAGCACGCGGAGGTGCTGGTGAGCGAATGCGCCTCCCGCTCGGAGAAGATCCCTGTCCACATGAACCTGGCTGATGACATGCCGCTCCTGCGGAGGGCGATGCCCTCCCAGTCGCACCTGGTGATCACCCACATTGGACCGGGCGTGGACGCCGGTGAGCTTCCCAATACGATCGTTGCGGCCGATCACGCGCGCTATCTCTTCTGACGGTGGCGCGGCGCCGGTGGGCAGGTAGAATCCGGCACGGAGGGAATGCTGCATGGGACATCCGTTGCGGGGCGCCGCGGCAATTACGGGGCTCGGCATGACGCCGATGGGTCGAATCTACAAGTCCACGATGGAGCTTGCGGCGGATGCTACGCGCGCCGCCCTGGACGATGCGGGCCTGAAGAAGGACCAGGTCGATGGACTGCTGATCAATGCTGGGATCACCGGGACAACGGGCGGCGGGCTGACGTTGAGCCTTCAGAACTACCTGGGAATGAAGGATCTCCGGCTGTTGAACCACATGAACGCCGCGGGTTCGACGGCGGCCCAGATGGTGCAGTATGCCGCGATGGCGATCCAGGCCGGGATGGCCAATCACGTACTGTGCGTGTTCGCGGATGCCCCTCTGCGCGAAGGCAGCTCGGCGGGGGCTGCATATGGCTCGGCCGCGGCCAACCCGCAGCGGCCACGAGGGATGCCGGGACTCTACGCGGCGGCGGGGTATTTCGGTGCGAATACGCCGTACGCGCTGGCGGCGCGGCGGCACATGGCGGAATACGGCACCACGCAGGACCAGCTCGGAATCATCGCGGTGGGGCAGCGCCAGTGGGCAATGAAAAGCCCGATTGCCCAGATGCGCGACCCGATGACTCTCGATGACTACCACGCTTCGCGCTGGATCATCGAACCACTGCACCTGCTTGATTGTTGCCTCGTCTCAAACGGGGCGGTCGCCGTCATCGTCAGCAGCGCCGGGGCGGCGAAGGAGATGCCTCAGCCGCCGGTCTATGTGCTCGGGATGGGCCAGGGCCACCCTGGCGACAGCAACCGGGCGGGCGACGACTGGGAAACCCGGACCGGGGCGCGGTTCGCCGCCGGGACCGCCTACAAGATGGCGGGGGTTGGCCCGGGCGAAATAGATATCTGCCAGGTCTACGACTGCTACACCTACACCGTCCTGGTCACGCTCGAGGATTACGGGTTCTGCAAGAAGGGCGAGGGAGGGCCGTTTGTGCAGGATGGCAAGCTGGGGCCGGGAGGTTCGTTGCCGACCAACACGGGTGGCGGCGAGCTTTCGGGCTACTACATGTGGGGGATGACCCCGCTGAGCGAAGGGATCATCCAGGCGCGGGGACAGGGTGGCGCGCGCCAGGTGGCGAAGCGAGACACCGTCCTGGTGACCGGGAACGGAGGCAGCCTGAGCTACCATGCCTGCCTGATCCTGAGTCCGCACGGCAACTGAGGAGGATCGAAATGACAAGCCCGGCCTTTCCGAAACCGCTGCCCGAACCCGATGAGGCATCCCGGCCGTTCTTCGAAGGCGCGATGGCGGGCCGCCTCATGCTGATGCGTTGCGCCGACTGCGGGACGTGGAGGCTGCCATCGCGCCAGCACTGCGACGCCTGTCTCTCATCGAACTTCACCTGGGAAGCGGCGAGTGGACGGGGCACAGTGCGGACGTTTGGCGTGATGCACCAGCGCTACCACCCGGGTTTTGTCACGCCCTACAACGTGACAATCGTGGAGCTTGAGGAAGGACCAAGAATCCCGACCAACATCACAGGTGCGGCGAACGAAGAGATCCATGTCGGGATGAAGGTGACGGTGGATTTCGAGCAGCACGAGGATGTGGCGCTGCCGCGATTTCGCCCCTGCTAGCCGTCCGGGCTGGCTTCGGGGGCGGCGTATTTACCCCATTCGAGCATTATGCAATGTTTCCGTCTTTATAGTTGACCGTTTGTTATTGTGAGCACGAGACGAGGTCAAGAATGGCTGAACCGGCGGGCGCAAACCTTGGAATGACCCTCTGGGCGACGGACGTGTACGCGCTCGCGGACTTCCTGGTGGCGGTGGCGGGAGCGGAAGCGGTCCAACGGCACCCGGGGTATGCGGAGCTTGAGATTGGCGGCGCGCGCCTGGAAGTACATGACGACGAGAGCTACCGGGGGCACCCGTGGTACCAGGCGCTCGCGCGGGAGGGCGTGGCGCGGGGAATCGGCGTCGAGCTGCGGATCAGCGTGCCCGATGTGCAAGCCGCGTACGGGGAGGCGCTCAAGCGCGGGGCACAGTCGATAGCGGCGCCCTACGACCACGAAGGCAGGCGGGAGTGCCAGGTGATGGGGCCGGATGGTTATGTCCTGTGCCTATGGCAGGTATGGGAGTCTCTAACATCGGCATGAAATTTCCCATTTTGTAACGTTAAGGCCGGACGACTTTGCTACGATGATTGTGAAAGAACACACAACCCACGGAGGAGTCGCCGACCATGATCATCGACCACCTGTCCCTCTCCGCTCTCGTGCCTCACGGCGACCCCAGCCATGAATCGCGCTTCCGCGCGGAGTTTTACGAGAAGAACGAGAAGGCTGCGAAAGCCGAGCACACCCATCCCGAGCTTGTCCGGAGTTCGCGAATCATCCGCGCGCAGGTAGTGGCGCGAGTTGGCCGCTACTTCGCGTAGGAGCGAAACGCCCCCTGTGAAAAGGCCCCCGCCGGGAAACCGGCGGGGGCCTTTGTTTTTGGGGGCTGCCAAGGCCGGGGCCTACTCGTAACGCAGTGCCTCGGCGACTGGGACGCGGGATGCGCTGCGGGCAGGGAGGAAGGTCATCAGCATCGAAGCGCTGAAGGCGATGCCGCAGATGATGCCGAGATCGCGCCACGGCACGGCGAAATCGATGTTGCGCGCCTCTTCACCGAAGTCACCGCTGGCGAAGAGGACCCAGGCAAGCGAGAGCCCGAGTGTGAGGCCCAGGAGAATACCGGAGAGCGCGATGAAGCCGGATTCGAAGAGGAAGCTGAGCGCGACCATGCTCCGCTGGTAGCCGATGGCGCGAAGCATACCGATCTGCTGACGCCGCTCGACGACGGCGCGGGAGGAGATGACGGCGAGAGCGGCGATACCGACGATCAGGCCGAGCCCCATGAACCCCTGGAAGACGAGGAGGAAGCCCGTCTGGAGTTCCTGTTGCTCATCGAGAAGCCCCTGGAGCGATTCGGCCGAGGCCTGGACGAGGGCGGCTTCGACCGTGCGAGCGTACGCCTCTTCATCGGTGCCGGGCGCGAGCGAGAGGTAGAAACGCTGGCCGCGCGATGCGGGGAAGATTTCAAGCAGCGTCTGCTTCTGGAGGACGATGCCGGTGGCAAAATCGGGGCTGCCGATGCCGAGGAAGACATCGCCTGCTTCCTTGATCTGGCCGATGACGGTGACGGTGTGGGTGAGGCCGGTGCCGGGGTCGCGCAGTTCGAGGGTAAACGGCTCGAAGCCCTCAGCGAGCGGGTTGAGTTGCAGGAGCTCCCCTGTTTGCGGGGGCCCGAAACCTTCCGGCTCGGCGGTGATCTCGGCGGGGGTGAGGGCCAGGGATGGGTCCGCCGCAAGCGCGTCCCAGACCTCGCGATCGGTGGCGTAGCCGGCGGCCCGGAACTTCATGGGGATGGCATTGGCGGCGAGGAACTGATCATCGGCGCCGAAGACCTTGATACGGCTGAAAGGCTTGACCTCGCCCTCCTCGGTATTTTCGAAGCCGTCTTTGTTCTCGACCTCCACCTCCTGGGGGAAGGCCATCCGCAGCTCACCGGTAGCGACGATCGGAGACGTGTCCGCGCCCGCTTCGGCAAGCGCCTGTTTGATGTCGTCGACCCGGTTGTTTGAGTTCACCTCGATGTAGTTATCGAAGCCTCCCTTCGCGTCCTCGTTCAGGAAGAGGGCGGCGAAGTTGTTGTTGATGGCCGACATCATGACCAGGGAGAACATGATCAGGCCAATCATGGCCATGGTCATGCCGGTGCGGAAGCGGGCCGTCAACGGGTAGGCGACGCCAGTCTTGAGCGCGGGAACGATTCGGCCGAAATACGAGCCGAGGCGGGCGATGGCGGGAAGAACGATATCGGCGTTGTAGACGATGATGAAGACGCCGCACGAGACCATGACCATGCCGCTCAAGAAGAACATCTCGATGTCGCCTTCGAGTTCGCCGAAGAGGGGTTCGGTCCAGCTTGAAGGGAGATACCAGAGCACAAGCAGGGCAGCGCTGGTTGTCGTAAAGGCGATGCGCTCGGCTACGCCGAAGTAATGGAGGGTCACGGCTATCCAGAGGAAGAGCAGTGAAACCCCGAGCAGGAAGAAGAAGGCGGAGTCGCGATCGAGGCCGCCGTAGGTGAGGGCGACACCGGCGACGGCGAAGGCAGTGGCGACGCCCGCATTCCAGGCGATCCGGACGCGCCACTCCTGGAGGAGGGCGATGATGAAGCCGAACGGCCAGACCACAAGCGCGAGGACCCGCGCCCAGAGGGGCAGGCCGGCCGGCTTGCGATCGCGGGCGATACGGACCAGCCCGACCGCGATGAAGTACCAGGGAAGGATGAGGAACCAGCCCACAACGGGGATGACGAGCCCGAGAATCCAGGGCCAGCGCGGGACGCCTTCGGTGGTGCGGTGCGATTCCGGGGCGGCGATGTTGGCGCCGCGAAGAACGTAGAACCAGGGGCTGATCAGGCCGATGACGATCATTGGCAGGCCGAGGAGCATCCCCGGGGAGCCGAACAGGAGGAAGGCGAGACCGATCGGGAGGGCAAGGGCGACAATCCCGTTCAGGGCGGCGCGGTAGTAGCCGCGCCAGGTCTCGGCCTCCGGGTCGATGGGGCGGCTTTCGGGGATATCGCGGATGGCGGCGGTAATGTTGAGGCGGCTCGCTCGCCACGAGGAGATGAAGATGACGATGAAGGTAGCGATGACACCAAGGCAGAAGGCGACCACGAGACTGCGCAGCGTGAAGGCGACTTCGATGTTCATGCCCAGGTTTTCGCCGGCGAACGCCTTGACCACCTCGATCATCAGAACAGTGACGCCCATTCCCGCGACCAGGCCGACGACGG
>Ga0154020_10003779_pt1 | contig 18138 bp, 11 predicted proteins | sample Klosneuvirus_201_FD_109709 | JGI IMG/M metagenome (GOLD analysis project Ga0154020, IMG submission 109709) | Active sludge microbial communities from wastewater, Klosterneuburg, Austria - Klosneuvirus_20160825_MG | ecosystem: Engineered > WWTP > Aerobic digester > Activated sludge | place... | reverse complement strand
CCACCTCCTCTTGCAAGAACGCAGTTACCTTCTGTTAATGGGTTCAGATCAACCCATGAAGGGACTCGCACCCTTCCGATCAAACGCCTTCACAGGCGCACTAGGACAGGCTTCCAGCCTGTCCGTTTGCAGAAGACAGGCTGGAAGCCTGTCCTACTTATTGATCGAGCGATCCTTACCATCGTCGAGTCTTAAGGCCGAGCGGACCCGTGCGGCAGATTCACGCCAAAGGAAGCAGATCTGAGGACAGATCTGCCTACGTAGTCCGACCTCTCTGAGGTCGGATTCCCCGGACGATGTCCTTGTTCCGAGGCTCCTGCCTCGGAACACACTGCCCCCGAGGCTCCTGCCTCGCGAGCTTGTCGCTGGAGGCAGGAGCCTCCAGTGCAGTGCGTTCCAGGGCTGGAGCCCTGGAACGAGAATTGACAGCCTCATTCCAGAGCGCTTGAAGTTTAGTCCTGGACTGGTGGGTGGCCGGGGTTGGAGAGCGCCAGCTCGAAACCCCGGGGTTTCCTTCGCTCCGCTCAGTCCAACCCCGGCCACCCGAATCCATTACAACAACCGTGAAGTGCATTCGCAGGCTGTGTGCCTGCGCTGGTATGTCGGGACGGATTTTGGTTCAATCATGGACAATTCCACTCACGTCGAAGGACAACACATGCAGATTTCTCGAAGGACCCTCGCACTCAGCCTGTTGTTGCCACTGGCAGTTGGATGCGATTCCGAAGTTTCCGCTCCGACTGCGTCGGCAGTCACCAGGTCGGCGGAAACGCTCGCCGAAGCAACAAACTTGACTCCGGCAACTGAGAGTCTGGAATTTGTCGCTCCGCCGCTCAGCGAGGACGAAACCAGGGCGGGCTGGATCAGTTTGTTTGATGGACGCACCCTGTTTGGCTGGGATGTTCCGACTGCCTCCAACTGGCACGTTGAAGATGGGGCGATCGTGGCCGACAGCGGGGAAAAAAGTTTGCTGCTGACCCCGTTTCGCTTTGATGACTTTGAACTGCGCTGCAGCTTTCACGTCGCGAAGGATGGGAATAGCGGCATCTTTCTGCGAACTGCGGAGAACGTCGCGAATCCGGCGAAGGACACTTACGAACTGAACATCTGCGACAGTCATCCAACTCACAAGACCGGCAGTCTTGTCGGACGCCTTGTGGTGGAAAATGTCCCCGAAGTCGAAGGAGCGTGGCATGATTTTCGAGTCGTCTGCAACGGACCTCAGATCCAGATCTGGCTGGACGAGAAACAGATTGCCGACTTTACGGATACGTCGGATGCCGTTCGTCTCACGGGTCGAATTGGGCTGCAGATGAACGAAGGTCGCTCGGCATTTCGAAACGTCTGCCTTCGCCCGCTTTCCCTCAAACCATTGCTGAACGGGAGTGACACGACGGGCTGGGATATCGTGCCGGGTTCGAAGAGTGATTTCACGGTCGCGGACGGACTGCTGCATGTCGCCAACGGGCCGGGTTTCCTCGAGACAACAGACACGTTTCGGGATTTTGTCTTGAAAGTGGAAGCCAGAATCAACGGCGACGGACTCAACAGTGGCGTATTCTTCCGCGCGAAAAAAGGAACAGAAAAGGCTCCTTCGCATGGCTATGAAATGCAGTTGCATAATGGTTACAAAGACGGCGATCGCACGAAACCGGTGGACTCCGGAACTGGAGCCATATTTCGCCGCGTTGCCGCTCGGTATGTTGTGGCCAATGACCGCGAGTTTTTCACGACTGTGCTGATCGCTCAGGGAGATCGAATAGCGTCGTGGGTGAATGGTTATCAGGTCGTCAACTGGCAGGACACACGCAACGCGAGTGACAATCCCCGAGAAGGCCGCTGTCTGGAACCCGGCCACATTAGTCTTCAGGGTCACGACCCGACAACCGACCTGGATTTCCGGTCAATTGAGATTCATCCTCTGTCGCAATAATGTGTGCATCGTCCACAACCATGAATGCAAGCAGATTGATAATCCTGTTCTGTTTTTCCGCCCTCTCATCTTATGTATCAGGAGCCCGCCCATGTCAACACTTCACTCGTCCCGCCGTCAATTTCTGGCCGCATCCGCAGCGACGGCTGCCGCCGCCGTGATCGCCGCTCCGGCGATCGCCACGGCTTCCCGGACTCTCAATGAAGTCATCGTTGGTGAAGGCGACTACAAGTTTCGTGTGAACCATGCGTTTGTGCAGTTGCCCGATAAATATTTCTGGCAGATCACACACAATGTCGCGCTCGACAAGGCCGGCAACCTGTATGTCATTCACGAGGGAAAGCGGGAACTGAAAGATCACCCGTCGATCTTTGTGTTCGATCCGATGGGCAAGTTTATCCGTGCCTTTGGATGTCAGTTTCAGGGTGGTGGGCATGGAATCGAAGTCCGTGACGAAGGCAGCGAAGAATTTCTGTACGTGGCCGCGTACCAGCAGGTGAAAGCATTCGCCAAGCTGACGCTCACAGGGGAAACCGTGTGGATGCAGAAGGCACCGATGGAGTCCGGGGTTTACGCTCCCGGCGAGAACCTGTCCACGGAACCGAACTGGACTCGTCAGGGATTTCTTCCCACAAATTTCGCGTTCCTTGACGATGGTGGTTTCCTGCTGGCCGACGGCTATGGCACGTTTCAGATTCATCGCTTTGATAAAGACGCGAAGTGGGTGAGCTGCTTCGGCGGTGCTGGCGAAGGTGAAGGCAAATTCAATACAGCACACGGACTTTGGATCGACAGGCGTGAAGGACGCGAACCTTCGATCGTCGTCACCGATCGCGCCCACAATACACTGCAGATTTTCACGATGGACGGCGTCTATAAGGAAACTCTGCCTGGCTTCGGTCTGCCGGCCAATATCGACACTTGGAAAAACCTGATGCTGGTGCCTGAACTCAAGGCATGCGTGACCCTGTTGAATGAAGAAAATAAAGTCGTCGCCAGGCTTGGTCAGGCCACTGAACGACTGGCGGAAATCAGCGGCCTGCGCGGGCAGCCCGATAAATGGATCGACGGACAGTTCGTTCATCCGCACGATGCCTGCTTCGCTCCCAACGGCGACATCTACGTGGCCGAATGGGTGGCGACTGGTCGAGTGACCAAACTGGAACGTGTATGACGTGCTGAGGGTTAGTCAGGCGTGATTTTAGAACTGACTGATATCGTTCCAGCGATCGCGAATCCACAGCTGCAGTGGCAGCAGAATGAACAACCAGGTCCAGAACAGGTTCACGCATGCGCTGAGCAGTAAACCCATTTCGATATGCTGACTGCGGGCGACGGCCGTTGTCACGGCGGTCAGGCCCAAAATCGGAGCGGCCAGACAGAAAAATGCCGGAGCGGAAATCAGGATCGTCAGCGGCAGCGCGGCCCAGCGCGTGTAGAGCGACAAAATCACGGCGATGTGACTGCTGAAGCCCAGCATGATCAGAAAGCTGATCACCATTGTCGCCGAACATTCCCTCGCGATTCCTTCATAGCCTGTCAGAACGGTGACGCACAACCAGAAAATTACGGGAATCAGGGCAATCAAACATCCGCCCGCTTTCTCGAGCAAAATTCGAGTGCCGGTGTGAGGAATCGAAGCCAGCGTCGCCTGCGTTGACTGGCGGATTTCATAGAACAAACATCCCGACGAATACAGCAGCACTTCCAGCGCGAGGAATCCTGCAAATGTCAAAAACGCGGCCCAGGCGTAGTCTCCGCGCAGGTAAAAAAAACTGTGGTATCCATTCGAGTTCTGCAGCACGATGAATCCAGCGAACAACAGACCACCGCCAATCAGCTTTACCGCAAAAAAACTGCGGCCGCCGGTGAAGAACAAAAACTCTTTCCACATCACGGCCATGGACCAGCTGCGACCCACGGACCAGCGACGAATCGCGGGATTTTCGGACGGCCCCGCAGACTCCACCGGAGCCGACCAGAAATCAAGCGTCAGTGTGCTGATTACAAACAGCGTGAGGGCGACTCCGATACTGATCCAGAATTGTTGTCCCAGGAAAATGACCGCATCATCGGTTTGCAGCAGCACTCGAAGCCGATCGAAGATATTGAACGTCGCGAGGAGTGAAGGAATAGCGGTGAGCAAGTTGCTGACAAAAGTCGGGACGACACCAGGCGGAAATGCGGCGAGACCATTCGTGATCAGACTCGGAAGCAGGAAAACCACGAGCAGAATCGTGCCAGCCATTCCTGCGGCTCGGCCTGATGTCGCGCAGCGCACACTGCAAAACAGAGCCAGATTCGCCACCAGCACCATCCAGGCAGCGAGCGCGAGATATGACGCAATAATCTGTTGCCACAGAATTCCACCGAGTGTGATCGCCAGGAACGTGAATGGAAGCTGGATGACCAGCAGCATCAATGAACTCACCAGTCGCGACGTCGATTTGCCCAGCGTGACGGACAACGCCGTCATTCCCGCCAGTCGCAGCAGCGCGAATGTTCCCGCGTCTTTTTCTTCGGTCACCGCCGTCACAAAATAGCTCACCCCTGAGACGGTGATCAACAGCACGTTCATGAAACAGATCGTCTCGAAGAACCGCAATCCCGTGCGACTGGCACCGAATGCGTCTGCGAAAGCGATAGAAATTGAAAACAGCATCAGGAACGAAAACACGGCCCGAATAATGTGCGGATAGATGGATTTCGAATCCATCTTCAGGGTCCAGTTGAACAGCGTGAGCGTTCCTGAGATCACGTGCGAACTCCGCGAGTTGTCAGGTCCATGAACGCCTGATTCAAATGACGCCGCTGCTGACTGAACGAGGAAATCGGCAGATTCAAAGTCAGCAATTCCCTCAGAAAATCATTGGCCGGCAGATTGACCGCGAGTTGAATATTAAAATCCCGACCAGTGGCGAACTCCGGTTCTTTCACGTCAGCCACACCGGGCAGAGCCCGGATCTGTGCAATGACATTTTCATGCACAGTCGCCAGACGCAGATTGTATGTCGGCAGTTCGTCAGGAGCTTCCAGGAGCACGTCCATTGGGCCGCTGAATTTTATTTGTCCGCGATCGATGATTGTGACGCTGTCGCAGAGTTCCGCGAGTTCGCTCAGAATGTGCGAACTGATAAACACGGTTTTCCCCATCCGTCGCAGCTCACGCAGGATTTCCATCAATTCGATCCGCGCCCGAGGATCCAGTCCGCTGGCGGGTTCGTCCAGCAGCAGCAAATCAGGATCGTGGACAAGGACGCGGGCGAGGCTGACACGCTGCTGCATACCACGCGACAGGCCACTGATCAGATCATTACGGCGACCGTCCATGTCGGTGAGTGTCAGGACGTCGTGAATGACCTGATCACGCTGCTTCACCGGAAGTCCGTAGGCGGCTGCGAAGAAATCCAGATACTCAAATACAGTCATCTGGCGATACATACTAAAGTGATCGGGCATGAAGCCGATTCGCCGCCGTACACTGATGGGGTCCGTGCGAATGCTGTTGCCAAAGATCTGGATTTCGCCCCAACTCGGCTTCAGGAGAGTACAGATCGCTTTCAGTGTCGTGGTCTTGCCGGCACCGTTCGGACCGACAAATCCGTGCAGCGTCTGCGGCATCACACAAAAGGTGACTTGACTGAGCGCCTGATGCCCCTTGAAGGCGTGTGATAGATTGGTCACTGAGATTGCGGGAACTGTTTGCTGGCTAACGGAGCTCATGTTGATTCTCGGATTTTTGGGTCGTGACGGAACTCGCTCTACTCCACGCGGCCTGGAATGAGGCCGTCAATTCTCGTTCCAGGGCTCCAGCCCTGGAACGCACTGCACTGGAGGCTCCTGCCTCCCGCGACAATCTCGCGAGGCTGGAGCCTCGGGGGCAGTGTGTTCCGAGGCTGGAGCCTCGGAACAAGGACATCAATCAAGACAGTCCACTATGGTTCCTCATTTGAAACGGTTGTTTTTCCATTCGCGTTAATCAGTAGATCGCGAACATACAGAATCCTGCCGGTGTGTCGGACTTCCGTGTTCACCGTTAAATGCTGCTCAGCAGACATCGGAGCATAGATCAGCAGGCGAATGCGATCTTCGGGCAATCGAAACTTCTCGATGTCGTTCGTGCAGTCATCGACCAGACTGCGTCGCACGAGTCCTGGCAGGATTCGATCGAAGCAGGCGGCGACGGGATCTTCTGGTTCGACTTCCGGCTGCTCGTCATAGGGCGAATAGGTTCCACCGCCGGCGAAAGAGGATCTCGTTCCACAGTAGGAATGGAGCAGTTCACGACCACTGAGCGAAGTGATCTTCCGGCCAGCTCGATCGATCTTTGTATGATGCACTCGGTTTCGATACAGCACATCGCATTTGAGCAGCGGATCATCCGGAAATTTGTCACCGAAGGCGATTGTCAACTCGGTGAGTTCTTCCGCCTGTTGTTCGGGACTGACGACTGCCAGTTCCCAATTGTCCGTTTGCAGCCGCCTGCGGGCACGAATAGCCTGGCTGCTGTACGGTGGAATTCGGGAAACAAAACTGGCGGTGTTGCCGGACGTAATCAGGGCGTCCACATTTTCTGCGCTGGCACCGGAAGCCAGCAGAGTCTGATGATCCCGGTCTTCGATCGAATAAGTATTTCCGGCTGTCACGAATAAGGTTGTCAATTCCAGCAGGCTGCAGTGCGTGTCATCTTCGCAGCGCGCGATAGCCACGGTATGCAATGACGAAGATTCGCCATAACCGCGACGTCCGATGAACAGAAATATCAGGCTAAACACGGCAGCCAGTCCCGCGATGGAACCGTAAGTTACCAGAAAATGCAGCGTTCGCTGGCGGGACAGAACCCAGCAGCCTGGAAAAATCAGCCCGACGTAGCACAGGGACAGCAGAAAAATCAGCGGCCACATATGCTGGGGCTGAGTCAGCTGTCTCAATTCAGAAAACAGTTCTTCATCTTCGGCGATATCCATTCCATGACCATAATGGCTGTAAGTGTCCGTCTCGTTGAGCTTAGCAATTTCATCCAGCTCCGCCGCAGACAGACTCGCAGGTGCCAGGGTTGCGTCCACGAGTTCCTTCGAAAGCTGAGCCCGCTGAATGTCGTGCCGCGTCACGCTGCCGCTGCTCACATGAAATTCGCCGAAGGGGTCGTTGAGTGGTGCCAAAATTCCTGAAAATCGAAGCGTCTGATTGTTCTGATCCTTCAGCAGATGCAGCCGCCCTCCCAATTTCAGCCACGACAACAGAGCTTCCTGACGAGGAGTTTCCCAATCCGGCACATGATCCATAAACAGCGCGTAGAGTCCATGCGTCGCGGTGGCATACGGAGGGAAAATCTCTTCCGGCATGTGCTTGATTGTGGTGGGGATTTTTATTCTGGCACTCGGCCGATCAAGAATGACGGCAGGCAGTGACGGATCACCCTGCTTCATCTGCAGGGAATTGTCCTCAAACACAGACCGCGGCTGGTCGATCGGGTCAAACGGAATGGTTCCTTCGGCAGTTCGCAGCTCAAATCGCCAACTGGTCGTCTGACCTGCGATGAATGGATAGAACTGAACCCAGCGCCGGGAATGAGGACCCAGGAAGACGGACTGCGTGGCTGTGCCGCCGGTTTCCCGAATCATGCCCGTGACCGATCGAAGCGTTGCCTGAGCCTCGATGGGTTTGTCGCTCAGATTATCCAGTTCAATCGACAGCGGCATAAACTGTCCGACCATCACGCGGCCATCGAATCCCCAGACTTTGTCCGCGATCCGCACCTTCGTCGCTTCCTGCGCGCCGACGGGGCATGCGGCCAACAAAGTCAGCAGCAGGACACTGACATGGATCAATGCTGAAGTGAGTCGTTCCTGATACGTCATGCCAATACCTCTGAACCCCTTGCGACCGATGGCCAGGTTTTTTCTTCTTCCAGTGACATCAGGACGGGGATCTGATCGTTTCGCTGGAGCAGCGCAGGAGCCAGCCGCAGTGTCAATGTTCGAAGTAACAGCAGCAGCAACATCTGCCAGCCAAACACGATGGCTGACACGCTGACAGCCGAGAAGTACGAACGGGATGGAGCATAATACAGCGAGGTTGGTTCGACATGCGGATTGCCGATCGCCACCAGAACGGCCTCATTGGCCTGCACACCGCCGTCCAGCCTTGCCATACAGCAAATTCCGGCTGCACCGACTGCAATCCGTTCCGCCTTGACTGTTTGCTCCAATTGAGTCGCAGGCGAAGTAAACTGACTCGCGATCCTTTGGCCCGCGATATTCAGCCCTTCAAAGACAAAGCCGCCCGGCCGACAGAGAAACGCGGCAATCAGCACCCACGCCGCGATGACACTGATGGCCGTCATGGAGGATTTGGACTGCGAGTGTGAGCGCAGTCCCAGCACCAGGGACAGCCACGCAATAATCCGCATGCTCAAAAAAGTTGTCAGGACGCACAGGACGGAATACCACGCGGCCATGAAAACGGTCTGCACGGACGGACGAAAGATCAGCGTTCGGGGATCGACGTTCAGCAGCAGTTGTGTCAGATGAATACTTAGGATGGGGATCGAAAGCACGATCATCAGGCGTTTCATTCCGGCAATCTTCTGACTGAGAATTTCTTTTGCCGTCATCGGTGTGGAAAGCAGGGCATCGAGTGTTTCGCGGGCGCGTTCTGAGGAAATCGCCGTACCACCTTTCATGGCGAGGATCATGGCTGAAATGGCCCAAACAAACAGCAGCAATGATCGGAGGGAATCGAAATCGGTCCGATTCGACATCGAGGCGGATCCCACACAGATAAACAGTGTCGGACCTTCCATCACAATCAGGATGCGAAACAGATAACGAGCCTTCCCCAGAGATTTTTTGGCTCGTTCCCGCCAGGCGACAGGGTCGAAGAGTGGCAAACTATTGTAGTCCTTGACCAGGAGTACGCCGCCTGTGGTCCTGTCATTGAGCTGCGTGAAGAAGCTATCAATCGTTTTGAAGACTTTCAACAGCACCGACGTTGGTGAAATAAACGCCCGCCGTACCAGGAACACACGCGCCATCAGCACCATCACTCCCGTCGCAATGAGTGATGGAATCGAGGCTGCGCCGATGAACACTACTTCCCAAATGCTACCGACCGACGATCGAAACATTGCCGTAGAACGCAGATATTCGTCATAGCTCTGAAATACAGACACCCAAATGTAATACGGTGTGGGAACGGGGACCGGCAACGCATGGGACATCATCGCCGAGAACACGACCAGCAATCCCGTCAACACATAAGACCAGATAAACGCTGTCGCTGTTGTGGCAAACCAGGAACTGCAGAGCAATCCTATACTGGCGTAGAGCAGGCATTCGCAGAACAACAGCCAGAGAGTTCCGAGCAGCATTGAGAGCTCCACGCCTCCCAGAGAATACACAAAGGCCAGAACCGGAAATGTCAGCAGCAGGAAAGTAAACATGGGCACCAGACGGCTGCCCAGTTTTTCGATCACAATCGTCATCGGCGAAAGCCGCGTGACGAACAGCGTTCCTATCGTGTTGCGTTCCTTCTCCAGCGTGATCGATCCACACACCATCGCAGGCATCAGGAACTGCACCGAATAGAACAGCATTGGCACCATGCCACGAAAGATCATTCCTCCTGAGCCGAGGTATCGGTTGGGATTTGCGCGAACGCCTGTAACCTGCAGCATCGCGACCTGTTGACTGAAGAACAGCAGGATCAGTGACAAGACGATGATCGCACCAAAAAAACGAATGATGTACGTACGTCGTCGATTCGACAGCTCGGTCAGCTCGCGCCGCAGCAGGGGAAGTTCAGGAATGAGGCTCCAGATGCTCACGCCGTCTTTCCTTCCGTCAGCTTCATGAAGGCGGTTTCCATGTCCATCGCTTCCGGTTGAAACATGGTGAGCCGGGCGTTCTGTTCAACCAGCGCCTGATGCAGGTCAGCGACGGACATCTGGTCTTCGTGCAATCGAATCGCCCAGCGATCCACCTGCGTTTCCACCGACCCGACGCCAGGAATTTTTTGAACGCGATCCAGCAGATCAGCCGCCGGATTTTCCACACGGACGTGAATGACCCGCATCAGCTGCAACTGGCGATAGATATCAGTCAGTGACCCCTGAGCCACAATTTTCCCCAGTTCGATGATCCCAATTCGTGTGCAGAGCTGGCTCAGTTCCTGCAGGATGTGACTGCTGATGATGATGGTTTTTCCCATCTCCCTCAGCGCTTTGAGCAGTTCCCGCATTTCAATGCGTGCTCGCGGATCAAGTCCGCTCGACGGTTCATCCAGCAAAAGCACCTTGGGATCATGCAGCAATACGCGAGCAAGTGCGAGACGTTGTTTCATGCCGCGTGACAGACTATCGACCGCTGAACCAGCCTTGTGCGTCATGTCTGTGAGTGCCAGCACATCGTCAATGGTGCCCTTGCGTTTGGACATCGGCAGTTTGTAAGCCGCCGCGAAGAAATGCAGATACTCGAGGGCGGTCAGGTCTTCGTAGACGCCGAAAAAATCGGGCACAAAACCCATCACATCACGCACCTGCTGTGGCTGACTAAGAACATCCAGTCCGCAGACCAGTGCCATCCCCCGAAACTTTGGCTGCAGCGTTGCCAGCACACGAAACGTGGACGACTTGCCTGCGCCGTTCGGTCCGATAAAGCCAAAAACTTCGCCGTGTGGAATGTCCAGCGAGATGCCCTTAACGGCTTCGAATTTGCCGTAGTTGACTCGCAGATCGCGAATACAAATTGCGAGCGGTTTTGGCTTTGTCGGCATTGTGGGACTGGTGAGGGGCATGGACATTTGGTTGTGTTTCCGATCAGTGTCTCGTTGTTCGAGCGGCGGCAAAACAGTGCCTTCTAAAAAAGCGGCCACCTGCGGCTCTGCCGTTAAACTTCGCGCGGTGTGGATTGATGTTTGAAGCGTATTTGCGATTGTCCCCTCTCCCCCGCATTTGATTTTCCAATTTGACACGTTTTCCACGGGGGGAGAGGGTTAGGGTGAGGGTGAGGGGGAGAAGGGACTTCGAAAACATCGCCTTCCAAAGTACTTCAATTCACACCACTCGGCGTATAAACGAAAATGTATCTCCTCGTTCCAGGGCTCCAGCCCTGGAACGCAACGCACTGGAGGCTCCTGCCTCCAGCGAGAATCCGGGGAGGCAGGAGCCTCCGGAGCAGCGTGTTCCGAGGTTGGAGCCTCGGAACAAGGATAGGGCGATACTTATGGAACCTCCGACACAGTTGATTCGATGAAATACAGTTTTCTAAACACCTGAAAATCGTCCCCCTTGTGTGCGACGATCACCAGAGCCCACTGTTCGGGATCCGAGTCGTCCAGAAATGCAAGGTCTTCCAGTGATCCCGCACCGTGGGGGGCGATTTGACTGACGATGCCGAAAAAATTCTCGTTTGACGGCTTGACCGTTGGAATCATGTTGAGCAATTGTGCTGTCGCGGGCTGCCCATTGGAGGTGGCGTAATAATAGGGATTGCCTCGATACGCCTGTGGCTGAACGATCTGGGAATTGAGGTCGCCGACCAGAGGGAACAAATTCAACTGATGATAGACGGCGGCATGGCACTCTGCCTGATTTGCAGTGGCATATTGCCTCAACTGGGCCGTCAGCATTGTCCTGCCTTCCGGCGTGGTCAGTTGTTTTCCGTCATTCCAGTCGATCGGCGGCACTTTCGACTCCTGTGGTTCCAGCGATAGCGTTCTCAACGACACGGGTGACCACTGCTGCACGCGATGACTGACACTGTAGTTGTGTGGAAAGTGGCCGCTGTAACTCAGTGGTGCATCCTGAGATTGTTGCTGCATCTGCCCATACGGATCATAGATATTCAAGCCGCTGAAATTGTCTTCCGACAATACGACCAGTTCGCCCTTGTGATCATTTGTGACATTGGCCTGCGCGCTGTAGTACAGTGTTTCCAGAGTTGTTTGTCTGATCGGGATCCCGTTATCCCCCAGATCTGTAATGATCAGTTTGCCACCCGTGTCGTCGCTTCCCATATAAGCGTTGGCAACCATGACTGTCAGCAATGTGAACACGGCCGTGATAACAGGAAACAGAACCCACGTGTACTTCCTCATCTTCAGCCAGCCCAGCAGAAAATAGTCTCCAGGGCCAATGGCCATGACGTAGCCCATCAGAATCATTCCAATGATCCACGTCGGCACCATTTCCACATCCGACGGCAGCAAAGCCTGCTCAGCGATTGCAAGTAACGGCTCCGCCTGAGGGCCGATCCGATCATCCACGTGGTATTGTGCTCGAATCGCCTGAGAATCCAGATAGTACTTTCCGTCAACTTGCTCAGATGACACGTAGCGATACTGGACATCGCGCACAAAGATGCCTTTTTCATCCTGTTCCGCATTAACGCCTCGAAATTTGAGTTGCGAAAGCAAGTCCCCCGGAGTCCAGTTTTCGCCCTTCCACACGGGCTGCTCTTTGCGGACCTTCCAAAGGAATGCCACGATCCTGCCTAGATCCTCTTTTGAAAGTCGAACCGACAAATCTTCGACATTCGGCAGCAGCACAGCTCGGCCCAGTCCATAGTTGTTCATCAGGATCGGATCGGTTTCATCGCTCATGACGAATAATCGAGCATCGCTGTCCAGGGTCAGTTTTGCCGAGCTGTCCGTTCCTTTTTCGAACAGCTTTCGCAGGAACTCCAGGTGCTGTGGTTTCATTGGAACATCAGGGACAATGCAGACGCTGCCTCCCGCGCGAACCCAGGCGGACAGCCCGTCCAGCTGTTCCTTTTGCAGCGATGCCAGTGATTCGTCGGACAGCAGCACGACGTCAAAGGCACAGTAGGAAAGTGGATCCTGCGGCAGGTCTCGAGAGGACCACTGACCAGCAAAATAAATGACCGTGTGGCCGATCTTTTCCAGTTGCTGAACGCCGGCGGGTTTCGTCGCGTCATCTGTTTCCCGCTCAGCTTCCTGAATGGCGTAGAGTGGGTTGTAATTGTCGAGCGACAAAGCCTTTTCGAGAAAGTTTCGATTTGCCGAGGCACTGTTCCGGCGAGAATCTTTGAAGCACGAACACAGCAGAACCCCACGCTCCATGGGACTGGTGGTCAGCAGATCAAAGGGTTCAACGGGCGTCGGCCTTTCGGCTCGGGCGCTCAATGGAATGGTCCCGTTCTGCGTGACGAACTCAGCCTCGATCGCCCAGTTCTGCGTGACCGCAGTTTTGAGCGGCGGTAGGACGATGTTCATTTCATAATCTGCACTCGCGAGTGTGATGTCTTCATAGAGAAGCGTGGCCATGAGATCATCGCGCGAGATGATATCGACAGAATCATAAACCCGAAGAATCAGGTCACCTGTCAGAATCTGCGGCCTGTTGTATTCCAGCTTGATATGGACAGGCAGCGGACCGGATGATCGATTGCGGATGCACATCAACTCCATCTTCATCCGCACCAGGGGCGTGTCCTGAGCGAGAGTGGTTTCGAATGTCAGCAAAATCAGCAAGCAGCAGATCACGGCACGAACGAAACGGACAGCGGCATTTGGCTTTCGCCCGGCTCTGGTTCCCGCCGTTGTCCCCTCTCCCCCCGCTTGCATTGAACCAACTTCACAAATTTTCCACGGGGGGAGAGGGCTAGGGTGAGGGGGATTAAACTTCACGCGGTGCGGATTGATGTCCTTGTTCCGAGGCTCTTGCCTCGGAACACACTGCCCCCGAGGCTCCTGCCTCGCGAGCTTGTCGCGGGAGGCAGGAGCCTCCAGGGCAGTGCGTTCCAGGGCTGGAGCCCTGGAACGAGAATGGATAGCCTCATTCCAGGCCGCGTCGAGTATAAACGCTATTGTCCCTTGTTGACTTCTCCTCGCCCCAGTCATCCCCCTCATCCGGCCTTCGGCCACCTTCTCCCCCGATCTCGGGGGAGAAGGGACAGACGCGTGATTAGTGCGTTCTGTGATCATGACATCGCTCCTCGCGCGCGCTGGAAGTACCACCATTCCAGGATCAGCACGCCAAATGCAATCAACGCCAGAAGCCACCAGAACGGCCGATCTGCATCCAGTTGCCTGGCCTCATCCGTTGCGACCGTCAATTCCGAAATTCGCAGTTCTCCGGCGGCCCGTAACGATGTTTCCGTGCCACTCAGCAAACCCGTACCGATCGAGGTTACCAGGTTGCCGCCGTCCATCACGTCATAGCGTCCGACGCGGGATGCCGGGATACCTTCCAGTGTTCCTTCGGTGGTCGATTCTGCCGTCAGCGACTCACCATCCGGAGTCCGAATGGTATAGGTGCGGCTTCCGTCCACAGCGATGGGCGGGAGCACTCCGGTCGGTGCGGCGGCCACGTCCGCAAGCGACGCCTGCTTCAGCGCGGATTCAATCGCGTTCGCTGCGAGGATCGGGAAAGCAACGCGATAAGGCAGCGTCGAGCGATCCGTATGAAATGTAAACCAATACGACACGGTCAATCCTTCACGTCGCTGAAGCATCAACGGTCCCGCGTTGCCATCGATCAGAACCTCGTAGCCCCGCTCTTCAAGGTCCTTCGTTGCTGCTCCTGCGGCCAGTTTGGGCTGCTCGCCGATCTGCACGTCTGACAGTTGCACGTGTCGCAACATGGGCGCTGTCCGATTCCAGTCCACGACGTAAGTCACATCTTCTTCCACCGTGATCAGATCCTGAAGATCCGAAGGAACCACGCCCACAAGGACGCGCACCGGCGCTTCCGCAGAACCGAAGCCGCCTTCATCCGCGATGATCAGGTCGTACTCTGTCCCGGTCGGTTCATCACCTTCCGACTCTTCCAGTTCGAGATTCGGCAATACGCGAACGGCGTGACGCCAGGACGCGAGCTTCGGCGCGACCCATACTTTTAACGGTCGCGCTGCGGGAAGTGTCAGCCAGACATTGTTATCCACTGCCATCGAATCGAAACCCGCTGGAACCAAACGCGCTTCAATCAGCTGCGAGTGTGTCGAATGGAGCGGATAGACGAGGCGTTCGGACTCTTCATTTGATACTTCGATCTGATGAGAATCCGTCTGCTTGTCGCCTTCCCACAGTTGCAGTTCCGCGCCACGCAAATCGATCGATGAAGCAGACACGCGAACAAAGACTTCCCAGTCTTCGGGTCCGCTGCGACGGGCGCTCATTTCGGTGATGCCAATGTTCGGGCCGCCCCCGTCCACTCGCTGCACTTCCACTTTGAACGGCAATTCGAAATCGACCTGTTCCGGCAGATTCCCGTCAGTCAGGATCTGGACAGTTTCGATCGGGAACGTTCGCGTATAGGCCGCCGCCATGCGAAGCACGTCGTCCAGTTGTCCCGGCAGATCCAACGGCTGAATGGACTCCAGGGCTTTCAGCAGCACGCGACGATCGTTCGTGAATTCGGTAAGGCGTCGTCCCGTATTCGCAAAGGAAAAGATTGCAATTCGCTGGTCGCCGGTGAGATTATTGATCTGCTCCCGAACTCGTTCCTTCACCAGATCCAGTCGCGACTTTCCGGTGGATTCGTCAAGCGACGACATACTGGCCGAACAGTCGATCAGCAATGGTTTGTAGACAGCCACTTCCGCATCCGCTCGAAGGAAGGGCTGCATCAACGCCAGCACAACCAGACACAACAAAATGATCTGCAGCAGTAACAGCAGATTGCGGCGGAATTTTTGAAACGGCGAGTTCACTCGCTGATCATTCACCACGCTTTGCCACAGCGCAAGTGACGGAACTTCCATCCTTGGCCGCTTCAGCTTCAGGAAGTACAGAATAACGAGTGGAATCAGCGCCAGCAGAAACCAGGCACCAAACAGATTGACGAAGCCAGGCCATCTCATCGCAGAATCCACCCCTGTCGACAGAGATGCTCAAACAGGATGGTCGGCAGCGTCATGCCGGAACTGACAGACATAAATCGCCCCTGCCGACTGCGGCACATCGAATGCAAAGCCTGCTGCAGCCACAGACGCTGGTCGTGATACACGTTGAGCAACTCTGACGCATTTGTAATGTCCAGCGTTTCCTGAGTTTCGCTGTCCACGAATCGCAGGTCGCCCTGCACGTTGGGATTGATTTCCGATTCTGCCAGCACCTGCAGCCCCCAGACTTCCAGTCCCGAGCTGTAGAGCAGATTCATGGGACGGCTAACATCTCCGAAGGTCAGAAAATCACTAATGATAATGGCGACTCCACGTCCCCGATGAAACCGCAGCATAGTCTCAATCGCTTTTTCGATCGGAATACTGCCGCCGCCTTCTACGGATTCCAGAAACGTCAGCAACTTCCGAATCCGCGTGCGACCAGAGCCCGGCGGTAGTTTCCACGGCAGATCCTGACGCGAATGGATCGCATAGGCACTGACACGTTCCACGTTCTGCAGTCCCATGATGCCAAACGCAGCCGCCAGTTGTTTCGCCCGCAGCAGCTTGTCTTCAAACATCATCGACGTGGAGGCATCCACCAGCAGCACGACATGCATTTCCTCCTCGTGCTGAAACTGCTTGATGTATGGTCGTCGCAGGCGGGCGAAGATATTCCAGTCCACATACCGCAGATCGTCGCCCGCGACATAGTCACGAAAGTCAGCGAAGTCCGTGCTGCTGCCGCCCTTGCCAGACAGATGTTCGCCCCGCGCGCGATTCGTCAGACGACGGTTCGGACGCAATCGCATCCGCTCGATCTGATTCAGCAGCGAGTTATCGAATAGTTTCGTCAGTTGAGAGGTCGTCGCGCCGGTCACAATACTTATCCTTCAATCGGAAGTTTGTTGACGCATTCATCAATGACGTCACGGATCGAAATGTTTTCGGCCTGGCCATCGTAGTTCAGCAGCGCTCGATGCTGCAGAACTTCGTGGGCGAAGTGACGAATATCCTCGAACGACACATGGGCTCGCCCCAGACTCAAAGCTCGCACACGAGCCGAACGAATCAGCGCCTGTGCTGCACGCGGACTGGCTCCCCACCGCAGATATTTTTTCACCCGCTCCGTCGCGAACTGAGAATCCGGATGTGTTGCCAGAACCATGCGACATGCGTAGTCTCGCATTGGGTCACTCACGACGACGCGATCCAGGATGGTTCTGAGATGCAGAATGCGCGGACCGTCGATCACTTTTGACGTCTCGACCCTCCGTTTCAGGATCGTCCGCGTCACGACTTCGTTCAGCTCTTCGCGCGACAGAAACGGCACGACGACCTTGAACATGAATCGGTCCAGCTGCGCTTCGGGAAGCGGAAACGTGCCTTCCTGCTCGATCGGGTTCTGCGTGGCAAGAACGAAAAATGGCGGATCAAGAGTGTACGTTGTGCCCCCGGTTGTGACCGTTCCTTCCTGCATGGTTTCCAGCAGAGCCGATTGCGTCTTCGGTGTGGCGCGGTTGATTTCGTCGGCCAGCAGCAACTGCGTAAAGATGGGCCCCTGACGGAATTCGAAGCGATATTTTCCGGTATCATCCGTAGTCATGATGTTGGTGCCGATAACGTCCGCCGGCATCAGGTCCGGCGTAAACTGAATGCGACGAAATTCCAGCTTCAGTACCTGAGACAGCGCCTTGACCAGTTCCGTCTTACCCAGCCCCGGAACGCCTTCCAGCAAGACATTGCCGCCGCACAGCAGCGCCGTCAGCGTGGCTTCGACGACCCGCTGCTGGCCGACGATCACTTTGCCGACGGCATCGCGAACAGCCTGAAACTCGTTACGAAACTGATCCGCTTCCGCCTGAAGTTCTGCGGGACTAAGTTGTTCGGACATAGAGAAAATGCTTTCTGAGTGGTGGTGCGAAGGAACAGTTAAGTTCCATCAGATTCCCCATCGGCTTTACGCCGGTGGAATGCGGGTTTGAGAACTACAAAGCTCGCAACCCTTTGCAGTGCGACCCCACCGGCTTCATGCCGGTGGAACCAGGGTTTGAATACTACGCGAAGGTCTGAACAGAGTTGCCAAACCTTTGCTCCACCGGCGTAAAGCCGGTGGGGGAAATGGTCGATTGTTGCTTGTTGTGTTAGTCGGCAAACCTGAACTCCACTGGCACGAGGCCAGTGGGGGAAGATGAGAGGTTGACGTCATGAAATGATTCCGCATACCCATCATTCACCTTTCCCCTCCCCTTCCTGTTCGCGTTTCCGTTTAATCGCCAGCAGTCTGGAAGTGGTTCCGCCATCCGCTGGAGGCGGACTTGACGGCGTGTTCGGTGACTGTGGTTTCGTTTCGGGTTTTTG
>Ga0154020_10003777_pt1 | contig 18140 bp, 12 predicted proteins | sample Klosneuvirus_201_FD_109709 | JGI IMG/M metagenome (GOLD analysis project Ga0154020, IMG submission 109709) | Active sludge microbial communities from wastewater, Klosterneuburg, Austria - Klosneuvirus_20160825_MG | ecosystem: Engineered > WWTP > Aerobic digester > Activated sludge | place... | reverse complement strand
CATTGAAACCAAGGGTGATTTATCGTTTACCGGATTTGCTAAAGGAATTTACAGCGATACCCAAATGCCTGCCTTTAACATGGCCCTAACCGTAAACGATGCCATGTTCAAGTATCCTGATTTGCCAACAGCCATATCGAACATTACTATGGATTTGTTGATTGATAACAAAACGGGCATACTTGAAAACACTGTGGTGGATTTGAAAAAGCTCCATTTAGATTTTGGTTCAAACCCGGTGGAAGCCCGACTATTAATTGAAAACTTAAAAGATTACCGAATGAATGGTAGCCTGAAAGCTTCACTGAATCTTAGTGAGTTGAGCCAAATGTTTCCGATGGAAGGCCTCGAGATGAAAGGACAATTCACCATCAACGCATCTGCCAAGGGTGTCTATGACAGCCTGAAAAAGATTATTCCTGCAATTGATGCTTCGATGGCGCTAAGCAAAGGATTCATAAAATCGTCAGAGTTTCCGTTGCCGTTGGAGGATCTTCACTTCAGCACTTCCATTAATAATACCAGTGGCAACATGGCAGAAACCATGATTTCCATTAAGGATTTTGGTATGCTCATGGATGGTGAAAAATTTACAGCCGACCTGAAATTGCAAAACCTTAACGACTATACGTGGGATGCCAAAGTAAACGGTGGCCTTGACCTGGAGAAAATTACCAAAATATTTCCCTTAGAGGGGATGACACTCGCTGGCAAAGTAAAAGCCAACATCCAAACAAAAGGAAAATACTCCGATTTGGAAGCAAGCCGGTATGATCGTTTGCCCACCAGTGGTAATGCCTCTCTGAAGGACTTTAAATACAACGCAAGCGATCTACCTTATTCTGTCACCATGAGTCAGGCTGAGGCCACATTTGATCCCCAAAAAATAGAACTAAAAAACACAACGGGGACTATTGGTAAAAGTGATTTTGCCTTAACAGGAGCCATCAACAATTACATAGGCTATCTGTTTGGATCTAATGAAACGATTCGCGGGAATCTAACATTTAATTCTACCTTTTTAGATCTCAACGAGTTTATGACGGAAACCGAAGAAACAACAACGACTACTGATTCAGTCTCGTTGGGGGTTCTTGAAGTTCCTCAGAATATAAACTTTCTCCTTCATGCCAATGTTAAAACAACCAAGCTGATGGATTACACCATTACCAATGCGTTGGGTGATGTAATTGTAAAAGATGGAATTGCCAATTTAAGCGGGATTAGGTTTAATATGTTAGGTGGATCGTTTACCATTAACGGAACCTATAATACTCAAAACCTGGAACACCCCCTTTATGACATGGCTCTTAAAATTGAAAGTCTTTCTATTCAACAGGCGGCCAGTTCATTTTCCATAGTACAAACGTATGCGCCTATTGCCGGGCTAGTAAATGGAAGCTTTGGTACTGATTTTCAAATAAGCGGTGAATTGGGTCAGGATATGATGCCTAAGATGAACACAATAAATGCGGGTGGTTTAATTAAAATTGCGCAAGCCGCTTTAACACAATCGAAATTAATTTCTAGTGTTACGTCTTTGACAAAACTAGACGATGCCGATAATGTGACGCTTAAAGATGTATTAATGTCTGCCACTATTCGCGAGGGTAGGCTGAGCGTTAAACCCTTTGATGTAAAGTTTGGCAACTATGTTACCAATGTAAGTGGTAGCACAGGACTTGACGGCTCAATTGCCTACCAACTTAAAATGAATGTGCCTGCAGGAAAATTAGGTTCTCAGATGCAAGGGTTCGTTAACCAATATGCGGGCACCGCTAATCCTACCTCAGAGATACCGGTTACAATAGGCTTAGGCGGAACCTACAACGACCCGAAGCCAACCTTACTAATGCAGGAGCAAAAGCAACAAGCGAAAGAAGCTGTTACGGCTGCTGTCGAAGAAAAGGGTAAGCAGGCCGCTCAAGATGTTTTAGCTGGCAAAAAGCCTGAAGAGGCAATTAATAATTTGTTTAAAAAGGACACCACAAAAACAGCTGGAGCCACTAATGATTCTACTAAAACAGATCTAAAGCAAGAGACGCAAAAAGCGCTGGAAAATAAACTTCAAAACTTATTAAAGAAGAAGAAAAATAATTGAGCTACTTGATCTTTCGCAATTCTATTCCAGTAAAAAACCCATCCTTGATCAAGGCCATTAATTGATCGGTGTTCGGGTTAATCTGGTAGAAGGTATATTCGTTATTATCAAATTGCTTAACGGTCATCTTTCTGGAGATCTTTCGTAAAATTTCCTTTCGCTTCGAATCATCCTGAATATCAATCGCCATAAAATCAAGTGAGCCTGTTGATCTTTGTTTGATCACGCGTAGTACCCATTGATCCCCCTCCTTAAAATTTATGAAATAATAATTCTGATAGTATTTTACAACCAATGAATCACTCAGCCTGCCCTGGCCCAACCAGTCTGTATCCTCCTTATCCTTAAAATGATAGCCCCACGATTCTACGATGAGTGTATCCCCGGTCTCCCCGGTAGCCTTATCGCGGGTCGAGTACCTGGCCTGCAAAGCGGCCGGAATTTCCTTTAATGGTGATATACCCGCAGGCTGCGTTACCGGAAAGGTAACTTCCTTGCATGAATACAAAAGTAAAGACCAAACAATGGCAGGAATTATCAAACGCATCTCTCCAATACGATTTAAGCGTACACCAAGTTATCAAATTACTTTTAGTAACGTTTACGGGTTAAGGATATAAAGGTCTCCTTGCCGGGAATATTGTATTCTCAATCGGGGTATTCGACCCATTACATTTTCCATCAAGTTGTTTTTATCGATGATTACTTCGGGTGGGTCTGCCGTGAAGGATTGGTCAATCAACACAACATTTTCAAAATCATCAGTCAGAGTAAATATCGGTTCGGAAAGCCGCCAATCGTAAAAATAAGAAGCGAATTGGTTTGTCTTAAATAATGCCCAATCAGACCCCAATACTAAAACTCTCTTTTCTTGAATCGGATTGGTAAAGTTTGCCTCGATTGGAAACATCCGGCTATAATCTATTACTGAAATGCGGTTGTACCGTGCCAAATAACTTGATGCCGTAATACCCAAAATAAAAGTCCATAACATCATTTCGCCAATCCATTTGCGTCTGATCAGCAATAAGTAATGGCTGGTAAAATAAGAAAGCGGTGGAGCAAACGTGATTACCCGAGCGGGGGTCATCTTGCCCGACACAATTAATTCAATAACAGCAATCAGAAGCCACACAAACATGATTTGCAATAATTGCGATTGGTACTTGGTCAACCTGGCTTCGCGATTAAGCATCACCACGGAAAGAACTAAATAAGCGATTGGAATAAGTGAAAGGTAAACCAAGGATGAAAGAGACATCAGGTTTTCTGCTATCCATTCGCTGCCGTGATAAAAGTTTCTCCAAAGAGAACCGAAATTTCCTTTCACAAAATACCAAACCATCAGCAATAGATGCGGGAGCAGAAATCCGAAAATCAACAATAATCCTTTGCGCAGGGTAAGCCGGGTAAAAATTATCAGAATAATTATAACCCCTGGCAGATAGACAGCATAGCTCAGCACAAACAAGGAGGCAATACCTAAGTATACCCCCAGGTTTAACAAGATATTATCCTCCTGTATCCGGAACTCCACTTCTTTAAATAGATTGTTTAGAGAAAAGAGCAAGAAAGAAGATCCTAATAGTTCATTGGATAGCGAAAGCATGTCAAAAGAATAAAGACACAATACGCCAAAAATCAAAGCCGGCAAGTAGGTGCTTTCACTCTGCGCTTTATTGTTAATCAGTAAAATCGCGAAATATGACCCCTGAAAGAAGATGATACACAACGCTAAAATGTGCCTTGCTGTTAAGGATCGGCCAAATACCCATTCCACCAACCCAAAAAACCAGGCTGCCAAGGGTGGGCTATCCGTTACCAATTTACTGTACAAGGTCTTTCCATCATGGAGTGCTTCCCCTAAAACTATACTTTTAAGATCGCTCAATAGGATTCCGATCGGATCGATGAATAAGGCCATGCTGACGAGTATGAGTATTACCAGGATGCCAAGCAGCCGGTAAGGATCGTTCATACGGAAGAAGCGAAGTAGCACGATTGTTAAATTGTTGCGCAAATAAAATAAAAAAGTTGACAGTCTGGTCCTTTGCAAATGAGTGATGGCATCTTAGTATCTTTACATCATGAGCGGAACCGTAAGACAACAGAAGTATAGCAAGTTAATCTTAAAGGAACTAAGCGACATTTTTCAAAGAGACAAGCGTGGAATCTTAGGAAATGCCTTTATTACCATTGCCGATGTGCGCATGAGTCCAGATTTAAGTATAGCCAAGGTGTATTTAAGTATGACGTTGGCCAAAGATAAACAGGCGATTTTATCCAATATCGAATCTCACAAAAGTGAAATAAGAAAAGCGTTGGGTGACCGAATTCGCAATCAAGCCCGAATTATTCCAGCTCTGGTATTTTTTATTGACGAGATTGAAGAAAATGCACAGCGAATGGAAGATCTGATTAAGAATCTGAATATTCCGAAAGAATCCAAAGACGAATAAAACTGGTTTAACTTTCTCTCACCCATTTGAATCTTTCCCTTTTCATAGCGAGGCGTTATTTTTTTTCCAAGCGAAAAAAAAATTTCATTAATGTAATTTCATTACTGTCCATGATTGGGATCGCCTTTTCAACGGCTGCCCTAATCATCGTGCTTTCTGTTTTCAATGGATTAGAGGGATTGCTTCGTTCCCTTTATTCATCTTTCGACCCGGAAATAAAAATCGAATTAAAAAAGGGAAAATCTTTTGAGATCACACCAGAATTCGTTGCTAAACTTAAGGCAATTGAGGGTATTGGTATCGTAACCGAGGTTATCGAAGATTATGTATATGTTCGCTATCGCGAGGCTGACATAGTCGTTACAATGAAAGGAGTAAGCGATAATTTCCTCGATCAACATCGCTTAGATAATCATCTTTCAGATGGCCGATTGGTACTAAAAGAGAATGGAATAGATTATGCCATTATTGGTCGGGGCGTTCAGTACGCATTGTCCGTTTCCGTAAGTGAAAATCTCCATCCGCTTCAGGTTTTCTATATAAAAAACATGAAAGCCTCGATGAACCCTTCTGAATTATATACCCGCAAAGCCCTTGAGCCGGGGGGCGTGTTTTCTATTGAAAAAAATTATGACGAAAACTTCATTTTTGTCCCCCTTCAATTTGCCGAAGACTTACTAAACTATGGAAACAAACGGACCTCTTTGGAAATACAGACTACACCAGATGCAGATCTAAAAGCAGTACAAAAAAATATTGCCTTGGCGGTAGGCGACAATTTCATAGTGCTTACTAACGAAGAGCAGCATCAGGATTTATATCGTCTTCTTAAAATTGAAAAACTATTCACCTTTGTTGCCCTCACTCTTCTTATCTTGGTAGCTTCCATCAACATTTTCTTTTCGCTTATGATGCTTGCACTGGATAAGAAAAAAGATATCTCCATTCTCTTTGCCATGGGCGGGCATACAAATCTGATTCGGAATATTTTTCTTAGCGAGGGTACTTTAATCGCCTTCGTAGGTGCCACCGCTGGGTTGGTTCTGGGTGGCGGCATTTGTTGGCTCCAGGATACCTTCGGCCTGGTTGGCATGGGCATGGAAAATGCCATAGTTTCCAGCTATCCTGTAAAAATGAAAATGGCTGATTTTTTACTCACTTCGCTGGTGATTGTTGGCATCACTATACTCGTTTCGTTTTATCCGGCCCGGCTTGCAGCGCGTTCATATTCCATCCAATCCCTGTAGAATGTAATTAACAGGCATGTTTTAGGCTCAAATTTTAAGAATTTATTGGCCTGATTTCCCTAATTTGCAATTCTGCTTACTCTGTAAACTGCCCAAAATGGTCCTTGACGGATCTTTTGAAAGTCTTGGGTATAAGGTCGGGTTGCAGATTAGGAACATAGCTATGAAAGTTTCGGCAGCCCAACCTTTTAAAATCATCTACTCGCTGTACCAGCACGAGTACCTGGGCTACATTTTCGAATCCTTTATCGTTCATCTAGACGAAAAGGGAAAGCTTACTTACCAACATCAAAATATTTCGCACAAAAATGCCCGCGAGTTCTCCAAAGGACTTGATGATCGGGATTTTGAATTAATTGAAATGATGGATGGCATGGGTCAGGATGCTGTGCTCAGGCACTTCTCAAAAAAAATAATGAAGCCTGATGAATTTTTCAGTAAGGTGTTCAAAAAAGAGAAAGGCGACATTCTGCTTCAGGAACAGATTGAGGTATTCATGGAGAAGAGAAGGGCAGCGGTGCTTGAAAAGTTGAAAGGCAAGATGCTGTTCGAAATGGGCAACGATGGTGAACCTACCTGGCGACAAGTAGAGGTACAGGAGAAGCGCGCCAGTATTCAGTTTCATTTTCGTAGAAGTGAAGAAAACACAAACTACTATCCAACCATAACCTATGATGGCAAACGCCTGGATATTCCAAACCCAAGCGCCTATCTGGTATGTAAGCACCCTGCCTGGATGGTAATGAATGGAAAGTTGTATGGCTTTGAAAAAACGGTAGATGGAAAAAAATTGCTCCCCTTCTTAAGTAAGAAGCATGTTGTTATCCCAAAAAATTTAGAAGAAACATATTACAATCGATTCGTTGCGCCATTGATTGCCTCTTTCGATGACATTGAGGCGAATGGATTTGAGATCAACAAAAACGAATACGATCCGCATCCTATGCTTACTATTTCGGAGTTGCCGCCCGCAAACTCAAAAGAAGTAGCCACATTATTTGAGGCAACATCAGGCGAAGGCGCGAATAGCGATGAAGCTGGAAAAATCGTTTTTGACTTATCGTTTAAATATGGCAAACATCGCTTTCGCGGAGATGCTTTTGGACCTGTAAGTGTAACGGTAGAAAAAAAAGATAATGACTATGTGTTTCATCGTGTGAAAAGAAACACAGAGACCGAAAAGAAGTACGCGCAAACGCTTATCAAGCTTGGGTTACCCTTGCGGGGATTTCGGGTTGCTGTAGAAAAAGCCCATGCCTTTTCGTGGCTTAACGAAAATCGTGTAAACCTACTTAATCTGGGTTTTGAAGTAAGTCAACCTGAAAATCGGGATAAGAAATATTTTGTTGGCAAGGCGGTGATAGAACTCGAGGTTAAAGAAAACATCGATTGGTTCGATATTCACGCTAAGATTCGTTTTGGTGAGTATGAAATCTCATTTAAAGAATTGCGCAAACTTATCCTGAAAAAGAAAGTTGAGTTCAAGTTACCCAATGGGGAGATCGCCATTATTCCGGAAGCATGGTTACAAAAATTTGGTGACTTGTTTGCCATGAGCGAAACACATGGCGATCATGAAAAGCCCGTTTTAAAAAAGCATCATATAAATCTATTGCGCGAACTGGAGGAGGGCAATCTGGCCAAGGTTCACATGAGCGAGCGGCTTCGCAATCTTCAATCGTTCAGCGGAATTAAAGACTATCCACTTCCTGAAAAATTTGAAGGCACACTTCGTCCTTATCAAAAGGCAGGTTACAACTGGCTTCGCTTTTTAAACGAATTTCATTTAGGTGGATGTTTGGCCGATGATATGGGTCTAGGAAAAACTGTTCAAACTCTGGCGCTATTACAAGCGGAAAAAGAAAAAGGAAAAGCCGGCACCTCCTTGTTGATTATGCCTACCTCGCTGATTTATAATTGGGAAATGGAGGCGGCTAAGTTTACGCCAGAACTAAAAGTATTAACATACACAGGCACCCTGCGCAATAAGGACATCAGTCGGTTTAGTAAGTACGATGTTGTTTTAACATCGTATGGAATAACCCGATTAGATGTTGAGCTATTCGAAAAATTCTATTTCAACTATATTATTCTTGACGAATCACAGGTAATTAAAAATCCAACCAGCAACATTGCCAAAGCTGTCATAGAACTTAAGTCGCGCTACAAGCTTACCCTAACCGGTACGCCACTTGAAAATAGCACATTGGATCTTTGGTCGCAGATGACGTTTATCAATCCCGGATTACTGGGCGGTCAAACATTCTTTAAGAATGAGTTTTTGATACCCATCGAGAAAAAGAATGACGAAGCGAAAACAAAAAAACTGAATGCGATTATTAAACCGTTCATGTTACGGAGGCTAAAGTCGCAGGTGGCGACCGATCTTCCAGAAAAAGTAGAAAACATTTACTACACCAACATGACGGTGGAACAAGAAAAGAAATACGAAGAAGCCAAGTCATTTTATCGTCATAAAATTCTGGATCAGATCGACAAAGAGGGCATCAATAACACGCGCATGATGATTTTGGAGGGGCTGACAAAACTTCGCCAGCTTTCCAATCACCCTAAAATGATTGACCCAAAATATGATGGCGACTCAGGAAAGCTGGAAGATGTTTCGCACATGCTGGAGAACGCTTTCTTAGAAGGACACAAGGTTTTAGTCTTTAGCCAGTTTGTTAAACATCTTGATATAATCAAAGATTTGCTGAAGAGTCGTAAAATTCCATTCGCTTATTTGGATGGCTCCAGCAACGATCGCAAAGAGCAAGTTGAAAAATTCAACAAAGATCAGAATCTAAAAGTGTTCCTAATTTCCATTAAGGCCGGTGGTTTAGGATTGAATCTTACCGAAGCCGATTATGTGTTCATTATGGATCCCTGGTGGAATCCGGCTGTAGAAGCGCAGGCTACCGACAGGGCACACCGAATTGGTCAAAAGAAAAAAGTATTCAGTTATAAATTTATAACGCGTAACACAGTAGAAGAAAAAATTCTACAATTGCAAAAACACAAACTCAAGCTTTCCGAAAATCTGATTCAAAGCGAAGAGAGCGCTATAAAGTCGCTTTCGCGCGAGGATATTGAAATGTTGCTCAACTAATCCATCTCCTCTCTTACCTTCCATCGGTTGTGAGACCAAAGCCAACCAGCAGGCTGTTGTTTAATTGTTCGCTCGGTTGCGCCAATGTAATCTTCAACAATTTGCTGGCTTTCCTTTTCATAAGGTGGGTTCGATACCACAAAACCTTCCGCTTCATAATAGCCGCGCCTAATCTTTTTAACACCAAAAAAAACTGCCGGGTATTGCGTTAAAGAAGCGAGCTGCCCTAATCCTAAATAAAAAGCCGAACGCTGATTTAGAAATTGTGTCCAGTATTTTTTGGTATTATGATGACCCGGAAATTGGTCGGCCATAATCGCGATTCCCCGGAGAATCTCTTTCCGTTTAATAGCTTCCCGCGCAACCTGCGACCGTTCAACCGGATAGGCCCCAAACCGGGTTCGACCCATTAAAGAAAATTCGTTGAATGTTTTACTGCTCTGCTGCTGATAAACAAAATCCACTCCAAGCGGCAAGTACAAACAACCCGATGTAAGTAACCATTCCCAGTTAAACTGATGCGAGGTTAATAGTAAGATCGATTGATTTTTATCCGAAAACTGATTGACTATTTCTGGGTTTCTGTAAACCATCCTTTTTTTCAATTCTTCATCAGAAATGGTAAGCAGCTTTATGGTTTCTACAGCATAGTCGCACAGGTTGTGATAGAAGTCCTTTTCAATTTGCTTCAACTCTTTATCCGATTTATCGGGAAAAGAATTTCGAAGGTTCTTTCGAACCATTCCTTTTCGGTAACTCAGTACATGGTAACTGATAGCAAAGAGAAAATCTGAAAAAGTGTAGAGAACCGAAAGCGGTAGCCGTGAAAGTAACCTAAGCAATACCATAACACACAAAAATAAAACAATGTTTTGATTACTTTTGCAGCACATTCAGACATGAAGGACAAGGTTGTTATTATCACGGGCGGATCATCAGGTATAGGCAAAGCACTTGCCGAATTGTTTGGTATGAAAGGTTCAAAAGTTTTAATTACCGGGCGTAATCAGCAGGAACTAGATAATGTTGTCAGTGAGTTTCAGAAAAGGAATTTAATTGTACACGGCTTTCAGGCTGATGTCAGTATCGAGCAAGACAACGAGGCAATGGCAAAGGAAGCCTTACGCCTATATGGGTCAATCGATATCCTTATCAACAATGCGGGCATCTCTATGCGAGCTTTATTTTCTGAGGTTGATCTGGATGTTGTGCGAAAGGTGATGGACATCAATTTTTTTGGTGTGCTCTACGCTACAAAATATTGCTTACCTGAAATCACAAAAAATAAAGGATCGGTAGTTGGGATTTCTTCCATTAATGGTTTTATCGGATTGCCAGGTCGTACCGGGTACTCTGCCTCCAAATTTGCTCTCAACGGATTTTTAGAAGTATTAAGAATTGAGTTATTAAAAACGGGTGTTCATGTGCTTACGGCCTGCCCGGGCTTTACTGCATCCAACATTCGGAAGCGCGCATTAAACAAAGATGGCCAGGCGCAAGGTGAATCTCCACGCGTGGAAGAAAAGATGATGTCGGCAGAAGCATGTGCCCAACATGTTTATAAAGCCATCGTAAAACGCAAGCGTACTTTAATTCTTACCAGCCAGGGGCGGTTGGCCATTTGGCTTAACAAGTGGTGGCCGTGGTTGGCCGATCGTCTTGTTTTTTATGTAATGGCCAAGGAAACAGATGCGCCTATAAAGTAAATCAGGTTTTGCTTATAAAGACCATTTTAATGTTGTCGGCCTTATTCATTCCCTTATAAAAATCAATCAATTGATTGTAGGAATCGGCCGGGTACTCCCCTTTATTCATTTTTACTTTACGCACGTAAAGAAGGCTGCCCTGATCTATTTTAAAACTCGACTCGTATTCGCCAAACACAGACTTCATCCTTACGGGCTCGGGTAAAAACTCAGGATATATATCTTCCGGTAAGGCATATCTAATCGTATCAATATCTGTATAAGCCATTCTTCGCACAACGTTCGTTTTTCTTTCTGTAATTTTTTCCGGAACAAACGTTGATCGGTTCATCAAATTAGGAGTAACAAAGATTCTTTTACCGCTTACCGTAGCAAATCGGTTTAGTGTCAGATTAAACTCCACCGCGGCAGAGGGTAGTTTATCCTTCCTGTTTTCCATAGAAAATGAGTTAATATCAAAACTTGGAATTTGGGTATTGTTTTGAATCCATTTCTTCTGGTCTTCCGGCCTATCGCCCAATACAGAATTAAGATGATCATTCTCATATTGTAACCCTGCATAAACAGTTTTTACTTTTGCTTTTGCATTGCCTTGTTTATCGATTTGTACTTCGGCTACTCGTATTTGTGTATTTTGAGACGCGGTATAGGTGGGAGTCTTTATTATTTTGGCGCCATCCTCGGTTATCATTAAGGCTCTTCGATCGCCCGTAAATCTTCCTAAATATCCAAAAGGATTTACCTGGCTGGTACATTCCAACCAAAGAGTATCTCGCTCAGAAGGAACGGCTACAATTACGTGATTAAATTGAGAGCTTGGAAAATCCGTTATCATCCCCGGTTCGTGTTCTCCTGCATTAATCAGTGTATAATTTGCTTTGATCCCCGCAACTTCCAACATGGCTACCGCATAATTAGAAAGCGCCTTACAATCACCATAACCAGTTTTATCAACCACCGTTGCTTCAAAGGGTTGAAAGCCACCAATGCCTAATTGAATACTCACATAACGGGTTTTATCCTGAAGGTATTGATAGACTGCTTTAACTTTTTCTTCACGAGAGTTTAATGAGGCTGTTAAGGCTTTAATTTTATGACGGGTTTCTTCCGGCAATACATCCCGGCCCTTGTTGAGCGAACCAATCCATTTACCAAACTGATCCCATGAGTTCATCATCCCTTCATACCCCTCGTATGAAAACTGAGAGGGCGCTGCCAGAATGTGAGGAATTAGTTGGCTCTTAAAGGGCCCATAGGGTTCGAAGGTAAGCGGCTTAACATTCTCAAAGTTCCAGGAAACTGTTTTAATACCATTGAGATCACTTATAACCGGATCTTGATGAATATTTAAAGCTTTATATCTCGGGGCGAGATTAAATGGAAAGTGTAGTGTGTATGATGATTTTTCCACCGCTACTTTCTCAGCCGCCAATATTGTAAAGGTTGGAATCTGAAAAAGATATTTGTACTCTAACTCATATTCAAACTCAACTGTATAGGGATACGTGCCTTGCGACATTTCCGCTGCCTTCAACCGATTATCGCTGTAGAGACTAAATCCATCATAGGCGCTTTGATCGTAAATTTCTGAGTTCTTAAGCTTCTTAATTACATTCCCCACCGCATCATAGGCCGTTGCCTTAAAGTAGTTAACTTTTACCAGCTTGTCATAGCCTATCACTTCACTGGCATACCGCTTGCCGCGTTCATTCAAAATGGTATAAACTTCATACACCGTAAGTGTGGCCTGGCTTTTAGAAATTATTGTGAATGTAGTGCGTTCTTGCCTCACCACTACATCCACTCCTTCGAGTAAGTTTGCCGATATAGCGCTTACCGGATACTTTGGATCTGCTGCGTTTGCATACTGTATAAACAAACTAAAAATCAGTGTGAAAAATATTTTCATAAAAGATTTGACTGCTATTTCCTTTTTAAAACAATTTGCTCTGCCTGTTTGGCCACCACCTGATTATAAAATTCGCGAAGATTAGGATACTCTGGTTGTGTGAAAATACTTTTGTTAATTGTGAAGTTACTGATAATGCTAAGCGTGCTTCCTGTCTGTGTAACGCTATAGGTATACTTTCCTGCATTAGCAGGCAGAGCCATGGCTTTAGATTTTGGCAGTTCATCAACCACGTAACCCTCGGGTATTAAAATTTTACACATGTACGTGCGCTCAAACGGACTTGTATAGTTAACAGGATACTCTCTATTTTCAAGCTTAAATGGATTCTCTTCTATGCGTTCCAATAACAAGGGGTTTAAATATATAACATCCCCTGCCGAAGTAATCTGCTCACTCATAACCAGCTCGTAGGTTTCCTTCATGGGCAAATGAATGTCCTTAACATTGGTGATTTCTTTTTGAGTTATTTCCCACGAATTACCGCCAACAAAATCCTTCACGTATTCTTTCTCTTCTTCAGTCAAGTATCGCTTTCTGCTGGCCAGGCCATCATAGCCTCCTCGTTCAATGATAAGCTTGCCATTAAGTTCACCCGATGCCACGAGGGCGAGGTCAACATTCATCACTGTTCTTGATTTAGTTGCTGTTTGTAGATTTAACCATTGAAATCCTTCTTTAGAGATTGCCAACCCATTCCCATTCAGGCATCGCTCGGGCAACATACCAATCGGCAGAAGTTTTTCCGTTGCGTCTAGTAAGTAAATCTTATCACCAATACTTGCCGCGCATATTACATAATTGAATTGTGATGATATGGGAGTGTTTTCGCGAACAAAACCATGGTCGCGTGTGCTTAGTAAAACGGGCCTTACCTTTATGTTTGCTTTGTCTAACATAGAAGCAAATAACAGATTTATCTCAGCCGAATTACCCTTTTTATCCTCTAACACTTTCTTCAAAGGCTTTGTTGTAAACCTGCGGCTATTCTCATCCCAAGAGACATTTTGTTTTAAATAGTTTCCAACTGCCTGCACCTTGTCTTCGGGAGTTGCGGTTCCTGCTGTGACCTCCTCAACGATTTTCTTAAGAAAGCCATTACCACTAACTTCTTCTCCAAAATCGACACTTTCAGCATATTGCTTGTTAATGTCTGCCCAACTGCCCATGTACGTTTTAATTGGTTGATTCGGGTATGAGGTGTAGGCTAATTCAAAATTAATTTTAGAAATATAATCGCGGTATGTGGTAATAAAGGGCTCCGGTTTAAAGGCGGGTATATCATTAGCCGCCCAACGAAAGCGGGTTTCCTGAAAGTCAATTCGATCTTGACTAAAAGTGGTTTGCGTTGCTCCTGCTCCATTATTCGATCGCTCTTTTGAAGTAATGTTTAACGTTGCCGCTGATTTTGTCTGATCATTAATGCTCAGCACTACATATCCTTGCATGTACTTATCATAGCTGAAATACTCAGGTATTCGCGCACGGTACTCACTCCAAACGGCAGGTATGGTTCGCTGAAACTCCCAGTCCTGAAGATTAAACAAGAAGTCCGAGGTTACCTTATAGGTAATCTCTACCACAGAGCCCACCCTTACATTCGGAAACGTAACTTTTGTATAATCAACATTGGCATCGATTTTCTCCGTAAAGATTGCATCGTTTTTAAGTTTGGTCTCTGAAATTTTCCCGTTCTCTAAATTGTATGTTATCGCTTTAAGGTTGGTAATTTTTTCATTATCACTTCCGTCATGATAAAGTGGAATACTTAAGTTTGCCCAATCCAATCCTTCTTTTGAAAGTATTTTAATGCGAGTAAGTCGTTCGAAATGCAATTCGAAGCCGCTTGATTGATTGTATTCAATTATTGTTTCGCCATAGTCCATTAATACAACGGCTGCTGCCGATGAGTCTTTCGCATAGCGTGTCATTTTAAGGTCTTCGATGGAAACTTCTCCGAATTTTGTGGGTGGTTTTTGAGCGCATAAACAAAAAGGAGACAAGCAAAAGAGCGCAACTATTAGACAGCCTTTCATAGAGTTTGGTATTAGTGAAATAAATATATTATTTGGTTGGATAACTTAAAGGGTCATGTAAGATTCCCTTACTTTTGTCAACTTATTTAAAACCCGGTGGCCAAATCCAAAACTCTTTTCTTCTGCCAAAGCTGTGGGTACGAATCTGCAAAGTGGATCGGCAAGTGTCCATCTTGCGAATCGTGGAATAGTTTTGTAGAGGAAGTCGTTTCAAAAAATGAAACCACCAAAAACGAGTGGCGGCAGGATTCGAAAAGTCGGGCAAGTAAACCCAAAACACTCAGTGAAATTGAGTCGACCGGAGAAATACGAATTGCCACTCCCGACCAGGAACTGAATCGGGTATTGGGTGGGGGCATTGTGCCTGGTTCGCTGATCTTGATTGGAGGCGAACCCGGCATTGGTAAATCTACTTTAATGCTCCAACTGGGTTTGTCCTTACAGAAAGCAAAAATCCTTTACGTTTCAGGTGAAGAAAGTGAGCAGCAGATAAAGATGCGGGCCGAGCGCTTATCGACAAAACCCGCTGGAAGTTTTGAGAATTTTTATATGTTGGCTGAAACGGCTACAAAAAATATCTTTCAAGCCATTGAAACCGTACAACCCAGCCTGGTCATTATTGATTCCATTCAAACATTACACTCGCATATACTCGACTCGACTGCGGGCAGTATCGGCCAGGTACGGCAAACGGCTGGTGAATTGATGAAGTTTGCCAAAGAAACCAATACCCCTGTTTTCTTAGTCGGTCATATTACCAAAGATGGCATGTTGGCTGGACCAAAAGTCTTAGAACACATGGTTGATACCGTACTGCAGTTTGAAGGCGATCGTCATCTAGCGTATCGGATTTTACGCACAACAAAAAATCGTTTCGGGTCAACTTCCGAAATTGGTATTTATGAAATGTTGGGCAATGGCTTGCGCGAAGTTTCCAATCCTTCCGAAATCTTAATTTCTCAAAAAGACGGGCAACTTAGTGGCGCGACCATTGGCGCAACTATTGAAGGCAATCGGCCATTGCTGATTGAAATACAATCGCTGGTAAGTCCGGCTTCGTATGGTACGCCACAACGAACACCAACGGGCTTCGATCAAAAAAGATTGAACATGTTGCTGGCGGTGTTAGAAAAACGCTGTGGTTTCCGCATGGGCACACAAGATGTTTTTGTAAACATGGCCGGTGGAATTTATGTAGAAGATCCGGCTATCGATTTGGCGCTTTGTATCTCCATCATTTCATCGATGGAAGAAATTTCGGTGAGCGATAAAACTTGTTTTGCGGCAGAGGTTGGTTTAGGTGGCGAGCTTCGCGCTGTAAACAGAATTGATCAACGAATTTCAGAAGCTGAAAAATTAGGTTTCGAAAAAATCTATATTTCTAAGTACAGCAAGAAATCATTAGATCTTACCAAAACTAAAATTGTTGTGAAGTCTTTCGGAAAACTTCAGGAAGTATTTCAGGATTTGTTCAAGTAATCATGGAATCATTCTTTACAAACACCCTTGGCCTTTCAGGCGATATGTTCAGTTTTCTCATCCTGCCGCTGCTCATTTTTTTTGCACGGATCTGCGATGTTTCCATCAACACCATTCGCATTATTTATATGTTAGGTGGGCGCAGGTTTACTGCAACCTTGCTTGGTTTTTTCGAAGCCTTTATCTGGCTCCTGGTTATCAGAGAAATTTTTAAACATCTGGATAACTGGATGTGTTATGTGGCTTACCCTGCCGGCTTTGCCTGTGGCATTTTTGTAGGGATGATTATTGAAGAAAAAATCGCCTATGGAAAAGTGATTGTGCGGATAATTACGAGAAAAGACGTGACGGGATTAATTGGTTATTTAAATCTTCAAAATTTACGATTTACGAAAGTGAATGCCGAAGGTCCTGATGGAAATGAGAATCTTGTCTTTACAGTTGTAGATCGCGATCGGTTAGATGACCTTTTACATAAACTGAAGGACGTTATCCCCACTGCGTTTTATACCGTGGAGCGGGTGAAGACCGCTGCAGAAAGCGGAGCTATTCCTGAAGAGCGTGGTGGACTTAGAATTTTTACCTGGCTAAGGGGTATTACGCGCAACTAAAGCCTGTCTTGCAATCCGCCTGTATGAACGATAAGGAGAGTTGATCCGCGTTTAAAGAATCCCTGCTTCACCAAATCAAAAATTCCAAACATCATTTTAGCTGTGTAGATTGGGTCCAATGGAATGTTGTGTGCTCGCTCAAACTGTTCCATAAAATCAGTTAGCTCTTTCGTTGATTTCGCATAGCCACCAAAATGATAATCATACATGAGTTGCCAATTCTCTTTATCGGTATAGGTTCGGATTTCTCTTTCCAAAAACTGTGCACCTTTCAACGCGGGAAATCCTATAATCTTTTTTTCAGCATCTAACCCAGAAATTATTCCGGCTATTGTGCCGCCTGTTCCTACGGGTAAGGATAAATAGTCGAACTTCAATTCGCGCAAAAGCGAATTGGCAAATTCCGCTACACCTTTTACCGCCAGTTCATTGGTTCCGCCTTCCGGGATTAAATAAAAATCCCCAAACAAGTCAGTTAACTTTTTCTGAAAATCCGGTTCCGTTTTCTTTCTATAATCTTCGCGGGTCACGTAGTGCAACTGCATTCCTTTCCCTTTGGCGAAAGCAAGAGTAGAATTTAATGGCAAGGTTTCTTCACCCCGAATAATGCCAACTAACTCAAATCCTAACTCATTGGCCGTTGCTGCAGTGGCATAAATATGATTTGAATACGCACCTCCAAAAGTCAACAGCCTCTTCTTACCAAGCCTTGCGGCCTCCACAAGATTATACTTCAGCTTCCACCACTTGTTACCTGAAACTAAAGGATGGTTTAAGTATTCACACTTTATCAAGAGCCGTACGTTGGCCTCCTGCAATAAAGAGTCTTTCAACTCAAGTATTGGGGTTTGGTTGTAGGTCAGGGCTTTCAAAAACACACTATTTAGTTATCAAAAAGATTTATTTTAGCCTCTATTCACACAAATGCTAAATAATTTAGTATTGTTGCCGGATGGATCAAGAGTATTTTAAAGGTCGTGGCGCTCAAATCAAAACCGGAAATAAATTTCTCAAAGCCCGGTATGTAACGGATCATATTGAAGGTCTTGATGAGCCCCTCTTTGAATCTCCGCATACCCAAATCTTTTTCGAAACTCCGAAAAAGATTGTTAACAAAGTAACAAGCCCCGACCTAAGCATGATGTACTCCATGAATCCATATCAGGGTTGCGAGCATGGATGCATCTATTGCTATGCGCGCAATACACACGAATACTATGGCTTTAGTGCCGGGCTTGATTTTGAAAGTAAGATCATTGTGAAGAAAAATGCGGCTACTTTACTCGAGCGACATTTGTTAAATAAAAACTGGCATGCGGTTCCGCTCATGCTAAGTGGAAATACAGACTGCTATCAACCACAGGAAAAGAAATTTGAGATCACGCGAAAGATGTTAAAGGTGTTAGCCAACTATCGCCATCCCGTTGGGTTGATCACTAAAAACAGTTTAATCCTCCGCGATCTGGATTTGCTAACCGACCTG
>Ga0154020_10003776_pt1 | contig 18143 bp, 22 predicted proteins | sample Klosneuvirus_201_FD_109709 | JGI IMG/M metagenome (GOLD analysis project Ga0154020, IMG submission 109709) | Active sludge microbial communities from wastewater, Klosterneuburg, Austria - Klosneuvirus_20160825_MG | ecosystem: Engineered > WWTP > Aerobic digester > Activated sludge | place... | reverse complement strand
TGAAAAATATTAGCACAAAATGGAGCATGGGAAATATAAAAATTCCAACACACAAACAAACACCACTCACATAAAAAAGAATAAGAAAAAAAAAAAAAAAAAAAAAAAAGGGGGAAAAAAATTTGTAACGGGGAACCTTTTCCCCCCCCCGGGTTCCCCCCCCCCCCCCACCCCTTCACCTTTGCTCTGAAGTCACCATCATATTTGTCGTTTGTCGTGTTTGCCGATGGAATAGAGTATTCGAGTTTTATGTTGGAGTTACCTTTCATTGCTGCCAATGATACCGCGGAAAAACAAATCATTTGGAGAAATCGGTGGAGTCACTGACGACTGGAACTCTGGAGGGAGAGTTAGTTGCCTGAAGGAGACCCGACTCCTATGATCGAGGGCCTGCTGTTATCTCAGAGACCGGCGACAATTACATAGGAGCAACTGAGGCCTGCGGCGAGTGATTCGGGAAAAGGAAGGGTTGGGACTCATTTGTGGGTCGCGTAATAATATCCTTTTCTAAGTTTATTGTAATTTTATTCTTCTCGGCACTGTTCCTCGAGACGGTACCTTCACATCGATATAATTATAAGGAGATATTTGCATATATATTTTTATGAACATATTATTAATACGTGGATGTGGTTTTGAGGGCCGGAGCGATTTTTCAAAGATCAGAAAAGTCGCGCAATTTCCTTTTTCTTTCCTCCCTCGTCCTTTCCCCCGATTCTTGAGCGGGTGTGCTTCATCGGGCGGTTGTTTCCTTTCTCTATAAATATATATGATATAATATATACATAATTATAATTACATCCTCTTACGCTTTCCAGTTGCCGGATAAGAAGTACCGGTAGGTAACGACTTCGCTTGTGTCAGAATTTAACGTTCACTTCATTTTATTGGCTCCATTCCTGTTCATTTGCGTTAATATTATAATAATATTGATATTTATTAATAGTATTTTATATATTATAATAGGAGGCTTACATTATAGTCAAATGAGAGATAGAGAATGATCATCGCTCGCGAGGGGCTCAGAGGAATGCTCGGTGCTCATTTTTAATATTATCTATTTGTACAGAGATCCTGTGGTGATGAACGGTGCAATCAACGCATCACTCATGTCATCAAGGGCTTCGAGAGTCCTCACGGGGCTCTTCCTCATCGTCGTGCTCGTCCACGCTGTCGCCTCCTCTGCCGATTTCACTTCAAAAACATTAACAAAAGATAATAATAATGATGATAATAAGATATTGTCACGAGAAGAAAAGGAGAGGCGCTCAGTGGCGCAAGCACAGGGCCTTCCAAATTCCGAGATCCAAGTGCTTTGCGACCTCCTCAATAGCAGTACCCCTCTCCCTCATTCCCCCCCCCCCTCCTCCTCCTTCTCCTCCGCTTCCCCTCCTCCTTCCCCTCCTCCTTTCCCTCTTCCTTCCCCTCCTCATTCCCATCCTTCCTCATTCCCTCATTCCACCAAAGATAAATCAAACTGATATTACCTTATTAGAAGGCTTTCGATAATCGCAAAAATGCTTTCTAAATATCAAATAATTCATATATTGTGATGCTATGTGGTTCTCAAGGCTGTTATGATGATAATGGTGATTTGCTGTAGCGATTCTTGCGAGTGTCGACCCTCTCAACACATCTCGCACGCGTGATTGCGGCGATTGGGCGACGAGGGCTTGCGCCTACAAGTCCTCCTTCCCCCTTTCCATTTCCCTTTCCGTTTTCGTTTCCCTTTCCTTTTCCCTTTCCTTCCCTTTCCTTTCCATTTCCCCGTTCCCTTGCCTTTCCGCCTCATTCCCCACCCTTTCTCATTTCTTTCTGTTCCCCCTTTTCTGTTCCCTTCATTTTCTTTTTTTTCTTTGCTCTTCTGATTTGCTTGTCCTATCTGTCATCTTTCATCTTCACAACGACTCTTATTTCATGTAATTCATAGCGCTACGGAGGGAGCATGGGGTTACTTGAACTCAGAAGGAGGCGTCAATTGCAAGAGGAACAACCAGGGTTTCCCTGCCGGTTGCATCTCCTGTCGGAACCTGGACAACGCCCTCCACGTCACTTATGTGTACTCCATGTTCACTGATTCGTTTCGATTCGTTCTTGTATTTTGTTAGAATGTTTTACTGTCTTGATGGTATGATTTAGGGGATTCGCGACGGGCTTAGTGGGCAACTTGACCATCCCCAACTCGCTCTTCACTGGTTTGCCTTACCTCACTGAGTTGTGCGCCTCCCCCAATTTCCTTTTTTATTGATATAATTCGACCGCGTTTCTATATTTGATTTTCGTTGGGTAAATTTCGATGTTTGGCGATTGTTTAGTTAAGAGGGAGCCTCATCACCCCCATTTTCACTAGTTGATTGATATTCGAATGCATTTTTATATTTGATGATTTTTCGACGCATTTCTATGTTTTTTAAATGGATTTGGTGAGCAGATTCATTAAAGGGAACGCCAATCTGACCTCGCCCTTTCCCGAAGGCCTCAGCAACCTCAAGAACCTCACTTATCTGTTCGCTCTCCTTTTTCTATTCCGATCTCATTTTTTATGATTTCGTATGTTCATCTTCTCATATAAGAATTGTCATTAGAAGGTTCTAGAACCTTCTAATATTATTATTTAGAACGATAGATAAGGTTGGCTTTGTTGGCACTCTACCCCGTGGTTTCGGACAGCTCACGAAGCTCACTGGAACGTATGATGATCCTGCTGCTGCTCCTCCTCCTCCTCCTCTTCTTCTTCTTTTTCTTCCTCCTCCACTCCTCCTCCTGACTCCTCCTCCTCCTCATCCTGATCCTCCTCTCAATTTGCGAATGGAGACTGTATTAAATCGCTGCCCATTTGTTTGTAATAGTGCTCTCTGTAAATTTCGATTTGTCATTTTTATGGTAGCGAGATTGCTTATTTGACGAACATGCAACCGCCTTGGCCGGCCTTCGATTACAACCCCAATTTGCGACAATTGTTCGTCTCTCTCTTTTCTTTTCTTTCTTTTATTTTTAAATATACCTTACTTTCTGTTGCAATTTTGGTGACATTTTCAACTTTTATAAATAGGTATATGGGCGGATGCGCTTCGATCAACAATGGCACCTCTCCTTATTGGATTAACAGTACCACCTTTCCCAACCTAACCGTCGCGTACATCCTCCCTCCTTCCTCTCTCGTTCCTCTCTCTTGCCTCCTTCTCTCTTTTTTTTTTGATTGTTTTATCCTTTTTCTTTTCTTTCTTTCTTGTCTCTTCCTCCTTCTCTTTTCTTCCTTCTCTCTTTTGCCTTCTCTTTTCTTCTTCCTCCGCGCCTTCCCCCTTTTTGTAAAATATATCGTCACGTTGATATGTCATTCTAGAGGACTCTATAACAATGGATTCACGGGACCCTTCCCTGATCTTTCCGGTAACAAAATCGAATACTAGTACGATCTCCATCATCATTGATGCATGCAGTAATTATGTTATCAATAGAGATTTCCATCAATATTTATGCATGCTCTGGAATATGGTATGCGAGTGGGATATTTATCGCCGTCGTTATTGAATGCTATGAAATTATTATCAATAAAGATTTCCATCACCATTGACATTGAACTTGAATGGAAATGTTATCGATCTACGATATAGCGATGTGTCGAGCAATTACTTCTCAGGGCCCATCCCCTCTTGGATGGTCACAACCGACACCGTTGCCTTGTTCGTCTCTCTACTCCTTTTTATTGCTAATTTATTAGAGTAATTTATGAGTTTGTTCACAGAGAGCTAAGCTCGTGCTTCCTCCGCGGAACCGCCTTCGACATCGACCTGTGCCCCAATGGAATCAACATCGACACTATGTACCTCTCTTTTGATCTCGCCACTAAGTGTTGTTGTTTTGTTATCGCGGTGATCGATTGACTTTTCGTTTTCGACTTACTTCTCTTTGTTGCCGCGTTGTTTTCCTTTTCTATTGACATCTCTTTGCTATCGTTCTCTATTGACGCCTCCTTCACCTCCTCCTTGTCAGACTCCTTGATGACGCTTTCGACCTCAGCAATATCAAGTCGTTCAGTTGCCTCCAAAAGCTGACGAGGCTGTACGTCCATCACCGTTCAACCAGAGTCAATCACTTGTTTTGATCGATTTTACTGGACGAGGAAGATGCCGTCATTGTTGCCCTAGATTTATAACATTCCTCTTAGGAATCTGTATTCCACCAATATGCCGTCGTTGCCGCGAGGGATTGATCATATAACCTCGTTGGTGGATGTGAATATTGGGTACTCCACCTCCCTGGTGAACATCTCGCGCGACTTGGAGGCCCTATGTCCCTCCATTGGACTCGCAGCGCTGTACTATCAATACCCTATTTCTAATCTTGATTGAGTCTATGAGTTATTTGATTCATATTAATATTATATGTATATATATTGTTTTCATATTGTGATCGAATGTAGGAGGGCTGGGGATTCCACGTCGATGGTGAATGGCTCCATCCCTGAGTGTTTCGGCCAGTTGAAGAGCTTGAACATGCTGTCCGTCTCCCTCCATCCCTCCCTCATCGCCTTTCGACGAGTTTCATTATTTTATCGTCTTCAGGAATCTGGGTCTTCCTTTTTATACTGGAACCATACCAGCAGGTCTGCGAGACGCTCCCATCGCCACCTTGTGCGCTCCCTTGATCGACCTTATCTTCTTCATGGGTTTCCATTGACTTCCTTGTTGTTGATAGTTATGCTCCGAGGGCGGAGTTCTCAGGTTGCTTCCCTCTCAATGTGACCACGTTGTCTACTTGGTGCATCTTCATAGTGTTATTTTGTTCCTCCGCAATCCTCATATAACTCATATTGTGTGTGCAGTGACACATCCTCTTCTCGCTTCTACTGTGGTTGCGATGCCCCTCTTATTTGCAAAGCAAAAAGTTGCATCGGTACCGAGTTGTATTGCTCTCTTTGTTTTCATTCGGAGTTCGTCCGACGGTTTTTTCCAGCTTGTCCACCACAAGCGAATTGCAGTAGCAATACAGTCGAGTACACCTCCATCTCCTCTGTCGTGATCAATGCCTCCCTCGCGGTGAATGGCTCTCTCTTCGTCAATAACGTGATGAACATATCTGTGTCTTCCAATGCAAATGTCTCCGTTCAAGGTATATGATAGTATCGCTGGACTTGATCCCACGCACACTTACGTGTTCTTTTCAGGCAATCTTGTCTTGGGAGGCTCACAGCTGCATATCGGTCCACAGAGCATCATTTCTCTCACTGGTGCACCATGACCCCATTTCTCCTTATATCGAAGATTTCAAGCTGACAGAGAGATTCCAGGAAATCTGACGGTTTCTAACACCACACTGGACCTGACAACGTCCAACACCTCCACCCTCGTCGTCCAAGGCTGCGTGAATGTCTCGAACAGCTCCATCATCATCCAAGCGCCTTCGAACATCACCTCCTCTTCCTTCGAGGTCACGACTCCTATCGAAGTGAGATCGCTGTCGTGCTCAGCGTCGGTCTCCGCGTTTGGCGTCAACGTGGCTGGCTTAGGAGCTTGCAAGACGGTGAATGGCACGGAACTCAGCATCGTGTGCGCAGTCTTCAATTTGCTTTATGATCTTCAAATCGATTTGATTCAATATTATCTTTTCGTAGGAAATCACGGCTTGTTGTGGCGATCACCTTGAAGGAACTCAAGGAAGACGGTTGCGGCCTCACGGATTCTGCTTCTTCCCGCCCGGACAACTCGGTCTGCGCCTTCCCCGTCGTCCTTCTGCTCATCACTGCATTTCACAGAATTTTATAAGACACGTGGTTCACTGCTAACAAATACTATTAGAATGCTTTTAATTTCAAATCAAATAGTACCGCTGACCAACAACATGCATAAGCTATGTTGACTGGAACCCATCTTGTCCATCTTGCACAAGCACCATCCTTTATTTCAAATACAAAGGCAAAATTGGAGGGAGTGAGGAATGAGAAATCGCATCGAGGGGGCTCAAATTAGCACACAGCTGGATTCATCCGCCTCCTTCTCTCGGGGAGGAGGAGGAGGAGGCGACCTATCGAATTCGGCCTTGAGGAGAACTAACCCGTCGTAAAAATACTGATTCTGAACAGGGTGGATCTTGGAAACACTGAGAATGTCAGTAGAGTCCCACTTCATGCCAAGCTCGAAGAAGTATCGAATCACTTTGAGTATGGAGTGAAACTTGCGATTTGCTTTCGGGACAAACCCAAGGACCTATGAAAGTTCCGATAAAAAGATGAAATGGAGAAAAGCGGAGATTAAAGAATTTGAAGGAATTGGTACTTGAGAGAGTCTGATATTGAGAGGCAATTGGCCTCCTTTGGAAGTGTATTCATCGACCAGAAATCTGATGAGGTCCAAATCCCACGTGCTCACAGCAGACATTATGTCCGACACGTCCTGCCAGGCTCCTTTCGCAAAGACAAAGCGGCATTGTCGCTTCAAGTCCTCGAAGCCTACCGACTTCGTCTTCGGTTCAAATGAAACCGAATCTACTCGCAATGCATTGGGAATAAATCTGACACCTTGCGCATCGAACCATTCGAGTTGCTCTGCTGACAAGGTGGCGATAGGGTAACGGGAAAAGAGGAGGTAAGTGGAGAAAGTCACTCCCTTCCAATCGAATTGGTGCTTCTCCGTCAAGTACTTGATACATGCGAAGAGATTTCGAAAATCCACAACTTCACGACAAAAAGAAGGATTGATGAGGCGGTCTTTCAATTGAGTGACAGTCAAGCTCACGACCGGCCCTAGCTCATCGAGAATATATCGAAGACCTTCAAGATTGCATTTGCGAAGCATCTCATGCAGTGCCAACTTTCGGAATTCGGGGTCTCCCTTGGACATTGGAAGGTAGTCATTCACAACCCTCCGAAAACAGTTGATATCGGACATGGTATACGAAATCGCTCTCAGGTGTCGGGCTTCACTCGGATGGGTAGTGAGGTAATCATCAATGTAAGCAAAGTCGCCGCGGGTGGCCGCCCCCGTGAACACTTCCCTGAGCTCTTCATAAGTGGGTGCCTCATTATTGGAATAGAATTGTGGGATATCTTCCATTTTCCCTTTCCGCGCAAGATTGTGGATGATGGTCATTCGGAGGGCTCCAACATTCGAACTGCCGACCTGGTCGAACAATTGCTTGGCGAGCTTGGCATGTCCTCCTTCGCTGCTAATCCGAGCAAACTCGCCCAAAGCGACATTGACAGTTCCAGGATAGAACATGTGACTCGGGATGCGAAATCCGATATCGCGACCATGCTTGACGGAGGCAGTGAGCATGCGAAAGGAGACATGACCCAGGGAAGAAAAGTGCTTCGAGGCGACCTTCGCGGCCCAGACCCACTCTTCCTCATTGCACCATGTTGCCAATATATTCGCTGTCTGGGAAGAACAGAAACAGTCAACAGCGAGTCTAGGAGACGAGTGAGTAGTTGAGGGGAAGATCGTCGAACCTCGACAGACATGGGGCAGCCCTCTTCGACGGCCCACCTCAACAATGCGCCGTACTTCAATTCAGCGCACATCTTCCCAAACGAATATCCTTCCATGTAATAATTATACAATGGCTGTAATGATTTTAGGGCGTGCTTGGTGGCGAGGGAGAAGGCGAAGAGCGAGGGCGGGTCGAGGGAGGAGGAGATCACGGCGAGGAGCTCTTCGGGGAGGTCGTCGAGGCTCGTCACAGCAGCATCGGTTCCCGTTCCTCCACTCTCCATTCCGCAAATGAAAACAAAAGAATGGATATATAAACGCACATCAAAGGAATAGCGAGGCGAGGGTAGGCCAGAATCTGAAGCAACGAAACACTTTCCCCATAATGTCTTTTCGTAACTCCCGTCAACCAACTTCCACCAGCGCGGAGAAGCTGCCCCGAAATGCATGCTCGGGATTCATGCATCAGAATGACACCATCTCATCATATATTTGCGAAAGGCGGGTCGGTGATGATCGCATTAAAAGGTAACAATGACGGACGCCACTACGAAATCATGCAGCTCGAGCGCAAGTTGGGCCCTTCCTCATCTTTCTCTTTCTTGTCACTCTCTTCTTCTCCTTTCTCATCTTCCTCATCCCGTCCGATCAAATCGTCATCTTCACCTTCATTCTCCCACATTGACTTGGAAGGTGCAATTGATGGAGAAATGCCATCCGTGTCTCCTCCATTCACTTGTCTCGGCCCTCCCTTTGATGTAGGAATCGATATGTAGAGATCCTCGGAGTGGGTTGGCTTGAGCATTGATCGGAGCTGATCTTTCGACTCCATGCCAATCTCATACGAGAGGTAAATATATCCGAGCACAGGCATGCAGTTGAGCATGGCCACCACTGCCGAGAGATCAACTAAGGGCAACTTGCCCTCCCCTGCTCGAAAGTATCCATGACGAGCTGCGTAGTTGGCACTGGAAATGCGCGACATAGAGAGATTCTCGAGCTTGGTGAGGTGGGAGAGCTGTTGGAACCAATGATTGTTAGGCTGCGAGTCGCCACCAAAGCTCAAGGTAAACCTTACGAGCTTGGTAAATGACCCAATGGTCTCGATGTGGGAATCATCGATATGAAGATCGGAGAGGCTCAGATCTTCCATTATTTCAGGAGAAAGTGAACTGAGGATCTCACTCAGCTCCGCCGGGGTAACGGAGCTTCCATAACCATGCGAGCTTGAATATTTGAATATCCTAAGGTTAGGAAGGTGATGGAATATCCGTTTCAATGATTGGTAGTTGAAGGACAAATTGAGGCTCAGTGAATTGATGTGTTTGAACGAGGCCAAGATGTCGTATTCCTCCAGAGTGAGCTCGCGATCTTGATAGATGGAGAAAGACTCGAGGTCTTTGCAGTCTTTGAAGAAGCCGAGGTCGAATGAATCAGGGCAAAATATGTCAAGAGTCTTCAATTTTGTAATTCCTTCGACGGATTCAGGGAGGATCGCAGGAACGAAGATGGCTTCAAGGGAAAGCAGTTGTGGGAACCTCTCGGGGGCGAGCTTTGGGAATCGGAGGTTGTTGTTTTGTGGGAAGTTCAAGCTCAACTTTTCGAGAGAGAAAAAGTAGCTATCCTCGATCATTTTCACCTCGTTAAGGGAGGTAGGTCTGACTACATATTCGACTAATTCAGTGAGCTCCGTGGTCGGTACGGAAAAGCTGATGTCGAGGAACTTGACGTGACTCGCCTTGGAGAGCATGGACACGAGGCGAGGGTCGGGGCGTACATTCTGCTTGACGCCGTTATCGTCGATATATGTCACATTTTCATCGTATCGGAACAAGAATTTTTCGAGGGTCTTCCAGGGGACGCCAACGAAGGGCACCTCGACACTGTGGAAGAAAACTTCCTTGAGCTTCTTGAAGGAGCCGAGATCGAAGGCGGGCTCCAATGCAACGAGGCCATCGTTTCCTCTGTCCTCGCCGTCACTATTGGAGTCACTATTGGAGTCACTATTGGAGTCACTATTGGCGTCACTATTGGAGTCACTATTGGAGTCACTACTATGCGGCTTTTCAGGGATCAGCGTCCTTTTGAGGTTAGAGACGCTCAACTCGCTGATGTTGGGGAAGAACTCGTGAGCGAGATGCAGCAAGGGAATGGAGGCTGTGTAGAGCTCCAAGGCCTCGACTGACAGCCGATCAATCCTCTGGATGAACCTATGGTTCAAAAAATCATTAGAATGAAACGGATTTGTTCCATGGTAATTCTGAATTAAAATCGAGCAGGACTCGAAGCTCGACGTCGACAAGCGGCGAGCCAAGGAAATTCGACCCCAAAAGATCCGTCATGTCATCACAAGGCCCATACGGATAATCGAATAGTGTAGTAAAAAACGAAATATCCGTCAGGGGCAATAGGAACAGAAAAGGAATGGATTGAAGCGGAGGGCGAACGAGGCTTGAAGATGCTCTCGAGCGAGGGCGAGGAATGCTTCTACGTCCTGCTTGGACGCATGTGCGCTCGAATTCGCCTTCTTGTTATTCTCATTGACTTTGTGAGCTTTCTCGCAAATTTGGGTGACCATCTTGTTCAGGTGGAGCGCCTTCAAGGGCAAAGAATAGGCGAGGTCGTCGAATCGGCGACATGTCATTCCAAAGGCCTGGAAGCGCTGCATAGGCGTCAGCTCATCCACGATCACGCTCAAAACATCGCGCGGAAGGTCTAGGATAGAAGTCTCCATCCCGTCAGACACTGTGAGGAATGAGGGACTCGACTCACCCGACCATCTTTCGACGAGGAAGACTGGCACCACAACTGAGGAAAAAGAGGGAAAAGTTGCGTCTATTTCATTATTCCGTTTCTTGCAAAAAAAGAATTCGACAAACAGCATTAACTATGGGGAACACCAGAGAAATTCTCAGGGACAGCCTCGAAATCGTGTTGCTGCTTAATAAGGGGAACGAGGGCTAAGGTCGACTTCTTGAGGTCATCGAAACTCTACATCAACGAGATGAGAGCGAAAAGGAGCACCAGGAAAGTCAAAAAAACTCTACCCATGACTGATTGGCAAGGAGAGGGGTGAGTTTATCGAGATTCTTGTGGATTTGCTCAAATATGGCGTCAGTGGCGCGCATCACAATGTGAAGCGACAGCTTCTCGGGCTTGATTGGCGCCGCCGACTGTCGCTCCGGATGCTGAACGAAAGGGTAAGCGCGAGAAGGAGGGTCGCCATTCTCTCGGAAATCATTAAAGGCGCACAGAGATGGAGGCGAGGAAGTCAGTCATCTGAGGGGTGAACTCGGTGACAAGGCCGTTGAAGTGAGTCATGAACTGCTCCTTGGCGCCGAACTGGACGCCATTGGCAACGTTCTGAATGATTTTGGTGAGGAGAAGGAGCGCTCGCTGCAGCTGCGCATCCGGAGCATCTGGACGAAATGGAAATGAAAACATGAATGAATAGAAGTCCATGAAAAGAAGGAAGGAATGCCATTGAGGTAGATTTGTTGAGGGGTCATCAGCGAAGGGCAGATCACTCGGAGGAACAGAATTCCTCCAACAGCCTTGAGCTCGCTGCCTGAGAATTTCTTCGCGACAGCAACGGCAATATGGCGCATAACTTGGCGGATGGATCTAGCAAGGAGGTGGGTAAGTCGATGCATCGGAAACAACGAGAGGTCAGGGAAAGAGATACTCGGGGCAAGTGTCGCCGAGACGGAGGATTCGGTCAAAGAAGTCGCGAGTAAGAGTATTCAAGTGGCGACGATTTGCTTCAATATCTTGACCTGCTGGCAAGCGCGCATCGTCCGCCTCAAGATTACCCGAATTCTTGCTGAGCTCAGCCACCGTCGGACCAAGACTGAGCCGAAGCCACGACTTACCCTCGACGCCGACGAACGAAGCCAAGAGCTTGGTGGCAACGCTGTCCAAGCGGAACAGCTGAGGCGCTGCTTCTACAAGATCATTTGGGTGAAAAAAAGAGATATAAACTGATCCGTCTTGAAAAATTCGAACCAGTTATCGCGACCTCCTTGTCGATGAAATCGAATAGGAGGGGAAGAGCACGAGCACAGCCAAGGTAGTACTCCACGATGCCAAGATAAGCTGAAATGCAAAACGATAACTCAGAGTGCAAGGGAAAACTGAGCAATGGCAAGGTCATACCTTTGTCGGAGAGTGGAAAGCTGAGCAACGAGTATGCTAGCTTCTGATCTTGGGCTATTAGCGCCTACGGAAGCAGAAATATCTCTCATCTCAGAGTAGGAGGGGGCCGAGGGAGTACCTTGGTGATCGTCGCATAAGATTGAAATTGGTGTCGGATAAGAATGTCGCCTCTTTCCTTTGCCTTCTTCTCTTTCTTTGAACTCTTCTCTTTCCCTTCTTTCTCCTTCTTGCCGAGCTTGATCCATTCCTCGACCACCGTGTCGGAAGCGCGATCCACGTTGAACTGCACGGCGCCCATGAAGTCGTCCTGGCGACCAAAATCGTAATCCATCACCGAAATACTGAGGACCGACGACTTATCTGCAAAGTCTCTGTCATTGAAGAAAGGTCAGTGACGTGAAGTGACACTTGACGCGGAGAGAGGCCGCACAGGACGAAGGATTCGTTCCAAACGGGGTTCAAGGTTTGGCTCTTCCATTTTGTCATATAGATCTTTTCGTTGTGCGTGAATTTGACGTAGGGGTCGGAAGTTCCTAAGCGGGCAATGTTGGTCAGCGCAAATAACCTAACGGCTGCAAAAGTGAGGCTTGTCTGGAGCAGCACCCTGAGAAAAATGAACTCTGCAAACGAATAGATCTAAATATATACGTATACTATTAATAAATAACACACAATTACTAATTTTAATTACGTTTACGTAAACTATAGCCTACACGCAGGAGATATTTTCGCTTCGGGGATCAACGGCTCGGCGGCGAAGAGCCAAGGCAAACAACGACGTACCCGACAAGTCTTTCGCCAGCGTGTTCCGCGCTTGGACAACTAAGCAGAAAAGAAAGAAAATTATTGGTATGAAATGAAGAAACATTGGGGACGACGGAGGCAACCGCGGCGGAGAATGATAGAGAGGAGAGAGGCAGAGGGGAACCGGAGGGGCGCGCGGTACATTCAATGAAAAGCTTGCCGACCTTCATCGTAGTAGATGTAGCAATACGTAATAACCTAGAATAAATGCTGGTGATCAAGGGCAGGGATGGAGGAGAAAAGTCAATTGGGATGTCGAAGCAGCTCGAGCAAGATCGCCGAGGGAAAAGGAGTAACTTCCCGAGGAGCTCTCGGCATCGCAAGCCCTTTGTTCTCCAGGAAAAAAAGATCATGCACCTGAATTTTATAAACCAAACGAATGAGCCGGCCTTGCCGCCCTTGCAGGGCTTTGGGCAGCAGCTTGCTGCCGCCAGTGAAGCTCGTCAGTTGACAGCGGACTTACTGGCACCGTTTTCAGAATGGTCGCGTGACTCGAAATATCTCCAGTGCGAGCGAACGAACCCGGCATCGAGCAAGATTATGGAAACGACTCTCAAGAGTGTGGAATCAGTAATTTTCGTGGTGCGAATGCGAAAGACGAGGTAATAATTATAGCGCGTCCTCCTCATCGTCCTCCTTTCTGACTTCATTCAAAATTTCCGCGCGATTCGCCGCCTTCTTCGCTCCCCGTGCGAGTCGCCTCGCAGCGCCGTCGTGATTAGAATTAATTAGTTATGATTTTTATTAATTCCTTGTGTGGCGATCTGGATCGGCTCCTCTTGTCCAGAGCACCTCCAGTTCTTTCCCTTCATTTGCTTCTGGTTCCTCGTTCTCGTCGCCTCTTCGGGTCGCACCTTCTCGATTTCGCTTTGCTGGGAGATGGCTGTTTTCTCATTTCCTCTCTAATTCTAGAGCTGTGATCGCCAGATGAAATCGCGCAAGGGAAATCAGAGCGCGGTACGGTTTTTCGAGCCATCAATTCCTTCCTCCTCGACGTCTTTCGCCCTCGCCTCCTTTGAATTCCCAGAGGTTTGTAGCTGTCTTATTTGGAGTACTTTGAGAAGGTGATGTTATGTTCTCAATGGAATGCTTGAGCATGGCCCGTTTGGCTTGTTCGGGCTAGTCCAGGCCTTGCCTTTATGCTGAAGGGTTGGAGGTCTTCGTGAAGAGGACCCTCTGCGTTCTTTGTCGCTTTTTCTTTTCACAATTCTGATTGGTTAATTCTCTTCTGATGAAATCTTTCTTAAGAATGCTCTAAATTCGCGGGGAAAGGCCGTCCAGCCGCTCGCCGAGGCGGAGAACTCGCACTCGACCGAGACGGCTAAATCTGCCGCTTACTCGCGGCCAGTGGGAACGCGCGTCGTGGAGACGAGGAAGCGCGAGCTCCAATATGCCCCTTTTCCTGGTCTCAAAAATCTTGGTATGTTTCTCTTTATCATTAGGTTTAGCGTTTTGAGGAAGTTTCGAGGTAACATCTTTGGCGTATGCGGGGAAACAAGATGGGGCCTTTGCCACTTTGGCGCACTGATATTGCTCGACTGTTTTTCATTTGCGTTTTTCCTCTTTACCTGGCCTTGTATAGATTATAATGTTTTCTCCTAGGGAATACGTGCTACGTGAATGCGGTGCTGCAAGTGCTGTACTACTGTCCCGAGTTCCGCGCGCAACTCGCGCAGCTTCCTGCACGCGTCCAAGCTCTTCCGCCCTCCGAGGTCGAGCGGAAGCGCATCAGCGACGCCGCCACCGCTCTTGCTGATCTTTATAAACTCATGGACGAGGACAGGCACCCCATCGATTCTCATCGGAGACTAGTTTCTGAATTCTATTGTTTTGGTTTCGGTTTGGTTTCGTTCGGCGCGGGACTCGTTGTTGCCCTCGTTTGTCTCATCCTCAAATATAATGAAGAGTTTTTATTTTAGAAATAAAAAGAGGGAACGTGAGGTGGCGATGCGGCACGAGGGCGCTGCGATGAAAGACATAATCGCGCGACGAAAGCGTGATAAGATTATCGACCCCACCAAGTTCGTCAAATTCGTTGGGTGCGATATCTTTTATTATTTATTGTCACAGCATATCGCTTATAATCGCCTTTGGTGTTAGTCAATTGAACGCGCAGTTCTCGAATATCAATCGACAGCAAGATGTGCAAGAGTTCATGCGCTTCTTGCTCGGTAACCTGCAAGACCTTGACCATTTCCTTCATCAATCGAGTGCGCTTTCATTTTTCTCATTCGATGAAATTATTTTCTCTTCTGATTTTGTTATTTGCAGCGATGGCTGTCCCCGAGAAGTCGATCGAGTCCGCCACGGACGCCGCCCCTTCCAGCAGAAAGAGCTCTACGGCGGTTCGCTTTCTTTCCTCGTGAGTCAAACCAAGGCTGAAATAGCTTTCCTTGATTAGAATGCAAAATTGGCGCGGAAGCGAAAGCTATCAGAGCTTCTTCAGGTAGACTTTCGGAATCGCCGTAAGGAGGACTTAACTGGTAGCGGTGGGAGTGGGAATGGTGGGAGTGGTGGTACGCCCTGTCCCCTTCTTATTGTTCTTTTCAGGCCGTCAATGTCTCTTTCTGTTTTCTTAGACACACAGAATAAGCGTCGGCGAACTCGCAACTCCGCCTCATCGGATCACTTTACCGATGCTTCGTGGGTCTCTAACGAGGTGAAGGAGGAGCCATCGACCTCCTCGGCTTCCTTGCCCGCCTCCTCCACCTCATCTCCTCCTCCCAACATCAAAGGAGGAGACGCCTTCTCCCCTCTGGCTATCTCTGACGTCTCTTTCGTGGAGAGCGTCTTCCAAGGCGATCTGATGAGCTCCATCCAGTGCCTCAAGTACGCTCTCTTATCTCTCAAGTGCTTCATCATGGGGACTCTGGCTGATGATTGTTCTTCGCAGCTGCCACCAAACCTCGACGAGGCTCGACCCCTTCTTCGATTTGTCCCTCCCTATTCAGAAGAATCAGGACTTGATTTGGTCCCTCTCTCGCTTCATCTCTGCGGAGAAGTACTGTTAAGTTCATCTCATCTCTGTGGACTTGTCGTGATGGTCATGGCATCTCTTAGGCTCTCGGGATCGAACATGTACCGCTGCTCAAAGTGCGGTGCCTTGGCCGATGCCGTGCGGCGCTTCCAGTTCTCGTCGCTGCCCCCCGTGTTGACCATGCACCTCAATCGCTTCACTTATCATAACATGTTCGTCTTCCCCTTGGCGTCCCCATGTCATCAAATCCTCCATCTTGTCAACTCATATATTCCTTTCTAATAGGCAACGACACAAAGTGACGAGCCATGTCCAGGCGCCCTTCGAGCTCAATTTCGAGGGCGAGAATTCGAATTCGCAATATGGTTTGCCTTTTTTTGTGTGTTTTTTGGGTTGACGATGTTCTCCTTCTTCATGTCCTTAGAATTGTTTGCGATGATCTTGCACAAGGGCAGCTTCTCCACTTGCGGCCATTACATCGCCGTGATCAAGTCCCCTGACGCGAAGCCTCGCGCTCATTCTGAGTACAACATGCCACCTTTCTTTTCGAATCATTTCCCTTTTCATCCTCTCTTTTTCTAGAGCCCCTTCGGTGCCCTTGGCTCCCGAGCTTGATATGTCTCAGTCCATCGCCGAGCATGTCCCGTGCGCACTTCTTCTTTCGCGTTCTCCCTTTGGTTGTCTTTTTGTTATTGTATTGTTATTTTTGTTTTTGCTCTTGTTGATGATGATCTCTTTGGCAGAGACGACCCTGTCCCCCCAAAATGGCGCGAGAAGAAGCGCTCGCGAAACTCACGCTCACGACGAGTATTCTTTCTCATCATATCATTTTATGTGATCAGCTCTTATTTTGGCATTTTGTTAGCGTGGAAACTCTAGCGAAGAGGAAGAGAGCGAAGAGGATAGCGAGGACTTCCTCGGCGAGTTTGATATCCATGGGATGGCGATGGAGGACGGCGACGATGATGACATGCTCGTGGATGGAGAAGACGACGAACGCGAGGAAGAGGTGAAGGTGGAGGTGAAGAAGGGTCAGAAAGGCAAGTCGCGCGCTGCCCCGAAGCCCAAGGTCCCTCCGAAGCGACGAAAGCTCACCAAGCGTACACTCTCATTCTACCCAATCTTTTCTTGGTCACTATTTAACAGCTCCCTTTGAATCAGTTGACAGTGACGATGATGAGGATGATGACGAGGACGGCACCTACGGAAACGAGGAGCTTGTCGACGTCGAGGCTGTCGGCTCGGACTCAGAGGAGGTCGGATCGGAATCTTGAATTCTAAGTTTGTGTTACCATGATGATATTATGTCCTCTAGGGGATCGCTTCTCTGTCTTCCACTGTCGCTTCGACAATTGCGAAGCACGTGCTTGAGAACGGTGCCCTCGAGCTCCGTACGTCCCTGGCATACCTGTTTACATTTTGTGATTCTCTCATCCCTGGTTTTGCAGAGGAGCCTGAATCGGAGCTGGATCTTGTTGGCGGTGAGAGCGACAATGACGACGAGTCGGTCCATTCCTTGTCGCAGTCCGAGGCCGCCATCTATACGCCGCCTTCACTCCCTTCCGCCACTGCTGCAAAGAATGTATCCATCGCTGATCCCCCTTTGCATTGTCTGTTATTTTCTGACATTGAGCATGAATAGCAGAAGCATCAGAAGATAGCCTCCGGTAAAGAAAATGCGATTGAGAGTACTATCGCCTTCACTACTACTTGCTCTTGTTTTTATCTTATCCTCTCCGTCTTCTTCCAGTCGTGGAAGAGACCGGCGACTGGCTCATGTTCGACGACGACGTAGTGACGTACCTCGATGAGGAGCAGGTCAAGTCGCTCACTGACCCCCTTGTCCGTTCGCTCAACACCGCTTATATCCTCTTCTACAAGAAGCTCGATGATCCTAAGACCGAGACGAAGAAGTAAGCTTGCCAAGAAGTGCTGGCAAGACAGCGTCCTCCATTCAGGAGGACCACTATGAGTTGTGCCATGTATCCTTAGAGAGTTCCCCTTAGCATCACATCTACTTGACATGCCGCTGAGATTAACGAACAACATCATGCTATGCTTCCTATGGGAAAGACATACTTGTGTGGAAATTGAGAGTATAATATACGTACTTGACCCAATCGTCCTGGAGTCATTCGCTTCCATCTTTTATGTCCCTCTAGATGATTCTATTGCCGTTTCCTTAAGCTTGGAACAGAGTAGAGGAGGACCATGAGGAGAGGAGTATATAAGAAGATAATATTCCTTGCGGTGGGGGCCGACGTTATGTTACAACTTACACAGGAAACAAAACCTATGAGCTAAAATCACACGAAAGCAGAGGCATAGAGGACTATTAACCCTTCTGCATCCTGAAATGCTGTTTGTCGCGATGAGGGAACACTTTTTTGCGAATGGAGGGCACTCCGAAAACAACGGCGATGGCGATAGCTACAACGATCAGCGCTGCGCCCACCGCAATACCAATAATGGCGGACTCTCCAAGGCCTTGAAAAGTGCAACATTGAGTGGTGAAAGGGAAGATCATCGTCGAAGCGTACCGCTGTTCTGACATTTATCAGCGACGGCAAAGGCAACTTGAAGAGAGGAGGAGCTATAGACGACACGGGAGACGGTTACTTCTTGGCACTGGTCGCTTGAGACGCCGACAATTGAGGAGAAATTGCCCTCCACACAATTGTAGGACACAAGCTATATAAAAAAATCATCTGTGGCAAACGAGCACAACAATGGAGAATGAAGAGGTACATCGCGAGTCCCAGACGAGGTGACGCGGACGA
>Ga0154020_10003775_pt1 | contig 18144 bp, 14 predicted proteins | sample Klosneuvirus_201_FD_109709 | JGI IMG/M metagenome (GOLD analysis project Ga0154020, IMG submission 109709) | Active sludge microbial communities from wastewater, Klosterneuburg, Austria - Klosneuvirus_20160825_MG | ecosystem: Engineered > WWTP > Aerobic digester > Activated sludge | place... | reverse complement strand
TCACGGGGCGCGGATTGAAACTCGCTGATGGCTTTGGCATATTCAGGTCCATACTGTCGCCCCGTGAGTGATCACGGGGCGCGGATTGAAACTGCTCGAACGCCCGGCGGCTCTGGCGCAACGTCGGTCGCCCCGTGAGTGATCACGGGGCGCGGATTGAAACAGCTGGGCGACCAGCGTGCGGATGAGCTTGATGAGGTCGCCCCGTGAGTGATCACGGGGCGCGGATTGAAACGACGATCTCGCACCGTTCGCACCACGGGAGCAGCGTCGCCCCGTGAGTGATCACGGGGCGCGGATTGAAACGTGATGCCCAGGGCGACACTGCCGACCGGATCGTGGTCGCCCCGTGAGTGATCACGGGGCGCGGATTGAAACTTCAAAGCCGAGCGCTCGGACGTGGAGGGAAACAAGTCGCCCCGTGAGTGATCACGGGGCGCGGATTGAAACAGGTCAAACAACGGCTGGCCACCGGCCGCGCCTTGTCGCCCCGTGAGTGATCACGGGGCGCGGATTGAAACTGCACCATCTGCACCAGATCCTCACGCACGGGCAGTCGCCCCGTGAGTGATCACGGGGCGCGGATTGAAACCCGTGATCTCGCCCGTCTCCGGATCCACGTCGTCAGTCGCCCCGTGAGTGATCACGGGGCGCGGATTGAAACACGATCTCGACCGCCGCCGCAATGCGCTGGAGCGAGTCGCCCCGTGAGTGATCACGGGGCGCGGATTGAAACCACACCGGCGGCACCGTGCTCGGCCACACGCCGGGTCGCCCCGTGAGTGATCACGGGGCGCGGATTGAAACCTGGCGAAGCTGAGCAAGGGCAACATCGAAGTGCAGGTCGCCCCGTGAGTGATCACGGGGCGCGGATTGAAACCTTTCTTCCGACGCCAGCGCATGGCTTGGTGATAGTCGCCCCGTGAGTGATCACGGGGCGCGGATTGAAACCTTCGAGCACCACGTAAGGATGCTCCGTCTTGTGGTCGCCCCGTGAGTGATCACGGGGCGCGGATTGAAACACCGATTTGCATTCGTCGAAAAGCATCATCAGCGGGTCGCCCCGTGAGTGATCACGGGGCGCGGATTGAAACCTACGCGGAGACGGCGAACGCGAACGCCTACATCGGGTCGCCCCGTGAGTGATCACGGGGCGCGGATTGAAACCCAAAAAGCAATTCCACCCGTCAGCCCCGGACAGTCGCCCCGTGAGTGATCACGGGGCGCGGATTGAAACTCACCTACACCTACACGTTCTCGCCGCAATATGAGTCGCCCCGTGAGTGATCACGGGGCGCGGATTGAAACAGGTCACGATCGCATCGGTCGGCGGCAGGTTGAAGGTCGCCCCGTGAGTGATCACGGGGCGCGGATTGAAACCACGTTCCCGCGCAGGACCACATTCGAGGGCGAGGTCGCCCCGTGAGTGATCACGGGGCGCGGATTGAAACACGTATTCGAACTCCTGCAGCGTCGTCGTGGAGAGTCGCCCCGTGAGTGATCACGGGGCGCGGATTGAAACTGGTGCCGGGTGAGCTGGCTGCTGAGGCTCTCCATGTCGCCCCGTGAGTGATCACGGGGCGCGGATTGAAACGATTTGAACGCGGGCGGTGTAGCGCTCGGTCACTTGTCGCCCCGTGAGTGATCACGGGGCGCGGATTGAAACGAGTCAACCTAAGATTCGTCTTCACTTCTTCACCGTCGCCCCGTGAGTGATCACGGGGCGCGGATTGAAACACCATCAAGAGCGCGTTGAAGAGCACGCTCGCCTGGTCGCCCCGTGAGTGATCACGGGGCGCGGATTGAAACTTTCTCCAGTTCGCTCTTGAAGCGTTCCGTGGCGAGTCGCCCCGTGAGTGATCACGGGGCGCGGATTGAAACAGCTCGGCGATGTTCGAGAAGTTCGCATTCAAAGTCGCCCCGTGAGTGATCACGGGGCGCGGATTGAAACGGCACCAAGCTGGTGCGCGCCACCGACGAGGACGAGTCGCCCCGTGAGTGATCACGGGGCGCGGATTGAAACGGCCTGGGCGAGCACGTCCTGCGTGGGGAGCACGGGTCGCCCCGTGAGTGATCACGGGGCGCGGATTGAAACAGCGCTGGCGCAGGCCGAGCTTGTTGATGCTCACGTGTCGCCCCGTGAGTGATCACGGGGCGCGGATTGAAACTCGAGTTCCTCGGCGCACGTCTCCAGCGCCACCACGTCGCCCCGTGAGTGATCACGGGGCGCGGATTGAAACTCGATACGGGGCGAATTGAGCGACGGCGGGCAGGGGTCGCCCCGTGAGTGATCACGGGGCGCGGATTGAAACCAATTGAACCCGGTGATCGTATAAACCCCGTTCGTCGCCCCGTGAGTGATCACGGGGCGCGGATTGAAACACCACTAACATTTTCGTGAATCCAGACGGGCAGGAGTCGCCCCGTGAGTGATCACGGGGCGCGGATTGAAACTCCTGCTAAGCCTCTCGTCCCTTGGACTGTCGATCTGGTCGCCCCGTGAGTGATCACGGGGCGCGGATTGAAACATGTGGCGTGAATCCAGTAACGCATCGCACACCTGGTCGCCCCGTGAGTGATCACGGGGCGCGGATTGAAACGGGACTGTTGAGATCCTCGGACACTTGCCGGGTGGTCGCCCCGTGAGTGATCACGGGGCGCGGATTGAAACCCAGTTGCTGCTGCAGATCCTCCAGTTGCGCCGCGTCGCCCAGTGAGTGATCACGGGGCGCGGATTGAAACAGATCAAACGGCAGCGTCAACGGCAGTTGATTCTGTCGCCCCGTGAGTGATCACGGGGCGCGGATTGAAACCGCCCCGGCAAACAGCCGTTCGCGCTCGAAGTCAGTCGCCCCGTGAGTGATCACGGGGCGCGGATTGAAACTACGATGAAAACCAAATGCCCACACTGCGGCGGGGGTCGCCCCGTGAGTGATCACGGGGCGCGGATTGAAACATCCTTAGCGCCTTTCCCGGTCAATGCGTGCCGTGTCGCCCCGTGAGTGATCACGGGGCGCGGATTGAAACATCCAAGGTCAGTCACCGTGCGGCGGGTCGCTCTCCGTCGCCCCGTGAGTGATCACGGGGCGCGGATTGAAACGGCTTGTTCGAACGCAGCCGCGCTGGCATCACCCGTCGCCCCGTGAGTGATCACGGGGCGCGGATTGAAACCGCTGTATCGAGATGGCCGAACCAGATCGAGTTGGTCGCCCCGTGAGTGATCACGGGGCGCGGATTGAAACAGGTCGAGATCACGGGGCGCGGATTGAAACCTACCAGTTCCAAGAACAGTTCAGAATCCGCAATGTCGCCCCGTGAGTGATCACGGGGCGCGGATTGAAACAAAATCCCTTGAGCTGGCATCGTTCACTGTCTCGTGTCGCCCCGTGAGTGATCACGGGGCGCGGATTGAAACAAAAAGCTCGGCCTCACCTTTGATAAAACCACGTGGTCGCCCCGTGAGTGATCACGGGGCGCGGATTGAAACCCTTTGAGCGGCAGCTCTTTTCGAGTACTTGTTTGAAAGTCGCCCCGTGAGTGATCACGGGGCGCGGATTGAAACCGCGGCAATGTCGCCCGTGCCCACGCTGCCGGAGGTCGCCCCGTGAGTGATCACGGGGCGCGGATTGAAACTACCGAACGCATCCGGTAGCCGTTGATGCCGTCAGTCGCCCCGTGAGTGATCACGGGGCGCGGATTGAAACCACGTCTCTTGCCGATCGTCCGGGACCGTCGCCACGTGTCGCCCCGTGAGTGATCACGGGGCGCGGATTGAAACTCCAGCAACCGCTGGCTCTCACGTTTACCGGCCGTCGCCCCGTGAGTGATCACGGGGCGCGGATTGAAACCGTCACACCGGCTTGGCCATAAAGACGCGCGACACCCACCTTCGCCACGGTGAGAACCAGGAAGCCACCTTCCCGTCTGGCTCCAGCGGCGGCAGTTTCGTCCGGCGAAAGCCGTGCTCACAATGAACTAGCACACATTCGTGATCGCGAAGATTGCGCAGTTGATGGGGCTTGATCTTGTGTTCCTCAGTTTCATTGTAGTTCACGTTGCGCTTACCGGCGCTGTAGCCCCAAGAGCGTTTGATGACCCGCTTCTTTCCAAGGAAGTCGGCGGCTTGCACCGCATCGGCTTCATCGGCTGAACGGAAGATGAGCCGGTTGCGGAGATTCAGGGTCAGCACCTTGGACTTGTCATTACCCAGGGGTGGCACCAGTGAAGTCGTGCTTTGCGCGGCGGCTACCACGGTGGCACCGGCTTCACGAATCACATCCACGCAATTGTAATCGCTCATGCCATCCTCACTGGCAGTCATAAAGCGCTGGGCCTCGTCGGCCCACAGGATCAGCAGGTTGTTTTTCGCACGGTCCGCCTTGCTGTGGTCAAAGCGACGAAGGGCGTGATTGTAGTACAACAGTTTCAGGAACGTATTCACGTAACGCCGTTCGGTCTGAAACTTCTGCGGCATGGTGGTGAGGATGATTTTGCCGGAGTCGATGGCGGAAAACTCAAACGTGCTGGCGCCGGTACAGAACACTTCGGCGACCTCCGGTGTCAGGAAGTATTGCAGATAGTTGGCAATGGTTTCGCGGACACCACCGAGCTGTTCGTCAGGCTGGGTCAGGAAGCGATTGGCGAAGTGCGCGTAAACCGCGGCGCGGCGCGGTGTATCGAGGAGCGCTTCAAGATTCTCTATTTCCTCTTCGAGCAGTTCCCGATCGGACAGCAGCGCGAACGCACCACTCAGTGTGACCGGCCGGCTTAACTCGCAGAGCATTTCCAGCGCATGGGCAATGTGCGTTTGCGCCTGGCTCTTGAAGAAGCCCTTGTCACCCCCCTGCCCCAGGCTGGTCGCGGTATCGACCACGAACTTGGCGTAGGTAGTGAATGGAATGCTGCGGTCGCCGGTCAGGTTGTAGCGATGGAATGGAGCCCAGTGCAGGTCCGTGTCATCGGTGCGGATCTGGAGATGGATCAAGTCCTGTTCGCGAGCGTAGTGCCTGGCCATCGCCGCCAGCGTTTCCCAGTAGACACCTTTCTCGTCGATGCACAGGCCGCCCCACGTCGGTTCGTTTTGGAAGACTTGATGCGCAAGTTGATTGATGCCGGAGCTGGTTTTGCCCGAACCCGTATCACCGGTGATGAGCCAGCCACGACAAAATTGATTTCGGCGCCACGTCACTCCGCCGAGCTTGGCGACCACACCCCTCGGTCGCGGCTTGAACAACAACCAAACAGCGATCAACGCCAGAATGATTCCCGCTGCCAACATGAGGAGCTGCAGATTACGGAACATCTCGAATTCCAACGTCACCACCCTGCCCTCCCGATTAAGTAACCGGCGAGCGCGCTGGCCAGTGCTGCGAAGAATGCGGCGGTGCGGGTCACTCGTGCCGCAAGATGGGTCGAAGGCAGCTTCCGCAGAACTTCGAGCAACGACGCTGACTGCGTCTGTCCTGTCCGCATCGTCTCCGCAAGCCTGGCGATTTCTGCTCTCACGGGATCGAACGAGGGCATTTCACGGCGACGCAGTTCATCCCAATGCCGCTGATGGACCCGGAACAATTCGATCAGCAACAACACTGCGTCGTCCTCGCGCAGACGATGACGCTCGCGCCAGTCCGCTACGCTGCGGTCAAACTCGTCATCGAAGTCGGGTGGTTCCATAGTCGGCACGGGCTACTTGGCGGGCAGGAGCAGTTCGGAGACGGACTCGATCTCAGCGTAGAGTTTGCGTTGCCACGTTTGGAGGCGCTGCCGGTCCAGCAGACTGAACGACGGATGCTTTGCGGCAGCATTTATGGTCACATTCTCGGCGTTGAGCGATTCGACCAGCCAATCCTGCATCCGCCCCATCGCAATCTCCCGTCCACCCAGCTTGTCCTTGAGCTGCGCCCGGACTTCAGATGCCTCGAATAGCGTGAAGCGGTCGCTATGCGCGGCATTGCGCACTACAACGTAGCCGGCTTGCTTGCCGAATTGCTCCGCCAGCCGTTGCACTTGATCAATGCTGTCGGCTTCGTGATTGACCGGCATGATGAGAGTGAGCTGCGCGCCCATCGCCGTGAGGACGTCCGGCAGATCAATCTCGGCGAAGTATTCGATGAACAGATCAGTGGAAGCCGCCCGGCAATCCATGACGACCAACGATGACTTCTCCAGCGCGGTGAAGACGCCATCGAGTTCACGGCGGCGGTCGAGGTCGAGAAACCGCGCGTCGGGATGATATCGCTTCAACGTCGAGTTCTCGTTGTCGGAATCAATCGCGACATGCGCGATGCCCTTGTCCTTGAGGAACTGAACGAAGTTCACGGCGAAGAAGCTTTTGCCCACGCCACCTTTACCGTTGAGGATCAAATCGAGTCGTTTCATGCGGTTGGTGGTTTAAGCATTCGCACCTGGGCAATACGTGGTCCGCGACTGCGCGATGGCGGGTCTTCACTGCTGCTACTGGCAGTCGGCTCGGAGGGAGTTGGCGTGGCGGTCGATTGATCCAGCGCGGACGCTGGAGTGGTTGTCGCGGGGAATACAGGCCGTCTACGTCCAGAACGACGGCGTGGACGCACGATCTCACCCAGCACCTCGTGACAGAAGACGGCGATGGCCGTCTTGCTCGTGGGCAGACAATGCTGCGTGAGCAATTCGGATATCGCCCGATACGAGGCGCGTTTCTGGCGAAGCTCCGCAATGACTTCCCGGGCCGGCATCAAGTCTTCGAACTTCTCAGGACGCCGCGGCGTAAACTCCGCGACAGCCTGCCGGACACTGGCTAGATCAAACGAGGTCATACGTGGCTCTTGTTTGGATACGATCGGGCAACTCCATCATCTGTGAGACGGATACGCGGTGGCGATGGAGCGCCAGCGGCCGGGCCGCGGACATTTCACGACTCGCTCGCGACTGCGGCCTGTTCGTGACGATGGCCATTCCAGCGTCACGGACTGAATCGGGACAAATCGAAGACATGGCCTTTGCATGACCAAGTCTGCTCTGGTCCGTTGTTCGTTCGTGGACACGGACAATTCGTTGCCGCGAATGCCGTCGTCGATTGACCGCGTCTGCGAGTTGTCCGTGCCTATGATCACGGCGCGTCTGCGCCGAACCCGTGGCCAATCCACGGTCGTGGACAGACCGCGATCGCGGCCAGCGACTGCTGTCAGCGCGCAGCTGTTGCGCGCTCACCCCGCGACTCATTCGCGGACGCCAAATCCTTACAAAGTTAAGGGGTAAGGCTTCCGTGCGAAATAAAGATGGGGTTCCAGTGATTGTTCGATATGAAAATAGATTCGTAAGACGAACCTGCGGTTCCGTCCGCAGTAGCTTATCGGCACCGGCGCGACTGGTAACGGTCGGGTCGGAAGCTGCCGAGACAACATCCCTCCATCGTCGTGATGAGGAAATTTCCGCGAGGAGAATTCCCCGGCTGCGAGCGTCAATGTGGTCGGAGGGACAGGCTGAATGATACATCCAACCAAAGTGAACTGCTGTAGGCACCGTCATACCCAACGAGCCAAAGACGCTGACAGGCTCTGGCCAAAATCGGCAACGCAGTCGGCTGTTCCATCGGAAGCTTGGAACACGCGGACATTCCAGACTGCCGGTGTGGAAGGCAGGGATTAACTCATTCGTGTCACTGGTAACTAACATTGTAAACCCGACATTCCGCCCCAGCCTTGGGGCAGGCACTTCCGCAAGGAACGCTGACGGGATGGCGGGCAGAGGATGCTGGAGAAAGCGAAGGCCGCTCTGTAATGGAGCGGACAGGGGTTGCAACATCACCCCGCCGTGCAAACGGGCAGACTTCCAGCGGGTCGTTCGTGACGAGAGAACTGGTAGAACCTTCACAGGAGGAAATCGCAAATGAACGTGGATAATTCCGCGTGTGCATCCTCCGGCAAGGCGACCGCTTGGGACCAGTTGGACTGGCTCCGGTGCGAGCGTCAGGTCAGGAGGCTGCAAGCGCGTATCGTCAAGGCAACTCAGGAAGGCCGCTGGCACAAGGTGAAAGCCTTGCAACGGCTGCTGACCTGCTCGTTTTCCGGCAAAGCCTTGGCCGTGAAACGGGTGACGGAAAATCGAGGCAGACGAACGTCCGGGGTGGACGGAAGAATATGGAATTCCCCGGCGTCCAAACACAATGCCATCGGCACGCTGAAGCGGCGCGGGTATCAACCCCAACCGCTGCGACGTGTCCACATTCCGAAGGCCAATGGAAAGTGGCGCCCGCTGGGGATTCCGACGATGAAAGACCGTGCCATGCAGGCGTTGTATCTGCTGGCGCTGGCACCTGTCGCCGAGACCACGGGGGACAAAAACTCCTACGGCTTTCGTCCTGGCCGAAGCACGGCTGACGCCATTGGGCAATGCTTCCTCATGCTGTCCCGCAAGGACAGTGCGACGTGGGTGATGGAGGGCGACATTCGCGGTTGTTTCGACAACATCAGTCACGAGTGGATGCTCCGACACGTTCCCGCTGACAAGGAAGTGCTGCGTAAATGGCTCAAAGCCGGGTTCATGGAAAATCGAGTCCTCTTCCCCACGGAGGCGGGCACGCCACAGGGCGGGATTATCTCGCCCACGCTGGCCAACCTGACACTGGACGGACTGGAAACGAAGCTCAGGGAAACCTTCCCGGCGAAGGCACCCAAAGGCCAGCGGTCCAGTCCCAAAGTGAACCTCATTCGATACGCGGACGACTTCATCATCACAGGCGCGACTAAGGAAGTGCTGGAAAACGAAGTCAAACCACTGGTCGAGCAATTTATGCGCGACCGGGGCTTGCAGCTCTCGCCCGAGAAAACCTGCGTCACGTCCATCGAACAAGGGTTCGACTTCCTCGGACAAAACCTCCGCAAGTATGGCGGCAAGCTGCTCATCCAACCTTCCAGGAAAAACACGCACACGTTCTTGGAAAAGGTGCGGCAACTCATCCGCCAGAATCGCGGACTCAGTCAGACCGACTTGATACGTCAACTCAACCCCATCGTCCGGGGCTGGGCCAACTACCATCGCCACGTTGTGGCGAAGGAGACGTTCAAGAAAGTGGAATGGGCCTTGTGGCACAGTCTCTGGCGTTGGGCCAGACGCCGGCACTCCGGCAAACGCTCCCGGTGGTTGATCCAGCGTTACTGGCATCCACTGGGAGGCAGAAACAGGTTCGCGGCAGACACCGGCAAAGAGACGCCCGGCGGGAAACCGCTCTGGTTGAAGTTGCTGAACCCAACGGAAATCAGCATCCGGCGTCATGTGAAAATCCGGGGTCAAGCGAATCCGTTTGATCCGTGCTGGCGTGCCTATTTTGAAGACCGTGCGTTCTTCAAGAAGTTTGGCATTCATCGTCGTGAGGCTGGATTGAAACCGTCGAGCCAACCGGCTCCGCAATAGCGGGGCTTTGGAGCGGCTTGAGCCGGATGAAGGGAAACTTTCACGTCCGGTTCTGAGGGGAGGGAGTGGCAGCAATGCCGCTCCCTTACCCGACCCTCTCTTAAACACGCTGTGAAACACACTGCCTCCTTTCCTGCCGCAGTTCGTCCCGCCATTGTTCCAGCTGTGCAGACACAGTCTGAATACGTGTCGCCTGCTCAACGGATCTCGCTTCAATGCGAGCTGCATATTGATCGCCAAACTGGGTGTCCGGCAGTTGCGTGATGGAATGAGCCCGATGTTCGTTGAGCCGTTCACCGAGCTTCTTCAGCACTTCGATGGCGGTGCGGATTTGGGTGGTGGTATGAGTTTGCATAGTCATCGGCGACTGCCTTGAACGGATTGTCGAACGATTTCCTGACGATGACCGGGCCGACGTTGGGGCAACCATTGCGCTCGCTGCACTTCCTCCGGCCGGACAAGTTTCGCAGTCGGATCGCTGAATCCAAGACGCGCCGCGTTTTCCTCCGCCGCGATTTGGGAGAAAGCTTGCACCACCGTGCGAAGTGGATCATCCAAGGCGCGGGCATATTCCGGGTCAGCGTGGTAGATGCCCCAGAGTTGGTGGGGCAGATGTTGAGTTCTGCTCGTGCTCACACTGGCAGTTCAACACAAGGCAGAATTACGAAGATGTAGCAACCACACGAAAGGCACTGCAAGTCCGAGCAGTGTCCGGTGTATGAACGCGAGAAACTGCATTAAGTCCGAAGGGTGTCGTCTACAAATCTATCCGCTAAACTATGCTGAACCCGCGCCAGTACCGGCTGACTAAGCGATCAGGGCGTTTTCGGGAGGCCATCAGCTGGCTTGTTTATACGAGCCGTCCTTGAATCGATGTGAATTCTAGGACCGGTCCAAATGACTTCAACTCCAACCGTCCGCAAGAACGCAATTGTCTCCCTCGATAAAACCTGGGGGATCGCAAATTCAAACATGCTCGAAAAACTTTTTGTTAGATATGGCCTCTTTCCCGGCAATTGTACCTTTGAGAGCGCAGGACGCGAAAAAGGACAAGAATGGTATGGGCAGTTGTCTGGACGAGATCTCGGATTGGGAGGCACTGGCGCGAGAAAACAACTTTCGAGTGTCGCGTCTTGCTCAAAGTACGGGCGTTTGTCAGCGCCAGCTAGAGCGCTACTTCCATCACAAGTTTCAGCTTAGCCCGAGGAACTGGTTGGAAAAACTCAAGATGGCAGATGCAGAGAGCCTGCGTCGACAAGGACTGCCGGTGAAGGAAATTGCGTCGATTACGGGATTCAAGAACCCCACGCATTTCTCCAGAGCGCACAGACGTCATCAGGAGCGCACTTCTTTTGGCACCAGCAGCGAGCATCTTAAGCAGGCTAATCAAGAATGTCGCATTTAGGTTCTTGAAACTGCTTGTTCGGGATGGAGGTGAGGCGTAAGACCGCAGCCGGATGAATCAAGCCAACGGAATTGAATGGATGCCTAACTGTCGGTCACTCTCAACCATTCAGCCATTAAGAGGATTGGAGCAGGTTCTTCCGAATCCCCACCCTGCAAATTGCTCTACCAACTCATTCCGCGCTACCAAGCTCATCGATTCGCTGGTCCAAATTTTCCCTAGCCGAAGATGCCCGGATGGGCGCAGGTCGAAAACTACACCTCATCGCATTTGCACTTTTTATGAACCTACGACTACTTCCTGCACTGTTCGTTGCTCTTCTCTACGTCGCTGCCTGGCAACCAGCCGGATTGAGGGCAGCAGAGCGATACACCATCGTCGATCTCGGCGAGTCGTTTCCCAACAGCAGCTACGCCCTTGGCATCAATAATCGCGATCAAGTGGTGGGCTACTGGCTCAGTCCCACTGGTGCGCGGGCTTTCATGCGAGATGGGAATCGGCTGATCGATCTTGGAACTCTCGGAGGAACCAATGATTACGCGCTCAATGTCAATGTGGCAGGCAAGGTGGTTGGCTTTTCCGAATGGGATTGGGGCGTTCGCGCCTTTCTGAACGACCATGGCACACTGGTGCCGCTCGATGTTCTCGATGGAACCAACACCTACGCCTACGGAATCAACGATGCCGGGCACATTGTCGGTTATGTCGAGACGCCGACGGGAGCCAGCGCATTTCTTTTCCGTGATGATTCCAGTGTCACCTACTTGAACCCGATCAGCTTTGCCTTCGGAGTCAACAATTCCGATCAAATCGTAGGAACCGCAGCTGCGAAATCCACCGACCCGTTGCGCGCGTTCCGTTGGGACGATGGGACCATCACCGACCTCACCAGCATCCTACCTAGGGGCTCTGGCTGGAGGCTGACTCATGCGCGTGCCATTAACGAACGCGGAGCCATCGTGGGCTGGGGCTTGAGACGGGGCGCCGAGCGGGCGTTTCTGCTGTCCGGCGGCAAGGTTACCAGCTTGGGCGTTCTGCCTCGCGGGACAAACAGCTACGCCTTTGGTTTGAACAATTCAAATCATGTGGTTGGTGCCTCTCGCCTTCGGACCGGCAAAGAACAGGCGTTTCTGTGGCGTGCAAGCCGTCTGCTTCGCCTGAACGATCTTGTTCCGCGCGCATCAGAATGGGAACTGCGTGAAGCACGGGGAATCAACGATGCTGGAAGCATCGTTGGCTGGGGAACATATCAAGGAAAAGATCGCGCCTTCTTGTTGAAACTGGTGAGCAAGGAACCCGTTCTCAAGACACCGCCCATTGTGCCAGCGCCGGTGGAGGATCTGGGCGGACTCATCTTTCGCGCAGCATCCGGCGGTATGACAATCAACATCACCAACCCGGTGACGGGAGGCACCTTTGTCGTTCCGACGAACATTAGCATTGCGGTGGACATCTCGGGAGCAACGACTGCCGTCAGCCGGGTCGACTTCTATGCAAATGACACTTGGATTGGCAGAAATCCATCGTCACCGTACGGGCTCACTTGGAGCAATGCAGTTGCCGGGACGTTCGGCCTGAAAGCAGTCGCCCTCGACAGTCTCGGCAACTCGGTGACTTCAGCCGTTGTTACGATCACGAACACCTTTTCCCCATCAGGGTTAACGGGATTGCGTATCTGGCTTGATGCCGGAACCGGTGTTACGACCAACTCCTCGGCCCAGATTAGCCAGTGGTCAGATCAGTCCGGGAACACCAACCACGCCACCCAGTCGACGTCATCCCAGCAACCGTTGTTGATCATGGCTGCGCTAAACGGGCGGCCCGTGGTGCGTTTCGATGGAACGAACGATTTGCTGAATCTCCAACGCTATACGGCTTCGAATAATTTTTCGGTCTTCACGGTGCTCAAAGCCAGTTCGAGTCACGAAATTGATAACGAACAGTTCGGAAAATTCAATCCGACGCCCGGCAGCAGCGGCCAGCGCTACCTCTTCGGCGGAGTTGATCCATTGGCGTACGGCATTTCCGAAGCAGGTTTGTCAGTCGGAACCAATGGTGTTTCGGTCTATGAGTTTGAACGGCAGTCATCGGGTGCCGACTTCTTCAATCCGATCGCTGTTCACTCGGGCAAAGAGTCCGCAGGCTACTCCTTGGTGGGAATGCTTTACACGAATCGTCGTCCGTCGATTGTGATCAATGGAGCATCGCACCGCGCGGGTCTGGCCTCCACTAGGACAAATGTCGTGTTTGCCCAGACGATGGGCAAGGGGTATGCAAACCAATCGTTTGCTGGAGACGTGGCGGAAGTGATGGTCTTCAACCGCGTGTTGAATGCGGAGGAGGACGCCCAGGTAACCGCCTATCTGAATAACAAATATCAACTGTTCGGTGTTCCTGCGGCTGCGGCAAACCTCCAAGCTGAAGGCATTGCTCCAGACCAGGTTGTTGTCTCGTGGAATCAGGGAACTACCAATACGACACGTTCCGCCATTCTTGAGCGGGCGACCGGGAGTGGTGATTACGGTTTCCTTGCGACCGTAGACGGACGCCGTTCGTATCTGGACACCAACGTCTCTTCGGGAACTACCTACACGTATAGGCTGCGCTATCGGAATCTTACCGGGTTTGAAGAGTATTCGTCGGAAGGGACCACGACCACACTGTCCTCGGGAACATCGGTCCCGTTGTCGAATCTGAAACTCTGGCTCCAAGCGGGGAGCGGGCACGAAGCGGTAAACGCGGGCGCGTGGACGGACCTGAGCGGAGGCACGAACTTCGCCAACCAGCTGGAGGCAACCAATCGGCCTGCCGTCGTCAACGGCGCATTCAACAACTGGCCAGTGCTTCGGTTTGATGGCACCAACGATCAGCTGGGACTGCTGGGCTATTTTGTTTCCAACAATTTCACCGTTCTTGCAGTCGCGAGAACCGCGGTCAGTCACGGGATCGATTCGGAATCCAATAGTCAGGGAGCAGCCGGTGGAGACAGCGGGCAGCGCTACCTTTTAGGAGGGCTTTATCCCTACGTCTCCTTCGGTGAAATGTCCCTGTCGTTCGGCACGAACGGATTCTCCAACTACGAGTTCGCAGCAAACCAAGTGGGGGCCAACCATTACGCGCCGCTGGCCGTGTATCAAGGCGACATGGGCACGAACATGAACCTCCTCATGGTGTCCTACAGCAATCAGGTTCCTTCGCTTTACCGGAACACGGCCCTTGTCCGATCTGGCCTGACTTCAACCCGAACCAGCAGCGTGTTCTCGGTCACCATTGGTTGCGGGCAAATTACCTCAACCCGCTTTCCGTTCCTCGGTGATCTGGCCGAACTCATGGTCTTTGACCGACAGTTGACGGCATCGGAACTTGGAGTCATTGCCCGACATTTGAACGGAAAGTATTCGTTCGCCTCCGCCGAGAATGGCGATGTCATCCTCAGCACACGCGCCTTGTCCGGGACCGAGGTGGCACTTTCGTGGAAACAGGCCGATGCGACAGTGCTTTCTTCCTACACCATTGAGCGACGCTTGGGCACCAATGGATCGTTTAGTGTGATAGGACAAGTCACCGCCGACTGGAGGTTCATTGATTCCGGCCTCGCTGCAGGAACTCTTTATACCTACCGAGTTCGCAACACTCTTAACAGTGATCCCAATGATTATTCTAATGAATCGCAGGTGCAGACGCTTTCTACGACCACAGCGTTTCCGTCGACGGATACGTTAATCTGGCTGCGGGCGGAAGATATTGTCGCGACCAATGGCGCCCCGGTCTCGACCTGGCCTGACTACGGAAATTCCGCGCAAAGCGCCACGCAAACCAACGCTTCGAGCCGCCCGGTTCTTAACACCAATGGCATCGGCACGCTGGCGTCAGTGCAGTTTTCGGGAGGCACGTTCCTTCAGCTCCCTTCGGTGCTGACCAACGCCGCAGAGGCGGAAATCTTCATTGTCCTGACTTCGGTGACCAATTCCCCGGTGACAAACCAGGGTCTGTGGAAATTCAACACGAACGGGGCGACGTATTATCCAGCCACCAATAGTGCCGTTCAGGACGCGTTTGGCAGCACCAACGCCCAGTCCATTCTCGGTCCCATATCCGACTTGCGCGTGGCATCGATCTACAATGTGGCGACGGCAACGAATCTGTGGCGAGCCCGGTTGAATGGCCCGGTGAAGCAATTGATGGGCACGAACACGGTGCGCTTCGTCGAAACGCCGTTGCTTGGACGGAGCACTCAAGGAGCTTCTGAGCCCTTCGCTGGCTCCATTGCGGAGTTGATTGTCTTTAACCGGGTGCTGACGCTGGAGGAACAAAAGACGGTCCGAGACAGCCTCGCTCAACGCTACACCATCACTCTCGAACTGCCGCACAGCCCGACCAATCTCTCACTGATCCGCACCAATAGCACTGACTACCACTTGAGCTGGTCGCCATTGACGGGAAGCGAGAATGGGCTGGAAGGCTACTTCGTGGTGGATCGCCGAGCTGACACCAACGCGCCATTCCTCACGAGAGAGTCGTTGACGCGCACCAGTTCGGCATACGCAGACAGCCCCGATTTGTTGGAGGTGAATTACGGCTATCGATTGCGCGCCATCAACGATGTCGGCGAAACGTCTAGCTCCACATTGACCGCGTCTCTCACTGACACGGATGGTGACGGGGTGCCGGATTATCTGGAATCGATTCTGGGCACGAATCCAAACAGCACCGATACAGATGGCGATGGACTACCCGACGATTGGGAATTGAAATACGGATTGAATCCACGCAGTGCTTCGGGTCGCGACGGGGCCAGCGGTGACTTCGACAACGATGGCATATCCAACCTCACCGAGTATCAACAAGGGAGCAATCCCGCTGACGGAAGTACCGGAGATGATCCTGCGATCAGGCTGAAAGTCCACCGTCCTAACTAACCAACCAGAAAACCCTCTCAAATCTCATCCTTATGCGTTTTCCTATCAATGTTCTGGGGCTGGTTTCGGCCATTGTCATCGTGTCCGCTGGTAGTGTCCGTGCTGCTGACAAGGTCGCTTTCCCGGTGGAAGCTACGATTTCGAGCGTTAGCGGAAATTACAAGCTGCCAACCTTTGCCTGCGATTCTGAATTGCTAGACTACTCGTTTACGTTTGGCGAACACACTGAACTCGATGTTGTCACGGGGTGCTGTGGGTATCCATTGCGAGTCAGTTCAACATCCATATCGAACCTCTATTCTGCAAACGATGCTTATGTCGCCGAGTTGAAAATGCTCGTGCCGAGCGAAATTTGCTGCGCACCGGGATTTGCTGTGACAACTCCATATTGCATTGACGCGGAGTACTGGTCGAACACGGAGTGCAGCGAGTCTGCGAGGCCTTCTTACTTGTCGTGGTCTGTCTATTTGCATCGAAACTCGAACGGGGTTCCGGTTGTCGATTGGTCATATAACATCGTAAAAGATTCCTCCGATAACACCAATTCGGGTCCACCGAACAACGGAGACTCGGGGAACGGATCGCCTCCCAACAATGGAGGCACTTGTAACAAGGAATCTGAGGACGCAGGTGAATTGCCGGGTTTACCTGCTGACGGAAAATCGACTGCAAAAGCGGTTGCCCGCAATCCCGGTGCGTCGATTACATGGACGATCATCGGCCCAGATCTTGGCTGCACCTTTATCGACGGAGTTCTTACTGCGGGAATCACGCCTGGCGTCATCCATCTGAGGGCGAGCACTTCCGACACAGATCCCTGTCAGCAGGAAGATTTCTACATTCCTATCCATCCAGTTAAGGGCTCTTCATCCTGTGCTGGTGCCAATTGTGACGTCGTCGCGAATAACGGCTGTGTTTTGATTCGATTTAATCTGGGAGTTTCGATTCGGACGCCATCGCCTTCGTATATCTTTTTAGAATCAGAGCTGCCCAGTATAGGTTTGGGCAATCCCAGCCTGCTTCGGTGTGACTATGCTCGACCTGACATAAAGAAGATCACCAATTCCGCAGGATGGCTGCGACAGGTGAGTGCGTATGAAAAGTTGGTGGACATCGTCACCAACTCGGCCAGCAGCTATACCCTGAATTACTACTTCTGGACAAATGTCGTCGGCCCAATCACGAACGGTCTGTATCAGTTTGTTGGCAGTCCCTATCAGGCGTTTACCGTTGAACTGGTCAGTGGAGATACAAATCATGTCCGCATGACCGAAAGTCCCGGTGGGGCTGTCACTGAATACACTTGGGCAACGAATGGTTGGACCTTGATTTCGCCGAACTCGCTTCGTCAGGAAACCAAGCTCGTATCCCTCTCGAGTGGCGTTCGCACGGAATCTACGACAATCGCAAGTGGAGGAGGTCTCGCATCCCGCTTGTTCTCGAAACGGTGGCAGACCAATTCCCTGGGGGTGGGGGAAGTCATCGAAAACGTTTATGGCACAGGCAGTGGTGCTCGCACCAACAGCTACATTTATGAGGCGAACGGTCGCCTTCGGCAGGGAAGTTATTGGGACGGTTCATGGGATATTTACGTGTACGACTCCAGTGGACGCGTGACGGAACATTACCGCCCATATCTTAATTCATCCCCGACCACGAACTCTTCGCTTTGTCGTCTGACCGAGTTCACATACACCAACAGTGTAGTTTCTGGTTCAGGGGATGAGGCTCGCCAGGCGGTAACCTCTCCCCGTCGGATAATCGAATACGTACAGGGCTCCGAGGTCAGTCGCCGGTATTCGGTCTATAAGCTTGGCGAAAGGCTGGATGTTCAGTGCCCCAATCCGGGTGTGGCATGGAACGATGCAGGGAATCTGATCACTACCAACCTTCTGCGCACTGATTCACAATTCAATGGGCTGCCATACAAAATCAGCATTCCGGATGGAACAGTTCGGCTTTTTGGATACACCAAAGCGCAACTGCCGGGCGGAGGCTCTCCAACCTATTCGAAGACCATAACCTATTCCGGAGCACCGGGGATAACCGGTAACGATATTATCGAGGGCAGTTATGAAGAGGTGTGGAAAGATGGAGGGCACCGCACCTTGATGCGCCGCGTTACCGAGGTTCCGTCTAATTTCGTCCTCAGCCAGGAACGTTTTTATTACGATTCGCGCGGCCGCCTTACCAATACAGTCTTTATCGATGGCACTACAGCGTCGCAGGTTCATGATTGCTGCGGCGTCTCCTCGCGAACGGATCGCGATGGCACAGTTACTACTTACACGTATGACGCCCTCCGCCGCGAACTCACCAGCATTCGCGATGGCATCACCACCTCCAACAATTGGGATTCCTCCGGCAACCTGCTCGCCACCTACCGCATTGGCACCAACGGCACGGCCATTCGCACCTCGGCTTCGTTTT
>Ga0154020_10003774_pt1 | contig 18145 bp, 9 predicted proteins | sample Klosneuvirus_201_FD_109709 | JGI IMG/M metagenome (GOLD analysis project Ga0154020, IMG submission 109709) | Active sludge microbial communities from wastewater, Klosterneuburg, Austria - Klosneuvirus_20160825_MG | ecosystem: Engineered > WWTP > Aerobic digester > Activated sludge | place... | reverse complement strand
GAGTGGGCGGCGGATTGGGCGGGCACAGCAACCGGTGACTTACGCGCGCCAGTTGATCGGGACAGCAACAGCCCACCCGTTATCAACGCCGCGCCCAGCAATTGCCAGCCCGTCGGCCGCTCGGCGAGGACCACCCACGCGACCGACAGTGCGATGATCGGTTGCAGGTTGCCGTACATGGCGGTGCGGGTCGGTCCCAGCACGCGCACGCCGTGATAGAAGAGCAGATACGCGACGACCAGCGCGCCGATGCCGGCGTACATCACCGCCCCCCACTCGAGCGGCGTCACCGATGCAAAGGGCAGCGCGCGCAGCGCCGGCGTGGCCACCACCAGCAGGAGGGCCGCACCGCTCGCCATGGTGATGGACGACAGGTGAATCGGATGCGCGCGTTCCGTGTACGGTTTGAGCAGCACGCTGAACAGCGCCCACATCAGACTACCACAGGCGATGAAGGCCGCGCCGATCAGCGCCGACCCACTGGCTTCCAAACCGTGCGTACTGCCCACGACGCACACGACACCGACCAACTGCAGGCCGATGCCGGCCCATCCACGCAGCGGAAGCCGTTCGCGGCCAAGCAGATGGGAAATGATCGCGATATAGGCAGGCCCGGCGGCGACGACCAGCGCCGCAATGCCGGCACGCGTGCGAGCCATGCCAAGAATGAAGAGCAGCTGGTAGAGGCCATTGCCGATGACGCCCAGCAGCAGCAGATGCAGGACATCGCGGCGCGGTGGCCAGCGGTGTTTGCGCAGCGCAAAGGAAAGCAGTGCCAGCACAACCGCCGCAAGCGCCACGCGCAGTCCGTTGAACGCGAACGGCTCGAGTGTCCGGATCCCGGCTTTGACGACGCTGTAGTTGATGCCCCAGATGAGGGCCATCAGCAACAGCCCGGCATCGGTCGCGCCAAAGGACGGTCGGGTGGTCATCCCGAATAGTAGGCACCCGAACACATCCGGTGTACCTTCCCGGCATGCACGTCTCTTTTGCGCTCTTCGCCGATGCGGCGAACCTCTCCCAGGAAGGGAAGCTCAATATCCTCGGCGTGTTCGACGCGGTTCACGTCGGACAGTTTCCCGCCCTGCATCCCCGGGCCACCTTCGTGCTGCGCCTCAAGGGGGCCAGCAGCGATGTCGGGACACACGTGATGACGCTGCAGTGGGTGAACCCGCGCGGAACGGTCCTCTGGACATCGGACGCCGAACTGGCCATCCAGTCGCCGCCGAATACCGCCGCGGAAATGGACATGCCCGTTATCGTGCAGATCGACCTGCCACTCGATGTCATCGGCGATTATGCGATGGTGGTCGACCTGGACGGCGAGCGGCACGGCGAGGCGATTCTGCATGTGCGCGCCGGCGCGCCGATGGCGATGCCGGCGCCGGGGTCGATGATGTTGTCGTGATGTGGCGGAACGGCGAACGGCGCCATCAGTGACTCGCGATGAGCGATCGGCTATGGCGGTGCAGCGATCGCCGATCGCGAGTAACCGATAGCGTAGTTCGCTGGTCACCCCCGCCTCAAATAATTCGACGTACCCCGACGCACTGCGCCCGCAGCCGCGCGACGTACGGATCGCCCGAGTGCAATTGCTCCACCGCGATCCCGCCGCGCATGAGCGCACTGTGCACCATGCGATGACCGGGCAGTGCGATGGCGACATGCGTGACTCGCAGATCCTCGCGGTCCGAGAAGAATAGCAAATCCCCCGGGGCATGTTCGTCGGACGCATCGTCCGAAACCGCGGTGCCAACCTGTGCCTGCTGCCACGCATCGCGCGGTAACTGCACGCCGTGCAGGGCGAAGATGCGCTGTACAAACCCCGAGCAGTCGCAGCCCCAGGGCGTCACGCCGCCCCACTGATAGCTTGCACCAGTGAACCGCGATTCCGCGCTGCGCGCCAGCGCGTCCGCGTTGGTGGGAAACTGCGAATCACGCAGCGCCGCATCGAGCGCGGCTCCGCTGCTCACCTCTGCACCGGGCGCGATGCGGGCCCCCAGCGGGAGCTGGCGCACCGTGCCGAGCACATCGCGGATCACGCAGCCCAGCGACAGGCGCCACGTCGACTCGCCTCCCGAGGAGGGCATGAGGTAGCCAGCGTGTGTCCAGCCTTCGTAGCCGTCGATGCCGCGCACCTGCAGCCAGTCGCCGCGGCCATCCATCACCGATACGACCTCGCCGGCAAGCAGCTGTGAGGTCAGTGACGCGGAAATGCGCGCGTCACCAAGCAATGGCGCGATTGCACTGCGCACCGTCTTCGTTTGTGTATCGGACATCGGGAGCTTACGGGCGAACGAGTGACTCGCGGATGAGGGCGTCGAGTTCGGCCAACTGGAACGGTTTGGCGATAACCGGACGCTTGGTAGCATACACAAATTCCGCGGCGGCGGGGCGACTCAGATCACCGGTCATGAACACGACGCGGGCGGCCATGGCGGCGTTCCCCTCAATGAGCGACCGATACACATCGCTGCCGGGCATGTCCTGCAGGCGGAGATCGAGCAGGATCAGGTCGAACTCCCCGTTATTCAGCAACTCGAGCGCCGCCGCGCCGGTGGCCACCGCATCGACCTCGTATCCCTGACGCCGCAGATAGCGGCTGATGGCCGTGCGCAGCGTCAGCTCGTCCTCAACGACCAGCAACGAGCCGCGCGTGGGCACGTCTGTCGCAACGGCGGCCGACGGAGCAGCTGGTGCATCCGGCGCTGCCGCCAGCGTCATGGCGGGCAGGCTCACCGTGACCGTGGTTCCGCGGCCAAGCGACGAACGGACGTCGAGCGTCCCGTGATGCTCCTGGACGATCTGCCGCGCGATGGACAAGCCGAAGCCTTTGCGCCCCTGCTGCGTGCGCGTGGTGTACATCGGCTCGAAAATGCGCGTCAGATCCGCCGGCGCGATGCCCTGCCCGGTATCCGAAATCTCAATCGTGACACGGTTGCCGGAGGCCTTGTGCGTCGCGACATGAATGGCGCGCGTCCCGCGCGCGTCCATCAGGGCTTCGTCGGCATTGAGCAGCAGGTTGAGCAGCACCTGCTGGAGGCGCTGCGCGTCGCCGTACACGAGCGGCAGATTGGACTGCAGCGACATGCCGATGGTGACACCCGCGCGCCGTCGTCCGTAGCCGTGCAGCTCCACGGCGCGTTGCACCGTGCGATTGACATCGATGGGACGCTCCACGCCTTGCGCATCACCGGCGGCGTCGAGCAGCTGCGTGAAGATGTGAGACATGCGGCGTGCTTCGGTCGCGATCTGCACAAACACGTCCCGTTGCGTCGCGCCGCTGGTGGGTGATGCCACTTCCAGCTCCGTCAGCGCCAGCAGCGTCGTGAGCGGATTGTTCAATTCGTTGGCGACACCTTGCAGCAGTTCGCCGGCGCTGGCCAGCCGCGATTGCTGCGCGTTGATCTCGCGCAGCAGCTCTTCATCGGTGATATCGCGCATGATGCCGAGCGCGCCAACGACCGTACTGCCTTCGAGGATCGGGGCGGTGGTGATCGTGCCAACGCGCGACGCGCCCTGTGCGCCGACGCAACGCAGCTGCGCGCGCTGCCGGCTTCCCGCCAGGGTGCGTTCGAGCAGTTGCTGCGTCGCCGCGTGATCGCGCACATCCACCAACGTGGTGCACGGCGCGCCGATCAGGTCGTGGCGCGGCCGTCCCGCCGCCATCAACAGGCCGCGGTTGACCGACGTGAATCGGCCGTTGATGTCGACGGTGAAGATGGCATCACTCGCCGAATCCAGCAGCCGTTCGTAGTTGGCTTCCGAGCGCGCCAACGCGGCTGCGTCGGCGTGCTGATCCGTGACATCACGCAGACAGGCCACCGTACCGGTCACCCGGCCCACCTCAAACAGTGGCGCGCTGCTGACGGCCACCAGCCGGCGCGTGCCGTCCGCGCACTGGATCGTGCATTCGTAGTGCTGCGGCGATCCGTCGCGCGCGGCACGCTCCCGGCGCGACAGCTCCGCACGGGATTCTGCGGCCGTCAGCGAGGCGGTCGCCAGTCCAATCACGTCCTCGGTCCGGAAGAGCGCCTGCGCCGCGGCATTCGCAAACGCAATGCGGCCGTCCAGCCCCGTAATCACGATGGCATCCGTGACCGTCTCGAGGACGCGCCGGTGACGCTCGGCCAGCCGATGCGCCGAGGTGACATCGTCGAAGGTGACCACGCAGCCGCCGTCAGGGTGCGGCGCCACCACGAATTCAAACAGGCGCGCGTTCGGTTCGTCGCGCACGATCTCCCGCACCGGCGTGCCGTCAGTGAGCGAGCGCTGCACCAAGGCCGTGAACACACTCGCGGCGGTTGTCGCGCTGCCCAGCAACGTGACGCCGAACGACTTGCCCAGCAGCGACTGAATCGGTACCTGGCAGAGGTCTGCCGCGCGTGCGTTGCAGCGCTTGACGATCATCGCGTCATCCAACACCACCATGCCGTTGGCGATGGCGTCAAACGCCACTTTCCACTCACGGGTGGCACGTTCGACTTCTTCGAACAGCCGGGCATTGACGATCGCCACCGCCACGTGATCGGCCAGACGCTGCAATACGCGCGCGTCTTCGCCGGTGAACGGCGTGTCGCGATTGATCACCGCGAGCGCGCCGATGGTACCGCGTGCCGTGATCAGTGGCGCGATGGACGTGCGCTGAATCTGCGCCAGCCGCTGCACGGTGCGGGACGAGCGCGGATCGTGCGGAAAATCGTTGCACACGATGAGCTCATTCGCGGTCACCGCCGTGCCAAGCAGACTCGACCCGACCGGCAGGTGCACCCCGGCCAGCACATCGGCCGCGCCCACGGCCGCCACGATGTGCATGTAGTCTTCATTGCGGAGCGCGATGCATGCGCCTTCGACACCCAGCAGCGACACCGCGTGGCGCAGGATCAGGCGCAGCACTTCACCCAGACGCAGGGATTCGCCGACCGCACGGGCCACATCGGCCAAGGCTTCGGTCTGCCGACGTTCACGTTCGCTCTCGGCGTACCGTCGTGCATTGGCGAGCGCCGTCGCGGCCTGTGATGCCATGGTCGCCAGCACTTCTTCGTCTTCGGCGCTGAACACTTCGGTGGACGTGGCGTGCACGGCCAGGACACCCGCCAGCTGTATGCCGGTCAACATCGGCACCGCCAGCAGCGACGCCGCCGGTCCCGAGTCACCGACCACATCGTAGGTCGAGAGCGGCGGCGCGAGTCCCGCCTTCTCACGCGCGCGATCCCCCTCGCGATCACCGACGCGCACCGGTCGTCCGGTTCGCGCCACTTCGGCGATGATCCCATCGCCGAGTCGTACGGTCCCGCGCGGACGTTCCACGCCGCGAACGGTGCGCAGCGCCGTCACGAGAATATCCTCGTCCAGATCGGGGATGCCGATGGTCACCCCTTCCGCACTGGTCGCGCGCATCGCCTGCCGCGCGAGCTCGCGCATGATCTCGTGTTCGTCGAGTGACCGCGCCATCGCGGCGCCAGCCTCCTGCAAACGCTGCAGCCGCTCGGCGCGCCGCTGCGCGAGGTTGCGCAGTGCATCAAACGCGAGACGTGACGACAGGTGTCGGAAAAGACTCGAAAGCTCTCGACGCTCCGCCGCCGTCGGACGGCGTCCACTGCGCGGCATTACGAGTTTCACGATGCCCAGCAATTCGCGATCGGCGCCCGTGAGCAGGCCCAGCGCCAAGTCCGTTGGCAACCAGGCAATACCATCACCGCGCGGCGTCGGGTCGGCAGCGAAGAACTCACGGGCAACCCACGGATCGCTGCCGTCCAGCAGGTACACGTCATCGAGGCGAAAACGCTCGAGTTGCAGGAGTCGGCGGCGCCACACGGCGCCGGGAAGCTTCTGCAAGGCGTGATTGGTCAACCCCGTCGTGTCGGCGACACCGGCGGACACCGACAACGTCACGTTCAGCGACGCATCTCGCAGTGTGATGTCGACGCGGTCAAACCCCATCGCGTACAGGGTGTCGGCGGCCGCACGCACACGGCCAGCCGTCGGCTCGGCGCGATCGATGGCATCGAGCGCGTCCGACAGCGAGGGCGCAACGGGCGTGGCGGGGGTATCGAGCGAGGACGACATACGATCAATAAGGACGAATAGCGGCGGCGGCGGGAAACACCCGGAAACGCCCGGAACGCGGCCAGGGGTTCCCGTGTCTGCTGCGCCCGAGGACGCTAGAACGTCCAGACACGGAAGAAATCGATGCCGATTTGCGGCGGGGTCTGCTGAAACGTGCGCGAAAAGCCCAACCGCCCGCACGATTGGGCGCTCGAGCCCGGCTCGAGCCCGATCGCGATCGAAAGCCCGCGCTCAAAGCGTCGCTCCAGTTTGATGCCCAGTCCCTGGGCGAACAGCGACAATGCATCGCCGCCGCCCGAGTTCTGTGGTGCCAGGCCGCAGAGCCCGGTCGTGAAGGCAAAGTACGTGTTGCGCGCCACCTGACCGCCAACGCCAACACGCGTGGACGCGAGAATCCCAAGTCCGCTCTGACGCAGGTTCGCGACATCGCCCGTCGCGAGCGAGGTCGGTTCGACTTGCACCACATCGAAGCGGCCACCGGCCAGTCGACTTGACAGATAGCTGCCCGCCAGACGCAGCGCCAGCGTCGCCCCCTGCTCGGCGTAATCGGCGCCAAAGAGTGCGTACGCGGGCTCGCCCGTCACGAGATAGCTGAGCATATCACTTTCGGGGAGCGGCGGATTGTCGGCGCTCGACAGTGCCAATGTTGGCCGGTTGAGCGTCCCACCGATGCTCACGCGAATATTGACGTTCTGCCGGTTGGAATTGGCCCGCAGTTCGCGCACGGTATGCAGCGCCGTGATGTCGAGCGCCGGTTCGAGATCGGGATCACCGTAAAACCGCACCACTCCGCGATCCACCTCAAAGCTGGGGCGCGCGATGCCGAGATTGAGCTGATACGTCCCACGTTCCACCACGAGCGAATCGGAGAGGGCCAGACGCGCGCGTTGGCCGTCGCGGCCGGCCGCTCGCGTCACGCGCAACGATCCGCCCATCTTGAGACTGGCATCCGGCGAGCGCAGCCAGACGTCATCGCCGATGTTCACGCGGACGTTGTCCAGCACGAGGTTCTGCACCAGTGCACTGGGCGCCGACGGCAGCAGCGTGTTCATCCCCAGCGATGTCGTATCGATGAGGTCGAGATTGTCGGCGAGGTCGAGCCCACGCCGCGGCGCCAACGCGTTGATGTACACCCGTCCGCGATCGATGCGGACCGCACCGCGCACACGCGGCGCATCGCTGTTGCCGGTGAGCGTGATGGGCGTGGTGGTCGTCAACACCAGCGTCGCGGTGCGGGCCTTGTCGATGGCGACAAAGTTGTTGGCGGCCAAGCGCAGGTCAAACGCCGGCCGTTTGGGATCGACCAGACTGATGGTACCGCTGACTCCGAGCGAATCAGACGCGGCACCGCTGATCGCGCCGAAGCGACGCACGAAGACCGTGTCATCCGCCAGGCCGATGTCGGCCGTGGCGTGATTGAGACTGATGCCCAGATTGGCAAGCGTGAGTGAGGCGCTGTCGAGCAACACCTGACCGCGCAGCCGCGGTCGTTCCCATGTGCCCGTCAACGCCACGTCGGTGGAGAAACCGCCGCGCGCACTTGTGACGTCCGGAAACAGCGATTCAAGCAGTGCCAGATCGGCACGGTTGCTCAGAATGCGACCCGACAGTGCTTCGTCACGTTGTCGCGTGCGTCCCGTGACCAGCGCGAGGTCCAACGGCAGCGAGGCGGAGGCCGCCAGCGCATCGCGTCCTCCCACACCAAGCGATGCCTGCACAGTGAGGCGTAGTGAATCGTAGTGTGCGGTCGCATCGAGCGCGCTCAGGCGTACGCGGCCCGCCACGGCGTCACGCACCGCCAGCTCACCGTCCATCCGCGGACGCTCACGTGTGCCGGACACGGACACGGTCGCCGAGGCGACACCGCCGCGTAATCCGGTGGATTGCAGCAGACGGCCGAGATCGCCCAGCGGCACGCGATCCGCGTCCAGCCGGCCGCGCACGGCGCCCGAGTCCCCGATGACACCCCGCAGTGAAAACCGCCCGGTGTCGGTATGCATGAGCACCAGCGAATCGAGCGAGCCCGTGCGACGGCCGGTGATCTGAAAGACCGCTGGCGCCGCCAGCGAAAACCCGCGCGCCGGCGCGCCAGCGCTATCCACGCGAATGCCCAGCGTGTCGACCGCGACCGTCGACGTGTCGCCGTGGCGACTGACTCCGCCCGTGACAGCAATCCGCGATTCCGCCGGCGTTCGCAATTCGACCGCAAACCGCTCGGCCAACCCGCGGGCGAGCGTGGAACGTCCCGCTGCAGAGGCAATGTCGATGCCCGCCGCCCGCGCCGAATCGATCGTCAGACGAAGCAGACCGTCGCCGCCATGCAGAATGTCGCGCACGGACAACGAGACGTTGGTCCGTGCAGCGCGCGATGTGCCGAAGACCAGATCGGCAGCATCCAAACGCGCGTCGAGCGACAGTCCCTGCGTATCCAGCGAGTCGATCGACCCGGCCAGTCGACCGCGGATTTCAATCGTACCGCGCAGCGTATCGGCGGGCGTGACCCAGCGGGTGAGTGAGTCGCCCGACTGCAACCAGGGACGCAGGCCGCCCAGTGAATCCACGGCGATGGTGAATTGCAGCGAGTCCGCTCGTGACGCGAGCAGCCCGAGCCCGCCGCGACCCGTCATCCGCAGGGCAGAGCTCTCGATGGTGAGCGTATCGACCGCCACATGGCCGGAGTCGAATCGCACCTGCGCGGATCCGCCAAACACGCGCACATCGGCCACGCGCGAAAACTGATCGATGCTGGCACGCATGGGTCCGCGCAGTGAGGCGAGATCGGCACCCTGCACGTTGAGATCGCCGACGAACGACAGCGAGGACAGCGGGAAGCGCGAGTCGCCGAAGATCGATTGCGCGTTGGCCTTGCTGACGCGGAATTGCCCCTGCGCGCCGAACGTCGGCTCGAGTGCGTCGGCGCGGCCATTGTACGCAATCTCACCACCCTCACCCGCGAGGGTCGTGGCGAGCGCAAAATCCTCCGCCATGCCACTGGCCTTGATGACGCCAACCGCGCTGCCGCGCAGCGGCATGTTGGGATACGAGCGGGAGAGCGTGGTATACGAGAGCGGTGACGCCTGCATGTCCACGTCGAAGAACACCCCCTCGGGCAGCAACGTATACTTGCCGCTGCCGGTCAGATGCGAGGGCATGCCCGGTCCGTCGACGTGCTCGAGGTCGGCATTCGAAAAGCGTGCGTCGTACCACAGCGAATCCAGGCGCATCGTGCCGCGTACAATGCCATTGAGTTCGGGGAACAGCGGATTCACGAAGCGCGGTGTGCGCAGATCCAGCTGATCGATGCGCAGATCCACCCCGCTCAGGATCGCCTCCGCCGGGATGAAGATGTCGAGCATCCCCGTGGCGACGCCGGATGAACGCGCGCCGGGCACGTGCGCGTCGTCAAACGCGAAGGTGGCCTCGTCGAGTTTGAACCGGGTTACGGGCCCGCCGCTCGCCACAACCCGTCCGTTCAGATTGCCCTGCCAGTCGTACGGAAACGGCTCGCCGTTGAACTGACGCAGCAGATCGGTGTGCGCCGGCTTGAGATCAAGCGCGACGTCGGTCACGCGCAGGACTTCGGCGCCCACACCGAAGGTCATGCGGCCCGTCAGATGCGACCGCATGGCACGCGCATCCATGTTGCGCAGCTGATACTCGATGACGCTCAGATTTTTCGGATCGTTCTTGATCGTCAGCTGTGTGCTGCCACCACCCGTGCGCGGCAGCGATTCGTCGATCCACGCCACATCCGACATGGCGACCGTGTCACCCTGAATGCGAATGTCATAACGCACCGGCAGTTTGCTGCCCCACACCACTTTCGCCGATCCTCGTCCCGACGAGCGCGCCAGATTGAACCGGGCGCCGTCCATCCAGAGGCTGTCGCCGAGCATGCGCACGGTGCCCTGCATGTTGCGAAACCAGAAGGGTGGATACACCCACACCACATCGAGTTTGCGCACCGCGAACTTGAGTCCCGCCGAGTCGGGATCGGCGATTCGTGTGCGTCCAAGCGCCAGATCACCGCGCGCGAACCGATAGACCCGCACCAGTCGGCTGTGCACCGTGTCCCGGCGAATTTCACCATCCAGCCGGGTGAGGTTGTGCGTGAGCGCGCTATCCCGCTTCACGCCCTTGAGCGAATCGGGAAGTGTCCACGGCTGCACCACGATCACCGATGCCTCGTGCAGCGCCGTGGTGTCGATCACCACATAATCGCCGAACCCGCCACGCCGGCGTGGCAGCTTGGGACCGCCGCGATTGAGCGCGCGACGAAAGTTCCAGTCGTCTTTGCCGTAGTCGACAATGGTGATGTGCGGCCGCGTCACGTCGAGCGACTTGATCACGATGCGCCGGTCGAGCAGATCGCGCGGATCGTACGTGACGCGAATCGGACCCGTGCGAATGAACGGTCGTCCGTTCGGTTCGCGCAGTTCGAGCGAGTCGATGGTAATGTCGCTGAACAGCGTGCCGCCCACGCGGCCCACGTACAACTGGCCGGGCAACGCCGCGTTGAGCGTCGGCACCAGCGCGCGCATGATCAGCGCGCGACCACGGTCGGTTTGGGTCAGCATCGCCACCGCGGACACACAGATCGCCGTGATCCCGAGCAGGACCGCCGCAGTGGCAAGCACGATGGTGCGGCGACGTGGAGCCATCAGAACGCTTGCCCGATCCAGATGCTCGGATTGAGGCGCCGCAGAAACCCGTTGTTTCGAACCGGGCGAAAGGTGGACGGGCAGGCCCCGCTGTCCTGTGACGGGGGCAAGGCACTGCTGCCCGCACCGATGACGGCCAACGTGTTGCCGGGACTCACGCAATACAGCGGTGCGATGCCGCCCTGCAGCGGGGCATTGAAATACGCCGCACCGGCGGGGAGTCGATACGGGTTGTAGCCAAAGTCGATGCGGATCGCGCCAAAGGGCGACACGATGCGCACGCCGAGTCCCGGCGTCACCTTGACGGACGGCCCGTCGTCTTCGAGCGCGTTGTCTGCCGAACCCGTGCCGCGATTCCAGAGGCGACCGGCGTCGGCAAACATCGCCAGCTTGAGCAGCCGCGGAGCGACGGGACTGGGCACCTGCAGTTCGAGATTGCCCACGATGAGCGTGTTGCCACCCGTCGGCACGACGCGCTCGGTGGCGATCCCCGCCGTGTCGGCACGATAGAACGTCTGTCCGTTCTCGGAGACGGCCCGATAGCCGTTCACGATGTACACGGCCGGCCCGAGTTCATTCTGCCGGAATCCGCGCACCGTGGTCGGCCCACCAGCATACAACCGTTCCTGCGGCGGAATAAAGCGATCGAGCGACAGCGACGTCCCGCCGCCGTACACCAGACCACCACGCAAGTGCGCGGTGAGCGTGCTGCCGCCGAACACCGCACGATACCAGGTGGCATCACCGGTGCCGCGATTGAACTGCTGCGTCTTGTCGGAGCCAATCAGCGTGGATGCGTGCCGCGCCGTCAGACGCAGCGTGGTGCCGGAGGTCGGACGCAGAGGATCATTGGCGCGTTCGCGAAGCACCGAGTACTCGAGCGCCGCAAGCCGGTTGTTGCGCTGCAGAAAGCCGCGGGCATCGGCGTCACACGCGTTGAACACGGCGCAGAAGAACGCGGGCTCCGCTTCTGTCCGTCCGAGCTCGACGGAATACGTGAGCGTGCTCGGCCAGCGCTGCTGCAGCGGATTGGTCACCGACAGCGCACCGCCGATCGGGGTGCGACGCAGAAAGGCCTTGTACTCGGAGAGCGTTGAACTGAACAGCGTCACCGTGGGCACACGCGTCTGGCCGGCGCGCACGGGCTGGCGCACCGTCACGGCCGTGTAGTAGTTCAGCGTGCGGCTGTACGGATCGGAACGCGCCTGCCCCTGACACAGGTTCGGCGCGCCGTCCAGTGGCGCGCCGATGCCGATCTTGCTCACGCGCGCCGTCAGATCGAGACGCTGCGCATACGGCAGAAAATCGCGATCGGTCAGCGAACCCTGCATACGAAAACAATCGAGCGTCGCCCACCCCAGTCCGCCGCGCGCTGCCCATCGGTCGCCTTCGACAAGATTGGCGACCAGGTTCACAATCGAGTCGCCGGCCGGCTGCAGACTGTCCGGCTGCAGATCCACGCGCTCGAACGCGTCGGTTTGGTAGAGACTGCGCTGCGCGTCGATGATGGCGCGCGCGGAATAGAGATCGCCGGTGCGAAGCCCCATCGTGCGTCGGATCGTCGCGTCGGCGACGCGGCGCGGACCACGTCCCGTCGTATCCACGCGCAGGGCGATCTCTCCCAGCCGCGCACGCGTCCCGGGCACCACCGTGACATCCACCTCCGCCGTGCGCTGTTTCACGTTGGTCGTGTACGCCAGCAACGCTTCGGCCTGCGGCCATCCCTTGTTGCGCAAGCGGCGCACGAGCGTATCGCGCCCGGCTTCCAGCGCCCCACGATCAAAGACACCGCCGACGCGCAACGGGAAATCGCGGGCGGCCTCCCGCACATCCGGATTGGCGTCGGCACCGCGGAGTGCGAAGGCGGTGACCCGCATGGGCTCGCCCTCGACGATCGCGAAGGTGATGTCGATCACACCCGGCCGACGCGTCACGACGAGCGTGTCGACTTTCACATCGGGAAACCCGCGCCGCCGATAGAGCGTCTCGAGACGCTGGACATCGCGGGCAAACTCACCGGGATCCAGACAGCGGCGTTGGCCGATCAGCGGCAGGCCTGCGAATGACGACGGCAGCGTGGCCACGGCCGCCGCGAGCGTCACCGGGGCAAACTCCCGGTTCCCCGTGAATCGCAGGGAACGCACCTCGCGGTCACCTCGCTCGCAGGAGAGATCCTGCGCGGACGCCGGCAGGGCGACCGACGCGGCGACGACGGCGAGGAGGATCTTGAGGAAAGCGCTGACTCCGCGCACGCGTATGGGGAATTATCTCTGTAGTTTGTGAGGGGAAAGCTCTCCCTGCACTCGCTCTCCGTCAACACCATCATGCGACGTCTTTTCACTCTGCCGCTCCTCGCGATCCTGCTCCCCGCCGTCTCGGTGGGGTGCCGTCAAGCAGAACCGACGATGGATCGCCATTCCCTGATCGACTCACGCGACTGGTATGACCCCGTCTCGCTCGATCCGGCACTGGCGTCCGATGTGCCCGCCGGACGTGCGGTGGCGTACCTCTTTGACGGATTGACGCGCTTCACACCCGACGCGCGCATCGAACCAGCATTGGCACGCCGCTGGGACGTGAGCCCCGATGGGCTCCGCTACACGTTCCACCTGCGTGACGACGTGAGCTTTCACGATGGCGCGCGCTTCACCGCCACACATGTCGCGCAATCGTTCCGTCGCATCCTCGATCCGGCCACCAAGGCCCGCTCCGTGTGGCCGCTGTACCCGATCAAAGGCGCCCGCGCGTTTGCCGATGGCAAGGGCACCACGTTGGGCATCGAAACGCCGGACGACAGCACGGTCGTGATCACGCTCGAAGAGCCGTTTGCGATCTTTCCGAAGCTGCTGGCGATGCCGATCGCCTCCATCACGCCGGCGACGGTGGGCGCGGAGTTCAGTGAGAAGCCCATTGGCACGGGACCGTGGAAACTCGTCGAATGGAAACACGACGATTACCTGAAGTTTGCGCGCAACGAGAAGTACTTTGGCGGCGCACCGTCCATCGATACGCTGGTGGCGCGCATCATTCCCGAGCCGTCCACGGCAGTGGCCGAATTTGAAAGTGGCACCGTGGATATTCTCTATGTGCCGGAAGACCAGACCAAGGCGTGGGAGGACACCGACACGCGTGCCGCGCGGCTGACCAGCGCGCCCGCCCTGCGACTGTGGTACATCGGCGTCAATACCACGCGCGGGCCGCTCAAGGATGTCCGCGTGCGTCGCGCGATCGCGATGGCACTCGACGTGCCGACACTCCTGTCGCAACTGCTGGCCAACCGGGGCCGCGTGGCCGCCGGCGTGATTCCGCCGTCACTCGAAGGCGCAGACACCACGCGCCGCGCGCTGCCGTACGACTCCGCCGGTGCGCGCGCACTCTTGGCGCAGGCCGGTTTCGCCAACGGCATCGATCTCGAACTCTGGTGTTCGCAAACCGCGCCGTTCCCCCGTCTGGCGCAAAGTCTGCAGGCGTACCTCGCCGCCGCCGGCATTCGCATCAAGATCGTGCAGCGCGATGCCGGGGCCATGCGCGCAGCCGCGCGCGCCGGACAAACCGATCTGGTCGTGAAAGACTGGTACGCCGACTACCCTGACGCCGAGAACTTTCTCTTTCCGCTGCTGCACACGGCCAATCGCGGTGCGGGCGGCAACGTGTCGTTCTTCAGCAATCCGGCGTTCGACAAACTCGTCGATGATTCACATCGTGAGGCCGATGCCGTCAAGCGCGCCGAACTGTACCGTCAGGCCGATGCACTCGCCTACGAGCAGATGGCCGTGGTCCCGCTGTTCTTCTACAACGAGCTGTACGCCATTCAGCCGTGGGTGCAGGGCTTCGCGGTGCCCGTGATCTTCAACGGACAGCGATGGACGACGGTACGCCTCGGTACTACGTCGCCCTGACGCGCGGATCGACTTTCCCGTAGGCCACATCGGTCAACGCGTTCACCAGGACAAACACCACGCTCAGAAACAGCACGGCCCCCTGTACCGCCGGCAGATCGCGCCGGGAGATCGCCATCACGACGTAGCGTCCGATCCCCGGCCAACTGAAGATCGTTTCGGTGAGAATGCTGCCCGTCAGATATGCGCCAAAGTCGAGTCCGATGACGGTCACGACGGGAATGAGCGCATTGCGCAGCGCGTGCCGCGTGATGACGCGAAACTCGCCGAGCCCTTTGGCGCGCGCGGTGCGCACGAAGTCCGCGCTGAGCACTTCGAGCATGGCTCCGCGGGAGACGCGCGCGAGATAGGCAATCGAGCGTGAGCCCAAGGCCAGCGCGGGTAACACCAGGAATTCCCAGCGTCCGTAGCCAGACGCGGGCAGCCAGCGCAGGGTGACCGCAAAGACGACAATCAGCAGCAAACCGATCCAGTAGACCGGAAACGAAATGCCGAGGTAGGTGACCGCCAGCGCGAGTCGGTCAAACCAGCTCCCAGGACGGATCGCGGCCAGCACCCCGATCGTGACACCCGACACTGTCGCCAGCAGCATGGCCGCCGTCGCCAGCAGCAGCGTGCGTGGGAACCGCTCGGCGATGTCATCGATGATGGGCCGATTGGTGATGTACGAGCGACCAAAATCGCCACGCACGATTCCCCCGGCGTAGTGCGCAAACTGGCTGAGTACGGGATCGTCAAGCCGGAGCTCGGCGCGCAATCGCGCAATCGTTGCGGCATCCGCGCGCTCACCCACCATCGCCTGCACGGGATCACCCGGCGCGATGTACAGCAGCAGGAAAACCACCACCAGCACGCCGAAGAGCGTGGGGATGGACAGGATCAGCCGGCGGCCAAGGAGCGGAAGCATGCGGCGAAATGTACCGCGGGGCGCGATTCCGGTGATGGTGGTTGGACGCGCAGCGGTACTCTACGCGATGCCCTTGCCTCTCATCGATTCCCACCGCGATCGCCGCGTGCCCCGCGCTGATCGCCGATCACCATCACCGATAGCGTAGTTCGCCGTTCAATCGTCCTTCTGCCCAAACACCGCCAGATTCGACGAGTGCCCCGGATTCACCTTCTTGTCGGGATACACCCAGTGCACCGCCTGATTCACGGCAACCGCCGCCTCGCCAAATCCGGTGGCGATCAGCTTGAGTTTGCCCGGATACGTCGTGATATCCCCGGCGGCGTAGATCCCGGCACGACCGGTCTCCATCTGGCTGTTCACGGCGATTTCGTCTTTCTCGATGTTCAGTCCCCACTCGAGCAGGGCGCCCAGATCGCTCACGTAACCGAGCATCGGCAGCAGCACATCGGCGTCGATATCGCGCGTGGTCTTCGCCTTTACGTCTTTGAGCCGAACCCCCTCGATCCGCTCCGTGCCGTGTATCGCATCGAGCTCATGAAACGTGTGGATGGCAACCCGGCCGTCTCCCGCCGTCGCAGCCGCCTGTACTTCGGCCACCGTGGCGGCGTGCGCACGAAAGCGGTCGCTGCGATGCACGAGCGTGACCGACTTGGCGCGATCACGCAATTGGGCACACCAGTCAAAGGCCGAATCGCCGCCGCCGATAATGACCACGTGCTGTCCCCGATACGAATCCGGCGTCGAGACCAACTCCTGCACGCCGCGCCCGTACCACGCCTCAGCGAACGGCTGCGGCAGTCGGCGCGGACGAAATGCCCCGATCCCCGCCGCAATCAGCACGGACCGCGTGGGGAAGCGGTCGGTGTCCGTCACCAGCACAAAGTGCCCGTCCTCTTCCTCGAGCCCCACCACACGCTGCCCCAGGTGCGCGGGCAGTCCGGACTCGCGATGAAACTGGCTCGCCTGCTCTGTCAGCGAGCGTACCAGATCTTTCGCGAGCACTTTGGGAAGTCCGGCCACATCGAAGATGTACTTCTCGGGGTACAGCGCGGTCAGCTGGCCACCCAGCTCTGGCAGCGCATCCACCAGTTGCGCCGTCGCGCCGCGCATGCCGGCATAAAAAAGGGCGAAGATGCCGGTGGGGCCGCCGCCGATGATCGTCAGGTCCTTGAGCTCATGGGTACGCATGGGCAAAAAATCTAACCGTTGCGGCCCAACCTGCCGCCAATCGTTAGCTTTTCCCCGATGAAGATCTATACCCGCACCGGCGATGAAGGGGCGACCGCGCTGTTTGGCGGCGGCCGAGTCGAGAAGGACCACCCGCGCGTTGAGGCCTACGGCGACGTCGATGAACTCAATGCGGCACTCGGGATGGCGCGCGCCGTCGAAATGATGCCGCGGGTGGATGAAGTGCTCGTCCCCGTGCAGCGCGACCTGTTCGCGATCGGCGCCTTGCTCGCCACACCTGATCATGAGAAAATGCGCGAACAGTTGGTCAAGGCGCGCATCGATGACCAGCGGATCGCCGAGCTGGAACGCGCGATCGATGCCTGTGAGCAGGAGCTCGAGCCGCTGCGCAGTTTCATCATCCCCGGTGGCACGCCCAAGTCGGCCGCACTGCATGTGGCGCGCACCATCTGTCGGCGCGCTGAACGGCGCGTCGTGCATCTGGCGCACGATATCGAACTGCCGGCGCTGGTGGTGATCTATCTCAATCGACTGTCCGACCTGCTGTTCATGCTCGCGCGCGTGGCCAACAAGCGCGCTGGCGCCGGCGAGGTGACCTGGTAGTGCCTGCGCGCGCGATCCACGAAGCGCCGCTCGAAGTCCCACTCAGCTATCCGGTGTACTGCCACGCCGGATCGCTCAACAGCCTCGGTGCGATCGTCGAGGCAACGGCGCGTGCGCATCGATACGCGGTGATCTCGGACGAGACCGTGGCCGGCCTGTTCGCCGACCGCGTGCGGACGGCGCTGCCCGGCGAATCGCGCCTGTTCACCATTCCTCCCGGTGAACACGAAAAGACCCGGTCACGCTGGGCCGAACTGACGGACGCCCTGTTCAGCTGGGAGGCAGGACGAGACACGACCGTCATCGCGCTTGGTGGTGGTGTGATCGGCGATCTCGCCGGTTTCGTCGCGGCCACGTTCATGCGCGGAATTCCCGTGGTGCAGGTCCCCACCACCTTGCTGTCGATGGTGGACGCCGCAGTCGGCGGCAAGACCGCGGTCGACACCCCCTTCGGGAAGAACCTGGTCGGCGCGTTTCATGATCCGAGTGCGGTCGTCATGGATCCCGACCTGCTCATCACCTTGCCGCCGGAGCAGATTCGCTCGGGACTGGCGGAGATGATCAAACACGGCGTGATCGCCGATGCGTCGTATTTCGACGCGATGCTGCAGCTCCTGCCATCCGTTGCCGCGCATGGTGCTCGCGCCGACGATCTCGCCCGACTCATCGCCGGCAGTGTCCGCATCAAAGCCGCCGTGGTGGCGGAAGACTCACGCGAGGGTGGTCTGCGGCAAGTACTCAACTTCGGTCACACCATCGGCCACGCCATCGAGCGTGAACTGCACTACAGCATCGCACACGGCGAAGCCGTCGCG
>Ga0154020_10003773_pt1 | contig 18146 bp, 16 predicted proteins | sample Klosneuvirus_201_FD_109709 | JGI IMG/M metagenome (GOLD analysis project Ga0154020, IMG submission 109709) | Active sludge microbial communities from wastewater, Klosterneuburg, Austria - Klosneuvirus_20160825_MG | ecosystem: Engineered > WWTP > Aerobic digester > Activated sludge | place... | reverse complement strand
CGGGCCTGCACTGCGTCCTCCACCCGCTCGGCCGTCAGGTCGATGACGCGGCCGCTCGCGAGCGGCACGCGGGCCACCACGCCGGGGAAGCGCCGGTCGAGGACCACCACCGTCTGGATCACCGCGGTGAGCCCCAGGCGATGCGCTTGCTCGCGGTGGGCCCGCGCGCGTGCGGGGTACGCGTCGTCGGTCACCGGGACCTCGGCCGACGCGTACACCGCCGCCTGCTCGTCGAGCGAGAGCGGCGGCGCCTCGAGCAGGAACACGCCGAGCGAGGGGTCCCCGATCACGCTGCCGACGTCGATGGGAGGCGGCACGGGCCACTGGGTGAGCACCACCGCACGACCGCCTGCGGCGAGGTGCCGCGGCAGCTCGGCGAGGATCGCGCGCGGGAGCTCGTCGCCGCGCGTGCCGCCGTGCAGCGTCTTCGAGCTCGCGTCTGGCAACGCGCTGAGGAACGGCGGCTGACAGACAACCAGATCGAAGCGCTCGTCCGCCACGGGCGCGAACCGATCGCCGATCCGCACCTCCACGTTGTCGACCTGGGCGAGCGCCAGGTTGAGGCGCGCGATCACCGCGGCGCGCGGCGCGAGGTCGGTGGCGATCACCCGCTCGAAGTGCGGCGCGAGGGCGAGGGCGAGCGCGCCACCACCACACCCCAGGTCGAGCGCGAGGCGCCCATGGCCCCGGCCGACCTTGGCGAGCGCGCGGGTGGTCACCCCGATCGCCATGATGGCCTCGGAGCCCGCCTCGAACGGATCGCCGAAGCAGAGGATCTCGTCGGCGGCCGTGAGCACGAGCCGCGCGACGACCTTCCCCTCGACCTGCGCCAGGAGGTCGCCGTCGAGGAGCGCGCGCAGGGTGGACGCGCCCAGCGCCGCCGCCGCATCGCGTTCCTCGAGCGCGTCGCCGAAGCACAGCAAGCGGAGGAGCCGCGCCGCGCTGTCGTCGCGGGCGCGGAGCCGGCGCAGGCGGATGGGGCGACGGAGCTCGATCGCGACGCCCCGGCCGATCTTCAGCGCGTCGGCGAGCGCGGTCGAGAAGCCGGTCGCGCGGAGGCGCGCGCCGAGCTCGCCGAGCACCGCGTCGGGGATCGCGGACAGCGCTGCCGCCGAGGCGATGCTCACGGCGACACCTCGAGCAGCCCTTGCACGAGGGCCTTGCGCACGATCCCGACCACGTGACGACGCATCACCGACTCCTTCGCACCGAGCTGCGCGGCGAGCGCCTGCGTCGCGGCCGGCACCGAGCCGGTGGCGTGCACGGCGGCGAGCACCGCCCACGTGCTCGCCGGGAGCGTGGTCGTACGCGGCTGCTCGGAGACCGTCACCGTGTCGGGCCCCTCGACGACCTCGGTGCCCGCCGGCAGTGCGAGGCGCGCCGCGAGGATCGCCGTCTCTTCGGCCTCTGCCAGCGCCGCCGCGACGAGCCAGCGCGAGAGCGGCAGCGCGGCGAGACGTCGCGCGTCGGCGAACGGCAAGGTCAGCTCGCAGACGAAGCCCGGCGCGGTGGCGCTCTTGTCGACGAGGAGCAGGACCCGCGAGACCTTGTCGAAGCCGACGCGCGCGCGGAGCTCGGCGAACGCCCGCGCGTGGTCCTTCGCGCCCTCCACCGCGAGGGCGCACGCCTCGTCGACGTCGAGATCGGGCAGCGCACACGCGAGCACGCGCGCGCCCGGGGTGGCGAGTCGCGGTCGCAGCGCGTCGAGAGGCGGCCCTTCCGCCGACGCGAGCAACAGTACGGCGCGTCCGCCGAAGACGAGGTCGTCGAGGGCGCGGCCCGCCGCCGCGAGCACCTGCTCGCAGACCGCCGGATCCTCCGGGTCGAACGCGCCGTCGACCACCAGCCGATCGCACGCGGGCCCGGCGACGTCCAGCGCCGCGAGGTCGACCTCTTGCCCGGTGAGTCGCGCGCCGAGAGCGAGACACCGCGTCACGTGCGTCGGGCCGCGCGCGTGCACCGTGGCGCCGAGCCGCCCGAGCCTCGGCAGCGACGCCTCGTTGCCGAGCAGCGCGAGCGCCCGCCCACCGCGATCGAGGTTCGCGGCGGCGATCGCTCCGGCCGCGCCGAGCCCGCGGTCGATCGGGACCAAGACGCCGGCGTCGCCCTCTCGGGGCTCGCCCTCTCGGGGCTCGAGCGTGCACCGCACGCCGCGCAGCGCCTCCACGAGCGCCGCATCGAGCCCCCGCGCCGGCTCACCGAGCAGCAGCACCTCGGCCCACCGCGCCACGTCGTCGCCGCGCTGCGCGAAGTGCCAGGCGATCATGGGTCGACGGAGGACCCACGGCAGGGCCGGGCAGAGCGCGAAGGTCTCGCGGAGCTCTCCCCACGGCAGACCTCCCACGGCTCGGAGCGCTGCGTCGACGTCCACGGGAGACATCGTCCAGAAGAGCCACGTCGTTGGCAAGCCGGAAGCGGCCCGTGGTAGGCCGTCGCGCCATGCGCCGCCTCGCCCTCCTCACCGCCGCGGCGCTCGCCGTGGTCTCCACCACCGGCCCCGACTCCCGCGCCGACGAGGGCATGTGGACCCTCAACAACTTCCCCGCCGACACCGTGGGCAAGAAGTACGGCTTCACGCCGTCGCCCGAGTGGCTCCGCCACGCGCAGCTCTCGGCGGCGCGCATCGGCGGCGGCTGCTCGTCGAGCTTCGTCTCCAAGGACGGCCTCGTGATGACCAACCACCACTGCGTCCACGACTGCATCGAGAACGTCTCGAGCAGCAAGAAGGACTACGTGAAGGACGGCTTCCTCGCGAAGGACCGCAAGGACGAGATCAAGTGCCCGGGGTTCGAGCTCGACCAGCTGGTCGAGATCACCGACGTGTCCGACAAGATCGCCGCGGCCACCAAGGGCCTCGACGGCAAGGCCTACATCGAGGCCTACAAGGGCGAGTCGGCCAAGCTCGAGAAGGCGTGCAGCGGCGGCAAGCCCGAGGTCTCCTGCGACGTGGTCTCGCTCTACAAGGGCGGCCGCTACGATCTCTACCGCTACAAGCGCTTCTCCGACGTGCGCGTGGTGTTCGTGCCCGAGTTCGCCATGGCGTTCTTCGGCGGCGACCCGGACAACTTCGTCTTCCCCCGCTACGACCTCGACGTGGCGTTCGTGCGCGCGTACGAGAACGGCCAGCCCGCGAAGCAGGAGCACTTCTTCAAGTGGGCGAAGAAGCCCACCAAGGAGGGCGACCTCACCTTCACCGTGGGCAACCCCGGCCGCACCTCGCGGCTGCTCACGATGGCGCAGCTCGAGGTCGAGCGCGACGTGCGCCTGCCGCGCGCGCTCGTCTACCTGAGCGAGTACCGCGGCGCGCTCACCGAGTTCCAGCACCGCGGCCCCGAGCAGAAGCGCGTCGCCAACGCGACCCTGTTCTACGTCGAGAACGGCGTGAAGGCCTACAAGGGCCGCCACGAGGCGCTGCTCGACAAGGCGTTCTGGAGCAGCAAGCTCGGCGAGGAGAACGCGCTCCGCCAGAAGATCATCGCCGACCCCAAGCTCCGCGCCGCGTACTACGAGTCGTTCGGCGCCATCGAGAAGGCGCAGACCGAGTACCGCCAGCTGTGGAACCGCTGGATGTACATGGAGGGCAGCTACGGGTTCCGCAGCGAGCTCGCCCTCTGGGCCAAGCACCTGCTCCGCGCCGCCGACGAGCGCGACAAGCCCAACGAGAAGCGCCTGCGCGACTACACCGACGCGAAGCTCCCCGGCCTCGAGCAGCAGCTGTTCTCGACCCAGCCCGTCGACCTCGAGTTCGAGACCTTCACCCTCGGGTTCTCGCTCACCAAGCTGCGCGAGGCGCTCGGCGCCGACGACCCGTTCGTCAAGAAGGTGCTCGGCAAGGACAGCCCCGCCGAGGCCGCGAAGAAGCTGGTCCACGGCACCAAGCTGCGCGACCTCGAGACCCGCAAGGCGCTGTTCAAGGGTGGAAAGAAGGCGGTCGACGCCGCGCAAGATCCGCTGATCGAGCTGTTCCGCCGCATCGACGGCGACAGCCGCGACGTGCGCAAGCGCTACGAGGAGCTGGTCGAGTCGGTCGAGCGCAAGCACGGCGAGCTCGTCGCCAAGGCCCGCTTCGCCATCTACGGCACGAGCACCTACCCGGACGCCACGGGCACGCTCCGCATCTCGTACGGCCGGGTCGAGGGTTACAAGGACGACGGCAAGTGGGTGAAGCCGATCACCACGATCGGCGGCGCGTTCGAGCGTCACACCGGCCAGGAGCCGTTCGCGCTGCCGGCCTCGTGGCTCGCGGCCAAGCCCAAGCTCGACCTCGCCCTCCCGATGAACTTCGCCTCCACCAACGACATCATCGGTGGCAACAGCGGGTCGGCGGTCATCGACAAGGACGGCGCCATCGTCGGCCTGATCTTCGACGGTAACCTGCCCTCGCTGGGCGGCGACTACGGGTTCGATCCGGCCGTCAACCGCGCCGTGAGCGTGCACACGGCGGCGATCCGCGAGGCGCTCGCGAAGATCTACGGTGCGGACGCTCTCTCCGCCGAGATCGCCCCCTGAGGCAGGGAGACCGGGCGCCCGATCGGTGCTAGACCCAGGGCCGCCATGCCTGTCACTCGCGACGAGATGATCGCCACCGTCAAGAAGATCGTCGGCCTCGGGAAGGAGCAGCGACACGAAGAAGTGTTCGCCGCCTACCACCAGCTGTTCGCCGATCCGGGCTTCCCCGAGCTCGCCGCCTCGGACCAGCGCAAGGCCCTCGAGCTGATGGTGCTCTCGAAGAACCAGCCGAGCCCCAAGCCCCCGAGCTACCTCGAGGCGCACCGCGCCGCGCTCGGTCCGCTCACCGAGCTCGTGAGCCGCGACGGCGAGCCGAGCGACCACGAGCTGCTCGGGGTCTGCCACCTGCGCCTCGGCAACGAGATGGCCGCGAGCAACATCTTCAAGGCCGGCCTCAAGATCGAGCGCGAGCGCGGCAACTCGGCCACCGATCTCTGCGGCCGCCTGATGAACCGCGTCTCGGCGATCTGATCGCGGGGTCGCGGGATTCGCAGGGCTCGGCGTGCGCGTCACGGTGCTGGCGAGCGGGAGCGGGGGCAACGCCACGCTCTTCCGCTCGGCGAAGAGCTGCGTGCTCGTCGACTGCGGCCTCGGGCCGAAGGCGCTCGAGGCGGCGCTCGCGGCGGCGAACGAGCCGCCCCCCGAGGCGATCGTGGTCACCCACGCGCACGGCGATCACTTCGGGCACGCGGGCCGCGTCGGTCGCGCGCGCGACATCCCCGTCTACCTGAGCGCGCCCACCTCGCGCGCCGTGCGGCTGCCCGGCGTCGTGCAGGAGTTCCGCTTCGAGATGCGCGACCCGTTCGCGATCGGCGATCTCGTGTTCACGCCGCTCCCCGTGCCGCACGACGCCGCGCAGGTCGCGCTCCGCGTCGAGGACGACGACGCCGCGGTCGGCCTCGCGACCGATCTCGGCGAGCCCACCGGCGCGCTGATCGATCTGTTCTCGAGCTGCGACGCGGTGATGGTCGAGGCCAACTACGATCCGCACCTGCTCGCGCGGGGCCCCTACCCCGAGCACCTCCGACGACGCATCGCGTCGGCGCGCGGGCACCTCTCCAACGCCCAGACCGCGACGTTGCTCGGTGCTCTACCCACCCGCGTCCACACCGCGGTGCTGCTGCACCTGTCGGAGCAGAACAACTCGCCCGAGCTCGCCCTCGAGACGGCACGACGCGCCACGACGGCGCGCGTCGAAGCCGCGAAGAGCCGGGGAAACACCGCGTTCGACGTGGCCCGCGAGGCACCGGTGTCCGGCGCCGCCGCGCCCCCGAGCTCCCGGACGGCGGCGCAGCTCGGGCTCCCTTTCCGCTAGCAGCGAAACCCACATCGCCCCGCTTCCGCCGTGTTCGTCCGACCAAAATGCACGCACGAGAGGATCCTCCCTCGTGCTCGGGCGTCCCATGCCTCACGATGAAGTCCGTGGGTCGCCCGCTGCACGACGAGATCGACGAGGAGTCCGCCGCCACCTACGGCGAGGAAATGGATCGAGGTCCGCTCGCCCAGAGCGGCACCCGCATCGCGGTGGGCGTCTCCGAGATCGAGGTCACCCGCAAGCTGCTCGCGGGCGACCGCCACGGCGCGATCACCGCCGCCGCGCGCGTGTACGGCGCCGCGCTGGGGCGCCTCTGCTTCCTCCTGCTCGGCTCACAGGCCGAGGCGGAGGAGGCCGCGCAGGAGACGCTGCTCGCCGCGTACCACGGCGCCGCGAGCTACCGCGGCGAGGGCTCGCCCCGTGCGTGGCTCATGGGCATCGCGCGCCGCACCTGCTCGCAGAAGCTCGCCACCCGCCTCCGTCGCTCCGCGCGCATCGCCCTGTTCTGCGGCGACGCTGCCGGCAAGGACGCGAGCGAGCTGCTCGACGAGGCCGAGCTCGACGCCAAGGTCCGCCACGCGATGGGCAAGCTCTCCGACGCCGACCGCGAGGTGCTCGCGCTCCGTTACGACGGCGACGCCTCGCTCCGCGACGTGGCCGAGGCGCTCGGCATCGACGAGGCCGCCACGCGCAAGCGGGTGAGTCGAGCCCTGCTCCGGCTGCGTCACGCCGTCCAGGAGGAGTCTTGAAGATCGGGCCTCGCTGCGTCGAGGTCGCCGAGCACCTCGAGAACGGCGTCGAGCACGCGCTGCCGTCGCGGCTCGAGGCGCACTGCGCCCACTGCGTCCACTGCGCAGCGCTCGTCGAGGACGCGATCGAGCTCGCCGACGCGCTCGAGGCCGGCGGCGCGCGGTATCGCCACCCCAAGGACTTCGTCGCGCGCCTCGAGGACGCCCTCGGTACCGCCGCGGCCGTACGCCTCGGGCTGCCCAAGGAGCCGGTGTTCCTGTCGCCGTGACGCTGCGATCCGCTACGCTGTGCGCATGAGCGTGAGTCGGCGAGTCTTCCTGGCGAGCGGTGGCGCGGCCTCGATCGGCGCACTCGCCGCCTGCCGCACCGAGGGCATGGCCACGCCGGCCGCCGTGTCGGTCACGCCCCGTCGCGTGCTCACCACCCTCGCGGGCATGGCCACGAGCGACGGCGCCGGCGTCAAGCTCACCCGCGTGATCGGCCAACCCGCGCTGAAGAACCTCGACCCGTTCATCCTCCTCGATCGGCTGTTCTCGGACGACCCGAGCGGGTACGTCGCCGGTTTCCCCGATCACCCGCACCGCGGCTTCGAGACCGTGTCGATCATGCTCGACGGGAAGATCCGCCACAAGGACAGCCGCGGCAACCAGGGCCTCATCACCGGCGGCGGCGCGCAGTGGATGACCGCGGGCCGGGGCATCGTGCACTCCGAGATGCCGGAGCAGGACAAGGGTCTCCTCTCCGGGTTCCAGCTGTGGGTGAACCTCCCGGCGAACGAGAAGATGTGCCCGCAGTTCTACCAGGACCTCGGCCCCGAGAAGCTCGCCCACGCGGCGCTGGGCAGCGGCGGCGCGGTGCGGGTGATCTCCGGCACCATCAACGGCCTCGCCGGTCCGGTGCGCATGCGGCCCACCGATCCCATGCTGGCCACGCTGGCGCTCGCCGACGACAAGCCGTTCGAGATCGAGGTGCCCGAGGGGCACACCGCGTTCGCCTTCGTGCACGCGGGCTCGGTGGCCATCGGCGACACGGTGGTGCCCGACAACACCCTCGCGATCCTCTCGCCCGGCAACCGCGTGCGGTTCTCGGCGCGCACCGCGCCCGCGGGCGTGCTGTTCGCCGCCGGCCGGCCTCTGCGGGAGCCGATCGTCCAGCGAGGCCCCTTCGTGATGAACACCGAGGCGGAGATCCAGAAGGCCTTCGCCGACTACCGCGCCGGGATCCTCGACAAAGCCTGACGGTCTTTCGTCAGCTCCCGACCCGCGCTGAGCGCTTTGTTGCTCGAAGCGCTCAACTCGAGCGGACGGTGGGCCGTAAGCCTGGAGGATGGGTGTGATCCCGCTGGGACTGCGGGCCCTCGTCGAGGGGGCGGCGACTCCGTGCGTGCTGGTCGACCGTGAAGGCCGCGTCGTCGCGACCAGCGGTTGCACGTCGGATCGGCTCGGTCAGGCGGCGCCGCTCGGCACGGCGAATCTCGTCGACGCGAGTGGATACCGGGTCGTGACCCTCGGCGAGTCTGCGACTGCCTCGAGGGTGTCCTGCCTCGACGCGGTGGTGTTCGAGCACTCGCCACTCGCGATGTGGATCCAGCGCCCGGACCGGCGCCTCGTCGCGGTGAACGACGCCGCCTGTCGACGGTACGGGTGGACGCGTGAGCAGATGCTGGAGCTCTCGGCGCTCGACCTGCGCCCGCCCGCCGAGCGCGGCGCCCTCCGCGCGGCCCCCACCGTCGGACCCGAGGTCCCGATCCACCGGCCGGGCCTCACGCGTCACCAGGCCCGGGACGGGCGCACGTTCTGGGTCGACGTCGTCAGCCACGCGGTCAGCTTCGGCGGACAGGCCGCGCGCCTCGTGATCGCGCTCGACGTCGACGCCTAGGTCGAAGCCGAGCAAGAGCTGCAGCGCGCACACGCTCGGCTGCACGCCATCGTCGAGGCCGCGCCGATCGCCATCTACTCGGTCGACCTCGACGGACGGGTCAGCACCTGGAACGCGATCGCAGGCCACATGTTCGGCTTCCGCTCGGACCGCACGCCGATCGAACAGGCCGGCGTGTTCGACGAGGCGATCCGTCGCGTGCACGGGGGAGAATCCCTGCTGGGCGTTCCCCTCGAGCGACGCGACGATCACGGGCGGCCGCTGGCCCTCCAGCTGTTCGCGGCGCCGATCCTGGAACGCAACGGCCGACCTCGCGGCGCGGCGTGCATCGCCCTCGACGTGACGGCGCAGCGGGCGCTCGAGGCGCAGCTGTCGGCCGCGCAGCGCCTCGAGTCGCTCGGGCTGCTCGCGGGCGGCGTGGCCCACGACTTCAACAACCTGCTGACGGTCATCCTCGCCGCCACGACCGAGCTCGCCGACGCGGGCGCCTGTTCGGAGGAGCTCGCCGACATCCAGAGCTCGGCCGAGCGCGCGGCGGGCCTCGTCCGCCAGCTCCTCTTGTTCGGCCGGGCCTCGCCGGACAAGCCGCGCGACGTCGATCTCGAGATGGTGATCGCGGACCTCGTGCCCATGCTGCGGCGTATCGTACGCGAGGACGTGCACCTCTCGCTGCGGCTCACGGGTGAGGCGCTGCTCGTCCACGCCGACCCCGGGCAGCTCGAGCAGCTCGTGAGCAACCTCGTGGTCAACGCCGGCGACGCCATCGGTCACGGCGGTCGGGTCTCGATCGGCCTCGGGCGAGCGCTGCTCCGCGGAGAACGGCCCGCCATCTCGTTGGTGGTCGAGGACGATGGGCCGGGCATCCGTCCGAGCGTCCTGCCACACGTGTTCGAGCCGTTCTTCACCACCAAGCCGCGCGGTCGCGGCACCGGGCTCGGGCTCGCGACGGTTCGTTCGATCGTCGAGCGGTGGGGAGGGGTCGCGACGGTCACCAACGCGGCGCCTCACGGAGCGCGCTTCGAGATCCTCCTCCCAGCCATAGGCGCCGCGGCCGAGCAGGCCCCGTCGTCGCAGGCGCGGGTCCGCGCGACGGCCGTGGAGGGACGGCACGTCCTCGTCGTCGACGACGACACGAGCGTGTGCCGGATCGCCGAGCGGATCCTCACCCGCGCCGGCTGCAAGGTGGTGGTGGCGCACAGCGTGGGGAGCGCGATCGCGGCGGCGGAGGCGGGCGCGGTGGACCTCGTCTTGCTGGACTACGTACTCCCCGATGGAGAGGGGCCGGAGGTGGCGCGCGCCGTGCGTCGGTTGCACCCGGGGGTGCGCATCCTCTACTCCACCGGCCACCTGCCGGACGACGCCGCCGAGGTGTCGCCGCTGCTGCCGAAGCCGTACGACGCCGAGTCCCTCCGCAGTCACGTCGCCGCGCTGCTCGCGGGCTGAGTGCCGAGCGGCTCGACGTCGTGGAACTTGTGGTAGTCCACGGTGCGTTTCCCCTCCTCGTCGACCGAGAGGATGTCGGCGTAGCGCGCGTCCCACACGATCTCGTCGAGCTGGTAGCGGTGCCGCGCGACGATCTGCTGGCCCATGGTCTCGTCCATCCCGGAGAGGCTCACGAACACCTCGGCCTTCTGCGCGCGGAGCCGGGTCATCACCTCGGTCGGGTCGCCGAAGAAGGGGCTCTGCTCGTCGATGCGGTGCATGGCGAGCCAGGAGAGCGAGAACATGGCGTTCCTCCCTCGGACGAGCTCGAGGGGGATGGGGCGCCGCATCGTGTCGCCCTCCCGGGTGGTCTCGACGAGCAGCACCATCACGGCGAGCTGCGCCTCGACGATCTGGTTGTGGCGCCAGTTGGCCACGCGGAACAGGAGGTGGGGCACGCCGTCGCGGCGGTGCACCACCATGCGGTTGGCGAACAGCACCCGGGCGGTGGGGCGCGCGAACTTGGCGAACGTCATGCCCGTCATCAGCGCCACCATGATCATCCCGAGGAACGCCTGGAACGTGACGACGAAGTTCGCGAAGCGCGTCTGGGGCGCCATGCTGCCGTAGCCGATGGTGGCGAGCGTGTGCACGCTGAAGAAGAAGTGGTCCTCGAACGAACCGGGGCGCGCGTTCTGCACCGAGCCGGGCTGGGACATGTAGACCAGCGCGAAGAGCGCGTTGAGCGCGACGAACCCGAGCGCGACGAGCAGGAAGAACTGGGTCCAGCTCCGGGTCAGGACGAAATGGTAGATGTCGTCCTGGGGGGCGAACTTCTGCCCGACGCGGCGCACCTCGGGCATCACGTCCGACCGTTGGTGCTCCGAGAACCGCAGGGGCCGCGGGGTTTCCGCCATGTGGTGGGGAGCGTAGCGAATCGGGCGCCATCTGCGGTACCGTCCCGCGCATGGCGAACCCCACAGCGATCTGTGAGACCTCTCTCGGCACGTTCACCGTCGAGCTCTTCCTCGACCAGATGCCCATCACCGCCGGCAACTTCATCGAGCTCGCCAAGAGCGGGTTCTACGATGGGTTGCACTTCCACCGGGTCATCGACAACTTCATGATCCAGTTCGGCTGCCCGAACAGCCGCGACCCGCAGAGCCGCCTCGCCGGCACCGGCGACAGCCCCAAGGGCACCATCAAGGACGAGCACACGGCCAAGATCAGCAACGAGCCGGGCACGCTCTCCATGGCCAACACCGGCCGGCCCAACAGCGGCAGCTGTCAGTTCTTCATCAACACCGTGCACAACAGCTACCTCGACTGGTTCACCCCCGGTCAGTCGAAGCACCCGGTGTTCGGCAAGGTCATCTCGGGCATGGACGTCGTCCAGAAGATCGAGAAGACCCCGACCCGCGACGACCGACCGAACCCGCCGGTGCAGATGAAGAAGGTCACCGTCCAGGGCGCCTGAGCCCCGCGAGCACCAGGGCCGAGGCGTGCCATACTGCGCACCATGACGCGCGCAGGAACTGGCGGAAGGCGCCTCGGTGCCACCCTCTCGGCCCTCGTCCTCGCGATGATCACGCGCGAGGCGGGGGCCCAGACCTGGACCGCCACGGGCTCGATGGCCGAGACCCGGATCGGGCACACCGGCACCGCGCTGGTCGACGGTCGGGTGCTGGTCTGCGGCGGCGAGGTCGGGGTGCCGACCGCGGCCTCCACCACCGAGCTCTACGACCCGGTCAAGGGCACCTTCTCTGCCGGCCCGGCGATGACCGTCGGTCGCAGCCTCCACACGGCGACGCGCCTCGCGGACGGCCGCGTCCTCGTCGTCGGCGGGCGCGGCACCGACGACACGGCGGCCTCGACCCTGTCGACCGCCGAGATCTTCGACCCGAAGACCGGCGCGTTCACCGCGACCGGCAGCATGGCCTCGCGGCGGCTCGATCACGCGGCGGTGCTGCTCCCCTCGGGCCGCGTGCTCGTGACGGGGGGCGACGACGGCACGGCGTTCCAGTCGTCGGCCGAGCTGTTCGATCCAGGGACCGGCGTGTGGAGCGCGGCGGGCACCATGGCCATCGAGCGCGTCGCCCACACGGCCACGCTCGTCGGCGCGACCGTGGTCGTGGTCGGCGGGAGCAACGGTGAACCGCTGGCCAGCGTCGACCTCTTCGACCCGAGCGCGGGGACCTGGTCGGCCGGCGCCAGCATGCCCGTGGCCCACGCCGATCACGTCGCGCTCGCGCTCGACCCGACCCACCTCCTGGTCGCCACGGGCAACGCCACGGTGACGACCGCGACCGCGGGTGCGGAGCTGCTCGAGCTCGGCAAGGCCTGGAGCCCTGTCGCGGCGGCTCCGAACGCGCGCAGCCTCGGGCGGGCGCTGCTCCTGCCGAACGGCACGGCGATCGTCGCGTGCGGTCGCAACGCGGGCGGGCCCATCGCGGCCACCGACGCTTTCGACCCCCGCACGAGGACGTGGAGCAGCGCGGGCAACCTGGTCATCCAGCGCGAGCGTTGTGCGGCTGCGCTCCTCCCTGGAGGCCGCGTGCTCGTCACCGGCGGCGTCAGCGGTCTCGGCTACGAGTCGTCGGCCGAGGTCTACGCCCCGCTCGGCGCCGGCGCGGCCTGCAGCGCGAGCGGCGCCTGCGCATCGGGGGCCTGCGCCGACGGTGTGTGCTGCAACCGCCCGTGCGGCGGAGCCTGCGAGCGCTGCGACGACGGCGCCAACAAGGGTACCTGCGTGGCCGTCAGCGGCGCGAAGAACCACTGCCCCGTCGCCGGTCAGGTCTGCATCGACGGCCTCTGCCGCACGGGTACGGGGGCGCGTTGCTCCGACGACGGCCTCGCCTTCGAGGACACCTCCGGCAAGCGCACGTCGTGCAACGCCTACCGCTGCCGCCCGAGCGACGGCGCCTGCTACGACAAGTGCGCCGACAGCAGCCAGTGCGCCCCGGGCTTCGCCTGCGACGGCGCCCAGTGCACCGGCGGTGGCTCGGTCGACGAGGGCGGCTGCGCCATGGGGCACGGGCCGGGCTCGGCGCTGGGGCTCGCCGCCTTCGCCCTGGTCACGGGCGCGCTCCGACGCCGACGCCGTTGATGTCACAGATTCGTCACTGAACGACGGAGACTGCTAGGCTCCGGAGTTCGCATGGACGCCCAGCCGAAGAGCACCGCGCCGGTCTCGATCTGGTGGTTCGCGTTCGGCTACTTCGCGGCCTACGCGCCCTACGCGGCGCTCACCAAGGCCGTGACCAAGGGCGCGCTCCCCGGTCAGACGCGCATCGTCGACGGGTACGAGATCCTGCCCCTGTCGGTCGTGTGCTCGCTCGTCGGCATGCTGGTCTTCATCACCAGCAAGGGCTGGTGGCGGTATGCCGGCCGCGGGAAGCTGTTCGGCCTCGACCTGCCCATGCCCAACCGCTGGACGGGCTTCTCGGGCGTGTGCACGGCCATCGTCATCATCACGACGACGCTGGCCTACACGTTCAAGGGCGTCTCCATCGTGTTCGTCATGCTGCTGATGCGCGGCGGCGTGCTCGTGATCGCCCCCATCAGCGACCGCCTCGCGAAGCGGCCGGTCAAGTGGTACTCGTGGGTCGGGCTCGCGCTGTCGCTCACGGCGCTCGTCGTGGCCGATCGCTCGGGGGACTACACCATCACCACCGTGTGCGCGATCGACGTGATCGCCTACCTGTTCGGCTACTTCGTGCGGCTGCGGTTCATGAGCAAGCTCGCCAAGAGCGACGACCCGAACGCCAACCTCCGCTACTTCGTCGAGGAGCAGATGGTCGGCACGCCGTTTCTCCTGCTGTCCCTGCTGACCGTCGCGCTGGTCGCGCCGCTCACCCACGGCGGTGGGTTCGGCGATTTCGCGCACTCGGTCCGCCACGGCTTCGGGTCGTTCTTCTCGCGCGAGGCGGTGGTCGTCGGCGTCGTCGCCTTCATCGGCGTGCTCTCGCAGGGCACCGGGATCTTCGGCGGGCTCATCCTGCTCGACAAGCGCGAGAACAGCTACTGCGTGCCGGTGAACCGCGCGAGCAGCATCCTCGCCGGCCTCGTCGCCTCGGTCGGGCTCTACCTGTTCCTGAAGCAGCCCCCGCCCAGCAAGGGCGAGCTCGCGGGCGCGGCGCTCATCGTCGCGGCGATCAGCATGCTGAGTGTGCCCCCGCTGCTCGAGAAGCGCCGCGCCGCGAAGGCCGCCGCGTAGGGTCGCGCGGGCTTCAGCGTCCGCGCCGATACCCGGCGGAGAGGAGCCAGCTGCGCGGCGGCGCGTCGACGCGCTCCGCGGGAGGCCTCGAACGCGCTCGGGGCTGCGACACGCCGAGGGCGGCCCAGTCCGCGAACCACGGCGCGGTGGAGCACTCGTCGACCCACAGGCCGCGGGTGTAGCCTTCGGGGAAGTGGCGCGCGTGGTTGAGGAGCACGTAGCGCAGAGCGTTCTTGACCTCGGTCGGGGTGTGCAGGGGGCGCGCGTGGGTGCGGCTCGCGAGCACGCGGCCGCGGCGACCCATGACCCGCTGCAGGGCCTTGGCGAGGCCGACCGCGATCGACCGGAGGCCGGTGGACAAGGCCCCGCGGTCTGCGGCCTCGACGAGGAGGTGCACGTGGTTGCCCTGGACGCTGTAGTGGACGATGCGGAACGCCGGCCGCTGGGCGGCCGCCAGCGCGCGGCGGACCGGCCGGAAGCACCGGTCCGCCCGCAGGTTCCACACCCCGGCGGCCACGCGCAGCGAGACGTGCTGAGGGATCGCGGCCGACACCGTGGGCCGACGGCGGTGGGACTCGCTGCCCTGCTTGCGCGGGCGGCCGGCGCCGGGACGCGCTCCGCCTCGGCCGGACGAGGGGCTCGCGCTGGTGAGCGGGAGAGGCAGCTGCACAATCTGATTATGGCGCTTCTACGGCCGACGTCAAGGGGCGGTCGGCTCGTGGCGTCGGTGCTTCCATCCAGCGAGCCGGGGGCTCGACAGGTCCGTGGGTGGCACGCTGCGAGGGTGAGGTTCGGTGGTGGGTTGGTCGCTGCGCTCGCGGTGGCGTGTGATGAGCCCTCTGCGCCGGCGAGCGTCGATGGCGCCGTCGACTCCCCCGTCGAGGTCGGAGAGACCGCGGTCGACACGGGAATCCATCTGCCGCCACCACGGTCTGCGCCGTTCCTGTGGTTCGAGCCCCAGGACGTGTCGAGTGGCCTCGGAACGAAGGTGCCCCGGGTCGTCCTCAGCCCAGGTGGTGAGACCGAGGGTCGCGTGGCGGCCATCGCGGCCATCGAGGCCGACCTCCGGATCGTGACCTGGCCCGAGCTCACGGTCGTCAGCGCCACGGTGAAGGTCGAAGGGCGGCCCAGCGAAGACATCGCGACGGGTGGTCACGCGTACTTCGACCTCACTCCAGCGACCCCGCTCTCGGATCGCTGGTACGCGGTGCTGCTGCCGTCCGTTCCGAAGGCGGTCGTGGAGCCCGCGGTCGTGCCTGGCGCCGACCACCATCGTCAGGGCACGAGTCTCCTCGCCCGCTTCTCTCCCGGGCCGGCCGCCGCGCTGCAGCGCCTCGTGGTGTGTCGCGCGCCCGGAAAGGAACAGACCGTCACCGTGCAGTTCTCGCAGCGGGTCGCCGGCACCCCGACGCTGACGCATGCGGGCGCACCTTGCGAGATCGCGCCGCCGGGCGCCGACTTCGCTCAGGTCTCGTTTCGCTGCCCCGCGACGCTGACCGGCAAGACCGGGGTCACGCTGGGGGGCAGCTTCCACGCGGCGAGCGCACCGACGGTGCTCGGCGCGCCCACGGAGCTCTCGCTGGACTTCGCCACGCTCCCCTCGGTCGACGGCTGCTGGTATGCACAGCCGGAGTGAAATACCCTCGGCGGCGTGAAGCTCCTCGTCACGCTCGCGGTGCTCGCGGTCTTCGGCGTCCTGGCCTACTGGTTCAGCGGCGACCAGGTCACGCGCCGGGCGCTGCAGAAGGTGCCTCGCAAGCGCATCGGGGATCTGCGCGACGGCGAAGAGGCGCGCGTGATCGGCCTGGTCGGCGTGGAGGCGCCCATCCACGCCCCGATCAGCGGGCGGCGCTGCGCCTACTACCGGGTGGTGGTCGAGGAGCAGTACGAGACCAACGGTCGCCGATCCTGGCGGGACGTCCTCGACGAGCAGGACGGCGTCGACTTCCTCGTCAAGGACGAGACGGGGGAGGCGCTCGTGAAGACCACGCGCGTGGAGGCCGTGCTCGAGAAGGATCGGAGCAAGAGCTCCGGCTTCCTCCGCGACGCGACGCCCGAGCTGGAGGCCTTCCTGAGGAAGCACGGGCGCTCGAGCGAGGGCCTCGTGTTCAATCGGACCCTCCGCTACCGCGAGGGCGTCGTCGAGGCGGGCGAGCGCGTCGCGGTGGCCGGCCTCGTGCGGCGGAAGACCCCCGAGGCGCGACCGGTGCTCGCGGCACCCCCGAACGGCAGCGTGTTGATCAGCGACGAGACCGACCTCACGTCGGCCTCGTGACGGCCGAGACTTCGCCTCGCTGCGCTCGGCTCAGTCCTCGAGCGGCTCGTCGTAGAGCAGGACCTCGAGGTCGTCGGCGATCTCGGCCACCTCTTGCACCGCGGTGGCGAGCACCTCGGCGTCGAGGCCGCGGCGCGGCAGGCAGGCCTCGACCACGAGCGGCTCCACGCCGTCCTCGTCGCTCTCGAGGTCGCCCTCGGACGCGGCGGGCTCGCCGATGTAGACGCGCGCCATGACCGAGTCGCGCATGAGGCGCAGGACCTCGGCGAGATCGATGTCGTCGTCGTAGGGGCCCACGTCGGTCGTGACGACCACCACGTCGGCCTCGACGTCGGCGTGCACCATCACGAGCTGCGTGCGGTCGTCGTCGTCCTCGGACTGCGCCTCCTGCACGTGCACCGTGAGGAAGAACGAGTCGACCTCCTCTTCGAAAGCGGCGTCGATCGCGCGAGCGGCGGCCTGGACGAGAGGGCGGAGTTCCATGGGACCGCGAAGCATCGCACATCCGCCCCGCGCGACAACGTCTATCGACGGCCGAGCAGCGGCGCGAGCGCCTGTCCGGTGAAGCTCTCCGTCACGCGCGCGACATCTTCGGGCGTGCCCTCCGCGACGACCCGCCCTCCACCTGCTCCACCCTCCGGTCCGAGATCGATCACCCAGTCGGCGCAGCGCACGACGTCGAGGTTGTGTTCGATCACGACGACCGTGTTCCCGGCGTCCACGAGCTGTTGCAGCACCGCGAGGAGCTTGCGGACGTCCTCGAAGTGCAGCCCCGTGGTCGGCTCGTCGAGCACGTAGAGCGTGCGCCCCGTCTGCACCTTGGCGAGCTCGCGCGAGAGCTTCACCCGTTGCGCCTCGCCGCCGCTCATGGTGGTGGCCGTCTGGCCGAGCTTCATGTAGCCGACGCCCACGTCGACCAGGGTCTGCAGGATCCGGCGCAGCTGCGGGTGGGCCGCGAACAGCTCGAGGCACTCCTCGACGCTCGCCTCGAGGACGTCGGCGATGCTCTTGCCCTTGAAGCGGACGCTCAGGGTCTCCTCGGCGTAGCGACGACCGCGGCACACCTCGCACGTCACGTAGACGTCGGAGAGGAAGTGCATCTCGACCTTGACCGAGCCGTCGCCGCCGCAGGCCTCGCAGCGGCCGCCCTTGACGTTGAAGCTGAAGCGGCCGGCGGTCCACCCGCGCGTCTTGGCCTCGGGCAGCTCGGCGAACAGCTCGCGCACCAGATCGAACGCCTTGGTGTAGGTGCCAGGGTTGCTGCGCGGCGTGCGGCCGATCGGCTTCTGATCGATGGCGATCGCCTTGTCGACGTGGTCGAGGCCCTCGATCGCGCGGTGCTTGCCGACGGGGTCCTTGCTGTCGTGCAGGGCCTTGGCGAGCGCCGGCAACAGGATCCCGTTGACGAGCGAGCTCTTGCCGGCCCCGCTCACGCCGGTGACGGCGGTGAGCACGCCGAGCGGGAAGCGCACGTCGACGTTGCGCAGGTTGTGCTCGGCGGCCCCGAGCACCTCGATGGCCTCGGCGCGGGGCTTGCGCCGCGTGCTCGGTGGCTCGATCTGCCGCCGCCCGGAGAGGTATGCCCCGGTGAGCGACTTCTCGTCGCGGAGCAACCCTTCCGGAGTGCCCGAGAACACCACGTGCCCGCCGAGGTGACCGGCGCCCGGGCCGAAGTCGACGACGTGATCGGCGGCGAGGATGGTCTCCTCGTCGTGCTCCACCACGAGCACCGTGTTGCCGAGGTCGCGCAGGCGCCGCAGCGTGGTCACGAGGCGCGCGTT
>Ga0154020_10003771_pt1 | contig 18149 bp, 14 predicted proteins | sample Klosneuvirus_201_FD_109709 | JGI IMG/M metagenome (GOLD analysis project Ga0154020, IMG submission 109709) | Active sludge microbial communities from wastewater, Klosterneuburg, Austria - Klosneuvirus_20160825_MG | ecosystem: Engineered > WWTP > Aerobic digester > Activated sludge | place... | reverse complement strand
TTCACCGCGAGCCAGCGTCCCACCGCGGCGAGGTTCGCACGCGCCGAGTCCGGGATCGTCCCGTCGGGACGCGGCCCGACGTTGAGGAGGTAGTTCGAACCGTAGCCGGCCGCGCTCGCGAGCTCCTTGATCAGCCGCGACGGCGCCTTCCACGCGCGATCGTGCAGACGGAAGCCCCACGACTCGTTGGTGGTCTGCGACATCTCGAGCGGTAACGCACCGATCACCGTGGTGTTGAAGCCGGCGGTGTTCGCGCCGGGCAGGTCCTTCTCGAACGTCTGGATGTCCTCGCCGGGGCGCGGCGCCTCGTGATTGTTGGGGATCACCAGCGCGGCGGGCTGCAGGCGGTGGATCAGCGCGTAGCTGCGTTCGAGGCGCCAGTCGGCGGTCGGCTTGTCCCACACGCCGTCGAACCAGATCCCGCCGATCGGGCCGTAGTTCGTCAGCAGTTCGGTGAGCTGGGCATCCATGTAGTCGAGGTACCGGTACCAGTCGCCCGAAGCGGGGCGACCCGCCGTGCCGCCGGTCTGGCCGCGCGGGAAGTAGTCGGGATGGTGCCAGTCGAGCTGCGAGTAGTAGAGGAAGAGCTTGATGCCCTGCCTGGCGCATTCGTCCGCGAGTTCGCGCACGACGTCGCGACCGAACGGCGTGCGCTTGGGTACCGTCCAGTCGGACACGCGCGAATCCCAGAGCGCGATCCCGTCATGATGCTTGGTGATCAACGTGATGTAGCGCATGCCGGCCGCCTTGGCGGTCGTGACCCAGGCGCGGGCGTCGAACCGCTTGGGATCGAACAAGGGCGCGAGCGATTCGTACTCGGCGGCGGTGATGCCGCGGTTGTTCATCACCCACTCGCCATCCTGCAGCACGCTCGAGATGCCCCAGTGGATGAACATCCCGTACTTCGCGTCCTGATACCACTCTCGGGCGGCGGCGTTCTCGGGGCTCGGGGCGTAGGCGCCCTGCGCTGCGGCGACCCGGGACAGGGCGAGTGCGAGGAGGAGCGCGGCGAGCGGAACGAGTGCCAGCGTACGGGGGGCGGTGCGGTGCGACACGATCTCTCCGGGAAGGCGGGGCCAGCGCATGCCGGAGACGATACGTCATGCAGCCGCACCCGGCGAGGCCCGCTCGCACCCTGGCCCGGACGGTGGATGCCCTTCATTGACACGCTTCCGTTGGGAAGCCGATCGCGCACATGTTCCCCTGAGCCCGGACACCCCAACTCCATAGGACCGTCGATGCGCCGTCTGCTGCGCCACGCCACGCTCGCCCTCTCCCTGCTGGTCGGGGCGGTTGCAACGACGCCCGGCGTGATCGGCGCCCAGGGTCTGCTCGTACTGCAGTCCGACTTCGGCACGCGCGATGGCGCCGTGGCTTCGATGAAGGGTGTCGCGACCGGCGTCGACCCCGCACTGCGCATCTTCGACCTCACGCATCAGGTCGAGCCGTACGACATCTGGGAGGCCGCGTACCGGCTGCGTCAGGTCACGCCCTTCTGGGCCAAGGGTACCGTCTTCGTGTCGATCGTCGATCCGGGAGTCGGCACCGCGCGGCTCGGTGTCGTGGCGCGACTCAGGGGCGGGCAGTACATCGTCACACCCGACAACGGGACCCTCACGCTCGTCGCCGACGACGTGGAAGAGGTGCGCCTGATCGAGCTCGAGCGGCAGCGGCTCCCGGGCTCCGAGCGATCGCACACGTTCCACGGCCGCGATGTGTTCGCGTACCTGGGCGCGCGGCTCGCGGCGGGGAAGGTGAGGTTCGAGGAGGTGGGGCCATCGCGGGGGACGCAGCTGGTGCGGCTGCCGGTGCAGGCGCCCGTGCAGCGCGGCCCGGAGCTGACGGGGATGGTCGCGATGATCGACCGACCGTATGGCAACGTGTGGACCAACATCCCCGCGGCGATGATCGACGCCGCCGGGGTGCGCGTGGGCGACACGCTCGTGGTGAGCGTCGCGCACGACGGACATTCCCTGATCGCGTCGATGCGCGTGCCGTTCGCCGAGAGCTTCGGGCACGTCGCCGTGGGCCAGCCGGTCGCGTACCTCAACAGCCTGCTCGAACTCGCGGTCGCGCTCAACCAAGGGAGCTTCGCCGAGCGCTGGGCGATCGGCACCGGTCCCGGCTGGGTGATCACGGTGCGGCGAGCGCCGAGGGGTGGCTCCGGCAGGTAGCGGAACATCACGATGTGACGCGAAAGGCCGGTCCGGCGCGCACCGGGAGAGGCGAATGCCCACCTTTCTGCCAGCGCACGGGTGTCCCGCGCGCTGACACCCGGACTCCCTCATGACATCGCCGTCCCTGCGCCGCCCTCAGCGCGGCGCGCTCCTGGTCCTCCTCGGATTGTTCGCCGCGTGCGAGATCCCGTCGGAGGCCCCGATCATCCAGCAGACGTGGGTGGTCCCGACCGATTCGGTGACCGTCAGCGTCGCGCAGATCCTGCCGACGAACGTCGCGCTCAACGGGGGCGGCACCGCCTTCGTGGTGTCGATCCCCGCGCCGACGGTCCTCAGCACGACGCTTGGCGCGCTCTGCGCGCAGCCGGCCTGCCAGTCGGGTGCGACGGTGGTCGCGCCGGTGCCGGCCTTCACGTCGGGCGCCGGTGCGCTGAGCTCCTCGGTCTCCTTCCCGGCGGGCGTCACCGCCGCGACGGTCTCCGGCGGCACGCTGAACCTCACGGTCACCAACAATCTCGGTTTCGATCCGCTCCGTCCGAACGGCGCCTCGGCTCCCTATGGCTCGGTGAGCATCACGCTCACCAGCGGCGCCACGACCTCGACGACGACCTTGAACGGCGCGACGACGACACTCGCGAACGGTGTCGTCTCGGTCCTGCCGGTCACGCTGCCTACCGGCACCTACACTGGCACCATCGCGGTCGCGGTCACCTTCACCGTGCCGGCGGGCGGGAATGCATCGCTCAATGGCGCGAACGCGCTCTCGATCAGTTCCGCGGTGCAGAACCTCACGGTCTCGCAGGCGACGGTCGTCGTGAACGCCGACGCGGTGAACACGGCGCCGAGCGGCTTCGACCTCTCCGGCGTCGACTTCGCCGATCAGGTCGAGAGCGGCGGCATCATCCTCGACGTGCTGAACCCCTTCACGGCCGCCGCGACGATGAGTGTCGTGATCTCGGCGCCGGCGCAGCTCGGCGCGGGGCCGGTCTCGATCACGAAGGCGCTCAACATCCCGGCGACGCCGACGTCGACGACGACGCTGATCCTCACCAAGCCGGAGCTGCAGTCGCTCCTCGGCAAGAACAACGTGACGCTGGCGGTCAACGGCACGGCGACCGGCACCGGTGCGGGCAACACCGTGACGGTCACGCCGACGCAGAAGATCACGCTCCGCACGAAGGTGCAACTCGTCATCAACGTGGGGGCCTGAGCCATGACCCGCATCATGCAATCGGCCTCGCGCCTCGCGACCTTCGCGCTCGTCCTCTCGCCGGCGCTCGCGCAGGCGCAGAGCGGCAACGTCTCCGCCGCCGCGACCGCGATGGGCGGCAACTACACCGCCGTCGCCCGCAACTTCAACGCGGTCGCGTGGAATCCGGCCAACCTCGGCCTGCCCGGCAACTCGCGATTCTCGCTCGCGCTGCTCTCGCCGCAGGTCGGCGTGGGCACGGGCCCGATCACGCTGAAGGACCTCAACGACTACGCCGGCGTCCTCGTGCCGGCGCCGGTGAAGGAGGCGTGGCTGCAGAAGGTGATCGACAACAACGGGCAGAATCTCGGCGGTGACGTCAACGTCACGCCGCTCGCGCTCTCGATCGGCCGCTTCGCCTTCAGTGCGACGACCACCATGCGCGCCGACGGCGACATCCCGCCGGCCGTCGCCGAGCTGTTGCTGTTCGGCAATGCCGGCCGCACCGGCGCGCCGCAGGATTACACGCTCTCCGACATGCGGCTCGACGCGAACGCCACCACGAGCTTCGGCCTCGCGTACGGTCGCCGTGTCCCGCTCGTGCCGATCGGTGACCTCGCGATCGGCGTGACCGGCAAGTACATGCTCGGGCATGCGGCCGCGTCGTTGCGCGACAACGGCTCGACGATCACGTCGAACCCGCTGCTGATCGACATCAACGCGCCGCTCGTCGTCACCGACACCGCCGAGTACATCAACGGCACGGGCTTCGGCCTCGACGTCGGTGCCACGTGGCAGCTCGGGAACCTGCGCACGTCGGCGGTGGTGCACGACATCTTCAGCACCTTCGCCTGGAAGACCGACAACCTCTACTACATGCCGGTGCAGGCGACCTTCGACCAGAACGGCAGCAGCGAGATGGTCGACTCGCTGGTGCCGCTCTCGTCGGCGCCGGTGGGGCTGCAGGACGAGCTCCGCGCGCGGATCGAGGATTCGCAGGTGACGCCGACGCTCGCGCTCGGCGTGGCCTGGACGGGATTCCGCCGCATCACGCTCGCCGCCGACCTCCGTCAGCGCTTCGGCGAGGGCATCGAGCTCGGTCCCGACACGCAGATCGGTCTCGGTGCCGAGTTGCGCCTGATCCCCTTCATTCCGCTGCGCGCCGGCGTCACGACGCTCGGCGACGGCATGCGCTACAGCGGCGGATTCGGTCTCGAGTTCGGGGTCTTCAACCTGCAGGCGGCGGGCATGATCATGGCCGCCGAGGGGCGGAACGACACGGGCTTCGGGCTCACGATGAGCTTCGGCGGGCGCTAGTCGCGCGCATGGACCGCGGATGATCCCGCGGCGGGCGTTGACCCGCGGCGGTAGATTCAGCCCCATCGGGGCGGTGATGCCCACGGCATCGCCGCCCCGCTGTCGTTCCCCCCTCTGCCGAAGCCACCATGCGCATGCTCCGCGTCCGTCACGCCGTCAGCGGTGTCCTCGTCCTCCTCGGCGCTTCCGTCGTCGCATGCGGTGGAGCCGCCGAAGTGGTCCCCGCGGTCGACACCGACGAGGTTCTCTCGAGCACCGGTGCGGTCGTGTCGGCGCACCATCTCGCGTCGGACGCGGGCGCGGCGATGCTCGCCGGCGGCGGGAACGCCGTCGACGCCGCGGTGGCGACCGCGTTCGCGCTCGCGGTGACGCATCCGGCGGCGGGCAACATCGGCGGCGGCGGGTTCATGGTGATCCGGCTCGCCGACGGCACCGCGACGACGATCGATTACCGCGAGAAGGCGCCGATGAAGTCGTCGCCGACGATGTACCTGGACGCGAAGGGCGGGATCGCCTGGTCGGCCACGGATTCCGGCTGGCGAGCGCCCGGCGTGCCAGACACCGTGCGCGGCCTCGCGCTCGCGCATGGCAAGTTCGGCAAGCTGCAATGGAGTGAAGTGGTGATGCCCGCCGTGCTGCTGGCGGAGCAGGGCTTCGCGCTCTCGGAGCCGTTGGCGAACGAGCTCAACTGGGCGGTCGAGAAGTTCCTCGTCTCGTTCCCCGCGTCGGTCGCCGCGTATGGGAAGCCGGGTGGCGGCAAGTGGGTCGCGGGCGACACGCTCAAGCTGCCGCAGCTCGGCCGCGCGCTGCGTGCGATCGCCGAGTCCGGCCCCGATGCCTTCTATACGGGATGGATCGCCGATTCGATCGCCGCGCAGATGCGCGCGAATCGCGGCCTCATCACCAAGGCCGATCTGCAGGCCTACCAGGCGGTCGAGCGCGCTCCGGTGCGCGGCACCTTCCTCGGCAACGAGATCATCGCGATGGGACCGCCGAGCTCCGGCGGCGCGGTCATGATGCTGACGCTCAATCAGCTCGAGGCGCTCGGCATCGAGGGCGCCAAGCGCGGCGACGCGCGCACGCTGCACCTCCGGCTCGAGGTCGCGCGCCGCGCGTATCTGGAGCGGGCGCGCTGGCTCGGCGATCCGGACTTCGGCACGATCCCGCTCGACCGATTGATCAGCAAGGAGTACGCGCGCGAGCTCGTGGCGGGGATCGACACGCTGAAGGCCTCGAGCAGCTCCGAGTTGGGCAAGGACATCCTCACGCCGGCCGCGGAGTCGCCGCAGACGACTCACTTCAGCGTGGTCGACGCCGACGGCAATGCCGTCTCGAATACCTACACGCTCGAGGGTGGATACGGCTCGGGCGTGGTGGTGGCGGGCTTCCTGCTCAACAACGAGATGGGCGACTTCAACAAGAAGCCCGGTTACACCGATCAGGGGTGGGCGATCGGCACGCCGGCCAACGTGATCGCGCCGGGGAAGCGGATGCTGAGCTCGATGTCGCCGGTGATCGTGACGCGCGGCGGGCAGCTGCGGCTCGTGACCGGCTCCCCCGGCGGCCGCACGATCCCCAACACGGTGCTCAACGTCGTGCTCGGCGTGACCGCGTTCGGCGAGGGCGTGCGCGCCGCGGTCGACGCGCCGCGGATCCACCATCAGTGGATGCCGGACACCGCGACCTTCGAGCAGGGGACCGCGACACCCGAGGTGCTCTCGGCGCTGCGCGCGATGGGGCATGCGATCAAGGAGGAAGGGCCGCGCAGTCAGGGCGATGCGCACTCGATCCTCTTTGACGCGGCGACCCGCAGCACGCGTTCGGCGAACGACCATCGAAGCCCGGACTCCGGCGTGGGCGTGCCGAAGTCCGGCGCACCCAAGTAGTCGAGGCCTGATCGCATGAGCACGTCGACCATCGCGGCCCTGCGAGACGCGGCGCTCGTCCGCGAGGACGGGTACGTGAACGGCGCGTGGATGAGCGCATCGAAGCGGTTCGAGGTGCGCAATCCGTCGACGGGCGTGCTGCTGGCGCATGTCGCCGACCTCGGTGTCGCGGAGACGGCTGCCGCGATCCGCGCCGCGGAGCTCGCGCAGCCCGCGTGGGCGGCGCGCACGGCCAAGGACCGCGGCGCACTGCTGCGGAAGTGGTTCGATCTGATCATCGCCGCGCAGGACGATCTCGCCGCGATCATGACGGCAGAGCAGGGGAAGCCGCTCGCCGAGGCGCGTGGCGAGGTGGTGTACGGCGCGGCGTTCATCGAGTGGTTCGCCGAGGAGGCGAAGCGCGTGTACGGCGAGGTGATCCCCACGCCGGTGCCTGGGCGGCGCCTGCTCGCCCTGCGGCAGCCGGTGGGCGTCGTCGCGGCGATCACGCCCTGGAACTTCCCCATCGCGATGCTCACGCGGAAGGCGGGGCCCGCACTCGCGGCCGGCTGCACTTTCGTCGTGAAGCCCGCGCACGAGACGCCGCTCTCGGCGCTCGCGCTCGCGGTGCTCGCCGAGCGCGCGGGGATCCCGGCCGGCGTGTTCAACGTGATCCCTTCGACACAGGCGAGCGCGGTGGGCAAGGTGCTCACGGAGACGCCGGCGGTGCGGAAGTTCTCGTTCACCGGCTCGACCGCGGTGGGGAAGCTGCTCATGGCGCAGTGCGCGACCACGGTGAAACGCGTCTCGCTCGAACTCGGTGGGAACGCGCCATTCATCGTGTTCGATGACGCCGATCTCGATGCGGCGGTCGCGGGCGCGGTGGCGTCGCGGTATCGCAACGCGGGGCAGACCTGCGTCTGCGCCAACCGGTTCCTCGTGCAGGCGGGCGTGGCCGCCGCGTTCACGGAGAAGCTCGCGGCGGCGGTGCGGGCGCTGCCGGTGGGCGACGGGATGATGCCCGGCGTGGTGCAGGGCCCGTTGATCTCGGAGCGGGCGGTGGAGAAGGTCGAGCGCCTCGTCGCCGACGCGCGGGCGCTCGGCGCGGAGGTCGTGTGCGGCGGGGCGCGGCACGCGCTCGGCGGCCGGTTCTTCGAGCCCACGGTGCTCACCGGCGTCACGACCGCGATGGCGATCGCGAACGAGGAGATCTTCGGGCCGGTCTCGACCGTGATCGCGTTCGAGGACGAGTCCGACGCGATCCGGATGGCGAACGACACCCCGTTCGGACTCGCCGCGTACGCCTACACGCGCGATCTCGCGCGGGCCTGGCGCGTGGCCGAGCGGCTCGAGTACGGCATGGTGGGGATCAACGAAGGGCTGATCTCGACCGAGGTCGCGCCGTTCGGCGGCGTGAAGGAGAGCGGGATCGGCCGCGAGGGCGCGCGACAGGGGATCGAGGAGTATCTCGAGGTGAAGTACGTCGCGATGGGCGGGCTCACTTGATGAACGTGAGACTCCCGCCGTCGCCGGTGACGACGCCGATGGTTCCGGTCGCGTCGAACGCGATGCGTCGCGGCGCCGAGACCGTGATCGTGCGGAGGACGGTGTAGTCGAGCGCATCGAGGACCACGACCGAGTTCGAGCCGGTCGACACGACGTAGAGTTGCCCCCCATTGCGGGTGAGGGCGATGTCGAACGCACCGGGCGCCGCGGTGACGCTCGAGAGATTGGTCAGGTTCGCCGCGTCGAGTGCGCGCAGAGGACCGTTCTGATTGCCGACGAAGAGCCGCGCGCCGTCCCGCGAGACCAGTGCGCTCTGCAGCACCGCGCCGGCGACGATCGAGGTCCGGGTGACGGTGAACGTCGTGAGTGCCACCTCGGCGACGCGCCCCGCCTCATCGACCGTGAACAGCCGCGGCCGGGTCGGATCGAGGGCGATCCCGAGGACGTTCCAAGTGCCGACCGTCAGCGTGCTGATCGCGTCGTTCGCGAGGTTCACTCGCACCAGCTGCGCCCCGTAGCAACCAGCGTAGAGCGTCGTACCGTCGGGACTCAGGCGAAGGCGCAGGGGCGTGTTGCCCACGCCGATGCTCCGCGTGACGGTGTTGGTCGCGACGTCGATCACGTCGATGACGTTGAGCGACGGCACGCTCGCGTAGGCCGTTGCGCCGTCCGGCGAGAAGGCCACGTCGTATGCCGGGCCACTCAGCGTGACGGTCGCGCCGGCCGTCTCGGAGGGGAGGTCGAACCGGCGGAGAGTCCCCGACTGTGCGGTGGCGTAGAGGACGTTCGCGCTCGAGATGCCGACGCCAAGGGCGGCGGTGCCGATGCTCATCGACGTGACCACCGCACCGCTCGGCTGCGGCCCGACCGCGACGGTCAGTGTGCGCGGCGTCAGGGCGCCCGACATCACCGTCAGAGTGGTCGCGCCTTCGGCGATGCCGGTCACGGTCCCACCGCCGCTCACGGTCGCGATGCCCGTGTTCGCGACGGTGTAGACCGCGCCGGCCGCTGGGCCCACGAGGTTGCCGTACGCGTCGTAATGCAACGCCGTGATCGCCTGCGTGCCCCCCACCGGCACGACCACCGGGATGGGCGACACCGAGACGCTGGCCGGCGGACCGACGGTCGCCGTCGCCGAGAACACGGCGCGGGTGTCCGTGGTCGACGAGGTCACGAGCGCGCTCAGCGCCTGCGGTCCGAGCGTCGGCCCCATGATCCAGGCGACGACCGTCGCGACCCCCGCCGAATCGGTGATCTGGGCCGGATAGGACACCAGCCCACCGCCTCGCGTGACGCTGAAGACGACTCGTGCGCCGACCACCGGGCCGCCCCTCGCCGACCGGACGCGTACCGATGGTGCCACGGCGACCGCCGTGCCGACGCCGGCCGTCTGCGCCGTCCCGCCTGCGACGATCTCGATCGTGATCGGCGCGAACTCAGGAGGCAGCGGCTGCGGGGAGCCCTCGCATGACGCCGCGAGCGCCACGAGCGACAGGACGCCACCGGCCCGCAGGCGATGCAGGGGACGAACACGGATCGCGGCGGTCACGGGACCACCGTGACGACGACGTTCCGCACCGCGAACGTTCCGGGGATGAACTGGGCCCGGATCTGAACAGGGAAGTTCGGAGCCGGTATCGCTCTGACGATGAAGCGTCCGTCGCCCTGCGACTCGAGTACGTTGGGTGCCGTCGACGACCAGGCGGCCGTGTAGCCGTTGATCACCGGCACCGTGACGAGCTGATAGACGACGTCGACGTTGGCGACGCGAACGGTGTCGAGCCCGCCGACGATGGAGAGCTGCAGATCGGTGTCCGGGTCGAACGGACTCGCGTGCGCGAACGGTCCGTCCGCACAGGACGCCAGAGGCAGGAACGCGAGGAGCGAAGCGACGACGGAGGCGCGAAGCACGGAGGTCATGTGGCCTCGCTCAGAAGAAGTTGATGGCGAGGCCGAGCCCTCGCCCGGCGCCACGCGGGGTGACCGTCGGGCCCGATCGCACGCTTCCGTAGTCCGTCACCGAGGCGAGGTCGCGCTTGGAGCGATATTCACGCAGCAGGGCTTCGGCCCAGGTGGCGACCCAGATTGCGCCGCCGACGCGCAGGTAGGTGAGGGAGGTCGCTCGTCGGTCCTCGGCCAAAGAGTAGAGTCGCTGCGCCTCGAGGTCAGGCGGCAACGCCGACGGCAGATCGACGGCGAGATATTCGTCGTACGCGGCTCGCGAGGACGAGCGGTTCGTCGACGCCAACGCGAAGGCGCCCGTCACGCCGAGGATGGCCACGATGCCGGAGATGCGGCGCGCGGTGGTGGGCGTGCTGCCGAATCCGGGGATCACTGCGCCGCGGACCGCGGTCTTCCAGAGCACGGGTGTCGCGCAGTGCCGATCCTCGCGCCGCAGCGCGCGGAAGACGCTCTCGGCCTCGGCCGGCACGGCAGGTGCCAGCGTCAGGCAGGGTGCGTCCGTGACGGCGAGACCGAGCAGGACGCGCGCGGCGGAGGAGTCGCCGAGCTGCGCGAGCGACACGCCGAGTTGCGTGCGCGCGTGCAGCAGATCCGCCGAAGCGAGCGGAGCCGCGCGGAGCCTCTGGGCGACGATCGCATTCCCGCGGCCGACGTCTCCGGCGAGATAGCTCGAGCGCGCGCGCATCAGCACGCTGTCTCCCGGTTCGTCGGCCAGGAAGACCGGGAGGCCGCCCGCGCCCGCCTCGACGGCCGCACGCGCACTCCGCGCTACGAGGAACTCCTTCCAGAGCGCGGCGACGCTCCGCCACGGGATCGCGACCTCGGAGGGACTGGCGTCCTGCTCGTTCCAGATCAGGAGTCGGAGATCGTCGATCGATCCGGAGGCGTCAGGGGCGAGGTTTTCGATAGGCACCGCGAGCCGGATGAGGCCCGACCCGTCGATCACGAGCCCGTATGCGCCGAATCTCCGGATTGGCGTGCGCTCCGACTCCAACACGGTGAGTTCGCGATCCCCCCGAAGGAGCGAGACGCGCCGCACATCGCGCTCCCCGTCGTACAGCGTGTCGCTGGTGATGCGGAGGCCTCGTGCCGCCGCGATGACCTGCTGCCCGGTGACGTCGCCACAGTCGACGAACACCGGCTCGGACGGCATGACGATGATCGTGAGGATCGAGGGGTCCTGCACGCGCGGGCCCATGAGGGACCAGGGGCGGGCGCGCACCGTCGCGGCGCTGTCGGCTTCGGTGACGCGCAGTCGGCGACGGCACCCGGCGAGGAGCAGTCCGATGCGCGCGTCGTCATCGAGATCGCGAGCCATCGCGGCCGAGAGCAGGAAGACCTCATGACGTCCGGCCCGGATCCGTTCGGGGAGCGCCGCCAATTGTGCGTCCGCGAGGCCCGGCGCGAGCGAACCGAACAGGCTGAGTACGCCGAGGGTCAGGCGGTGAGTGAGCCGCATTCGCAGAGTACCCGGCATCAGGGGTCTGTATCGTCGATCGATCGAACAGGGACCGTGCGGCAGATGGTACGGGCGGTGCACACGTGCCGCAAGACGGCGAACCCCGGGACCGGCGCGACGGGCACCGATGATGCTTCTTGGTGTTCAGGGGAACGGGGGGCCGAACGCGATCCAGGCCCCCACCGTCCCGAGCGCGGCCAGGAAGCTGTTGAACCGGTCGAGCACGCCTCCCTGACCCGGCAGCAGCCTCGAGAAGTCCTTGATCCCCGCGCGGCGCTTGATCCATGAGCCGGTGAGGTCGCCCGCGAGCGCGGCGCACGCCACGAGTGCGCCGACCACGAGAGCGCCCGGCACGCTGAACGGCGTGAGCGACCGGATCCAGAGCGCGACGAGCAGTGCGCCGACGACCCCACCGAGCAGGCCCTCGACGGTCTTCCCCGGACTCACCGCAGGCGCCAGCGCGCGCCGGCCGAGCCACTGACCGACCACCTGCGCGAAGCCGTCGCACGCCGCGGTCACGACGAAGATCCACGCGACGAGATGCGCGTCGATCGCGTCGGAGGCCGCGGTCGCGGCGAGCGCGAGGAGCGCCGCACCGACGCCGAGCGCCCAGGGCCGCGGCGCCGCGATCCGGCGCCAGGCGCGCGCCGCCTCCCACGTGGAAAGGGCGACGATGACCATCACGAGCGCGAGCGGCGCGTGGTCGCCCACCGCGCACACCAGGATGACGCCATGCACGATCGCGAAGTAGACGACGAACTTGAGCACGCGCGCGCGCCGCACCTCGGGAGGTCGGCGCACCGTGCCGAGGGCCATGAGCAGCGCGCCGACGGTGAAGAGGGCGAGCGTACGTATCCCGAGCGCGGTGAAGTTCACGGCGCGGCCACGCAGCGCAGCGCGCCGGGGAGCACCGCGATCTCGGCGGAACGGATCCCGTGCATGATCTCGCCGTCGAGCATGATCGTCGTGGCGCTCCGGAACTGGAGGCGTGCGAGCGCGCCCTGCCGCAGGAGCGCGGGCCCTGCCGCGCCGATGCCGCTGAGGATGCTCGCGTTGTGCGCGAGCTGGTGCGCCCAGCCGCCGGCGAGTCCCATCAGGTCGAGCCGGCCGTCGTCGAGGCGCGCCGAGGGCAGGGCGCGGAAGTTCGCGAGGTGCGCGGTGTTGTTGACCACGATCCCGGTAAAGGCGGTCGCGTCGATCTCGACCTCGTCGAGCCAGAGGCGGGCGTCGAGCAGCTCCGGCCGCGTGACGACGCTCGCGACCGCATAGGCGCCTCGCCCGAGCGCGGCGAGGGGCCCGCGTCCCGTCTCGGTCGTGCGCGCGACGTAGCCGGCGGCGAAGGTGCAGGTGCCGAGATGCCGGAAGACGCCATGCGCCGCGTCGTGCAGGGTGATGTCGAGCAGGTCGATCGTCCGGATCGGCGCCGGCGGACCGCCATGCACGGCCCGGGTCAGCGTGCGGCGCGCCAACTCGACGCGGCCGAGCCCGAGATCGCGTGCGAGGCAGTTGCCGTGGCCGAGCGGGAGCGACGCGAACGCCAGCCGTGTGCGGTCCATCCCAGCGACGACCTCGTGATTGGTGCCGTCGCCGCCGAGCGCGACGATCCCGTCGAACTCGCCCGAGGCCGAAGCCTCGCGCGCGAGGCGCGTCGCGTCGCCGGGTGCGCGCGTCACGGCGACCTCCGTGACGACCTGCTCGCGCACGAGGGCGTCCGCGGCATGCGGGGCGTCACCCGTCGTGCCCGCCGCGGGATTCGCGATCGCGAGCCAGCGCACCTCGCTCATGGCGTGCACCTCATGGCGTGCGCTCCGCGCGCCGGTCGCGCAGCACCCACCAGAGCCCGCGCACATCGGCGGTCCATTCGGGGAGCAACGCGAGCAGTGCGAACTCCTCGAGCGTCGCCGCGATGAGGAACGCCAGCGCCGTATACAGCAGCCAACTCTCGAACCCGGTGAGGAAGAGCAGGCCGATGAAGAACCCCAGCGCGTAGGCGGCGGCGCGGGAGAGGTAGGTGTGGAAACTCGAGAGGCGCCCATAGCGCAGCAGCGCGGCCAGGTTCTCGGCGATCCAGAGGCCGGGCACGAGTGCGAACGCCACCGGATGCGCGCGCAGCGCGTCGTCGTGGAACACCCACGCGCCGAAGGCCGCCGTGAAGAAGAGGAGCGTGTCGGCGATCGAGTCGAGCATCGCGCCCAGTTCCGAGGTGGCGTGCAGCGCACGCGCGAGGATCCCGTCCGCGATGTCGCCGATCAGGCAGGCGATGAGGATCGCGGCGAAGGGATCGTACCGGCGCGTGAGCGCGAGCCATGCCAGGAACGGGATGGCGGCGATGCGCAGCGAGGTGAGGACGTTCGGGAGTCGCCGGAGCAGGAGTGGTGGGGCCGGAGTGTACGGCGCACCTCAATACTACCGTTCGCTGGCCGTCATGGAGCCGCCGGCACGGCCGGCGCCGTCACCTACTCGTAGCTCAACGCACGCGCGGCGGGAACGCGCACCGCCAGCCAGGCCGGCCACGCGCTCGCGACCGTCGAGACGACGAGCACGAGCAGCAGCCAGATCCCGACGGCGGCGGCATCGGGGAAGGGTCGGGCCGGCACCGGCAGCATGATGCGGCCGAACGCCTCGCCGAGCAGCAGGCTCATGGGGACCGAGAGCGGCAGGGCGATCGCCCAGCTGAGCAGGCCGATCGTGAGTCCCTCGGCCTGCACGAGCGAGAGGATCGCGCCGTCGCGCGCGCCGATGGCGCGGAGCACGCCGAGCTCGCGCGTGCGTTCGAGCACCGCGATCGCCATCGTGGAGCCGAGTCCGAGGCCGCCGACGACGAGCATGAGCCAGGCCATCACGCCGAGGAAGTCCACGACCATCAAGAGGTGATCCTCGGTCGATCGGCGCGACTCGGCGAGACTCACGCTCGAGCCGACGGCGATGCCGCCTGCGGTGAGGGCCGCACGGCTGCGGACGATCAGGTCGAGCTGCGAGGCCTCGCCGCGCAGCGCGCTGCGTACGACGACCGTGGACACCCTGCCGCCGACGAGCGGGAGGATCGTCGCGCTCGCCGCGTACGCGGACGGTGCGGGTCCGGCATCGACGACGCCGACGATCATCCACTCGTCGGTCCGGCCTCCGACCGCGAGCCGCAGACGCGAGCCCACGTGGAGCGCGGGCTCCTGCCGCTGCAGTCCGTAGCCGATGACCAGTGCGCGCGCATCGTCGGCGCGGAGCCAGCGTCCCTCGCGCAGCGTGGGCACGAAGAGGCGCGAGTCCAGCGGCGGCGCGATGACCGCGAAGCCGATCCCCACCGTGCCGTCATCGCGCGCGATGGCTGCGCCCGCGCCGGCCCACGCCTCGGCCTCCGCGACGCCGTCGACCGTGCGCACCGTGGCCACGAGCGAGTCCGGTGGCTGCGGCGCGGCGGTGCGCAGGCTGAAGTCGTACTGCTGCGACGCGAAGACGAGATCGGTCGCGCCGCGCACCGCGCGCCGCAGGTTGAGTGCGCCGATGAACGTGGCGCCAGCGGTCGAAAGCGCAGCCAACGTGAGCACCATGCGCTGGCGGCGGCGGAAGGCGTTGCGCAGAGAGAGGAGGAGCGGGCGGCCCAGTCCGCCGAACCGCGCCAGCGCCCGCGGCGCCAGCGCCTCCTCACGGATGCCGACGTCACGCAGCGCGTCGGCGACCGACATCAGGCAGCCGCGCCGCACGGGGATGGTGGCCGCTGCCACCGGCAGCAGCACGCCCACCGCGACCTGCAACAGGATGACCCACGCGGGGACCGCGGCGCCGGCGAGGTCGAAGTTCAGCAGTTCCGCCTTGAGCGCCGCGTAGCGCGTGCCGACGGCGATCGCGACGGGGATCGCCAGCAGCGAGGCGAGGACGCCGAGCATGGCGGCCATCGACAGATAGAGTGCCGCGATCTGCCCGGTGCGCGCGCCGATCGCCTTCATCACGCCGATCTCGCGGACCTGCCCGGCGAGCATCGCCGCCATGAGATTCACCACGAGGAAGGCGGAGAGGAGCAGCGCCATGAGCCCGAACGCGCCCTGCGTGAAGAGCAGGGAATCCATCTGGGCGGCGTGGACGTGCTCGCCGGGCACAGGCACGTCGACACCGTCGACGCGCATGCCGCCGGCCTCGACCGCCGCCGCGGCCTTCGCCGCGATGCGCCGGACACCGGTCTGGTCGAGCGTCGCGTCGTCGACCACGAGGCGGATCTCGTTGTCCCGGGCGTCGAGTCCGAGCGTGCGCAGCGTGCCGCGCGAGACGAAGCCGTAGACGAGATGCTCCATCCAGCCCGGCGCGAGCGCGACGTCGCGCGCGATGCCGCGCACCGCGAGGTCCACCGCGCGGCCGTCGCCGCCGGTGAGCCGCACCGATTCACCGAGTGCGGCCCCCGAGAAGTCGAGCGACGAATGCTCGATCACCAGCTCTCCGTCCCGCGGCGGCCACTGCCCCGACTCGCCGGCCAGGCGTCCGATCCGCCGGCCCGCGAGGTCGTCGGACGTGAAGAGCAGTGCGGTGAACGGCTTGCCATTGACCTGCACCCGCGTCACCGTCGTGCGCCGCGACTCGACGTCGCGTACGCCGGGCATCTCTCGCACGCGCGCCAGCAGCCCTGCGGTCACCGAGTCGACGCGCAACGTCGCGGCCACGGGGTCGCTGGCGAGGAAGCCGTCGCGCGTCGCGATGCGCACGAGCGCCCACGTGTCGAGCACGGTGCCGGAGGCGGCGAGTCCGACCGCGATCGCGAGCACGGCGAGCAGCGTGCGGCCGCGGTGCTGGCGGAGGTCACCGATGACCTTCCGCCCGCGCGGTCGCATCAACGGACGCTCCCTGCGGCGGCGGCCGCGTCGCCGCCGTCGGACACGAGACGTCCGTCCGCGAGCGTGATCGCGCGCGTCGCATGCCGCAGCGCCGACGGCGCATGGGTGACGAGCACGAGCGTGCGTCCGGTGCGCACGATCCCGCCGAAGAGTTCGAGCATCGCCTCGCTCGTCCTCGAATCGAGGTTCCCGGTGGGCTCGTCGGCGAGCAGGAGCGGCGGGTCGTTCGCGAGCGCACGCGCGATCGCCACGCGCTGCTGTTGCCCGCCCGAGAGCCGCGACGGCAGCTTGCCGGCCTGATCGGCCACGCCGACGCGCTCGAGGAGTGCGTGCGCGCGGCCGTGCCGCTCGCCGGCCGGCCAGCGGTCGCAGAAGTCCATCGGCAGCATCACGTTCTCGACCGCGGACAGCGTGGGGATGAGCTGGAAGAACTGGAAGACGATCCCCACCGCAGTGCCGCGCCAGGGCGCCATGCGCGCTTCGGGGAGCGAATGCAACGCGGTCCCTCCGACGTGGAGCTCGCCCGCAGTCGGGCGGTCGATGCCGGCGATCAGACTCAGCAACGTCGACTTGCCGCTGCCCGACTCGCCGACCACCGCGAGGAACTCCCCGGCATGGATGTCGAGCGTGAGCGCGTCGAGCGCGATGAAGGCCTCTGACGCACCGGGATACGTCTTGGTGACGCCGCGCAGGCGGATGAGCGCTTCGGTGCCGGGGGATGCGGGATCGGTCATGGATGAACGGTGCGACTCCGGCCGGCCGTCGGGGCACCGTTCGACGGGGCCGGCGCGCCATTGGGCGACGCGGGGCGCCGCAGGGGACGATCACGCCGCTACCGTCACGGCATCGACTCCGGCGCTGGCACTTCGCCGCGCCGTCCGCTCACTTTCCCCCAGTCCCGGCGATGCCCGGAAGGAACCCCATGCGATCCCTGCACGCGCTGTCGCACCTGTTCGCGCTCTCGAGCCTCGTCACGCCTGCCGCGCTCCACGCGCAGCATGCCGGCGCGGCCGCACCGGCCGCGCCATCGGCGGTCTCGACCGTGCCCCCGGAGGTCGAGCAGCTCGCGTTCCTGTTGGGGCAGTGGGAACTGAAGGTCACTCCGAGAGCGAACAGCCTCGCCACGAAGATCCACGGCGCACCGAAGCTCTCCGGCACCTGGAAGGCGTGGCGCGCCTTCGACGGACTGGGCATCGAGGACGAACTGCGCATCATCGACGGGTCGGGCAATCCGGCGTCGCTCTCGCATGCGATGCGCTTCTACGATGCGGCGCAACGGCGCTGGACGCAGACGTCGCTCGATGTCTACCGCGGACGGTTCACGCCGGCCACCGGCGCCTGGGCGGACGGCGCGTTCACGCTGCGCAGCGTCGGACGGGACGCCGACGGCACGCCGTACGTGCAGCGCACGCGCTTCTACGAGATCACGCCGACGAGCTTCAAGTACCAGGCCGATCGCTCGAGCGACGGCGAGCGCACGTGGGAGACGGCGGTGCTGCGGATCGAGGCCACGCGTGTCGCCGCGAGCGCATCGCGATGACGGCCGGCTCGACCGACCGCGCGCGCGTGACGGTGCGCGGCTGGCTCTGGGTGCAGCTGCTCATCGGCTGGCTCCCGGTGTGGGCGCTCTACGCGTCGATGATCGTCTCGGTGCACGGCGGCGAGGTCGTGGGCGCGGCCTTCGTCGCCGCGCGGGCGATCGCGGTGGCCGCGCTCCTCGGGCTGGGCGTGCTGCGCATCACGGAGCGCGTGCCATGGCCGCGCGCGGTGCGTCCGGGTTTCGTGCTCATCCATGTGATCGGGGCGATCGGATTCGCGACCGCGTGGATGCTCCTCGCGAGCGCGCTGGAGAGCATC
>Ga0154020_10003770_pt1 | contig 18151 bp, 16 predicted proteins | sample Klosneuvirus_201_FD_109709 | JGI IMG/M metagenome (GOLD analysis project Ga0154020, IMG submission 109709) | Active sludge microbial communities from wastewater, Klosterneuburg, Austria - Klosneuvirus_20160825_MG | ecosystem: Engineered > WWTP > Aerobic digester > Activated sludge | place... | reverse complement strand
GTCAGAGTTTCGAGACAACTTTCTGGCCGGACTGCGTCGTCTGCATGCGAGCGGCAAACTCAATCTCAACGGCGACTGGGAATTTCTGCAGGACAAAGCCGCGTTCGACGACTGGCTCAAGCCACTGGAATCGATCACATGGGTGGCGTACATCGAACCGCCGCCGTACGAAAACTGTCCGCCGGAGCAGATGGCGAAATATCTGGCTCGGTATCTGACGGGTGGTCCGATTTCTGATCGTCGCATCGTGTCGCACGAAAACGGCTTCGTGACGTTTCTGGCGCGAGTCGGCAAGAAGACCGGCGGCAGCGACGAGGTCGAACCGATCCGGCTGCGCGGTGCAGAATTCGTGCGTCGCTGGTGTCTGCACATTCTGCCGAAAGGCTACACGAAGACACGTCGCTTCGGCGGCTATTGGAACGGTCATCGTGCTCGCTACCTCGCCGAAAGCCGCGAGTTGCTTGACAACGCGATGCAGCGTGAATTCGTCGGCCATTTTCGAGCCGCCCGAACCTCTTCCTGCTGCGCATGGCATTCGAATTTGAGCAATCCTCGACTCCATTTCGCACGCCGAAGACTGATCGAGTCACTGTCGGCGACACACAACCATCGCATTCGACTCGACCGGAATCATCGCACCGGCCAAAATCCAGGTGACAAGCTGCCAGTCACCCGATAAGCTTCTCATGGCCGCCGAGTAACCTCGATGGATTCTGCATAGCGGCAGACCACTCACGAAGCAGAAAAGTTCAACGCGCGATCTATGCGTCGGCTAATCGCCAGACGCATAGATCGCAATTCGTTGTCGGACAAGGCACTGAGCACACAGGAACGCGCACCCGATGAATATGCCAGCACAAGTACAGGGCTTGACCGACTCCATCTCTGCGCTTCCGGGAGTTGCCGGTTGCTTTCGTCACCCGAAACCACTCATGAAGGTCTTGCTAAGCCACTTTTCGTTCCCTGGCGAATTCGGTGACTTACCACAGGTTGCGATTCGTCGAACAAACGGTGGCCTAAAGAATGAGGTCATGATCCAAACGGAAATCATTTTTGATCGCTCGGCAGAAGCATGGATCAGTCTTGAATTCCTCGCATGGTGGGTGCGAGACTGGGCGCGAAGTGGACATCAGATTCAAATGCGCCTTTTGGCTTTGCAGTGAGCTTCTGCCAGATTGTGAATAATCCCACCAATCCCTGCACCGTGAGAGATCCGGGATCTACTGTGCTGGAAGATGCGGATCGGTAAGCATGATCGGCTGCGAAGTAAAGGCAGCTTTCCGATTCTCAAACGTCCTCGTGATCGCCTCGAACAACAGCCGACTGTCGCATCCAAACCGACGTGACAGCAGACAGAGATCAAAGAAGTCGTTTAGGAGGCTTTTGAGTTGCCCGAGTTTGAAGCATCTCATCTCCAATGTTCGCGGGGAATCATGAAGTTCTTGCCTGGGCTTTCGGGGTGCTCGGGGATGCCGGGCAGAAGGCGCGTCCTGGACAATCGTCGTTCGTAGTCTGCTTGGCGTGCCCTCATCCGATCCCAGGCGGCTTTTGCGCCTCGCTGCCGGTCACCGCGCCGCGATCCAGCAGTTGCGGGACGACACTCTCGTAGAACGCGCCAGACCAACCGGAATACACGACGGCCTGACTGCTGTTCACCCACCGTTCGAGATTGAATCGCCGCAAGTCTTCGTCTGGCCACAGGCTCTCCGCCGCCTTCATTGCCTGAGTCCAGTCGTCCGTGAATTGCGCGACATTGGAGGCTACGCAGGGGAGTTGTCGGTGCAAGAGTTCGACGGCGGGTCCGGCAATGGCAATCGTAAGAAGTGCTTCTCGCCTCTGGATGAACCCAGAACGACTCGGTATCACGGCCCATGTCGGGATAAGAATCATCGTACAAGGATCAAGGCATCGGGCCTCGCCGCGATCCGCGAGATCAGCGCCGGTGAATCCGTCCAGCGAGAGCTTGTGAACGGGGAAGCCGCACATCGTCGCGGCGTAGGCATGCCCGGCAACGTGCCAGATGCAGACGTCGCAGAAAATCAAGTGAGTCCTGTGGAACCGCCTCTCCCAGGTGTCCCACATCTACGATTCCCGATCGAGTGTCAGCCAACTCAGACGTATCGCAGTCTGCGACCTCGAATCCCGGCAGCGGTTCAAATTCCCAGCGATCAAACTGTGACACTGTTTTCCGAACGATTGCAGAGCTTTGTTCCGCATCTGCTTTCAGCGTTTGTCGGCCGACACGAACGAAAATCTCACGATCTAACGAATACGGCTTATCCGCCCCCCTGCGGAACATCAATCACAACCACGTCGCAATCGCCGATTTCAAGTTGGGCGACAGACACCAGGGGATCGGTGAAATGTGATCGGCGACAAAGGCGTGAAGTTCACCAACATCATGATCAGCATCAGAAACGCCAACCACATGACCATCATCACCAACTCAAACATGCCGATCACACGCAAGTCGGAAAGAATGGATGTCTTCTGGAACTCCAGCCCTTTGTCGAACTCGAACGGACAAAGGTCTTTCCCCTGCTTGTCCTTCTTTCGATATGGCGCGAGCAGCTGCCGAGCGACTGCGACGTGCTCATGCACCAGAAACCAGCGAGGTTTGTACAAGGCAATGGCTTCGACGTTCTCCTTGTGCGTGATCGAGTCGCCTCCTTTGTCTTCAATGCCTGATCCGTACCTTGGCAGGATAAGCCCCAGAAAGATATCGCACTGTTCAACAGTTTCGAGACAACCTTCCAACAAGGTCAATCGCGTCATGAAGTCGGCGTAGTTCCTCGAGTCCATCTTCGTCGCGATCAGTCGTATTCATTTGGTCGCGAAGAATCGCGTGGCTGTCGCGTCCTTCAACGAATGCCCACTTGGCAACAAGCTGCCACTCGGCCAGTCGGTGAACCCGACGGTTTTCGGCACTGCACAATACCTGGGGCGAATGAGTCGAAACGATGAATTGAAGTTTTGGAAAAGCACTCCGCAGACCGTCCAGCACAATGCGTTGCCAACGCGGATGCAGGTGCAGATCAATCTCGTCAATCAACACCGTCCCTTCCGCGAGCTCGGGAGCCTTCGCCCCGTCCATCTCGTTGAGAATGTTCGTACAGGTCGGTGTGCGCTGTACTGCGTCGTTCGTAGGCCAGCGAGCGAATGCGGTTGACGGAATAGAAGCGGGCATAGCGATCTCGCACTTCCGGCACAGTATCGACCGGATGCAGGAGGTTGTCACCGTTTTCTGTCTTCTTTTCCACTGCGACCAATAACAACAGCAGCCGATAGACGACTCGCAGCAACTGACGGTAGTAGTTCTGAGTGGTGAGTTCAGCCGTTCGCCACTGCGCAGGTGACAGTCTTTGGGTGACAGCCCCTTGAGATCGGGATCGCCCTCAACAACGCGCGTCAGCAGATCGACTGGTAGTAACAGGCCAGCGGTGGTGATTGTTGTGAAGGGATTGTTGGCTCGGGTTCGCACCTTGCCTATTTTCCGAATGGTGTCGCGTTTGCCAGGCGACTATGGCGTTCGACAGAATGCTGGAGCATACTCCGATCGGAACAGGAGGCATTGCTAATGAACTTGACACCAGACCAAATTCAGTCGATTGATAACGGCGACCCCGTGAGAATTATCGTTGACGGTCGCTCGTGTGTGCTTGTGTCGAATTCCACCTACACTCAGTTGCAGGAGCTAATCGACCAGTGGCATCCCGCGACGATGCATCGGAATCTGTCGGACGTAATGGCAGATGAGTGGAACGATCCGGCCATGAGTATTTACGATGAACCGTAGTTCGGTCGCACGTGGTGCCATCGTTCTGATGGACGTTCCCTACCTTGATGCGACTCAAACAGTCAAACGCCGGGCGTTGGTGGTTGGCGATCCGAATCAGTCGCTTGATGTGATAATTGCCGCGATCACCAGCCGCGTACGTACTCCGTCGCCATCGACTCATTACATCGTTGACCAATCGCACTCGGACTGGTCCGCGTCGGGATTGCGACTCGATTCGGTCGTGCGTTGTGATCGGCTGTTCACAGCTTCCGTCTGAAGAACGGTGGTCGCTTGAATCATGACCAGCCCGATGGCGATCCAAAGAAGAAAAAGGATGCGCATGAGTCCGCATCGGATCTCTCCGAGGGCGAGCAGTCATAAGCGATTGTGCAACGCTGATCGGTGGCATCAGCGGGTCTCAGCGCGAGCGTGGCGGGTGGCGGAATTCGAGCTGCGCAGGATTTCCAGGAAATCAAGCAGAATTTCAAAACCCGCCACAAGCGCCCACCGGGTCCAAGTGCCGATAAGTCTTTCAGAGAGCACTCGAAACCCAGCAAAACATCGGTTCAAACGCCGATTTCAGTGCTCGCCAAATCAGTCCAGAGCCTCTTACCGTACATTCACACCTCTGCTGGTTTTGAAGCGCCCATGAGTGGCTGGTTTTGAAGCGCCCAGTGACACCGAAACATCGGTTTCTTGTCGAGGTCAAAATGAGCTGCCACACGAAAAGCAATTTCAATCCATAAGCCAACTTGCTCCTGTTCAAGTTTCTGTCGGCGTTCCGTCAACGCTTCGACCTTGTTTTTCAATAGTGCTGCTTCTGCGTCCGCACGAGCCATTGGCGTTTCGTTCGCTTTGTAAATATAGTCGAACTGTGGCGGTCGCTGATGAACGGGCAACCCTTGTCTTGAGGGGATGCCTGGGCCGTCGAGCAATCGTTGGCGTGTTCGGTGACAGCAGCATGTGGGTTCCGTTTTCACAAGCTGATAGCTGCATGACAATCAAGCACCGAATTGATGCCGTCGCTCAAAAGGAAGAGCGAAGCACGAATAATGCGCTGGCAAGCCCTCAATACAAAAACGGGCCGGGGGGCGGCGGTTCAACAGAGACCGGATTGTGGTTCTCGTTTGATGACCTCACCAAGCGAAAGGTCCACGTGGATCGAATGATCTTCCTGTCCGACCTGTGCTGTTACACTCAAGGTGATGATGGCACGGCGCAGAACTGTGGTGTCAATTTGAAGCAGTATTTCGGCTAAAAAGCAACGATGCAGTCGATGGTTGATCGTTACCGTCAGGCTGTCAACAAGAATTATTTTGTGTATTCAGTGAACCTGAATGGACACGGACAGAGCCAGTTGCGACCGGGCGATGATCGGACGCATTTATTGTCGGGATGGTCGGAAAAACTGCTGGATATGATCCGAGACATCGAAGCTGGAGTGAGTAACGAATCTGAAAATGCCGTTGAGATTCCAGCCATCGAAGTTCTGCGATCACGTTACCAGCCAAGTTGAAACGTGGCACGGCGGATGGACTTTTCCTTCGCCGTGCCCTATCTTGAGTCAGCCGGGATGGTGCAGGCTTGGGTTACTTCTCCTGATTCGAAACGTCCTGAGTCGCTTATTTCTCCCGGTTTGCAATCACCACAGCCCGCAATACCTCTGGATGTTGAGGGCTGTTTTCATTCGCCGACATCGTATTCATTTTATTGGTTTAGGATCGCTCGATAAATAAGTGTCCGATCAGCTGGACTTGGTGTCCGGTTTTCAGGCCCAACGGGCCGACTCTATGTCAGCCCAGGGCAACGCCCTGGGAAATAGTTCCACACGATGATTTCCAGCCCCAACGGGGCGGCACTAATTTTCACAGTGGCCAGCTCGAATCTGTTTAGGTCCGCCCCGTTGGGGCTTTTCGTGCTTGAAATCCCCAAACCCAGGGCGTTGCCCCGGGCTGACTTATGGCTGGCCCGTTGGGCCGGAACGCAAACGGAATTGCACTCAAACGCTGCCTACTGGGCCGCATCCAATTTGATGCGACACACACTGCAGATGCTTCAATCACGACTGTAATTCTTCGTGCGATCCCTATTGGGACGTGGTGAGAAAATCGAGGCGGTGAAGTTGTACCGAAACAGGTTTGGTGGCGGACTTAAAGAGGCGAAAGAAGCGGTCGAACGCATCGGTGAGCAGAACGGAATTCCAACATCGTCAGGCAGTGGCTGTCTTGGCGTTGTTTTGATGGGGATCGCCGTGATAGTATTGACGAATTGGATACTCCAGTTTCCGAAGGGACTATTACTTGCAATTCCTTGATTTCTCTCCATCGACTGGGGGATGCACGCCAGCGAGTCGGACTTACAAGTCATTCTGGAACAGATTTGGAAAGAACACGATCCAATCATCGTTGCCAATCTACTCCGAGTATTCTCGAATCGACCATTGCCTCATTTTGATTCTCGCCTGATCAGTCTGTGTAGCCATGTTGATGAGCATGTTCAGCGACGTGCATTCAACGTACTCTCTCAGAATTCACATCCATTGATTCGAGCCTACGCCATATCAACGATTCAAGATCAAACGCCCGGAATTCCCTCAGTAGGATTTCTGATCAAGAATTTCTGACTCTACCGGATTCTATGTGCTGTGTTTGAACCGCGAATAAACGCAAATGAACGCGAATTTTGAGTATTGCATTCGCGTCCATTCGCGTTTATTCGCGGTTCTCGTCCTGAACACGGGCAACACATAGAATCCGGTGGAGTCAGTACATTTCAATCGTATCGGGGTTGAACGAGTCTCACCGCGCGTTGATGGGATCGACGTCGATCGCCAGTTCGACGCCTTCGGGAAGTGTCAGCGTGCTTTCGACTGACTGCCAGAGTTCACGGACCAATTCGGGCGTCTTTGCTGTAATCTGCAGATGAAATCGCCAAAGCGTTCGCAAACGCAGAATAGGAGCCGGGGCTGCTCCGAGAATGCGCACGTCCTTTGTTGGACCTTTTCGGGCGGCTCGAAGTTTTTCTGCGACGACCTGTGCTGTTTGCCGAACTCGTAATTCGTCGGGGCCGCGAAAGATGACCCGCGCGACATGCGAGAACGGCGGAGCCTGGCCGTCGTGCCGTTCGGCCAGTTCATGCTGGGCAAACCCGATGAAGTCATGCTTTGACGCAAACTTGACGGCGGGGTCATCGGGGCATGTTGTCTGCACCAGAACGCGCCCGCCACGTTCGCCGCGGCCCGTGCGGCCCGCGACCTGAGCGATTAGTTGAAATGTTCGTTCCGCCGCCCGCATGTCTGGCTGACGCAGCATCGTGTCGGCATCGACGACGCCTACGAGTGTGACATTGGGGAAGTCCAGTCCCTTGGCGATCATCTGCGTACCCAGCAGGATTTCGACTTCGCCATGCCGGAACTTGTCCAGCGCTTCGTCGTGGCTGCCGCGTTTCTTCATGGAATCGCTGTCCATGCGCAGGACGCGGGCATTGGGGAATGTATTCTGAACTTCTTCATCCAGCTTCTGAGTCCCGGTGCCCAGATAGCGAACGGCCGGACTTTCGCAGGTTGGGCACACTTGCGGCGGCGGAGTTTCGTAGTCGCAACTGTGGCACACGGCCGCCTGACGATCGCGATGCCACGTGAGCGTGATGTCACAATTTGGGCACTTAATGCCAGCGCCACAAGTACGACACCAGACGGATGGCGAGTAGCCGCGCAGGTTCAGAAAGAGAATCACCTGCCCTTTTTCATTCAGTGCCCGCGTGATTGCCTGAAACATAGCGCGACCGATCGAAGAGCCACGCGAAATTCGGGGATCATTACGTGTATCCACAATCACGACCGGTGGCAGCGGACGTTCGGCCACGCGATTGGGCATGGACACCAGCGTGTCAAGTTTCCGTGTCGCGCGGAGCCATGACTCAAGCGTCGGAGTTGCTGATCCCAGAATGAGTGGCACCTTTTCGTCCAGACACCGTTTCCTCGCAACTTCGCGAGCGTGGTATCGGGGCGTGCTGTCCTGCTTGAATGACGGTTCGTGCTCTTCGTCAATCACGATCAGTCCCAGATTTGGTGTCGGAGCAAACACGGCGCTGCGAGCTCCCACGACGACTTCAACACCGCCACTGGCAATCTGCTGCCATTGCCAGTGTCGCTCCGAATCGGTCATATGGCTGTGTAACACGGCCACCGAATTGAATCGACTGCGAAAACGCCGAATCGTTTGTGGCGTCAGGCTGATCTCCGGCACCAGTACAATCGCCTGACGACCGTAACTGACGACTTCACGAATCGCGCGAATGTAGACTTCCGTCTTGCCACTGCCCGTTGCACCGTGCAGCAGCAGGGTTTCATATTCGCTGGCTCGGATGGGCTTTAGAATCTTGTCGAGCGCCAGCTGTTGCAGTTCGTTAAGGATCAGGTCTGTCTGTTGCTCAAGTGTCGCCAGTTCATCGCCCGTCACGTCCGAGCGAATTCGCAGTGCGGTGATCAGGCCTTTCTTTCGCAGACTGTTGAGCGGTCCCGGCCCGCATCCGGCCCGCTCGCACAAGTCAGTCGCGGCGACGGGATCATTTGATTTCAGCAGGATTTCGATCACGGCTTTTTGTTGTTTGCTGAGTCGAGTTGTTGTTCGCTTTTCTTCGGTCCCGGGCGTGAGCAGAAAGCTCTGCACTTCGCGCGTTCCACTCTTGCGACGCACTCCCGCCGGAATGACACTGTCCAGCACTTGCCCCCAGCCGCACAAATAACGCTCGGCGATCCAGTGCGTCAGTTCGAGCATCCGCTCGTCGAGCAGCGGTTCGGTATCCAGCAACTCGGAGATCGGCTTCAGAACTCGTTGCGATTGCTCGGCGACTCGTACCGCCACGCAGTAGCCAACAACGCTTCGATTGCCGCGGCCGAGCGGTGCTTTGACGCGCTGTCCGGCTTTGACTCGATCGCGAATCGCATCCGGAATCGCGTAGGTGTATGGCCGCTCGAGAGGAAGATTGAAGACCACATCCGCGACCAGAATGTCATCTTTGGCGGCGTTTTGCCATTCCGGCGTTTCGGCGAATTCAAAACGCCCCTGCTGAGAATTCACGTTGATGGCTCACAATCTCGTCTCAGGCGGCTTTGGTGATCGAATGGTCAGGTGGTGTCTGCGGTTGATACGTGGAATCATGGGATCGATCGATTTCCGCAATGGCCGCAGTCTCACCTATGGCGATTCGAAGTGCAATTCCTTCCAGACGTTCCATTTCGACCGTCAGGAAATCGGCCCACGCTGCCATGTTTTCACGAGGCAGATCCAGTGGCAAGACCATCGGGGTTCCCGAGATAAGAATGACTTGTGAGAACGGTTTTGGAATGACCATATCGGACCAATCTCCCGGAACTGTCCAGTAGCGATTGCAGATGAGGGCGGTCGGAACAATCGGTCGTCCGGAACGTGATGAAATGTAGACGATGCCCTCCTTCATCTTTCTCCGCGGCCCGCGCGGCCCGTCGGGGGTCATCGCCAGATGCAGATTCGGGCGACTGAGAATTTCGCTCACTGCTTCCGCTCCGCCACGGCTGGTGCTGCCGCGCACCGGCTGAATTCCGACTATCTGCACCGAATCAGCAAGGTAACCGCCGTCACGATGCCGACTGATTAGTCCTGCCAGATTCCAGGTTCGGAGGGAAAACACCGCCAGTACGATCTGATCATGCCACATACTGAAAGTGTAGCGATGCGGGCCTTTGGGACGCGCGTAAGGCGTGCCATCCTCCACCACTTTGAAATGGCGCACGCGGACGGTGAGAAACAGCACCCGCAGGCAGAATGTCGCGACGTATGAGACGACAAGATTGAGCGACCGAGAGCGTATTTTCATTGGCTTCCATGCTCGATTAAAAACAGACCACCAGTGACTGGCAACCATTTCCGTCAGTTGACAGCAACCATCAACTGTTGAACGTGGAGTTTACTCAATAGAACGATCTTTGTTGAGAGCAGAACCCGGTTCGGGCATTTTCAAACACTGGATTCCATCAATACCGCAGTGAAATGCAACGCTTTCCTGCTCCCAGTAGCATCAGTCCAGTTCTATTTCAGAATTCAGCAAAAATTTCTCAAACGATCTTGGCAGACATGGTTTTTAGGATATCATCGGGCCTTACTGAAGGTATGGACACTGCTGTTCAAGTGGGTTTGGCTGGTGCAGTCGATGATATGGCACGCTCTTTGCTTTTCTGCTTGCTCATTCATTGAGTGTACTGGTTGCTTCTTAAACTCCTTGACGAACAGCTATTGCCAGTCACTGCATTGTTTCGCTTCGGGCAGTTCGCGCTGCCCGAAGCGTTTTATATCCTGGTCCGGGGATCTGGACCATGCTCGCGTGGTCTATACGGAGATGATCAATCTGTTCTCCAGTTCTTTTTGCGAGCATTTCATTACAAACGGCTTCAACTGCGAAAGTGGTTGAAGCCGTTTTTCGTTTGTGAAGTCAATTTTCGCCTGGACCTGAGGATTTGTAGGGATCGTTCGCTGAAATCTGATGGAACCAGGAATGAATTCAATTGCAGGTTTGGAAGTCGCATTCAAGTCTCGGTAAGCTGCCGATAGCAGAAACTGCCGCGACCAGTATCCATCTGGCACGTTTTTACTGTGTGTAATTATCCGAAAATCGAGGGCATTTTTGATGATATCCAAATCACGTCGCGGATTTCTGAAACAGACCACTCTCGCTGGGTTGGCCTCCGCTTCGGCACCCTACTGGTTTGCACCGTCCTCGTTCGCTTCACCATTTCGTAGCCCGAATGACCGACCGATTTTGGGTTGTATTGGAACGGGTGATCGCTGGAACGCGGTTGGGCCAGCCGCCATGAGATTCGCTGACTGTGCCGCAGTCTGCGATGTCGATGTCGCCCATGTCGAAAAAGGAAAGGCGAAGGCTCTGGAAATGCAGAGCAAGCCTGGCGCGGAGCGCACGGTTGATATGTATGAAGATTATCGAAAGCTGCTTGATCGTCCCGATATTGAAGTCGTTACGATTGTGACGCCCGATCACTGGCACGCAAAAATCGCCATTGAAGCCATGAAGGCTGGCAAAGACGTATACTGCGAAAAGCCGCTGACGCTGACGATCGACGAAGGTAAGCTCATTCGCAAGGTGCTGGACGAAACCGGTCGAGTTTTCCAGGTGGGAACTCAGCAGCGCAGCGAAATGGACTTGCGTTTTCTGCACGCCGTCGCACTTGTTCGTGAAGGCCGCATAGGGGAACTCCGAACGGTGACCGTCGCGATCGGCGGAGCGCCCACCAGCGGTCCAATCGATGTGGTCGATGTGCCAGCAGGACTGAACTGGGACATGTGGCTGGGGCAGGCCCCGATGACGGATTTTCGCTTCAAGGACACAGACGGCAGGTATGGAAAGTCTCGCTGTCACTATGAGTTCCGCTGGTGGTATGAATACTCAGGCGGAAAAATGACCGACTGGGGCGCGCACCATGTGGATATCGCTGCGTGGGCATTCAATCTCGAAAACACAGGGCCCGTCAAAGTTGAACCTGTGATTGCGAAGCATCCCGTTCCGTTTGTCAATGGCATGCCGACGGATGACACTCAATACAACGCCGCGACCGAGTTTCACGTCACTGCGACTTTCAAGAATGGCGCGGTGCTGCATATCCGCAACGATGCCAAAGAACTGGGATTTGACAACGGCCTGATGCTGGAAGGGACCGATGGTCGCATCTTTGTGAATCGCGGCAAGTTCACTGGCGCGGCTGTCGACAGCCTGAAGGATAATCCGCTGAAGGAAGAAACACTTAAAACACTGTACAAGGGCAAGCAACCAGGCAATCACATGAAGAATTTCTTCGAGTGCGTTGTCGATCGAGCACAGCCCATCAGCGACGTACACAGTCATCATCGTGCCATGACGGTTTGCCATCTCGCTAACATTTCCATTCGCCTCGATCGCACGCTCAACTGGGATCCCGACACGGAGCAAATCGTGGGCGATGCGGAAGCGGCAAAATGGCAGTCACGCGAACAACGCAAGGGTTACGAGATCCAGGCGTAAGGGGTTCGACAGTTCTTTTTCCTGTACCAACGAAAATTGCGGCTAATCATAAGCCGTTCGCCGTCAGAAGCGGCATCGGAGATGCTCATGGAAGAAACTGCAGTCGATTTTGGGGGAATCCCTGGGCTGTCCTGTTTCGTGGATGTGTTTGACCGCGCCGATCTGTTTGACCAGATCGATAATCACACGGTTGTGCGTCTGTCGTCTTTGGGACAAAAAACAGGATTTTCAAGTGTTGACGCTGTACAGAAATCGACAGGGATTGCACATCGTCGGATCCTGAAACACGGCGTGACGTCAGTTGATCTGGCGACTGCGGTTTTTGATCGATTGTGCAGCGTTTCGGAATTTTCTCCCGCTGAGTTTCCGGTCGTCCTGCTGTGTCATTCCGGCATACATGACCAGGCAGCCGAACAGCTTGCCGTCGCGCTGGAAGACCACTACTCCCTCCCGCCGAAGACGGTGCTTCCATTCAACTTTGGTTGCAGCGGCTTTCTCAAGTTGCTGCTTGAAGGCACAATGCTGCTCACGGATCGCCGCATCACAAAACGCATTGCACTGCTGAATGTAGAGACGCCCGAAACGTGGCACGATGGCTCAGATCGGTTGTTTTGCGGCATTGTGTCAGCAGGTGCCACCGGCTGCGTCTTGAGTCGCAACGCCGGATTGCCCCTGTCTGTGGTTCGAGCTGGCGATTTTATGGTTCCTCCGGCACTTCGCATGAATCCGGATCCGCTGTTCCGCAAAGAGACATGCAAGGTCTTTTCATTTCGCGGCGAACCCGAGAATCGCACAGTGATGCGCATGAATGCCGAAACGGTTTTTGTGAATGGCATCGAACTAATGCTCAATAACCTGCGTTCGGCGGTCAGTTCCATTGATTGCCAACTGGGCCAGCGCGTGATTGTCATTCCGCATCAGCCCAGTGGCAAACTGCTCAAGGCGTTGATCGCCGCAGCAAGGATAGAGTTTCCTGAGTTCGAGTTCCTGAACAATCTCCATAATTTTGGCAACACGATCTCGGCCGCCGTTCCCACGATCATGTCTCGCCTGCCTCAGGTGCTTTTCGAAAACGGCTGTCAGCCGGTTCGCGATGGAGATCTGATCATTCTACTGGTTGCAGGAATCTGCATGCACGAGATTGCCGACCATATGTCTGCTGGCCATGCCTGTCTGGAATGGGTTTCCAGTGAACGGCAAGTGGATTCTGTTGAAACGAGTGCAATGCTGCGATGACGAATTCCGAAGATCTGTCGCCCGAAGGACGTGAGAAACTGGATGGCTTTGGGACGTTGACCATATTGCCTGTCCAATGGGGCGATCAGGATGCGTTCGGCCATGTCAATAACGTGGTCTATTTCCGGTGGTTTGAAACTTCTCGGGTTGATCTGCTCAACGCCTGCCACTCGTCAGTGACGATGGACGGCTCCGGGCTGGGTCCAATCCTCGCGTCAATGAAATGCGACTACAAACGTCAGTTGCGATTTCCAGACACTGTTGTTGTTGGCGCAAAAGTCTCCCGAATCGGACGTTCGAGCGCCGACATCAGCCACCGAATTGTGAGCTGCGCACAGGGCAAAATTATTGCGGAAGGCGTTTCCGTGATTGTCGTGTTCGACTACACCGCCCAGCGTGTCACTCGGATTCCGGAAGACTTGCGACAGCAGTTCGAGAATTTGATTTCCGATGGAACCATTGGCTGACCTGCTGACAGGGGCGAGTCAATGATCTGCGTGAGTGGCTCCCAGTGACCAGCACTCTGATGGAATCACAGATCACGGAGGTCAGCTAAGCCCCAATGCGTAAGTCTTGGGGCATAGCTTGGCGAGCGGTGGGTGTGAGCCCACCGAGTTGCACGCATTTGACTCGGAGGGCTTACGCCGCTCCGCTTGCCGGGTTTGCGGCGACTGGGGACGTCACTCCCCTGATTGTGAATCCTGCGATTATGCCATTTAACTTGATGCATGGGTGCTTACCGAGTGAAAGAAACGGGGAGATTCCGAAACGATCCCGACGGAGCCGACCACATCCTCGCCCTCAAAGCCGCCGCCCTCAGTGACGATCACCGACGCCTTCCGGCCCACTGACCATATTTCCATCTCCAGCACCCGCAACATCTTCGTCTGCAACATCTTCATCAACGATGGGCTGCTTGACCATAATCCAGACCATCATGGACGACAGTTCCCAACAGTCATGGACGTGCCACCATGGTAACTGAGGCGCTTCGGTATGCTCGGGCGTTCGCAGGATGAGGATCGCGTCTGGCGTTGAGATTGTATCGCGGGCCAGACGTTTCAGACTTGCGGCCAGTGGTTTTCCGGGGTCGATTTCGTCAGCGTGCTTATACGGCGGATCGAAGAAGATCAGCGTGTACGGCATGAAGTCCTCGCCGCCGTGTGGTCGGAACGACGTGCGGCGAACGTCGGTTCGCCAACAGATTGTGCGTGCCTCCGGTGCGATGATCTTGACATTGTTGACCAGCATCTCATGGATATCGTGGTCTGCTTCGAAGAACACGCAAGAGTAGGCTCCTCGACTGAGCGACTCGATCCCCATGGTGCCAACACCGGAAAAAACATCTGCGACTCGTGCGTCTGGGAGGTAGTCGTGCAGGCGGTCGAACACGATTTGGCGAACGCGATCGGTGTACGGCCTTGTTGAATCGTCGGATGGCGTCTTGAGAATGCGACGACGATATTGACCGGAAATGACTCGAAGTGACATCGGCAGTACTGCGAAATTGAGTAGGGAGTAGACACAGCACCGGAAGACGCTGCGATAGAGCTCGGTGACCGTATTTAATGCTCCGCCGCGAACCGCAGGAGCCAATACGCCAGCGAGGCGGAGTTTTACGCATCTTACCACGTTGTGACGGTGGAAAGACTGTGTGGAAGGGGCTTTTTCGTGCCGAAACCGACAATCGAGGCTGCAAATGCCTGAAAACTAAAGGAAATAAGAGAATTTCGAATCTGGACGTGTTGACACTCCATGTTTTCAGAACTCTACTTCGGCCTGCAAAAAACACGGGGTTTTCGATCTTCGGGGCAACCCCGATAGAACTTAGGTCCATTCCAAACAATTTTTCAGGCGAAGGAGAGTTGATCACATGGCAAAGAAAGCCGAAAAGCCGTTGTCAAAGACGGATATTCTGAATGCATTGGCAGAATCCACAGGACACAGCCGCAAGGAAGTTAGTGGCGTTATTGACGCCCTTGAGGCACTGATCGCTGAGAATATCAGCCGGGGGCCAGGTGTCTTCAACCTGCCTGGCTTGCTCAAAATCTACGTCCATGAGCGACCAGCGACAAAGGAACGTACTGGCCGAAATCCTGCAACTGGCGAAGAAATCCAGATCGCAGCCCGACCGGCAAAGAAAGTCGTTAAGGTCCGTGCGTTGAAGAAGCTGAAGGATTTGATCTAAGTTTTGCGGACACGCCTGCATGCTGTTCTCTAAGAATGCGTCGGATTGACTTCAGGAAAGGGCGGACATGAAAATGCCGCCCTTTTTTCAATGGCCCGTTGAGCCTCCAGAACCTCACGCTCCAGTTTGTGTCACTTCGCGAACGAGGTAGAGCGTCCTGTGTTCACACCGTTCGTCGCTACGCTGCACAAGCCCCACGCTGAGCTGCTGCAGCGGCGGCGGTCCATTCAGCGTCAGAATGCAGTGCGAGCGATCAGCCTGTTCCGAAGATGCTTTTTAACATCTCTCCATGCTCCTGTTTCAAGGACGAGTAGAATACAATCCCGGGATATGGCGTTTCTCAGACATCGATTCAGGGAGGATTCCAATGAACGTGCAAGAATGGACTTTCGGTATTTGGGTGGTCAGCGTGTTGACTTGGCATGGCGTGACGGCTGCTGCCCAGGAATCGCCAAGTTTGCCCATCGCTTCGCCCGCGATCAATCCGATCGATCCTGCGGCATTGAATGCGGCTCCGGCGTTCGGTGATTCCGGACCAGTCTCAAAGCCTGCAGAACCAGTTGTGATCCATGATTCACCTGCTGCTGAAGGCACAACGTGGATTCCGAAGTTGCGAGTCGTGCTGGTGACTTCGATGAGCCATCAGACGGAGGTGACTGGATATGCCATTCCATTCAATGCCCCTCTTGTTTCGCCAACTGACAAGACGCCTTCAGCGGTGCGCAAGATCACTCATATGATCGACAAACCTTCACAGAAATCTGTCATCCTCACATGCGATGATGTCAATGTGGAGGCCGTGTCTTCTGAGAAGGGCGAACCGACATACAGCTTTGCGTGTAAGGGCAAAGCCGTCCTGACCATCGACAGTTTCACTGTAACCGGCGACTCCATTTCCGCCAGCGAAGGAAAATTGACCATTACAAATGCCGTGATCAAAAGCGATCAGGCAACGATGATCAGCGAGAAGTTGGAATTGCAACTGTCCATTCTGGGGGTGCAGGTTGGGGCGGCAAACCCCTCGGATTACTTGAAGCCGACTCCGGATCCGATCAATGGAGGACACTCCAACAACGGACACTCCAACAACGGAGAGTCCAAGCTGTCTTCACCACGTTTTGATGACGGCCTGCCGTTTGACAACAAGGCTGATGTGTTCCCGCCGAGTACGTAAACGATCTTTTGGTGATGAATTGACGTTCCGATTATTAGGGGCAGATAGTCGTCGTTCGCTCCGCGAACGAAACGGTCCGCGCTGCCGTACTTTCGTTTCGTTCGCGGAGCGAACGACGACTATGGAGAAACATCTTTATGAATCATCGAACGATCATCGCCATACTGATCACTTCACATTTTGGAGGCACACACCTCCTTGCCGACGATCCCATTCGCTTCGGCCGCGACGTTCTCCCGATTCTTTCCACAACCTGCTACGCCTGCCATGGACCGGATGCCAGCCAGCGAAAAGCGAATCTGCGATTTGATCTGGAAGAGGATGCCAAGGCCGAACACGACAGCGGCGTTCCAATTGTCCCTGGCAAGCCGGACGACAGCACGCTCATTCAACGCATCACAAGCACTGATCCAGATGTTGTCATGCCGCCACCGGACGCGCATCGGGAACTGAAGCCGGAACAGATTGTCACATTACAGAAATGGGTCGCAGAAGGCGCAAAGTGGGGACGTCACTGGTCGTTTGAACCCGTTGAACGACCGCAAATTCCTGTTTCGCAAAATAGTCGTCGTTCGCTCCGCGAACGAAACGGCCCGCCTGACAACTCCCCGATCGACACGTTGAATGCCAACACACTGGTGCGCCATGGATTGGCAATTCGTCCATCCGCAGAACCGCATCAACTTGCACGGCGCGTCTGGCTGGACGTCATCGGTTTGCCACCAACTCCTGAAGTCGCCGATGCATTTGCGGCGAATCCCAGTGACGCTGCCTACGAAAAAATGATCGATGACCTGCTCGCCAGTCCTCAATTTGGCGAACACTGGGCTCGGATGTGGATGGATCTGGCGCGCTACGCCGATACCAAAGGCTACGAAAAAGATCTGGGGCGGACCATGTGGCCGTATCGGGACTGGCTGATCAGGGCCATCAACAACGATATGCCGCTGGATCAAATGACGGTCGAACAACTGGCCGGAGATTTGTTGCCGAAACCCACGAATGATCAACTGGTCGCCACGGCCTTTCATCGGAACACGATGAGCAACGACGAAGGCGGCACGGACGACGAAGAATTCCGTACCATCGCGGTAAAGGATCGCGTTGATACAACGATGCAGGTTTGGATGGGACTGACGGCCGGTTGCGCGAAGTGCCACACGCACAAGTATGATCCGATTTCGCAGGCAGAATATTACGGTTTGTATGCCATTCTGAATCAGACTCAGGACACGGATCGCTCAGATGATTCTCCGACATTCGAAGTGCTGCCGCCCGAGGCCGAAGCCGAACGAACGCAAGTGAACGCAAAAATTGCAGATTTGAAATCTCAGATATCAAAGACTGACACAGCGGCAGCGAAGGTCGAACTTCCGCAGGCGACTCCTGAACAACGGCGGCTGACTGATGAACTTGCGGCCGCCAGCGCTGAACTGCAAAAAGTCAACTCGCGGGTCTCCAAAGTTCCTGTGATGCGGGCCGTGAATGCCGACAAGTTGCGAGCGACGCGCATTCATCGTCGCGGCAATTTCCTGGATCCCGGTGACGAAGTGACTGCCAGTCTTCCAGCCGCATTTCATTCGCTGCCGAATGATGCCGCTCTGGATCGACTCGGCCTGGCGAAGTGGCTGATGAGTCCTGACAACACACTCACACCGCGAGTTTGGGTGAATCGCATCTGGGCTCGCATTTTCGGAATTGGAATCGTCGAAACGGAAGAAGACTT
>Ga0154020_10003768_pt1 | contig 18165 bp, 15 predicted proteins | sample Klosneuvirus_201_FD_109709 | JGI IMG/M metagenome (GOLD analysis project Ga0154020, IMG submission 109709) | Active sludge microbial communities from wastewater, Klosterneuburg, Austria - Klosneuvirus_20160825_MG | ecosystem: Engineered > WWTP > Aerobic digester > Activated sludge | place... | reverse complement strand
TTTGGGGCTTTTGTTTTTTGCCGCACGTACACTAAGGCTTCCTCCTTTTGCAATAGCCATATCATAAAGGCGACGATGCAAAGTGCTTGCTGATCTGCCCGTATAATCATTCATTACTTTTGCGGCTCTTCCGGTTGGAGCCAGAAGAACGACACTGTAGTCAAAGTGAGAAAAGGTTTTGGCAATTGCCTGAATGAATGTAGTTTTTCCTGTCCCGGCATAACCTCTCAGGATAAAGGATTTTTTTTCTTTTGGGTCATTGTAAAATTCAGTCATCAAGAGCATCAGACTTTGTTGGTCCGGTGTTGGCTCGTAAGAAAAATTCTTTCTAAGTAATTTTAAAAAAGGGGATTCAGCCATTATGTAAACGGTTTGCTGCAGGTAGAATGCAAAGCTAACACAGGAATACAGATAATTACTCAATCAGAGTAAAATCCGCAAGTCTTAGACTGCAAATAATGAAATAGAAATAACCTTCAGGTCGATTTTATCGAATCACAATTCGAATCTGATTTTTCGAAGTTGTAGATTCCAAAATTCCGGTATATACTCCTTGAGAAAGATGGTTCGTACGAATCTCCTGCAGGTTTTCCCCTGCAATGCCTGAGAATTCGTCAGTAAGTACAATTCTTCCTGCTAAATCAACGAGGTAGAAATGATAACTTTCATTTTCGTTGGAGTTAAAGCGGATATTGAATTTATCTTCTGCAGGATTTGGAAACACCTCTATTTGATCAACAGAATTGACGATTCCAGGATTCGCCAATCGAACAAGTGGTGTAGCAAATGAGAATGAAGCTGAATACACCGATACATTGACTCCGGCACAGATTGAACGCACCTGCCATTGATAACTGGTATTATTGGTCAATCCGGTTAATGAAGTAGAAAATACTCCGCCGGCTCCGGTAATTTTTTTCCATTGGTAATTTGTTGTTCCAAGCAATGAATAGCGAACCATGAAACTGTCGGCAGTTATATCGGGAGTCCAGCTGATTGTTGCGCTATTCGGGAGTAGATTCGTAACGCTTAAATCATATGGTGTTGCACAGGCAATGCTTCCGGCAACGGTACTGAATGTGTGAACGCTGCTATACCCACTGCTTATACCAAGACAAATAGAACTCACCTGTATATCATACGTTGTGACCGGTGATAAACCGCTGATTCCGGTTGTATATACACCTCCTGCAATATCTTTATACCGATATGCTGTGGTTCCATTCTCAGCAAAGCGTAAACGGAATGTGTCGGCTGTCACTGTATTATTCCAGCTGATTTGGGCTGTGGAAGAAGTAATAACTGAAGAAGAAACGCCCGATGGAGTTCCACAAAGGATTGCTCCGCTTGTCGTGCTAAAATTTAAGGTTGAACTATATCCGCTGCTCAGTCCAAGACAGATGGAGCTAACCTGATATGTGTAGAGTGAACTAGGAGTAAGGCCGGTAAGTGTGCCGTTGGTCACACCGCCTGTACCGTTAATGTTTTTATAAAAATACGGACCAGCACCATTTAATCTGTATCTTATTCTGAAAGTATCAGCTGCAACAAATACCGACCAGTTTATCTGTGCAGTGCTGCTTGTCAGATTAGAAGACGACAAGCCATATGGAACAATGCATGTTACAGGTGTTGAAGCGGTGGTGAAGGAAGAAATCGAACTGTAACCTGTTCCGGCACCGCTGCACATGGTGCTTACCTGATAATTGTAGGTTGTGCCGGGAAGCAAACCTGTTATGGCGGCACTGTATATTGTTCCCGAAACGGTCAGATATTTATAATTGGATGTTCCATTAACCGTATATCGAATTCTGAAATTATCACCTGTAACCAATGGTGTCCAACCGATAACTGCAGAAGAATTTGTAATCGAGGTAGCTGTAAGACTATGTGGTTTCACACATGGTCCCAAGGTATTGAATACAAATTTTGCGCTATAGCCGCTGCTTACACCCAGACAAATTGAAGTTACCTGAAATTGATAGGCTCTTGCCGGAAGCAATCCGGTAACGCCGGTGCTATTTCCACCTATAACATACTTATAGCTGTAGTTAGTTGTTCCATTTAATGAATAACGAACTAAGAAGGAATCGGCAACAACCAGTACATTCCAGGATAATGTTGCGCTATTGGTTCCCACTGCAGAGCTATCAAGTAGATTCGGAATTATACAATTCACGGGAGTAGACACCGTTTGAAAGGTGTCGATAATACTATAGGCACTGCTGTACCCTAAGCATTTAGTTGCTACTTCAAAGGTGTAATTTGTTCCGGGACTTAGATTTGTCAGAGTTGTATTTATAATTCCTCCGGCACCGGCAACATCTTTATAAAGGTATGTTGCTGTTCCGAGTGACCGGTATCTTACGCGGAATGTATCAGCGACCGTTGCGGGATCCCAATTGATTTGCGCTCCCGAGCTTGTAATTGCACTGGCGTTTGTGTTGAAGGGTACAGGGCATGCATTTGGATCTGCAACTACCATTCCGTATGATAAAATATTATCGACGGGCAATAATGCAAATGGTGCAACCGTATCCTTGAAATAAGAAATTACATGCACTTCATACCAACCTAACATAGCGGATACAGGAATTGTGAAATCGCATATTAATGAATCGGAAGGAGCACCTGCACCAGGGTAAACCTGGGTTGAGTCAAAATAATCACAGAAAATGATGTCACCTGCTTGCTTGAGATAAACATCCGTTGTTTGATAAGGAAGTGTATCTGATTGTAATATTCCTGGAGCCAATGTAATGACCGTCGTTAAAGTTTGGCTTGGATTGCTGACAGCAGGACTAATTGAAATTACTTGTGCTGAAAGACTAATACTTGCACAAAGGAGCAAACAGATTGATAAAATTCGTGTCATGACTTGTTTTTGTTTAATCTAAACGAATGTAGGCAATTTTTCAAAATTCTTTAATCACTGCTGTGGAACTTATCAAAGGCACGCACCTGAAAGCAGGGGCTTGCTAAGGATAGGACGACAAATAGAAATCTGATTGGCTCATATAATTCACAAAAAGCCCGGATTATTTTCCAATAATTAAAGTGTAATCCCCTAATATTTAAATAATTAATGATAAAGCCTTAGTCTTTCCCCTTAACTGTATCTAATTTAAAATACGAGCGATTTCTTTCGTTCTGAGCGGGTAGAAGACTATTTATTTTGAAAAAAACTCCGATGGTATCCGGAGATGAAGCAATAGGCAATTGAAACAAGTTCCGAGAAATAATTAAGCAGAAAGCTGATTTTACACCTTAAGCCGTCGTGTTCACTGAAAATTCTGCTTCAATTTTTTAAATAGATTCATCACTGCCGGAAAAATTATCATCAATGCACAGAATGGAATGAGCCATACAATTCTACTTTGAAGCCTGTCAATCACATTTGCCAATGTTCCGTTTACAAATGCATTTATTACGACAGAGAGTATGCAAACTACACATAACAACCACAATCCTCTGCGATTTTGAAAGTTTTCAGTCTTCCAGAAAAAGATCACTAAAATAAGCGAGCTTAAAATCATGAAAAAATAGATACGCTTATTCACGTCTGTAAAATTTGTACCAAATAAGTTTTGAAATGAATTACTATAAGCATTAAAATCTTTTTTGAAAAAGGCTTTGAGGTTAATTGTTGGCGAAGAGTTTTCTCCATAGGGGAACACCCCGTTCCCCACATCAAATCGAACCAACTGCCTGCAAGTGGATGTTATACTCTCTCTTAAATTCCATAGAAAATATTTCGGACTAAGCAGAATTCCATTAATCACTTCCGTATACGAATCTTTGGATTCTTCCCAACTTCCGGTTCTTGTCAATATACTGTTCTCCGGCCAGATGAAGTCAACTGCTGTTGGTGGAATCTGACTTTGTAGAAAGAAAAGTGTATTTGAATTTTGAGGAATGATTTGAAACAGTTGATTATCTGCGTCTAGATTTTTAAAAAGATGAACATATGCACCATTATCACGAGAAACCTCTCTGATATCCAATACTTCATTGTTGGCGGCACTTTCGATTGCATAATAATTATTCTTCTTGTGAATTAAGCGGAATTTTTGTCCGGGGCCACCGGTATCTGCAGCCTGAACTATGGAGTTCGTCCCCCACTGAGGCTCGTATAAAACAGAAAGCGCTTTTTTACTATGAACAACGATGATTTTATACAATTCATTATCAATTTTAATCAAATGAAATTTCTGGTTGGCACCATTCAAGTAAGTCCATTGATGAAGCTTTGCACTGTCACTCAGACTTGCACTCTCAATATCCAGGAATTTTTTACTATGCTTAGTCATTAACAAGTACTGCGAAGTATCATTTAGTTCAGCCTGATTTTGACCCGGACAATTTTTATCAAGATAATCCTGAAGTATTCCACTTTCAGCAAATCTTGCAGCTAAAAAAACATGTGCAGAACCTGATTGACGGAATTTCCCATCGATCAAATAATTTATAAAAGGACCAATAAGCCAGGCTGAAACAATAATTATGGTGACAAGAAGGAAACGTCTTCCTGAAAAGATCTCTTTGTTAAAATATTTCTTTGATATGGCAAGAACAAAAAGTGTTACGATAAGCAATGTATTTGCCACCAAATGGGAATTATGTGTCAGACAAGAAAAAATCACGATCAATGCGGTAAAGATTTTTTGTGCGCGATTTTGATTTGGAGCAAATAATAAAAGGGCAATGCCTAGAGCGGGAAGTGCAGCGAAAACATCAGCCATTATTTGGCTGCAATACCATGTCAGTGTGCTAATTAATGAAAGCAGAATAAATAGCATAAAACGGTAAAACCTTGCTCCATATTGAGGGAGAAACTGTTTAATGACCTGGCTTAAAATCCAGGCAACCAATATTCCTTGAATGATTACGACAAACCAAAGTGATTCCTTCAGGCTCATATGTCGAACGAAGAGGCCATACATCACCGGACGGTCAAAGGGAATAAATGGCCGAAAACCACTGGCCATATAAGTCCCTGAATCAGATGTTACCAACGGGAAGCCATTTAAAAAGGCAGGAATATTAAAAATCAAGGAACACCCAATTAAGAAGAATAATTCGTTGACCCGCTGCAAAAACTTCATATCCTGAGTTTAGGTGTAATTGGAACTGCGAATTAACAAAATTGTTCGACCCAAACCCAAGGATTTATAATTTAGATTGGAAAAGGAAGGATTGATCAGCCTGAAATATTAACGAAACGAAGGAAGAGCTTAAAGTAATAGCTCTGAAATGCATATTGCAACTAGGTGTAAATAATTAACCCACCTATCGAATAACACATACCTTTTTTATTGCTGAATCACCATCCGGGTATATCAGCTTTAAAGAATAGATACCTTCTTCCATATCTGAAACAGATATTTCTGTGTGGCCTCGCTGAATTATATTTTTTTTAATTAATTTTCCTTGCAGATCAAATAATTCAAAGGAGAATGCTTGCTCTTTTGAACTAATATATAATTCTGAATTTGTTGGATTTGGGTATACGGTAGTTTTAGATTTTTCCTGTTGTGATAGATGAATCTCAGTTGTAATCCCGTCATTTAACAAGATATAGGTAGACATTATCAAATCCATATCACCGTCATTGTCTAAATCTGATGCATCAACAAAAAGATTATCAATCACTGCTCTTGGTAAAGGCTGAATTATAAAAGTAGGAGTGCCGTTTCCATATGCGATTATGGAGTATGAATTGAAGATTTGATTTCCTCCGACCAAACAAATATCCATAATGGAATCATTGTTAAAATCTGCAACATCTACTGCACTTGGTTCGCCAAATTCAGGAATATTTGTCGGGATGAGTGTAAAATTCCCGCTGCCGTCATTTCTGTATAATGCACTAACGTTTTGAGTAAATGTACTATCGCTTCCTGAGATAAATATATCATCTATACCATCAAGATCGTAATCAATCCAGTCAATGGTTCCGGCAGATCCGGAAAATGAAAATAGTTCTTCCTGAAAAACATCTGAACCCATATTACGATAAAACTTCATCCTGACACCGGGTGAAATGTCACCATTTATCACCAGATCGGGCAGGCTGTCGTGATTATAATCAGCCCAACTCAGCTCTCCGCGTTGTATACCAGATAAAGTAGCTCCGATATCCATAAATTGAAATGCACCCAGATTCTTAAAAATATATGCTACCGGCCCCTGTAGGCTTCTGTAGCCTGTGATGGCAATATCTAAAAGGTGGTCATTATTATAATCCGCAACGTCTATACTCCCGATGCTTATTCCGGGAATGGAATGTGGAACAGAGATGAACGTGCCATTTCCTAAACTTCGGTAAATAAATGTCTGATTGATCAGGACACTGTCTAAACCACATACTATTAAATCTTCAAAGCCATCATTATCGAAATCCGCCCACTTTGCGTCCGGATTAAACAGGAGCGGGAATTGTTGTGAAACTTCGGTGAATACATTATTCTGATTGTGATAGATTTTGCAAACTGCATCGGGTAAAACCTGAGATATGTAGACAAGATCTTGAAATCCGTCATGATCAAAATCACCCCATTCGGCAGTTCCGTAAGCGCCCGTGGGAAGAGTGTCTATTATGCTAAAGTTTTGCGCGGAAGAATAACCGGACAATATGCTGAAAGAAAACAACAGAAGTATATTTTTAATCATGGCTTAAAATTATGTGATAAAGGAGTTTGAAATATAAAGTTACTAAACGCAACCTGATACTGCTTTAAAAATTTCTGAACGGGAAAAAATTACAGTTGAATCGGCTTACTTCTATTTGAGTCGGCTGATCAATTGCTTATTTACTACGAAAATCAGGGGAAAAGTTTATTTGGGAATAATTAGTAAGAGCTTCCTTACGAAGTTCTCTCTCCATCTTTTTAGCAAGCTTCCAGAAATTTCCTCCGTATTCGACAAATATTTCTTCGCCTTTCCTGATATTACGGATAGCATCTAAATAGCATTTCTTTCCTTCAACAATATAATCGGCATTGTTACGCAAACCTTTTACTTTACCTGCGCCTCTTGCATCATTGGCATAGCGCCCAAAAGTTTTCAGATATTTTTCGGCATTGATGGCCAAGCGTGAATTTAGTTTGAAGATATATGAATTATGACCATCCTCATCCTTTACATCTTTCCAGGGTTGAAGTCTTCCTTTGTATTCAGTAATTCGTGTTCCTTTCGGAATGTCTGTTTTAGTGAACAAACCTTTTCCGGCTTTAGGCAAGTTAGATTTTTTCAGATAAAGATATTTATCAAGCCAAGGCATAATCAAAATTTGATGCAAACATTTTTCTCTTCCATAAAAAACTTCAGTGCTTCAAAACCTCCTTCGCGTCCAACGCCGGAACCTTTCATGCCTCCGAAGGGAGTACGCAGGTCACGAAGTAACCAACAATTCACCCATACAATTCCACTCTGTATCATGGCACTCATACGATGAGCGCGTGTGAGATTTTGAGTCCACAAGGTTGCTGCGAGACCGTATTGAGTACTGTTGGCATAGCTAAGCACTTCTTCCTCTGTATCAAAGGGCATAATGGTGACAACAGGTCCAAAAATTTCTTCCTGATTAGTCCGGCAATCGTAGGCCAATCCTTCTATCACAGTTGGAGCAATAAAGTACCCCGTCGAATTTTTTCCTCCGGGGTTGACTTCTTCTCCGCCGCATAAAATTGTACCGCCTTCTTCTTTGGCAAGTTTAATATAGGACAGGATTTTTTCCTTATGAGGCTTTGAAACAATGGCGCCGATCCAGTTTTCGTCATTTAAAGGGTCGCCGACTTTTAATTTTTTCACCTCATCAACAAAAGCTGATTTGAATTTTTCGTAAATACTTCGTTCAACAAAAATGCGTGAGCCGCATAAACATATTTCGCCTTGGTTGGAAAAAGAAGATCGCACCGTAGTGTGAACAGCTTTGTCAAAATCAGCGTCTGCGAAAATGATGTTTGGATTCTTGCCGCCTAATTCAAGACTGAGTTTTTTAAACATAGGAGCGGCAGTCCGTGCTATGATTTCTCCGGTCTTAGTACCTCCGGTAAAACTTATGGCTGCAACATCAGGATGTGAAACAATTGCCATACCGGTTTTTGCACCGAGTCCATGAACAATATTTAAAACACCTTTTGGAACTCCTGCTTCCTCACATAATTCTGAAAGCAAATAAGCTGTCATGGGTGTAATCTCACTCGGTTTTGCAACTACTGTACAGCCGGCTGCCAAGGCCGGTGCAATTTTCCATGTGAACAAATAGAGTGGAAGGTTCCATGGAGAAATACAACCTGCTACGCCGACAGGTGTGTTTAGTGTATAATTAAAAGCCATGGATTCCATGGCATGCGCTTCAGTGTGCGTATGCAAGGCTGCGGTTGCGTAAAAATAAAAATTGGAAACGGCACGTGGTATATCAACAGTTCTGGCAAGCCAGACTGGTTTGCCGTTATCGATACTTTCTGCCAAAGCAAATTTGTCGAGGTTTTGTTGAATGAGTTCACTAAGACGGATCAAAATAAAGGAACGCTTTTCCTTCTGCATATTCGACCATAGTGGAAAGGCAGCCTTCGCCGCTTTAACTGCATTGTCTACATCCTTTTCATCCGAATCAGGAATTAATGAATACACCTCTCCGGTAGCAGGGTTGTAATTTTCAAGATAATTCCCGCTGTGAGGAGAAACCAATTCTCCGTTAATAAGATTTTGAATTTTTTGCATTGGAATAATTTCTTGTGAATTATTTGCAGTCACATTCGTGTTCTTCATCGAGGTCAATCACTGTAATGATAACCGCCTCTTTATTGCAATTCCCTACTACCACCCGGATGTGTTGGTTATCGTCTGAAATACCCTCTACGGCATAAGAGGGGCAAGGCTTATCCTTCAGGTCGCTTTTCTTATAGTTAATGGTTCCTTTTTCCAGAATATTTTTAATTTCTTTTTCGGAAATTGAACGGCATTTCATTCTGCAGCTGGCATGTTCTGTGTACCTGACTTCGTTGTAGCGAAATTCTTTCTGCCGCTTATCAATTTTATTTTCATTGCCATTTCTTCCGAAAATAAAATACAGTATCACAAGAACTCCGAGGAGAACAAGTGTGATAAGACTTTGTTTTGAATTTTTCTTAGACAAGGGAATAGATGTAAATTAATTCGGCACTTTTTTGCCAGGAATGCATTATTCGTCTATTTTAACTTTGGGGGGATTATTTAAAATTTATCACCTCCGTATTTTAATTTTAATTAGAGCGAAGAAGTCCGACCACCATCAACAGGAACATTAATTCCTGTTATGTAGGCTGCTGCAGGACTTGCCAGGAATGCAACAGCGTTAGCGATTTCAGACGGATCAGCGAATCTGCCGGCAGGAATTTCTTTTAGCATTTCCGATTCGGCTTCCGAAATACTTTTTCCACTTTTCTTTGCCTTGGAATCGATAATAGATTTTAATCTGCCCGTCGCCGTTGCACCAGGTAAAACATTATTTACAGTAATGCCATATTGTGCGACTTCATTAGACAAAGTCTTAGACCAATTAGCTACAGCTGCACGAATGGTATTTGACACTCCTAATCCTTTGAGTGGTTGTTTTACTGAGGTGGAAATAATATTGACGATTCGCCCGTATTTTTCTTCCTTCATTCCGGGTAATACCGCTTGTGCAAGAATATGATTACAGATTAGATGATTTGCGAATGCCCGGGTAAACTCTTCGGTTTTTGCCTCTGTGATTGGGCCACCCGGAGGACCTCCGGTATTATTCACTAAAATATGAACAGGTCCTTTTTCTTTAATGTAATTATTAATTGTGATCCGTAATTCCTCCGGTTTGGAAAAATCAGCCACTAAATAATCATGACTACCAATGCCTTTCAATTCTCCTGATATTTTTTTCAAGTCTGCTTCATTTCTTGCAAGGAGAATAACAGAAGCGCCAAGAGAAGCCAATTCTATGGCAGACGATTTTCCAATTCCTTGGGTTGATCCACAGACCAGGGCTTTTTTACCGCTTAAATCTAAATTCATATTCTTTGAAGCTGTTAGAGGATTTGCCTATATTTATGTTGGCATATCAGAGTTCAAATCTAACAATACCCAAGCGATAACGAAAATTCTAAATGGAACACTTAATTCAACTGGTAAAGGACAAGGCAGCCTTGTCCGACGCACAGGCAAAAGCTGCTGTAGAGGCTGTGATGGCAGAATTCAAACTTAAATTTCCGGGCTTCCTTCATTCAGAATTGGACAAAGTAGCATCCGGAGGGGATTTTGGTGACTCGGCCCGTGAGAAATTTGACCATCTTCGTGACAAGTTGGAAGAAGCTGCAAAGAAAGCCGGAGAAAAGGCCGAGGATTTTGCAGAAGAAGTTCGGAGCAAGTTTTCGGAGATCTTTGGAGACAAGGGGAAGAAGCAGTAATCTGCATAGGGGTAGTGGCTTTCATTTTGTCCATCGTGCATGAAGGATTGCTGACCCTAATAACATTGCCTGAACGGAGTTTTTCAATGATCTTCATTCAGTAAAAATTAACTAAATTTGTAATATCACTCATATTGTAATCCCAAGCCTATGACCATCCAACGCGCATTCTCCTTTAAAAAATGGATCGACGAGAATAGACATCTCCTAAAGCCACCGGTTGGTAACCAGGTTGTTTACAAGCCCAATCAGGATTTTATTGTGATGGTCGTCGGGGGACCAAATTCAAGAAAAGATTATCATTATAACGAGACGGAAGAATTCTTTTTTCAGTTGGAAGGCGACATAGTGGTGAAAATAATGGAAGATGGAAAACCGGTAGATATTCATATCAATGAAGGCGAAATTTTTCTTTTACCTGCAAAGGTTCCGCATAGTCCGCAAAGAGCAGCCAATACTGTAGGATTAGTAATGGAAGTTCAAAGACGTAATGGAATGAAAGATGGTTTTCATTGGTATTGTGAAAAATGCAACAACCTTTTATTTGAAGAATATTTTTTATTGGAAGACATTACCACTCAATTTCCTGCGGTCATGAAAAAGTTCTATGATAATCTGGAACACAGAACCTGTAAAAAATGTGGAACCATTATGGAGCCGCCTGCGGCGATTACAGGAACTACAAAGGGAAATTAAAGGATCCCTTGCCAGGATTGAGCAGTATTGAAAAATCACTACACTTCGACTGAATTATTTTTCTTCAACTGAACGAAGAATAATTTCTTATGAAATCCGAATATGAAGAAGCTTACACGGAAAGAGAAAATTGCCCGGCAGCTACAGGAACCTTCAGGAAAAATTTCCGCAAAGAAGGTGAAAGAACTTTCAAGTGACAGAAATTCTGTTAAGCGGATTCTGATGTTGTGTATTGCGGCATTTGCATTTTTGGTATATAGCAATACCTTGGATCATAAGTATGTCCTGGATGACTTTGGAATCATTCCGGAAAACCTGATCACGAAAAGGGGAGTGAGTGCCATTCCGGAAATATTTTCATCCACCTATAGAGCTGGTACAAACCTTGTCGACAATACGCTATACAGGCCATTGTCGAAAGCAATGTTTGCGATTGAATGGCAACTTGCACCCAATAAGCCTTCATTAAGTCATTGGATCAATGTAATCTTTTTCTCACTTACCTGCGTAGTTCTTTTTTGGCTATTGCTCTTATGCTTTAACGGAAATTTCTTGGTCCCTTTTCTGGCAGCTATGTTATTTGCTGCACACCCCATTCACACAGAAGTTGTGGCAAACATAAAAAGCAGGGATGAAATTATGTGCTTACTTTTTTGTTTGCTGGCCGCCGGATCTGCCTTGCTTTATGCACAGCAGGGTAAATCAAAATATCTGTTGATTAGTGGTCTCAGCTTGTTCCTTGCTTTTCTTTCAAAAGAAAGCGCGATAACCTGGCTTGCTGTTATTCCCTTAATGCTATATTTTTTCACTTCAAGTAAGGGAGCACAAATTGCCAGAAGCAGTGTGCCTTTAATTATTGCAGCGCTTGTGTTTTTGCTTATCCGTAGCAAAATAGTGAGTGCAGGATCCGGAGTGGTATTGGTCGAAGACAATTATTTAGTGGGCGTTAAAGAACTTCTCACAAGGGAAGCGAATGCCATTTTTCTCCTTGGTGTTTATCTCAAACAACTTTTATTCCCTCTTACACTTATCTCTGACGGCTCATTCAACCATTTCAAGGAGATAAAGCTTAGTGATTTCACTTTTCTTCTTTCTCTGATTTCCTATTTGGGAATGGCGATTTATGCTGGAGTCCGATTTAAAAAGAAGGACATCTTTTCGTTTAGTATATTATATTATTTGGTCACGCTTTCGTTAGTATCAAATGTATTTTTTCTAATTGGAACAAATTATGGGGAGCGCCTTTTATATATGCCATCTCTGGCATTTTGTCTGGCTCTTGCTGTTGGCATCAGCAAAATATTTCCGGGTTCAGGGAAGCAAGAAGATGTGACTTCAATAAGTACAATGCTGAAGCAACAAAAGCTTTCGGTTGGACTTACGGCTGTGATCCTAATTTTATATAGCGGCAGCACTGTAGCACGAAACAAAGAATGGTACGATAACCTGAGCCTGTATAGTGCAGATTTATTAAAAGTTCCCGAAAGTGCACACATGCAATTCTATTATGCCAATCATATTTCTTCGGATGACGAGGTAGTCAATATTAAAGATAGTCTTGCCTTGAGAAGGACCTATGAAGAAGCACTCAGGCATTTAGATATTGCGACTGACGTTCTTCCCCGATATGCAGATGCTTACCAACGTAAAGGCTTTATTTATCATAAGATGAAGGAATATGATAAGGCATTAAAAAGCTATGAAACTTCTATTTCAATTAATCCGACATTTCCTGTCGCACAAAATAATTATGCTAATATTTTGTTCGAGACTCATAGGTATGATGAGGCATTGAAATATTTTACCTCTGCCTTTAGATTGAATCCGCATTACAGTCATGCCGCTGCGAATATTGCTTCAGTTCATGGTGTGTACGGAGAAGGATTGAAGCAACAAGCCTTGCAAGACCCTGCCCGCAAGGATGAATATCTGGCTGAGTCACACAAAAATTTTATGATTGCCATTGAGTATTTTAAAAAATCGGTCGAACTGGATCCGGACGCCGTTTCATCCTATAGGATGCTTTCGGTAACTTATGCAAACATTGGGGATTCACAAAATGCCGCTTTGTATTCATCATTGGCTGATAAAGTCGCAAGAGAAAAAAAATGAAAATTGACATACACACCCATATAATACCGGAAAAACTTCCTGACTATGCCGCCAAATTTGGTTATGGAGGTTTTATTTCCCTTGATCATCATAAACCATGTTGTGCACGCATGATGATGGATGGAAAATTTTTCAGAGAGATCCAGGATAATTGTTGGGATGCCGGTGTACGCATGAAAGAATGTGATCATCACCATATTGATGTGCAGGTGCTTTCCACTATTCCGGTCATGTTTAGCTATTGGGCTAAAGCACAGGATGCCTTAGATGTATCCATGTTTCTGAATGATCACATTGCCGGGATCGTAAGAGATTATCCGAATCGATTCACCGGTCTGGGAACAATTCCGCTGCAGTCGCCTGATCTTGCTATAAAGGAATTGGAACGTTGTATGAAAATCGGTTTACATGGTATTCAGATTGGTTCTCACGTTAATGAATGGAATTTAAATGCGCCGGAATTATTTCCGGTTTTTGAAGCAGCACAGGAATTAGGCGCTGCTATTTTTGTTCACCCATGGGATATGATGGGAAAAGATAAAATGTCGAAGTACTGGCTTCCATGGTTAGTTGGTATGCCGGCCGAAACCTCTCTGGCTATTTGTTCTATGATTTTCGGAGGTGTTTTTGAAAGACTTCCAAAATTACGCGTAGCCTTTGCTCATGGTGGAGGTTCGTTCCCATCGACAATTGGTCGTATTGAGCATGGTTTTAATGTAAGACCTGACCTTGTTGCAATCGATAATAATATAAACCCCCGAAAATACCTGAGGCAATTTTACCTGGATTCCCTCGTTCATGATCCGGCTATGCTGGACTATCTGGTAAATCTGATGGGTGCTGATCGCATTGCTCTTGGTACCGATTACCCATTCCCATTAGGCGAATTGCAACCCGGATCATTGATTGATTCCATGCCTTATAGTGATGACATCAAGGAGCAACTCTTGTCCGGATCGGCCTTGGCTTGGTTAGGAATTAAAAAGGAACAGTTTAAGATGGTTGTCTAAGTAAGATTGATGAAAAGAATCGCATTCTTGGTTTGTCTAATTCTTCTGTTTTTTTCAGGACAGGCACAGCAAAATTCTAGGTTCGCCGTTGTAGAATTGTTTACATCAGAAGGTTGTTCCAGCTGTCCTGCAGCAGATAAAATTCTCTCGGAAATCTCTAAGGAGTCACGACAAAAAAATCAGGAAGTCTACTGTCTTGCCTATCATGTTGACTATTGGAATAAGCTGGGATGGAAAGATCCATACAGTAAATTTCAGTTCACGCGTCGGCAAGAAAATTATAGCCGTGTACTTCCTTCAAAGGAATTGTACACTCCGCAGATGATTGTAAACGGAACAACAGAGTTGATTGGGTCGAAAAAAGAAAAAGCGCTAAGCGCAATCAGCCTTGCACTAAATAAAAAACCTGAATTGGAATTCGACTTGAAATTGGATTCATTGGTTGCCGACACGGCATTCATTTCCTGGAAGATTTCAAAATCGGATAAAAATTATGTACTCCAACTGGCATTAAATCAAAGTGGGCTAAGCAGTAAAATTGATAAAGGAGAAAATGCCGGAAAAACACTGACACACGATCATGTTGTGCGTGCGTTTACAGCAGTAAATAATCCCGGCTTTTCCGGACAGATAAAGTTTTTGCTTAAGGATAAAGACCCCGGCTTTCAAAGCGAGATCATTGGTTTTATACAGCGCAAACAGAACTATTCGATCTTAGCAGCCGGCAGAATTACCCTTCTTTAAGGGGGTAGTTTTTTTACAACTGTTTTCTACAATGTAAAGACACGGGAAATATTAAATCCAAGTCTTATGCCTGCATCATTCCATTGAGTGGTGGTGTGCGGAAGGAATTGATTTTCTACAATACCGAATGAGTTAACCAAATGAATCTGGAAAACGTGACCACCTGTCTCCAATTCATAGCCAATTCCAAAGCTGTCGTAATACTTTTCTTTGGAATAATCTGACAGACGATATGCATACTCAGCCGTAATTGCTGAACGTTTACTGAATTTAAGACGGAACATGGCCGCCACCCCATAAGCATCATTTCTATCAGTAATTTTTTCAACCAGGTTGTAATGAACCATCCAGGGTGCGATTTGCATGGAAAACGAAGGCGTAAATTTTCGTCCAACCATAATTTGATAAGCATAAGAAAAACGATTGGATACCGGTTTGTATTTATCATAGCCATTGCTTGAAGCATTTCCGTCTTTCAAAGCAGTATAAAACATGCTGGCAAAAAGTGTAACACTTATCGGCATGCTATTATCGGTAGTTTGACGTAATAGACGGTATTTAAGAAAGCCATCATCCATTTTTTCAAAAGAACTTCTTCCAATGCCAAACATAAATCTTCCGTCAAAGCTATACTCCAGACTGAGACGAATATTTGCAGGGCCATCAATTCCCCAGGCATTATATGAACCGGAATTCAATGCGCCGAAACGGTGAGATATTCGGAAGTCAAGCGTACGTGGACCGACTGACTCGAGAGTATGCATATTTACGAGACGGGTTGTTTTAAAAGTTGCACTGACAAAATCCCGGCTTTTAGTTTCGGTTCCTGCTGAATCCAACATGTCAAGCATATCCTGACATCGTGCTCCTTTAACTGAAAAAAGTAACAGAAGAGATAGACAAAGAGTTCTTAGTTTCATAAGTTATTAATTATCTAATGTGCCTCGGTTAATCCAGGCTTGAATTTTTTGAATACTACAGGAGCTGAGAGAACCGCCGTCTTTAGGCATGGCTTTATATCCTGATTCATGCAAGATAGAACCCAGCAAGGTTCCATCCAAAACATAATCCCGAACATTTAATATATTATCCAAAGGCAGGTCGCTATCGCTGGTTCCACTTTTATGACAGGAATTATTAGCACCACAGCTGTTGACGAATATGGGTACGATATCAGCACTATAAGAAATCACGCCTGTCGTATCGCAAGGAGTAAATAAATCATCGGCAGCATGAATTTCTTCCAGGTTATCATAGTAGCAAGACTGCAATGTGAAAACTGCGAGTGCAAGTAAAATGAACTTAATTCTTGACTTCATATTAATTATTTTTTGCCCCCTGTTCAATCCAAACATAAATCAACTTTATACTCCTGGTATCCATTAGTTCAGCCGGTTTCGGAGGCATTTGATTGGAAGATCTGTTACTTATAACCTGATAGAGCTTACTCGCCCTGGCATCCCCGGCTTTAACACCTCCGTGAGAAATAACATCGTCATAACCGATGAGAGAAAATTTTGAACCGTTTTTAGCATGACAGTCAAGTTGACCACAAGAACCTGTAAGTAGTGGTTGTATGTCAGATTGAAATAGCACCTTGGGAGAAGAAGGAATATTGGGATCCGTTCGACATGCAGTTAGTGCTAAAGCCAGAATTCCAATGGTGACAGCCAGAATTTTCATCGCAGAAAGATAAGGAAAGAAAAACCGGAAAAAGAATTCCGGCTTTTCTTTGTCGCAGGAAAAATTAATTAACCCAATAAACTATTCCAAAACGATTTTTTCAGACAAGACCTTTCCGTTCAAAAGGACCTTCAACAGATATACTCCTTTAGGATATGCAGCTAATCCTTCAAGGGTTTGATAATAATTACCCGATTGTTGTTCCAGGGAAATAAGGTTTTTGACCAGTTTACCATCTAAAGAGAATAAGGTCATCTCTACCTTCCCCGGTTTGTTTATTATATATCTGACGGCCAAATTCTCCGTAGCAGGATTTTGTACATACAACATTTTCTCAGAGCCATTTGGATTATTAATTGCAGTTGTCTGCATTGGGCTGACCAATTGAGATACCCGATATACATAATCTCCCGCTTCATTTCCTGCAGCATTTGCTGCCAACCCACAATATGAGAAAGTAACATCACCAATATTTGTAGTGGGAGCCGTCCATTGAAATGCAAAGACAGCAGAATCTGCACCTGAACCTCCATTAAGCGTATGCACAATATTTCGTCTGCTCACAGAGCTGACGGTCCGGGACTTTATTTGTGTATGGGCAGCATCGGTGACTATTAAATTTCCGGCATTTTGATTAGCCTGATCCAGAGATTCAAAACCTAAACCGAAGAGGTGGTTACCATTTCGGGCTACAACAACTTCAATATTATAGGTTTGTCCGGGCTCATACTGCCAGTTGATCATATTTGATCTGGCCATGACTGATCCACCCCCACTGTTCAATGCATAACTATTGTGGCAATTCACGCAGGTGCTCTCACCTGATGCACCGGTATAACCGGCCTTCCCGTTATCGCTCCATATTTCAGAGGAGAATAGAATTATTATAACCCCAAAGCCGAGCAGGATAAGGATATTTTTTTTCATCTTGAATAGGATTGGTGGTTTCGCAGGAAAACTCATTACTTCAAATCCAGTTCAAACCTAAAGAGGAATTCTTGAAGAAATCTGATTTTTCCATGAACGACGAAAATATTTTTCTCAAATTCATTTTTCTCCCTAAATCAATTGAATCATCAAAGACAATTGAACTATAACTGAAATTTGAGTAAAAAATTAATTATCTTATGAAAATCTGACTTACCTTTAGACATCAGGAACGGCAGGCTGAAGATTATTTGAAGAATTTCTCATTGTATGACGAGGCCAAAAATGTCAGGACCACTTGAATTTCAAAAAAGCAAAAATTATGAAAGTACTTATTGTTGAAGACGAGCAGGAACTTTTGCAATCCATCGTTTCGTTTCTGAAAGGATCCGGCATGACATGCGAAGTGGCAACCAATCTGACTGATGCCATAGATAAAATTGATACGAATGATTACGATTGCATCGTTCTGGATATTGGATTACCGGATGGAAGCGGTTTGAAGTTGATAGAGGAGCTCCAAAAGAAGGATCACCAAACAGGAGTAGTTATTGTTTCGGCAAGGA
>Ga0154020_10003767_pt1 | contig 18166 bp, 16 predicted proteins | sample Klosneuvirus_201_FD_109709 | JGI IMG/M metagenome (GOLD analysis project Ga0154020, IMG submission 109709) | Active sludge microbial communities from wastewater, Klosterneuburg, Austria - Klosneuvirus_20160825_MG | ecosystem: Engineered > WWTP > Aerobic digester > Activated sludge | place... | reverse complement strand
GGCGATGCAATTCAGCGGAACTAAGGCCAATATCAACAGTGCACTATCGGGCCTTATTTATGCACCAACCGCCAATTACAATGGCGTCGATACCTTATCAATCACGGCAGACGATGGCACAACAACCGACACCGATACAGTTGCGATTACCGTGAATGCAGTCAACGATGCGCCCGTGAACAGCGTGCCAGGCGCACAATCAACGAACGAAGATACCAATCTCACGTTCTCAACGGGCAATGGTAATTTAATCTCAATTGCGGATGTGGATCATGCTTCAGTCGATGTATCACTCTTGGTATCTAACGGCACTCTAACACTCTCACAAACCACAGGACTTACGTTCAGCATCGGCGATGGCACAAGTGATGTGGCGATGCAGTTCAGTGGCACCAAAGCGAATATCAATGCGGCTTTGGCTGGATTAGTCTATAGTCCAACCGCCAATTACAATGGCGTCGATACCTTATCAATCACCAGCGATGATGGCACAGCCACCGACACCGATACAATCGCGATCACGGTGAATGCAGTGAACGATGCGCCCGTGAACAGCGTGCCAGGCGCACAAAGTGGCACTGAAAATTCCAACATTACATTTGCATCGATTCATGGTAATCTAATCTCAGTCTCTGATGTGGATTTGTCTGGATCATCAATACAAGTCCAATTAACCGTTTCTTATGGGTCAATAACATTGGCTTCAACCAGCGGTTTATTGTTTACCGTTGGAGATGGCACATCAGATTCAACAATGACTTTTTCAGGTGATTTGTCCGATCTTAACAATGCGTTGGATGGATTAACCTATGTCCCCAATAATAATTTTAATGGTACGGATACTTTGACTATGGTGTCTAATGATTTGGGCCATACGGGGTCTGGTGGTGCTCAAATCGATACAGACAGTATTTCACTTGTCTTGTCTGGGAATAATGATGCGCCTGTTAATTCTGTGCCTGCCATTCAAAATGGAACAGAAAATAATAATATTGTTTTTTCTTCGGGTAATGGAAATTTGGTTTCGATTTCTGACCCTGATGCTGGAAGTTCTTCTTTACAGGTTCAACTAACGCTCCTTTATAGCACAGGAAAATTGTCATTGTCTTCTGTGTCTGGATTAACGTTTAGTGTGGGTGATGGCTCACTTGATACAACAATGACTTTTACAGGAACTTTGACTAATATTAACAATGCATTAGATGGGCTCACTTATGTACCTAATTTAAATTCTAATAATTTTGATCAAATCACAATTACAACAAGCGATCAGGGGAACACAGGCGCGGGTGGGGTTCTTACAGACAGTGATGATTTTTATGTGTTTTTAACAGGAATTAACGATGCACCTGTTGCAAGTGTACCTTCCGCACAAACAATTAATGAAGATAATTCACTTACTTTATCTTCTGGAAACGGAAATCTTGTTTCTGTGTCTGATGCGGATGTATCCGCAGCTTCTTTATGGGTTGATCTTTCTGTTTCTCACGGAACGCTTACGTTGTCTCAGACAACGAATTTATCATTTTCAATAGGAGATGGAACCGCAGATACTCAGATGGTATTTGCGGGAGCTGTTACGGATATAAATAACGCGTTAAACGGCCTTATTTATACGCCTTATTCTGACTATAATGGAAGTGATTCTCTTGTTATTGCGCTGGATGACGCTGGTTCAACCGGAACAGGTGGAACGATGACGAGTAGCACGTCCTTAAATATTACAATTAGCGCTGTCAATGACGCACCTACAAGCGTAGTGCCTGGGACACAAAGCATCGCAGAAAACAATACGCTTACTTTTGATCCTTTTATGGGAACAGGGACATATCCAAATGATACAGATATAGGTTCTGGTAATTTTGCCGTTCAGTTAAGTGTGAGCCATGGGGTATTAACTTTATCGCAAACGACCGGGCTTATTTTTACAGTGGGCGATGGAACGGCTGATACTACCATGTCTTTTACAGGCTCTGCAGTAGATTCTATGTTCGCTATGTGGGGTATGGTTTATACGCCCGACACAGGATTTAATGGGACAGATACATTTACACTTTATACAAGTGACCAAGGCAATACGGGATCGGGTGGGGTGCTTACAGATACAGCTAATATGACCATTAATATTTCTGGTGCTAATGATGATCCCGTTATTCATGTGCCTTTATTGCAAACAACAAATTTAAACACACCCATCACAATTTCTAGCGGTGCTGGAAATCAGGTTTATTTTACCGATCCTGATATTGGCAATGGTGCAATGACTGTTCAATTGCAAGTGACAGCTGCCGGTAACAACACAAGTTATTTTAATTTAACAACAACGTCTGGTTTGAGTATTACGTCTTCTGTTGTACAAGGATCCGGTTATTCTTACATGTTGTTTGATTGTTCATTGACAGATTGCAATACAGCCCTAAATGGTATGATTTATACGCCTGCACCTGGCTTAAGTTACACTGAAAATTTTTCGATTATTGTTAAAGACAACGGAAACTCTGGTACAGGTGGCGATAATTGGGTAAGTGCTTGGCTTAATATAGACGTGTTAAGTTATTTACAAAACCCACGTGCGCCGATGGATTCTTTTCTTTTTGCGACACAAAAAAATTCACACCAAGAAGAACCTTCTTTTTATTCAAAAGATAAAAATATTACATCGTCTAATCCCTTATCATGGCATGGGCCAAACGAACTAGTGCGTTCATTGTGTAGTCCTGCTTTTTTAGTTAAACAAATAAATTTAGAACCATCTGTTTTAAGTGAACCTCGCTTATTTGATATAGAAACTAAAAATGTGCGCCTCTTCCAAGATCCTAATTGTTTACAAGAAATACATGATTTAATCATGCCTGCATGGGTTAGTTCCAAATATGTGTTTTTAAAAACAGAAGATGAATTTGAAATGCAAGCACAAATCAAAATAAGTCATGAGCAAGAAGAATTATTGTCTCAATCCATTCGTGTGTCTTCTGTAAAACATACGCAAGGTTTTTCCCCTCATAACGATTTTTATTGTGCACTTAATCAAGAAGGTTATCATGTGCATTGTTTAATTAAAGAACAAGGTGCACCATGGATAGGACAGACTTCTGAACGGTTAGTGGATTTACTTCTGACTCAAAAAGGGGTTTGCGCTTTGTCTGAGCAATCACATGTGTATTGTAATTTTTATGTATTAAAAGACACTATTAACTTGCCTTATCAAGATTCTTTGTTCCAAATTTTACAAATTCCAGAAGATTATGGGATACCAAAAGCTTTGTTTTCCGGGGATAATTCTTACCCTGTTTGCATGCTAACATCTAAAGGTGTTGTTTGTGTGAACGAGCAAAGTCAATTAATTAAGATTGAAAATATTGGTTACGATGTGAATGAAATGGATATTTCGCCTGGTTTGTGGTGTGCTCGCTATCCAGAAGACAAAACCTGCTTTGTTCGTCAATGAGCTTATTAAAAAATTTCGCTGTTTGCAAAGAAGTGGGCAATTTCAGTCTTTGCATTTTCCAAACTATCAGATCCATGGACCGTATTGGTGCCTATGTCTTTACCAAATTCTGCGCGGATGGTTCCTTTATCTGCTTTTTTAGGATCTGTTGCGCCCATTAAATCACGATTTTTTTGAACCGCATCATCACCTTCTAGTACCATAATAACAACAGGGCCAGAAGTCATATATTGCACTAATTCTTGATAAAAGGGACGGCTTTTGTGTACGGCATAAAACTCACCTGCATTTTGCGAAGATAAGTATGTCATTTTCATGGCTGCAACTTTTAATCCGTTGGTTTCGAATTTTTTTACAATGTCACCAATGTGATGCCCTGCCACGCCATCTGGTTTGATAATAGAAAGGGTTCTTTGTAATGCCATAGAGAGATTTCCTTTTTTATTGTGAATGCCCAGGAGGAGAATCGAACTCCTACTCGGTTAAGAACACGGACCTGAACCGTGCGCGTCTACCAGTTCCGCCACCTGGGCTTATTTTTGATCATAAAGCCTAGACAATCCTAATGGAGCTGAGCGGAGTCGAACCGCCGGCCTATGCATTGCGAACGCATCGCTCTACCAACTGAGCTACAGCCCCATTTTGCAAGTTGTCAAAAACCTTACAAACAACGCCGCACTCATAGTTTTAGCAGATAGTGTTCGTCAAGAGTTAAAAACACGCATCAATTTATCTTTTAAAAATAACTTAAACGTATTATTTATAGCCAAATATAAAAATGTTAGTTGAATCAATGTAGTATCGGCAGGAGGAGGTGTTGTTTGATATCTCAAGACAGCGTGCAATGGATTTATCGCCAAAAGGGTGATGTATTTGGCCCGATGTCGTACACAGAGATGATTGAATGCATTAAAAGAGGAGATATTGCAGACTTTGCAGAAGTGAGCGAAGAGCAAACGCAGCGCTTTTCTTCTATTGCAACCCATCCTTTATTCGCAGAAGAAATCAAACAAGCCATTCTTTGCCAGTCTATGATTCAAGCACATCGTAGTGCGCTTAAAAAAAAACGCGTTCAACAAATTAAATATATCAGTTTGGCAATGTTGTTTGTGGTGTTTGTGTTCGCTTTATCCATTTCTTTGTTTGATTGGTTAGCTGGTCGTCAAAAAAAACAAGTATTTGAAATGGCATTACAAGAAAAAAAGGCGCAGTTATTAGTTAAAAAAATTCAAGCAATACAAACCAAAGATATTGACGATATTGATTTCGACGCCATGCCTGCTTTGGTTTCGATTGCTAAAAAACGAACATCCTTACGTGCGTCCATTGATGATCTGTCTGATAATCATCAAGATCAAACCGTTGAACAGATGCCTACGATGCCAGAAGAAGGGACACAAGGTTGTTCTTTACCTGCGCAAGACATCAAACAAACACTTCGCACTGCCTACCCTGCGCTTAAGCAATGCATCAAAGAAGAGCAGGCGCGTCAACCCTCATGGCAGGGTGTTCATATTGTTCTATCTTTTACAGTGCAAAATGATGGTCGAGTTATTTTGTTTCATAGCGAAGATGCTCAAAAAGGTATATTTCTTGAGTGTCTACAGCAAACCATGACAGGACTACAGTTTAAACAATTTTCAGGTGAACGTTGCAATATCGACTATCCTCTGTCTATCACAATGGCACCACCAGCGGTTCCTTGATGTTCAAAATAAATAGGTAATTAAAGTATCATGTTCGAAATTCATCATGTCGCAATTTTAACGTATCAGCCAAAAAATTTAGCTGATTTTTATTGCCGTGTTCTTGGCCTGCAGCCACTTAAGATTCATTACGACAAAGAAAAACGTATACGTTCCGTTTGGCTTCGTTTATCTCCTCATTCCATTTTAATGCTAGAACGTTTAGACTCCTTGGATACGCATGGGTTAAATTCAGCGTCTTCTGATACCTCTTCCCATCAACCAGGAATTCATTTAATTGCGCTTTCGATAACCAAAGAACAAGCCAAGGATTTAAGGCTTAAAATTGAACAAAATGGCGTTTGCATTGTGAATGAGTCAATGCACACAATTTATTTTAGAGATTTAGATGGTAATCGTATTGGTTTGTCTGTTTACCCTGAAGTTTTAGATTGATAAATGAGGAGTTTTTGTGCAAAGGATGTTAAGTCCATTGTTTTTACTAATTGCCCTGTTTGGGATTTTAAATCGACCATTATGGGCCGCAGAGTTTTTGATTAATGGGCATCCACAAGATGCGACCATTTATATTGATAATCAAGAGCGTGGTGTTGCACCTTTGTCTGTTAAAAATATAAAACCAGGTGTTCATCATTTATTAATTAAAAAATTAGGCCATTTATCCGACGAACAAACGGTAAATGTTACTCACAATCAAAATGTAAGAATTGATTTCGATTTATTGCCTTATGCAGGAATTTTAAGAGCGACTTCAGATTTAGACCCTTGTGATATCGAAGTTGATGGGAAATGGATAGGTAAAACGCCATTTATCGGTGAAATTGCGATTGGCAAGCGAATTATAGAAGTAAAAAGAAAAGGTTATCAGTCAGTCAGAGAACAAATGCAAGTGGGTGCGGGCACGCAATATACGGTGCGTGCCGTTATGAAACCAGTTCTCGAATCTGTATCTCCCACACCTTCTGTCTCTACTTCAGAAGACCGTTTACTTGCCGAAGAATATGACGAAGATCGCCAAGAAATAGAAGCAGATCGTCTGCGTAATGCACCACATTCAGCGCGAGTTTTTGAATCACCAGGGCTGGCGGCAGCACCGCTTTTAGTAACACCCGAAAAATGGGAAAAAAGTTGGTACGAAAAATGGTGGGTATGGGCCGGGATTGGTGCTGTTGTCGCTACAGCCGTTGTGGTTCCAGTGGCCATTACTCAATCAGGTTCTCAAAAACAACCCATTCAGTTTAAATGGGACTTACAACCACTGCTCGTACAGCATGGGCGTTAGATGTGTTAGTGTGTAAGCCTTGTTTCTAATAATTCAGAGAGTGCGCGCATGGCATCTACGGTGGTAAAAATGCCCACAACTTGGTTGCTTTGCATGACCACAGCAGATCCGTATTTGTGTTCGGCCATTTCTGCAGCCACTTCGTTTAATGGCGCATCTGGAGAAACAGTGTAGGATGTTTGTGTCATTGCATCTTCAACATTTAATTTTTTAGGGTCCACATCCTTAAATGACTCGACTAATCGCAAATCCCTATCGGTTAAAATTCCTACCAACTTTCCTCCGTCTAGTACTGGTAAATGGCGAATTTGGTGCTTGCTCATAAATTCATGAGCGATCGATAGTTTTTGTTCTTTGCCAATTGTATGAGGATGCGGTGTCATATATTTTTGAATTTTAGGGATAGACTTAGACATATTGATTTAATCTCCTTGCAGTTAATGATGTGTGCTCCATTGCACATCAATCATGTCTTGTAATGACGTTTATGCCTTAGTCCATGAAAAATAAAAATGATTTTAATAGACTTTTTAACGTGATTTTAATCATTAAATTTTTTTTGTACGAACTTGTTTGACACCTTTTTTGAGATTTAAGAGAATGGTGCATGGACAAAGTATTATCTACAACCACAGTTGGCCATGAACGCTTAATCTATATGCTTGCGGAACTGGCCCAAGAAGTGGAACAATTAACACAGCAATTAGAGTCTGCACTTGCACAAGCAGAACCTACGCGTGAAAAAATTTCAGAGGCATTTCATGCTTTTTTATCTTTAAGAGAATGGCTCAAAAAAATGCGTGTTGATGAATCAGTTCTGTTGACGAAACAAGAAGAATCGGTTGTTCAATTGGGCGAAGTTTCTATTTCGATCGACAAACTACAAAAAAGAATTCAAGAAATCGAACATTGGATAGAACGTGGAATAGAAGACCAAAGCTTGTTCGAAGAATTGGGCCGTGCCGCTTCTCTTTGTGCCGAAAAAAAGGAACGACGAGATAGTTTAAGAACCTCTTTAAAGGATTTGGAACATCAAATTAGCACGCAAAAACAACTCTATTTGCAAAAAGAACTAGAAATAGAACGCATGGCTTCTCAAATTAAAGCGCTTCAGCATAGTTTGCCTGATCCCCATCTGTTTGCTTGGTTAGGTTTAGCACGCTTGGCCAAAGCTAATGTACATATGCGGATTAATCAAAAAAAATCAATTTATCTAGAATCTGTGCAGCATGCTGTTCTGCCCATTGAACAAATGCACAAAGAATTAAGAGCCGGACGTTACCGCTTAGATCGATTTGGAGATTTATTAGCAGGGCGACATGAATCGACTGTGCAGGCGATGTATGCGTATGTTGCCATTGGAGATTTAGAAAGTGCGCGTCGTTTGTTTTCATTGGCGACCGATGAAAACATGTTTTTTCATCATATTTTTAATGTGTTTCGTATGTTTTTATTGGGAGACTTTTTATCTCACAACCACGAACGTCTAAACTATTTAACACGTGTTCACCGTTATGATTTTGGTTTGTGGCGTGCTTATGTGCAAGCTTTTGTTTCATTGCAAAACAAAAATTCGACTACTTTCATGTGGGCTATACAGCAAATTCTTAAAATAGAAGACCAATCACAACAACAGATGTTAGGCGCACCTCAGATGAAAATTCCAGGAATTGATTCTATTCATGTTCCCGTGTTAGCGCTCACTCAACTAGCGCTATCTGCTGGTATGACAGTTTCTCTGTTGGATCCTCGTGTGGTCTCTCTTGTTTAGTTTAAGGGATTATATGTGCAATAAAATTATTACAATTGTAAGCAAGGGACTCATAATTGCTCTTGTCTTCCTTATGTGCACTACTTGTTTACTCCCTCCTCCTGTAGATAAGCAAACAATAGACAATCAGCCGCCTTACTTGTTATCTCAGCAAAGTCGGCCGTTGCAGGGTTATTTTGAACTTAATTTAAATTGCAGCGAGTGTACATTTTTGTTGCAAGCAGAAGATCTCGATAGGCAAGATACGCTTTATTCTCGTTGGTTTATTGATTATGATTTAGGAAACACATTTCGTGTTTGTGAAAATACAATTTTACCAAGCACAAAAGCACTTATTCCAAGAGTGCAGGATAGCTGTGTAATCCAGGTACAAGAACAATTTTTATCTTCATCCGTCGATCGCGTGTTAACATTAGAGGCATTTGTGGCAGACCGACCATTTAATTCTATTGATGGCCGCAGTTTGCCTGCGGATGCTCGTTTTGTATCTCAACGTTGGATGATCAAATTAGTTCGACCAAGGCAAGCACAGTGTGTGTCTTCTTCTGATATATGTCGTGGGTCTATTTAAATGTTGATAGTGCCAAGATTTGTTCTATTGGCTACTTTACTGCCGTTCGCTTTTTTACGTTGCCAATTAGTTCAACATTACATGCCATTGACGAACTGTCATGTCAATCAAGATTGCCGCGAGTCACAAGTGTGTTATTTTGGTGAGTGCATTGTTGCTCAGTCTATACCTAAGCAATCAATAGGCGTAGATTTGGTAGTCGCGTCAGAATCCAAAGATATGTTTTCCGAACAACATTTAGTTGATATATCTCATACGCGTTTTCCTGTGTCTTTGGCTCCACGCATCCCTGTTTGGGGCGAATTAATCAAGCCAATTTCTCAAACCCAGCCGGTCAAAGGTACGTTACTCTTAACACGCGATTCTTTATGGGGTCAGGATAAACGCGAATTAAGCATTCGCGTTGAAAAAGTTAAAAGTAATCAAAACACAACTTTTTTTACGCAGTTAGAGCAAGGCCAATACCAAGTTTCCTTTTTACCCGATGAAGACACTTTTTTAAATTCAGTGGAACAACTTCCCTCATTTAATGCCATCTCGTGGCAAGTAGACGATAGTAGCAAAAATTTTCGTCTAGACTACCCAGACAAAATACCCATTCGTGGCAAAATTGTGGCATCTGTTGATAATCCCTTGCTTGGAATGAGCGATGTTCGTGTACATGTCACAAAAACATCGGATGTGTTTGCTTTTTCTTCTACAGAAACAGATGCTTTAGGCTTTTATCAATTACTTATTCCGCGTGGTATTGCGCGAATTGACCTTCATGTCACACCCAGCGATAAGCGTCTCAATACACCTCACACGGTGTTTAAAAATCTGCCAGTCGATGAACACGGTCAGGTTCCCGTTCAGTATCTGGGAGAATTGGGTAGTTCTATTCAAATAGTAGGTCAGGTGCGTGCGCCTTCTTCTGATATTCCTGTTGTGGGTGTTTATGTGTATGCCCAAACATCGGTAGGAGAAGGTCTGTTTTCCACAGGAAGCGTAACCGATAAAAATGGTCGATTTGTTCTTAACTTACTAAGAGGCACAGAAAAAAATCAGCTTACGTATCGATTTTTCTTTATTCCTCCTACTGGTAGTTTACTACATCGTTACGAAATGGATTATGCCATTCGTTTGGATTCTGTGATGGCTCCCCCAAACTTAAATGATCCTTTGATTGTTTCATTGGGGCTGCGTTCTATGTTAACCCTGCAGATTAGATCCGCATCACTAAAAAACGAACCTTTTGCTCATGTTTCTTTAATTCCTTATCAGTCATCTATGCCGCATGCGTTAAATTTTGAAATAACAGCAGATAAACAAGGACACTGCGCGCTTCCTGTTGATGATGGCGTTTATACGCTATTTATTCGCCCTGCTGTGCAAAGTACATCAGGATGGACTTATCAACGTTTAGAATTTCACAAAAAAGAACAGTCTGTTTTAATTAAACTTAATGCTGCTTGGTTGGTAGCCGGGGAGATTAAAAAAGATAATATACCGTTGCAAGGTCAAACGGGCATGCGCATCAATTTTTATTGGCGTCGTGCGCAAGGCGATCAAATCATAAAAATTGCAGAGTCCATCGTGGATACGTACGGACATTTTAATTTTGCATTACCTCAATATTTAGAACCTTAAGTAAAAGGTCTTTCTTTTATGGGCTTGCCTCTCCTTTGTAAACCTTTTAATAAGGATACTCCTCTTAAAAGGATAAGTAGACGCATGCGATACGTGATTAGTCATAAGTGGATTAGTTCTTTAGGATTATTATTAGCGATAAGCTCTGTTTGGATGCGTTGTTCCGGCCCTTGTGACCAGCTGGCAGATTTGATTTGCCGGTGCGAAAAAGATTTTAATGTTGAACGTGCCTGTAGAACACTGATTGATACAGATTCTAAAAATGTTCATCCAAGTAGGCAAAATAATGAATTTTGTACCCAAAAACTTAAAACCTGCTCGTGCCAATCATTGGCTCAAGGTAACCGAGAAGCTTGCGGTTTTAATGCAGAATAGAAAGAACAAAAAATTGTAAGTTGCCGAGCCTTTTTAGGTGTGTTACAGTGCGGCTTGTTTTGCATTTTATTTAACCAATTAAAAGGATGTAAGCGATGAACGAAGAAGATAAACTAGCCACTCGCAAGCGTCGACACAAAAAAATTAGATTAGGCCTTGATCTTCAAAGGACTAAATATATTTTGCCTAATCTTTTTACTTTATCTAGTATCTTTTTTGGTTTTGCCACCATTTTGTTGCTTGCTCATGATCAATCCGAAGTCGCTTTTCGTAAGGCTGTGATTTGTTTGAGCTTTGCACTGTTTTGTGATATCGTGGACGGCCGCGTGGCGCGTTTAACTAAAACACAAAGTCAGTTTGGGCTACAACTAGACTCTTTAGCCGATGCCATTTCTTTTGGTGTGGTACCTGGATTCATGATTTACCAACTTACCTTGCATCAGTTGGGTGCGTTGGGCGTCTTTTTATCTTTTCTATTTGTTGCTTGTGGTGCTTTAAGGCTTGCTCGGTTTAATGTGTTAGCGCAAAAAGAAGAAAGCTCATGTCGCTATTTTATTGGTCTTCCTATTCCTTTGGCCGCTGGTATGATTGTTGCGCTTAGTATCGTTTTTCCAAAAGAATCGGCCACGCATGTGCAATCTCTGCTGGCGGGCGGGCTTACGTTAGCGCTGTCTTATTTAATGGTTTCTAATGTTAAATATCGCACATTTAAAAAAATGGGCTCTAAACGGCAATCTTTATTGTTTTACAGCATTGGATCTTTGTCCTTTGTTTTGATCTTTTTTTTAGTTAATCCAGCGGCCGCTTTTTTTTCATTTTTTGGAGGCTATGTCTTGTTAGGAATTATAGAATCACTGTTTCGTCTTTTTTTTAAAAATAAAAAACAAGCGATTTCTTCTGTCTCTTAAGTGCTTGACAAAAGTACTAATATCGTGGCTCATAGGCCATGTCTCATCTTATCGAAGAATCGCTTACATTTGATGATGTTTTGCTAGAACCTCAGTATTCAGAAATTTTGCCACATCAGGTCGATGTTTCAGTTGTATTAACGCCTCGTATATCTCTTCGTATCCCGCTTTTATCCGCAGCTATGGACACTGTCACCGAAAGTAAAACTGCAATTGCAATTGCGCAAGAAGGTGGTCTTGGTGTGATCCACAAAAACATGTCCATTGAACAACAAGCCCAAGAAGTTTTATTGGTTAAAAAATACGAGGCTGGTTTTATTTCTGATCCATTAACATTGTCTCCAGACCATACATTAGAAGATGCGGTTAATTTAATGAAACAGCATCAAATTTCAGGCATACCTATCGTTTCCAAACAAAAATTAGTGGGAATCCTAACGCATCGAGATATTCGTTTTGAACAACATTTGTCACAACCAATAGCGTCCGTCATGACTACCCAACTAGTGACAGCGCCACTTGGCGTGAGTCCAGAAAATTCTAAAAAACTGATGCATCAACATCGTATAGAAAAACTACTTTTAGTGGATGATGATTTTCATTTAAAAGGGTTAATAACAACCAAAGATATTGAAAAAGCATCCCGTTACCCGCGGGCTGTAAAAGACGAGCAAGGACGTTTGTTGGTTGCTGCTGCAATTAGCACAGGCCAAGATACGTTATCGCGTGCAGATGCGCTAGTTCATGCTTGTGTTGATGCACTTGTGCTAGATACAGCACATGGACATTCTTTGGGTGTATTAAACGCGGTACGTATGCTTAAAAACACGTTTCCAGAGATTACTGTTATTGCCGGAAACGTTGCCACAGAACAAGGTGCATTGGCCTTATTTGATGCAGGTGCGGATGTTATTAAGGTTGGAATTGGTCCCGGTTCTATCTGTACAACACGTGTGGTGGCGGGCGTTGGCGTGCCGCAATTATCTGCGGTGTTAGCCTGTGCACGTGCTGCGCGTGCACGTCAAAAAACAATGATTGCAGATGGTGGTATTAAATATTCAGGAGATGTTGTTAAAGCTTTAGCGGCTGGTGCGCATGCTGTGATGATTGGGAGTTTATTTGCAGGAACAGAAGAAAGTCCAGGTGCCGTTGAACTTTATCAGGGGCGTGCATATAAGGTTTATCGTGGCATGGGATCGATTGGCGCAATGACGCAGGGCTCTAAAGATAGATATTTTCAGTCAGAGATTCAAGATAATAAAAAATTTGTACCAGAAGGAATCGAAGGACGTGTTCCATTTAAAGGCCCGCTATCTTCGTCCATCTATCAATTAGTGGGTGGATTACGCTCTGGAATGGGTTATTTGGGTGCTCCAGATTTAACATCACTGCGCTCTCGCGCAGTATTTAAAAAAATTACCTCTGCAGGATTAAGAGAAAGTCATGTTCATGATGTGATTATTACAAAAGAAGCGCCCAATTACCGACTAGATTCATAAATTTAAAACGCATGCAAGTTTATAGCCTCATAAATTTACTAACCGTTCTTGGGGCGCGAGAAAACGGTAGTTGGTATTGGCATGTTTTAGATATCTGACATTTCGTGGCATCATAATCTCGCAACGGAATAATGCTTTCAATAATAATTTGGTCTTGTGCTTTAGATGCTTGAATGCTGTATTCTAGCCAATCTTTAGGGCTAAATGTGGCACGAGAAGTCCATAGAACACAATTACCAGATGCAATAGGTTGCTCATCCTTAAAATTAAAAACGCGATTAAATATATGGGCGGAACAATTTAACTGAGCGCTTACAAATTGCAAAAAAGCAGTTTTTTTATGCACTTTTTCAAACAAAAAACCCTGCCATGATTTAAATTTAAGAAGCAGCACTAACGAAGGAAATCCTGCGCCGCTTCCAATATCAACAAGTTGTTGTATAGAGTCTTTATCTGTTAATACGGATGTAATCATATAACTATCAATAAATAGTTTTTCGGCGGCATTTTTTACATCTAAATCGCGAGTTAAATTATAAACTTTGCTCCATTGCATTAAAAAATCATAATACCGTGCATAGTCGGCCAACAATTTTTCTTCTGGTTCAGGAATAGAGCTTTCTTTTAATACAATATCAAACCCCATCTTGAGCGTGTCTAAAAATAGAGACGAGTGATCTGGCATGGGAACACCTCGGCTGGTGTTGATACTTATTTCGCAATTATAGTACAATACTACTTTTCTGTTTAATTGCTTACCCCTGTTCAGGTGCAAATAAATTCCCTACATAATCAACAAACCGCTGATACCAGGGCCTTGAATGTCCAAAATATCGCTGAATTCTAGAAATTCCAACAATGCTGTTAATAGGAAAAGGACCTTCTTCCATATTCTCAAAATCATGTTCAAAAAAAACATTATGGTGATGAACGCGCGCAATTTTTTTTAAATGTAATGATTGTGTTTTTTCCTGATAAATTAGCACAACTTGTCTGCGATTTATTTTCTTATTTGCCGGATCGATCATTAATACCATGTTCTTAGCAATGCCTAATCGTGGCATAAGTCGGTGGCATCGGTACAAAATAGGTTTATTGTCTTTTAGCTTTTTAACTGCATTAGGCACTGTATTCTTAGTGTTTGGTTCTGTTTCACATTCATTTTTAGAAAAAGGTGGAATTTCTGGCATAACAATCCTAGTTTGCCATTAAATAAAGCGCTTTTCATGGATATTTTAATGGACTTTTTTTGCTAAAGATTTGCCAATTCTTAAAACGGCAATTATGTTCGCTTTTAACCTCTTTGTTGGGCTTTTAAGTATTTGAAAGAATTGTTTTATTGCTTTTTTGTACAACCCTTGTAGAGAAGTATGTTGTGTTCGGCCTTGATTTAAAAATAATATTTATATAATCAAATGTTTCGCGAAACGAGGTAGACTATTCCATGACACAAAATAAAGACACTTTAAAAAGAAAAATGACAGATACACCAGGCCAAATTATTAATTTGCAAGAGGTGGGTCTCTCGCAGGTAACCACCTCACCAGCCACTGCTGCTGGTGCGGCTCAAATTGTTGAAATGAAGCCCGCGCGCAGAGGTCGGCCTCCACTTGGGCCTTCTCGTCGTATCCCTAAACTCATTCAGCTCGATCCTCGTGTGGATTCTTACATTACCATGCAGGCACGCAAATTAGGGCGTCCTTATCAATCCATTATCAATGATCATTTTCTACGATTAGTAGAACAAGATAGCTCAATGTCAACAATGCCCACAAACGTGACACCGATTACAGGTTAGTTTCCTATTTTCTGTTTCGGTTTACGTCTTTGGTGGTAGGCATACAAAAATACAATTAATAATGCGCTTAGATCTTGTGTGGCGCTTGGCAACAACCCAACAGAAGCGTTGCATCCTTTTGGTGATTCTGTAAACATCTCTGTTTTTTGTAATGTTCTTAATGTTGATAGTTTACCATGTCCAACATGCGGATTAGGTCTTGGTCCATCTGTGTCTGCATTAAACTCTGTGCCTCCAATTAACGTGTCTTTAACCTGTTCAGGTGTCATGTTGGGACGTGCCTCTAGCATAAGCGCTACCGTTCCGCTTACATGCGGCGCCGCCATGCTAGTGCCTTGCATTACGCTTAAATTGCTTCCCACAACCAAACTCGAAGGAACTTCCTGCGTAAACGAAGACCTGGGTGCAACAATAAGTTGTCCTGGTGCAATTAAATCGGGTTTTTCTCCTGTATAATCCTTATCAGCAGTGGGGCCCAAGCTTGAAAAATTAGATACATAAGAGATTGCAGCACTTTGAACTTCAAAACTTTTTCCTTTGCTATTAGTCCAATTGTTTTTTGTTGTAAAAGACCCCACCGTAATTAATTTTTTTGCAGTGCCAGGAATTGTGAGTGTGGAATTGCTATCTCCGGCTATAAAGTGATTAATGTCTATTGAATCTTGTGGATCTAATCGTGACGCAAATTGCGCAGTGCCATAGCGTGCATCATCTACAGACATCCATGCATCAAAACTTCCTCTCCCTTTAAAGCTTAAAAACCACCGCACTTCCTCGTCTTTGCTTGTATCAGCAAAAGAACGATCGATAACAATCATCACATGTGTTTTTTGATTATCTTGCGTATCTTCTGTGGCGTAATAAATTTGGCCATAGTTAAAGCCATCAAGAATGGCTTCTTGCTTGTTAGCCAAGAGTGGTACGCGATGTAAAAATCGTCCTTTGCTATCATAAAGCTCAATGTTAAACTGAACGCTGGCGTAATTTTTCTCCCACAGATCAATAGTTGTTTTTATCGGTAAACCTGCCGGTGGCAGTATGCACTCTGTTCGTTGTTCTTGATTTAACAATAATGTCGATAAGTGAATGTTATTATTCCCATCATTGCCAGCGGCCGTCACGATAATTTTTCCTGGACCTTGTAGTTGTTCAAGCGCTTTTTCTATGTCGCTTTGACCATCATGTGCCCCAATGTGGCCGCCGATGGATAAATTTACCACAATTGGCCGTTTAAGCTTGTCTGCCATTTCAAACATCCAAGAAACAGCACCCACAACATCGTCAAATTGATTGCTTTTGACCGCAATAATATCACTTTTAGGCGCTAGTCCTAGATGCGGATATTGATGACTAGCCATGATTCCAGCGACGTGAGTTCCATGACCAATTGTATCTTTGCTTATGCATCGCTTTCTTTTTATATCGTCGAAAGAACAATAATGGCCATGTGTTTTGCCAGGTGGTGGTGTGCCAAATAAATCCTGATCCCATAGTGCAATAACACGTGGTGTTCCGTCTTCCTTAACAAAAGCAGGGTGTGTAAAATCAATACCTGTGTCAATTAATCCAACCAAAACACCTTCGCCTTGTCTTGCTTGGGTCACACGATTACCTGTGTGGACAAAATCCGCACCAATCGCTTGAATACTTTGGTCCAACAATGGCACTAAATGGGGTGTTTTTTCTATGTGTTCAATATTTTCAAAATCTTGAATACGTTCAATTTGCGCTGGTGTCATACTGGCATAAGCAAGTTCATCAGATCCTTCTAATAAAATGCCTTCTTGTTCCAGGGTCGAATTTAGTAAATGTAAGTTTTGTCCTCTAATAAACACACGCACATAAGGAGATAAGTCTTTTCTTTCAAGGGCCTGTGTGTCAGTGTGCAACTTAAGTGCTGCGCCTATTTTTGCGCCCCAAGCGGAGTGGATGGAGAATGATGCAATGATTATTAAAGCAGGCGCCATGCGATTAGTTTTTAAGAAAAAGAAAAAGCATTGCCTAAAAAAAATACCCATAATAGATAAATATATCTGTATAGATTTTAATTTCATGGATTTTTTTGTGGTTGATGATAAAAAACTTCAAATTTATGTTGCTTAAAGAAAGAAGAAAACAATGAGTCTCATTGAGCTACATCGTTTAATGCTTAAAGACGAACAAAGAAATATAGCCTACGTTCAAGCAATACAAAAAGTAATTAAACCACATCATGTGGTGTGTGATTTGGGGGCTGGAAGTGGTTTTTTGTCTATTTTATGTGCCAAACAGGGAGCCAAGAGAATTTATGCAATAGAGGCTGCCCAATCTGCAGCTTTATACTTAAAAAAAATCATTCAGAACAATCACTGTTCATCTCAAATTATAGTTTTTACGGCGCCTTCTTACGAGGTTGAATTACCAGAAAAAGTAGATGTCATTGTAAGCGAGACTTTTGGTTCCCATCCATTCGAAGAAAATGCACATGAATTTTTACAAGATGCATGTGCTCGTTTTTTAAAAAAAGGAGGGATTGTTTTGCCTTCACGTGTGCAAGTGTATGCAGCGCCAGCTTCTTTCGAAGACTATCATCGTGCTTGGAGTTTGTTTAAAAGCCCAATTCATGGGTGCGATTTATCTGCTTTTCATGCAGATGCCATGCGTGCAATGTATGCGCAACAGGCCAAACCAGATATGTTGCTTGCGCCCGGGTTATGTTTAGAAGAAGTTTCTTTGGGTCATCCTCGTGTCCCTAGTCAAAGAGAAATGCAACAGCATTTTGTGGTTTCTCGATCTGGTTTATTGTGTGGTTTTATACAGTGGTTTTCGTTGTTTTTAACGCAGGATATTCAATTATCAACCGCGCCTGACTTTCCTTCTACTCATTGGAGACAAATTTTTTACTGCATAGATTTGCCGCAGAAAGTTTTTATAGGCGACGAAGTATTTTTTTATTTAACCATAGATACACGTCCACAGATTGGTATTTCGGTGAGTTGGCGTATTGAGCTTATGAGCGCTGGGCGTATGCGGTATCAATTTAATTCTCAACGAGAAATAATGACAGAAATAAAACCTAAAAATAAAAAAAGAGGAAAAAAAAGGAGAGAGTAGAGTTGACAAAAAAAGAGATATGAATATAATGCGACCTCACGAAACGAAGAGGACGTTGAAAACAGAATAGTGAAGGCAAGCAAAGT
>Ga0154020_10003765_pt1 | contig 18170 bp, 15 predicted proteins | sample Klosneuvirus_201_FD_109709 | JGI IMG/M metagenome (GOLD analysis project Ga0154020, IMG submission 109709) | Active sludge microbial communities from wastewater, Klosterneuburg, Austria - Klosneuvirus_20160825_MG | ecosystem: Engineered > WWTP > Aerobic digester > Activated sludge | place... | reverse complement strand
TGTTTGTGTCCTGTGTGCTCGCACCGCCACGCTAACAACGGCTAGGCTACATTTTTGCGTGTTAATGCCTAAATGTGTAACTTGGACTAGCAAAAACGCTAGCCTAGCCGTATAACGTTATGTTCAATGCGCGCGGGGACTCGTCTTCGCAAGACAATTCCTCGGACGATTGAAATTTTCGTTAGCGGCTTTCCTTTAATGCTTCGGCATAACCTTTACGGCGGACAATTACCGAGGTTTATTTTTTTGCTTTCCCAACGCTCTTCGGGCGGACAGCGCCCGTAGTACACCTATCGCGACAAGCCAACGCACTTTTTCGGCTGACACAGCCGTAGTACCTCTATCCCAAGCTGCGGTCGTTTGTGTTTTTTCCGTTCCTCCAAAAATCCAAACCACCTCGCGCCAACGCACAGACAATATGGTGTGGCGAAGCCACGTTAGTGCGCTCTCGCTCCGCTCAGTCAAGGCGCAAGCCTGCGGCAGCATGGCATTGAAAAATACTATGTAATTTGGTAAGTTATATTAACTTTGTTATGTCCTAATTCGCTTAATAACGGAATAAAAATGGCAATAAGAAATCCAATATCACAGGCTCTTCATGATCGTATAATCCAACGTGCTTATGACACCTTAGATAAAGTTAATTATAGGGTTTACATGAACCAAGGCCTAAACAGAAACATTAATGTTAATGGGCATTATCCTGATATTATCATTACACGCGTTAACAACAACACAGCGGAGTTCATTATTGAAGTTGAAACAAATGATACAATTAATCAAAGCGAGGTCAATCAATGGCGTATTTTTAGTCAATTAAGCAGGAATTTTTATTTATTAGTTCCTGCTGCTGATAGACTAAGGGCAGGTACTTTATGTTTACAAATGGGTGTTAAAGCAAAATTTGCAACCTATTCTTTCGATAATCTTGGTAACATTAATATTAACTACGAATAAAAGTAAAGATGTTACTTACGATTTTAGATACAGCCAAACATCTTATTGATACTGCACACAAAATTGCAGTATCTACACCTACACTAAAAGAGGTGGTCCAAGATGTAGCGAAGCCCGAAAGTTCAACGTACGATAATATAATGGATGTGCTAAAGGTTCTCTCTGGTGGATTGTTTGGTGCATTAGTAACTAATTTCTTCAACAAACGCAGTAATAAAATTCAAAAAATGTATTGTTATTATATTGATGATGATGTCAAAAGTCAAATGCCTGTTCAGACTGCTGCAGGTCAGCATCAAAACTACCATTTCAAAGAGTTCTTACTGGAAAACAATACAAATAAAGACATTTCTGAATTTAAAATAATATTTGAGTTCGACGCGCAGTCCTCAATCATTGCAAAACATAGTATCTGTAAAGAAGGTTATGATGTTCTAAAGTGTAAACAAAGTAAAAAAAATAATGAATGTATTTTTGTTATCAAGCACTTCAACAGAAAGGATAAAGTAACTTTCCAATTTGAGATTGCTGATATTCTAAACAATGTTTGCAATATCACAGAAGCTGGTGTCACTGGATTTAAAATTCACGTCAAAGATCGGAGAAAACCGAAGAAGCCAGCTGAAATCAAAATTGTAGATAAATCCAAAATAGTTTAGAATTAGATGGCCCTCAGTTGGAACGAAATAAAAGAACGTGCAGTTAAATTCTCTAAAGAATGGGAGAATGAGTTTAATGAAGACGCAGAAGCAAAATCATTCATGGATGATTTCTTCAATGTCTTTGGCGTTCCCCGCCGCAGAGTTGCAGGTTTTGAAATTAATGTAAAAAAAGATGGCGGAAAACAAGGCTACATTGATTTACTTTGGAAAGGCACTATTCTAATTGAGTTCAAATCGCGTGGCAAAGATTTAGATAAAGCACATAAACAAGCTAAAGACTATTTCCCCGGTTTAAAAGACGGCGAATTGCCAAAGTACATTTTAGTTTCTGATTTCGCTCGCTTTCGCCTTTATGATCTTGAAGAAGATAAAACGGTAGAATTTGAATTAAAAGACTTTGTTAAGAACGTTCAGCACTTCGGCTTCATTGCTGGTTATCAAAAAAAGATTTTTACCGAACAAGACCCTGCTAACATTAAGGCTGCCGAATTAATGGCAAAACTTCACGACCGCCTTGAAGAAATCGGTTACACAGGGCATCCTCTTGAAGTTTATCTTGTACGCATTTTATTCTGTTTGTTTGCTGAAGACACAACAATTTTCAATAAGCAACAATTTCAAGATTATATTGAACAAAGAACAAATGAGGACGGAAGCGATCTTGCTGCCAAACTTCAAGAATTGTTTCAGGTATTAAACACACCTTCCGATAAACGTTTTAAAAATCTTGACGAGCAACTTGCTGAATTTCCCTACGTAAACGGTAAGTTATTTGAAGAACAACTCCCAACTGCAAGTTTCGACAGTAAAATGCGTCAAGCTTTACTTGACTGCTGTTACTTAGATTGGAGCAAAATATCTCCTGCCATCTTCGGTTCTATGTTTCAAGGCGTGATGAACAAAGAGGAAAGAAGAAATCTCGGTGCACACTACACAAGCGAAAAAAACATTCTCAAATTAATTAAGCCATTATTCCTTGATGAACTTTGGGCAGAGTTTGAGAACATTAAAACAAATAAAAACAAACTTCCTGAATTTCATAAAAAAATTAGTTTATTAAAATTTCTTGATCCTGCGTGCGGCTGTGGCAATTTTCTTGTTATTACCTATCGTGAATTACGTCTATTGGAGCTTGAAATATTAAGGCAGCAATACAAAGGTGATCAAAAAGTATTAGGAGTAGACCAAATTATTTGGTTAGATGTAGACATGATGTGTGGCATTGAATATGAAGAGTTTCCTGCAAGGATTGCGGAAGTTGCAATGTGGTTAATCGATCACCAAATGAACATGGCAATTAGCAATGAATTTGGCCAATATTTTGTCAGATTACCACTAAAAAAAGCCGCTAAGATTATTCATGGTAATTCATTAAATATTTCTTGGGAGACACTTGTTCCAAAAAACGAACTTTCATTTATTATCGGAAACCCACCTTTTGTCGGTAAGTCTAATCAAAATCCTGAACAAAAAAAGGATATGGCCTTGGTCTATTCCGGCATTAGTGGTACTGGCGTTTTGGATTATGTTACAGCATGGTATATTAAATCGGCTGAACTAATGCAAAACACAAAAATTAAAACCGCATTTGTTTCAACAAACTCAATTTCGCAAGGCGAACAAGTTGGTATTTTATGGCAACTTCTATTTCAGAAATACCATATTAAAATTCATTTTGCTCACAGAACTTTTAGTTGGTCAAATGAAGCAAAAGGCAATGCAGGTGTGCATGTAGTAATCATTGGCTTTGCGGCGTTTGATACCGATAAGAAAACTATTTTTGAATACGAGAATGTGCAGGGTGAACCACATGAAATTAAGGTCAAAAATATAAATCCGTATTTGGTTGAAGGGCGAGATATTTGGATAAATAAAGTAAGAAAACCAATATGCTCCGTCCCAGAAATGAATTACGGTAGCATGCCGAATGAGGGCGGTAATTTACTTCTTGACGAAACTGAAAAAAAAGAACTTGTTTCTAAATGTCCAGAAGCCAAAAAATTCATCAAGAAGTTTGTTATGGGCGATGAATTAATAAATAATATTCCACGATATTGTTTATGGCTTGAGAAAATTACCCCTGATGAACTGCGAAAACTTGCTCCAATAAAAGAACGTGTTGAAATGGTAAAAAAATTACGTGAAGCAAGTACTAGACCAGCCACAAAAGAATTGGCAATGTATCCAACCCGTTTCGGGGAGGTTAGGCAACCTAAGAGTAATTACATTGCCTTGCCTCGCGTATCATCCGAAAACAGAAAATATATTCCTATTGCAATATTAGAACCTGAAATTATCGCTGGGGACAAGGTTTATACAATTGCAAATGCATCACTATATCATTTTGGTATTTTAACTTCAAAAATGCACATGGATTGGATGCGTTTAACGGCGGGTAGATTAGAAAGTAGATATAGTTATTCTAACTCAATAACATATAACAATTTCCCTTGGCCAGAAAATCCTTCTGCCAAACAAACTAAATTGATACAAGATAGTGCTCAAAAAGTGTTGGAGGCAAGAAGCGCATATCCCGATAGTTCCCTTGCAGACTTATATGATCCGTTAGCAATGCCAGCCTCACTGATAAAAGCACATAATGATTTGGATAAAGCGGTAGACCTTGCTTATAGGTCGCAACCCTTTACTAGCGATGCAAATAGAATGGAATACCTGTTTGAGCTTTACGAAAAATATACTGCCGATTTGTTTACTGTTGAAAAAATAAAGAAACCGAAGAAAAAATCTAATTAGACTTGATTAAAGACATTGATAATCCTAAAGAAGAGTTCGAGCAATTAACACCGCGCTTCAAAATGCTTTATGAGCGCTTTCTCGCAATCGCTATGGATTACAAGCACTATATCAATGCAGATTTAAGTGATAATGAAATTTACAACCTAAGGGATAATGTGCTTTCACGCTTGTATAGTGCAAGGTTTCACTTTCAACTTCTTATCGAATATCATTATAGAGTTGAACATAGGTTAAAAGAATATTATTCAAAAGACCCTAAAGGTTTCTTCAATCAAAGTCGTGAGCTTTTCTCCATTCAGGAACAATCGACTAAAGAAATATATTCTCTTTTTGACAGCATGATTTATCACTTGTGTTCCATTTTTGACTACCTTTTTAGATTAATAAATTTCTCTCATGGTAAGACTATTCTAAAAAATCCAAAATGGAATTTATTTAAATCGGATAAAAATAAATCTCAGCATATTTATTGCAGCAAAGAAATTATTGACCCTCTAGAAAAACTTGACAATGACTTTATATATCCATTGATAAAGCATCGTTCACATCTAATACATACCGAAAACGATATGGGTGAGTTTCAGCTCAACTTCAATTTATCAGGTGATAACTTTAACGTCAAGTTTCATGCAACAAAACTATTTAAATCGAATTTCCCTAATATCATTCCACCTGAAGGTGATGTAGATATGACAATAAAATACGCGTCATCATGGTTAATAGATCAAACAATAAAAAATTCAACTGAAGTTCTTTTTGAATTGCGTGAAGACATGAAAAGAAATAAGAAAATTCCACATGGAATGTTTGTACTTCTTGGCCCCAACAACACAATTGAACCAGCTTCAACTCCTTATTGGGGTGATAGAACAATTAATTAAACAATTAATATACTACTAGTTAAATGCAATACATTTTACCGTTTCTCATATTCATTAGCTCATCAATTTTCTCCCAAGGTACTTACCGGTGGGACGTTAAAATTGGTGTTGATACCGCAGGGCAGCGCGTTTACAAAATGAAACCCAAAAGCACAAGTGTAAGTACACTTGCCAGCAAAAAAGAAAATCCCCGTCCCGAGAAAAAAGAAATTCAAAAAAACCTTCGCGCCGACAAAGAAAAAAGACAAGTAACTGTTAAAGCATACGTAATCGCTCTCGTAGAAGCCGACGATGGCGATTATCATTTAGTTCTCAAGGCACTCAGAGGCGGAAAAACATTAGTAGCCGAAATCCCTAAACCTGATCAACCTAAACTAAAAGGTTTTCCGGGATATAAAAAGAAATATGCTGACGCTCGTGATTTTGTGGATAATAACATTCAAAAGCCAACTGGCACAATTAAAGAAGTTAATCCTCCAGTTAAAGTTGAATTAACAGGCTATGTATTTTTTGATGTGTTTAGCGAAAAAGGTCATACACACAGCCACGGAACAGCAGTAGAAAATGCTATTGAAATTCATCCTGTTTTAAAAATAAAAAAGGCTAAATAAAATGGTAGATAAAGATAAATACACAGTTTCCTACTTATACCTTCGGCGCATTGTAGGTATTTTAGGAATTGCCTTGCCAATCGTTCTTATTATCGGCTCAATGTTGTTTGGTGGTTGTACTTGGTTTCAAGATAGCATAAGCGATTACCACAATACAAATATGCGTAACGTGTTTGTTGGTTTATTAAGTGCAATTTCTTTATTTCTATTTGCGTATTCAGGATACGACAAGCTTGATTTTTGGATGGCAAAAGCAGTTGGTGTACTTGGCTTTATGGTAGCTGTTTTTCCTGACGGCCTTGACGATAACGAGTGTACAATTTTTCCAAATCAAATAATTCCACCTTGGATGGAATATGTGCATTTATTTTCCGCAGCAATTTTCTTTTTAATACTGGCATACTTCTCTATTTTCCTTTTTACAAAATCTGAAAAAGACAACGACGAAACAACAAAGGAGAAAGGCGTTGCCTCGCTTGCAGTTAATTCTGTAAAAATATTCTTCAAGAAACGAAAAGTAGTTGAAGATATTAAACCCGAAAAGGCGCGAAGAAATAAAATTTACCGTCGCTGTGGCTACACAATGCTTATTTGTTTAGCATTAATATTAGTCATTTTTGCATTCGATGATTTTGCAAAGAAGATAGAGATCATTTGTCCCGTATTAATACTCGAAACAGTTGCACTTTGGGCATTCGGAATTTCTTGGTTGATTAAGGGGCAGTTTTTAATTAAGGACAAATAGGCTGTTCCCGCCGAAAAGGCGGTCGCGCTTTACGTTGCAATCTTTTTATCCCCCGCTCAACCCCTTCTATAAAAAGGATTTCCACTGCAATCCCTAACGGTTACCGTTTCACTCTCTCCAATATCTCAACCTTTTTTCTTCTCGCTACTTCGTACGTTTTGCCATTCGTCATTTCTATAACGCAGGGATCACCTTTACTGTATTCTTTAACATGCCTCGAATTAATCATACAACCCTTATGTATACGAACAAGCTCTGAACTCGTACCTAAATATTCTTCAAAATCTTTAACATATTTAGCTGTTATAAAGCGCTCATTTGCTGTTGTTGCAATTATACAATAACGCCCATCAGCCTCAATACTTACAATTTCAATTTCCTTCAATAGCCTTACACTGTCCCCCTCGTGCACAACAACCTTCCTTTCTTTCGCTTCATCAATGCTGCTTAATAGATTAATTACTTGTACACTACTCTTATTTTTCTGTTCAATTCTTCTCTTGGCTTTACTGATCGCTTCGCGCAAGTCTTTTACTTCAACAGGTTTTAGCAAATAATCCAATGCGCTAAACTTAATCGCATTAATAGCGTATTTATCAAAACTGGTAACAAATATCACTTCAAAAGGAATTTCTTCAAATTTCTTTAATAGATTAAAACCGCTCTGCTTTGGCATTTGTATATCTAAAAAAACAAGTTGCGGTTGCTTTGCTTTCACCAATTCGTATGCTGCATCCACATTATCCGCTTCACCAAGCAGTTCAACTTCTGTAAAAAAACTTTCAAGAAGGTCTTTCAAAACTTCCCTGCTGCTGTTTTCATCATCAACCAATATGGCAGTTAATTTACTTTTCATTTATTGGCATTGTTATTTCAACCTTGGTTCCGCTTGGTTTCTTATTTTCGTCATACAAATCGGTTACAGTTACTTTAGCGTGTTTGTATTCGTGTAATTTGTTTATCATTTGAAGACGCTTTTCGGTAAGCACCATCCCAACTGGCTTGTGCGCATCTGCTTCCTTAAATTTTTTCGAACTTTCCCTGCCAACTCCATTGTCTTCTATTACAATCTTCAAAACACCATTCTCCACTGTAACATTTAAAATTAAAACGCCGTGTTTATTGCTGTCTAAATTCATTATTCCATGCCAAATCGCGTTTTCAACATATGGCTGTATTAACATTGCAGGTACCGTTATTGTTTGTTCGCTCAAATTTTCCTCCACACTCACTTTAAATTCAAAACTATTATTAAATCGAAGTTGCTCAAGTTCTACGTATAATTTTATCATATCAAGTTCCTGTCCAAGTGATAGGTCTTTCTCCTGGCTGTTATTTAAAACCATACGAATTAATTTGGCGAATTTTGCAAGATAATCATATGCTTCTTGTTTATCTTTCTTTAATATAAATTTCTGTATGCTATTTATGGCATTAAAAATAAAGTGTGGATTCATTTGCGCTCTCAGAGCTTGTTGTTCATACTCTAGTAAATTCTTTTCAAATTCTGTTTGTTTTTGCCTCTTCTTATATCGGTTTCTTAAACCAAATATTCCCAAAATCAATAACAAAAGCCCTGCGCTTGCAAATGCAATTATTGCCAGCAAAGTTCTTTTTTCACTCTTTGCTTGCAGTAGTTCTTTTTGCCTCTCTTGTCTTTCAAAATCATATTGCAATTTCAGGGCCTCCAGTTGCTTATTTTTTTCAACGCCGTGTATACTATCATTTAACATTACATACTTTGTAAAATACACATAAGCACTGTCATATTCGCTTAATCCGGCATAATACTCCTGCATGCTCTTATGAAGATTAAGCAACACCTCCGGGCTTTCAATCCCTTTCAGTGCTTTATATGCTGAATCTGCCAGTGCTATTGCATTCAGTGTTTCCTTTCTATTCGTCACTTTGCCGTTTGGATTCCATTGGTAAAAATGCGCACGATGCAGGTTTTGATAACAAATAGCAACACCGGCCGGCTCGTTTTGCGCCTTAAAAATACTTATCCCTTTGCGCGAATACTCTATTGCCTTTTTGTGATCCTTCATGTCACTATACAAATATGCTAATTGAACATACACATTACCTAACCATTCCTGTTTATTCAACTCAGTAAATACAATTTCTGCATTCTTAAGGTACTCTAAAGCTTCAGCATATTTCTTCTCTTCATTAGCCAAGCCTCCAAGCATATTGTAGCATAAGCCTAATATCTCTCCCTCACCCTTGTTAACTTTTGCTTTTTCAATAGCCTTATTCAGGTATTCTTTAGAGTGGTCAGCCTTTCCGGCGTTAAAATAATTGCTGGCTACATTAAAATTAATAACGGCTTGCATATGCAAATCACCTTCCTTTTCAGCCAACTTAAGGGCCTTAAAATAGTACTCAGTCGATTTTTCGTAATCTCCTTTATCACTGTAAACATTGGCAACATTATTGTAATTCTTTCCTAGTTCCTTTTTATTACCGCTCTTAATATTGGCTTCCAACTGTCTATTAAATATCTTCAAAGCCTCTTCATAATTTCCTGCGCGTTTCAAGCTATCCGCTCTAACGCTTTCCGGCTGTGCATACAAGCCAAAAAAGCCCATAAAAAGACTTATAGTTAATATTATGAGTTGCTTATAGGTCATTGGCATAAAGGTAAGCATTCTCTAAAACCTCTGTAACTCAATAGTTAAAATGTAACAAAATCGTTATTTACGGTAAAGGCGGTCTAAGAAGGCATTCCTATTTTTGACTCAATAATAAGTTTATATTTGACATGCAAATCTTCTTATCAATGAAAAACCTAAAACTTCTTCTTTTAACCGTTATAACTATTTTCACCCTAAACACAAAAGCGCAAGATGATCCTAATGTTGGGTTTTACGTTGATGGAATAAAAGTGGACTCAATAAATTGTTATGAATTTCAGGATTTAAAAATTGTGTTTCTCTGGAATGATGAATGGTCTACCTATGATTATTTAAAAATTAGCCTTCAAGTCGGAGATCCTAGAGCGGTAAAAAAAGGGCTAGGTAGAATTGTTGAAAAAGCTATTCCCATTCGTTCAATAATCAATTATAAAAAAGGTAATTACGTAGTGTATTCAATTTACGGAAAGGATAAAGCGCCCATTGATATGTGCATAAAGCCAAATCAACCGTATTTACTTCCAGCTGATCAAGCAAATTCACCAACCAAAGGCGATTTACAATATGATGGTGCTGTGAAAAAAGGCAAACCCAGCGATAATGCCGTGCTGAACATCTACCTTACTGGACTTACATTTCAAGGAGAAATCGAAGAATTTAATCCATCCTGCAATTGCCTACAGAAGTATAAGAAATACAACCCTATTGATTTAAAGAATGAGTACATGCTTGTTTTAACGAATCGTCTTACCGGAGGAAACAAAGAAAGATGGAAAGAGACGGATCTTTCTAACCCTTGTACTTATTCAAGCACCAAAGTGGATTTTAATAACATTAAATAAGCAATATGAAACCCCTTAAACTATTTTTTCTAACTGTTATAATCCATTTTACTTTAACTATCAAAGCGCAGGAAGAAAACTGTGCTGAATGCGGGTTTTACGCTGATGGTGTAAAAGTTGAAACCTTAAATTGTTACAATTTCGATAAATTAACTTTGGTTCTTCCATACAATGAAGGAATGAAAGGATATGACTTAGTTAATGTGTGGGTACTAAAAGCATCCGACAAGAAAGAAGGAATGTTTGCTGGTATTGCTTCAGCTGGAACTAATGCAGGAGTAAAATCCGTGCCAGGCAGTGCTGTTTCAACAATAATCAAAGGCAATTATATTGTTATTACAGTTTTCTCAAATGCAACTGGCGACAAGGCTTTTCTTGATAGAGATTATAAGGGATATGATAAAGATTATAGATGTGAGGTGACAAAAAGTTGGTTGTCTGAAACCCGTAAAGAAAAAAAAGGAAAAATAGAACAATGGGGATTGAATGCTTTTGTTCAAGGAGCAAAGATTACTGGTTACGAGGAGACTTATGAGCAGTCGAAAAACGCAATCGTAAAAACTCCTGTGTACTCTGCGGAAAAAATTACAAAAACTTATTCTTTAAAATGCGAAAACCAAGTTGAGGGAAATAGTTGTAGCATTAAAGGCACCAAAGTAGATTTTAATAACCTTGGTAAAAGCGGAAGTCCCTCAATCACTTCAAGCAATTCCAATATAACAAACAATACAGCGGTTAAAGCCGAATCTCCTGCAAAAACAGCCGCTGCAATCGGTAAAACAATTATTACAACGGTAGCCCCAACATCAGCATTAGCCGTTAAACCATTAGATAAAACCAAGCCCGGTTATTTTGAAGAGAAATCGGAAGATAAAAAATTCATGTATCGCAATGGATATCAAAAAAGCGAAGGAGTTTATCATGGTGAAGTGCGTGAATACGAAAATAATCAATTAGAAAAGATCATTGTGTTTACTGATGGTATTGAAGATGGATTGTATGTGACTTTTTCTGACGGCAAAGTTGAATGGCAGGGAACATATAAAAATGGGAAAAAAGATGGCGTTTGGAAGCATTTCAATAATGGTCAACTTCAGGAATCGGAAAAATATATTCACGGAGAAAAACAAGATTAGAATAGTTAACGGATAAACTGTTCTTTCAATATAAAAAAGAATACACTAAAATTAAAACAATGAAGCATATTTTTACTCTCATCGCAACATGCCTGCTCACATCATTAGCAGCTCAAAACCCTTCCTATACATGGGGGAAACAATTGGTATCTACATCAGCCTCTTTGCCAAATTCAATCGCAATTGATAATAATGGTAATGTTTATTCTACAGGTATTTTTCAAGGTACTACTGATTTTGATCCTAGCATAGGTGTTTTCAATCTCACTTCAAATGGAAGTGCTGATGTTTTCATTTCTAAATTCGATCCCAATGGAAATTTTCTTTGGGCTAAATCTATAGGCGGATCAACATTTGATTCAGGAAAAGGAATTGCTGTTGACGCAAGTGGAAATGCATACATTACAGGCTATTTCTCTGATGTAACTGTTGATTTTGACCCCGGTGCTGGAACATTTAACATGAATAATTCTGGAGGACAGGATATCTATATATTAAAACTTGATGTAAATGGCAATTTTGTTTGGGCTAAGCAATTCAGTAATGCCAATTGTTGCGAAGAAGCTAATGGAATTACTTTGGATGGAAGCAATAATATCTATATCACAGGTTCATTCTCTGGCACCATGGATTTTGATCCCAATGCAGGGGTTTTTAATCTTAGTCCTTCTGGTGGAACAGCTTTGTTTATTAGTAAGCTTGATGTTAATGGCAACTTTGTATTAGCAAGACAATGTAGCGGTAATAGTGGGGTTCAGGGTATGGCGATTAAATTAGATGGAACGGGTAATATTTATACAACTGGTGTTTTTTCGGGTACTGATGATTTCGATCCGGGTATAGGAGTAAGTAATATGACCTCTTTTGGAGGTAACGATGTCTTTGTTTTGAAATTAGATGCCTCTGCAAACTTTGTATTTGCAAAACAAGTAGGAGGAACTGGACTTGACGAGGGTTGGGCCATAGAAGTTGATAACGCATCCAATATAATCATTGGTGGTGATTTCCAAGGAACATCTGATTTCGATCCGGGTGTAGGTACTTTTACAATTACATCAGCTGGCTCTTATGATGCATTTGTTTGCAAGCTTAATTCTTCAGGCAATTTTGTTTGGGCAAAAACACTGGGAGGGACATCAACGGATCGCTCGTTTTCAATTGCATTAGATAACTTGAACAACATATATACTGTAGGTCATTTTCTTGGAACCGCCGACTTTGATCCGGGCGCTGGCGTTTTCAATCTAACTGCATCCTCAGGTCAAGATGGATTTATTAATAAGTTAGATGCTGCCGGTAATTTCATGTGGACAGGACAAATTGCCGGGACGTCATCTGAAAACATTCAAGCATGTAGAATGGATATAAATAATAATTTATACTTTGGCGGCCAATTCAGTGGAACAACTGACTTGAATGCTGGTGTTGGCACAGCTACTTTGACAGCGACCGGTACTGATGGATATATTTGTAAATATTCCGCTTGCACAAATCCCACTCAACCTGTTTCTATTAGCGGCTTAACAACAATGTGCACAGGAGCAGGTTCAACAACTTATAGTATTGCAACCGTGGTAGGTGCAACCTCCTATACGTGGTCGTTGCCGGGTGGTTGGAGTGGTTCAAGTTCAACAAATACTATTTCTGCAACTCCGGGCTCAACAGGTATTTTTACTGTAACGGCAAATAACGCTTGCGGTGCAAGTCCGCAACAAACCATAAATGTTACTGTAAATCCATTGCCAACAATTAATGCTTCAAGTACAACTACTCTGTTGTGTGTTGGCCAAAGTGCAACTATCACAGCAAGCGGTGCTTCAACCTATACATGGAATCCTGGAGGAACCGGGTCGAGCATTGTTGTTTCGCCGACAATAAATACGACATATACAATAGTTGGTACTAGTTCTTTAAGTTGCAATAACACAACCTTATTTACTCAAGCTGTCTCTGCATGTACAGGAATAAATCAAGTTTCAAATTTAGTTTCTGAAATTAATATCTATCCTAATCCGTTCAATATTAAAATAACCCTTTCTACAAATGGCGCAAGGCAAACGGTGCAAATTTTTAACACGCTTGGTTCATTAGTTTACAAAACCGAAATAGAAAATGAAAAGATTGAAATAGATTTAGGAGAGGAAAGTTCAGGGATTTATTTTGTTAAGGTGGGAACTTCCTTAAAGAAAATAATTAAAGAGTAGGGTCTAACGAGTTTAAAAACAAAAAAATATTAACGGAGAAAAACAAGAGTAATAATTTAAAAACTGTTCTATGAAAAATATCTATTCACTAATTATCATAGCATTAATCATTTCAATTAATGCACACGCTCAAAACCCAACATTTACTTGGGCTAAACAATTCTCTGGCCTTAACGATCAGCAAGGCTATTCGGTTGCTGTGGATGCAAGTGGAAACGTAATTACTGTCGGTGAATTCGGCGACGTTACAGATTTCGATCCGGGAGCTGGAACTTTTACATTAAATCCAGGGTCAAACTATGATGTGTTTATATCTAAGTTGGATGCCTCTGGTAATTTTGTTTGGGCCAAACAAATTGGAATGAATAGTACTCTTGAACAGGCTTACGACGTTGTTATTGATGCATCTGGAAACATATACTTTACAGGTGCTTTTTATAGTACTACCGACTTCGATCCGGGTGCAGGAGTTTTTAATATGACAGCACCGAATAATCAGGCAGACGTTTTTATTTGCAAACTCAATTCAGCCGGCAATTTTGTCTGGGCTAAACAATTTGGGAGTACTTTAACCGATATTGCTTTTTCAATTGCGCTCGATCAAAGTAATAATGTTCACACTACAGGTTATTTTTCCGGTACTGTTGATTTTGACCCCGGCGTTGGTGTATCTAACATGACTTCTTCTGGTCCAACTGATATTTTCGTGAGCAAGCTCGACGTATCAGGTAATTTTGTTTGGGCTAAACAATTCGCAGGTGGTGGCACTAATTTTTCAGCAGGCAGAGGTATTTCAGTTGATGTTTCGGGAAATGTTTATACAACCGGTCATTTTGCAGGTACAATTGATTTTGATCCCGGCGCTGGAATTTTTAATATGACTCACAGTAATTCTCAGGACGCATTTATAAGTAAACTTGATATTTCTGGAAATTTTGTATGGGCTAAGCAATTTAATGGTTCAGGACCGGCCGGCGCGTTTGGAAAAGATATTGTTGTTGACGCCAATAATGTTTATACAGTCGGTTATTTTACTGGCACAGGAGATTTTGACCCTGGCATTGGAACATTCACCTTAGCATCTTCAGGTCCTTCAGGTGATGTTTTCGTGAGTAAATTGAATAATGCGGGGAATTTTGTTTGGGCTAAATCATTCACTGGCAATGGCGACGATAGAGGAAATGGTATTGCTTTGGATTTAAGTGGTAATATTTATATCGCAGGTTCATTTCAGGCAACAACAGATTTTGATCCTGGAGCTGGAACATTTAATCTTACACCATCAAGTAACAATGGAGTTTTTACAAGTAAATTAAATGCATCCGGAAACTATGTTTGGGCCGGTCAATTTATAGGCACTGCTGGTTATGGTGGCGTAGCAAATGCAATTGTTGTTGACGCTGCTAATAATTTTTATACAACTGGCACCTTTTCCGCAACCATGGATTTTGACGCCGGTGCGGGAACATCAAATATGACTTCTCTTGGTGGTTTTGATGTCTTCACTACAAAATATAATGGATGCCCTACAACTTCACAACCCGGTGCAATAAGTGGGCAAACAAGCTTATGCAATGGAGCTGGGTCAACAACTTACAGTATCGCTACAGTTGTTGGCGCTACCTCATATTCATGGTCGTTGCCGGGTGGTTGGAGTGGTTCAAGTTCAACAAATACAATTGCTGCAACTCCGGGCTCAACAGGTATTTTTACTGTAACGGCAAATAACGCTTGCGGTGCAAGTCCGCAACAAACTTTAGCTGTAACCATCCATCCATTACCAACAATAAATGCTTCCACAACCGCATCCATACTTTGTATCGGACAAAGTGCTACACTCTCTGCTAGTGGCGCATCCACTTACACATGGAATCCCGGCGGCCCGGGCGCAAGCATTACCATTTCACCAACTTTAAACACAACATATACTGTTATAGGCACAAGTTCTTTAAATTGTAGCAATTCTACTCTATTTACTCAAACCGTTACTTCTTGTACGGGTATAAATCAACTTTCAAATTCAGTTAATGAAATAACTGTTTACCCTAATCCGTTCAATAATAAAATAACCATTGCTACAAATGGCGGAATACAAACGGTGCAAATTTTTAATCCGCTTGGCTCATTGGTTTACCAAACCGAAATAGAAAATGAAAAAACTGAAATTAGTTTGGAAAAAGAAAATTCAGGAATTTATTTCATAAAGATTGGAACAGGAATTAAAAAGATAATAAAAGAGTAGAAAGCAAAAAGCCCCGAGATCTCGGGGCTTTTTAATTTAGAATATTGAGCTTACTGTCCTTTTCCGCCAAAAACAGTTTTCAGCTTTCTGTGTATTGTTTCAATAACCTGGTCAACTACCCTTCCGGCATCAGCCTTGGTTAGTTTACCGCTTGCTGCAATCGCATCAATTAAGGCGATCTTATCCATTCCTAAAAGAAATTCTGTGAACTCCTTTTTCGGCATAGATGCCAATAATCGTCCCGCATCAGCTTTGGATAGTTTGGCCCCATCGGAGATTGCATCAATTAACTCTTTCTTCTTCATTCCTTGAACGAGTAGAAAAAGTATCTTTTTTTCACTGTCGGTTGCTTTCATAACCTTAGCTTTTACGTTTGGTGAACTTAATTGAACTTACTTGTTTGTATTGCGGACTTGCAGTTCCGAAAACACTCTTCACATAATCTTTGGCACCTTGTGCAACTTCAACCACACCGGTATTCTTAGTATAAATCAGGTTATCCCTGCTTATTCTTGCGTTAATGTAGTTGGTGGTTGCAGTGATCACCGCAGTGTTACTTGTTTTCATGCTTGTAAGCAAAGTATTCAGTCCGCTCACTTTTAACTCGTTTTCGTTCGGGTTGTAAAGCACAACTGTACTTAGCAAATCAATCAACTTGCTATAGTGTTCAATCATGCTATCGAAACTCAATTGAGAAACGGAAACGTTTTTCGGAATTTCTACAGGCGGGTCATTCGGGTTAGGAATAGCCTGTATTTCCACGTTTTCCACTTCTTTGATGGGCTTCGCGCGCTTCCCTTGGATTTTACGGTTAATACTTAGTGCATCCTTAATAACGGCATCACTTGCACCGCAAGCTTTCAAAGCACTTATTATTCTTGTTCCCATCTTTTGTAAGGGTTCAAAAATCAATTGCCTATTATCTACTGCATTTGTGTACGCTGTATGTGCAGTAATTGAAGCGTTGAGCGCATTGAGCGCGTTCGTTCTTAAGGCATTCATGTTTGCGACCTTAATCGCGTTAAGACTTGGGTTGTAGGACACACCGAAGCCAATGCATCGGTTAATTAAGTCTTCGAAATTAGCCACGTTCTTGGCATGTCCGATCTCAGAGTAATTACTCATGATTTCTAATTTTAATTATTATTTAATTGAACTTTGCCCGGTTCTGTTCTCGCCTTTGGCGAGATATTTGGCATAGGGAAGAAAACTGGAAAAGAGAAACCCCAACTGAAGCGCAGAGCCTTGCTCGGCTTCGGTATGAATTATTTATTTTGTTGTGGGTTCATAATAACCTCTCTTTCTTGTTTTAATTAATATGTATAACGCAGTTCTTGTGCCAAAGTATACATGGATTTTGTAAAGAAACGTTAATCCCCTTGGGAAAACTAACATGTGGTAATCTAAAACAACTTAGCTGGTTGAGTTTTGTTTAAGGATTAAAAGGTGAATTCTCTTAAGAAAAAGAGAAATTGCAATCCTGCAAAAGAAAGTAAGCACGAACAAAAAGAAATTAAGCTCGGGAGCTTGCACAACTCAAACTATGTAAAAGAAATCTTCCGTGCACAAAAAGAAATCTCTTACGCTGTAAAAGAAAACTCAAAAGAATTTCTTCTCAAGAGCCGTCAGTAAAAGTGCAACTTCAATTGTAAAAAAGAAAACTCAAATAAAATAAACTGCAACTCAAGCAGTGTAAAAGAAATCTCAAGCGATGCAAAACGAAACTCAAGGAAAATATTTTGGACTTCAAATTCCTAATGAATAAACTCATAACATAAAAACGCTAACAGGGTACTTTATAACGGGGGACGCCTGCGGCGCTTTTTTTTACATCACTACGCCAATTAGTTTAAATTGGCGCAATGTATCACCAGATCGTATCGAACTGTGTGTATAGACCTGTGTGCATAGACCTAAACCCGACAAGCAAGACGTACCCACCGCACATTTTGCAGGCACTTGTGTCGCATTTAGATCAAGGCAGAAGAATTTATTGGCGCCACAAAAGCCTGCAAAATTTCCCGCCGCTACTGTGGGTGTTATTAGAACGGTTGCGCTTGAGGCGCAATTTTGCCAACGCACGACAAAAAAATAAACCTTTGTGCTCCGAAACAACCTTGGGGGACAAAAGCCGTAAGAAGTTTTCGGTTTGGGTTTCGGGTAGACTTTTGTTCTCGTTCCCTAACCAAGACAGACCAATAAAATATATGCGGACACCCAACTGTGTTTTGCGTTGATGCATCTGGGTGGCGCGCACTAAACATAACAGCACCTTTGCCCAATGCCAGCGGACGGGGTAATAGAAAGTTTTGTATCTTTATATAACCTTTTGTCGGTATAAACAGTTTAGTGTTTCATAAAGGCACTGGGCAAAGCCGCATTCCAAGGTCAAAAACAAATCTTTTAACAATAATTTTTACGCAGCAAACTTTTTCATTTCAACAAACGGTGTTCCTCTTCTTACCGTCGCAAATATTCTGGAAACAAGTTTATTACG
>Ga0154020_10003764_pt1 | contig 18171 bp, 11 predicted proteins | sample Klosneuvirus_201_FD_109709 | JGI IMG/M metagenome (GOLD analysis project Ga0154020, IMG submission 109709) | Active sludge microbial communities from wastewater, Klosterneuburg, Austria - Klosneuvirus_20160825_MG | ecosystem: Engineered > WWTP > Aerobic digester > Activated sludge | place... | reverse complement strand
TATCGTCGATCCGTCAGCATCAGTAATGACCGTATTATTCGTACCGCCACCGATAGTCGAGCTGTCGGTATTATTCAGAGTATTCATGCGACCGCCGCCGATCGTACCAACAGTTGCAGTCGTTGTGACTAGGTTGTCCGCACCACCACCGATAGTCGATCCATCCGATTCATCAAGAATTCTATTGACTGCGCCACCACCGATAGTCGCAGAATCAGTATTATTGATAGTATTTGTCCATCCGCCGCCGATAGTACCGACGAGTGCAGTGGTTGTGATGGTATTGTCCGCGTCGCCTGAGATGGTCGATGCATCCGATTCATTAATAATCGTGTTATGTGCACCGCCACCAATGGTCGCCGAATCGGTATTGCTGACGGAATCAGCCAAGCCGCCGCCGATGGTCGAAACGAGGGAGTTCAGAATAATTAAATTATTCATACCGCCACCGATGGTGGATGCGTCCGATTCATTGACGATTGCGTTCTTTGATCCGCCGCTAATGGTAGAGGTATCAGTGTTATCGAGGAGATTCTGCTCACCGCCGCCGATAGTACCGTATAATGAAGTCGTCGTCACTGTATTGAGATCACCACCACCGATTGTCGATGCATGCGATGCTGTTGTAATGAGGTTTCTTGCTCCGCCGCCGATGGTAGCCGAGTCGGAAACTAATACATCATTGAGCACACCGCCACCGATAGTACTGAAGATACCGGTGATGAGGTTGTCCGTACCACCTCCGATTGTCGATGCACGACCGGTGATTGTATCACGCGAACCTCCACCGATTGTACCGCTATCACTGGTAATATAATGAATATATCCACCACCGACTGTGCTGAAATTACCGGTGATTTTATTCTGTAAGCCGGCTCCTATGAAGGAATAATTACCATCGACGGTGTTGCGTTCGCCGGCACCAATAGATGAGTAATTCCCGGTAGTACGGTTCGTATTACCGCCACCGATAAAATTATTAAGTCCGCTTGAGAAGTTCGAGCGTCCACCACCTATAATACTATAATTACTCGTATTGGAAATAGTATTATCCTGACCGCCGCCGATAGTACCCGAAAGCGATTGCATAGAATTATTATTTCCGCCGGATACTGTTCCGTTTACACCACTTACAAGATTATTTGCCCCACCGCTTGCGGTTGAATATTGAGCATTGGCAATGTTATCGCTACCACCACCGATAGTGGAATAATTTCCGCTTGCGGTATTGAAACCACCACCAGAAACCGTAGCATTTACAATTGTCACAGAGTTATTATTACCACCGCCTACTGTTCCGTACGTCGCGGCGGCTGTCACCGAGTTATTATTACCACCTGCGATTGTACCGTACCCGGCTGCAACACTGTTGCTACTTCCACCACCGATGGAGGCAGCCGTCGAGCTCGCTGAGTTGGTAGTACCACCACTTATGGTCGCATTTTGTCCGCTGTTATTATTCACCGTACCGCCACCGATAACAGAATTTACACCTGAGGCACTGTTATCATTTCCACCGGCAATCGTCGCATAGTTACCTGCGCTGTTGATTGCATTACTGTATCCACCGGACACCGTACCATGAGTAGCTGCTGCTGAGTTGGTATTACCACCGCCGATTGTTGTACTAGTAGCAGACGCGGAGTTCGAAATACCACCGCCAATAGTACTGTTTTGTCCGGAAGAAGTATTAGTCGATCCGCCACCGATGGCGCTTGCCTGACCGCTTGCTGTGTTGGACGTACCGCCGCTAACGGTGGCAGTCGTAGCACTGACGGTGTTATTTGTACCGCCGCCGACAGCTCCGTAGCTACCTCCGGAAGAAATGGTATTATTATAACCACCGGCAACAGCACCGCTCGATGCGCCAACGGAATGGCTGTATCCGCCGCCGACTGTACCATATTGAGCCGTGACTGAGTTGTTGCTACCGCCTGAGATTACAGAGTGTGAAGAGCTCACATTATTCGTAAGACCGCCGGCTGATACACTGTGCGCGCCGGTAACGGTATTGGTCTGTCCGCCAATGATGGAGGAGTAGGAGGCAGATGCGGTGTTATTATCACCACCGCCGATGAAAGCTTTAAATCCTGTAGCGCTATTAGCAAGCTTTTTATCGCCTTTGATTTCGGTGAGTAATGCTATTGAGAGCTTGTCTTGGGTAATAGTACCATCGGCAATTTTGCTACCGGTGACACTGCCATCGGCGAGCTTGGAAGTAGTGATGCTGCCGTCGGGAACATTTTCTGAATAAAATGCATAGGGAACAGAGGAGAGGGGAATACGAGAGAATTCACCTTTGCCGTCATACGAAACACCGACATACATCTGTCGGTCGAATTGAAAATTCTTGGGTAATTGTTTCTCAACACCAAGTGTAAGATTAAAAAGCCCTTTGCTGATAGGAGTTGTAAATTCTTCTACCCAAAGCGGCTCACCACCGGTGAGCTTGTCGTAGAGTCGAACAGTAATCGTATGTTTCCCGTCGGGAATCGCCTGACTCGTTGAGTCGGTCAGCACACCTTGTACCGTAAAGGTACGCGGGATTTGTGCCGAAGCATGTTGACTGAGAGCAAAAGTTGCAACTGCAACTGCACCAAGAAGCAATTTTTTCATAAATGAACCTTGAAGGATTATGAGAGAATAGAGAAAGTATTTTGTGCAAAAATCGTGAAATTATTGGTACTACCACTCGATTGTTTGGTGTTTTTTTATACACAAGGTAAAATTATTACCGGAGGCACAAGAATTCTACGTAAATATACGTAGGGGTTCGAATTGCGAGGGTACGATTGAGGCAGCTATTATGAAAAGATATAGATTTATCGGCTTGGGATATATGTAATAAAAAAGCCGAAACAATTGCTTGTTTCGGCTTTTTTTTAGATTGAAGACAGGTTGAAGAAAAACTTAAAATCTCGATAACACAACATTGATTTTAAGGTCTTGAACGACGTTTGCTGTTTCTTCAAAGTACACGTCAAAGGATGACGACGTGATATTTTTAATGAGAGGCAATTTTATTTCATTGTCATCACTACTAGTACCAAGACTGGAAATAGTTATCATTGGAGAATAATTGGTAGTTCCCATGTCTGGAAAGTTAATCGTTACCAGAGATTCTGTTCCTGAAGGATTTGATTTAGATGCAGAAGTAATGTATCCGGCAATAGAAGTAGATGTACCAGTACCGATATCAGAAATCGTTACAGAGCCAGCGTACGAACCAGAGGAAATTGCATAAATTGCATAGGTAGAAATTGGCAACTGGAAATCTTTTATAGTACCATCTACATCTGTACGAACATACATTTTTCTTTTGAAATCACCGGAGATTGGACCTAAATCATACCGAATATCCCCATTATTTAAATTCACCTGTGCAGAAGTCAAGCTACCACTTGACCATACGACCGAATTATCATCTGAGTACCGTACCGTGATTGTAATGCTTGTGAAAGATGTCTTTACTGTCGTAGCATTTTGCAGGACAGTCATACCAAAGGGGATAACCGGCTGCAGAGTCTGAGCTTCACTTACTGCAAAGGATAATAAGCATACGAGAAAGCTAACAAAAATTTTCATAAAATTATTCAATAAATAGTTTAAAAATCAAAAATAAAGTGTCTGTAATTAATGAAGTAAATCTATTGAGCTTTATTAGTTCTTTGCAGACTTGTTCATTTTTTCAAGAATATGTAAGTTTAACTTCTCTTCCAACGATTTGATTGCAATTTCTCTAAATGTTGGATTTGTATTGTATTGGTTAAAGAAATAAACCTTCTCCGTATCTTTTCCTGATTTGATGGCGATCTCTTGTGCCATTTGCATAATAGCCTCAACTTTTTCACGTGTGTAAAACTCGAGCTTTGGTTCTTCAGTATTTGATACTTTTTTAACTTCTGATTCTTGAGGTACTGATGGTAGTTGCGCTTTTACTGTTTCAGTAGTAGTGCCAATAGCATCTTTAAATCCGGGTACCAATTGCGCAAGAATAGAATTAGTTTTGTTGACAGAAGCTTTTGTTTCGTTCAAAGAAGCTTTAAGAGCTAGGATTTCTTCTTCTTGTTCTTTGATTTTATAGGATTGTTCTTCTGTAAGTCTAGTTAACGAATTAGCATTTAATCCCACTGCAACGTTAATTGTGCTCATAGTAGAGTTAGTTGATTCACTCCATGCCACTCCGACGACTTTTTTATAATCTGACGGGCGCATATCTGCCGGCGATACCGCTATACCGAATCCGTTGTTGTTGCCGCTTGGTAAAATATAATCTCCAAGTTTTACTTTACCAGATACATTCACCGGCACTTGACCCATGAAAGCAACTTTTTCGTAATTAACTAATTCTGCATCGTTTTTCACGTTACCAAGAATCATTGGTGCTGAAGATACAACCATTAATTGAGTTGCACCATTTGTGTTTTTCGAAATTTTACCGCCGAAAACGCCAACGATTTCTGTTGCTCTGAATTGTTCGCTAGTGTTTTGTTTAGGAAGCCATTCTGCATAATCTGCTGTACCGGATGAATAGGTAACACCAAGATCGGCAGCGTGATAGGAGAGTTCGGTTGCTTGGTAGTTAGTATGTTTAAGAGTAACTTCAGCTACAGTTGCAACATTAAGTGCAGCAGCAGCAACCCCAAGAGCTACATCAGCAACCCCAAGAGCTACTTCAGCTACACCATTACCGGCTTCACATCCTAATGTACATGCAGCTTCAGCTGTAGCCACAACACCAACTGTTACTTGAAGAGCACCACTTGCAGCAGAACCAGCTGCTACAGCAGCTTCAAGTGATCCAATAGCAACTTCTGCAGCCCAACCCCTTGATTCTTCAATCCATTCAGGCGTAGCCATGAGTTCTGCAATGGTTTGACCGGAAATATTACCAATACGAATACCTGCACTATTTCGGAATTCTACAAAAGTATTGCTGGCCTCTGATGGAATTAACGCACCTACTTGGATACTAATACCATTGTTTCCTGTAGGATTAATAAACGTTCCGGTAAAGTCACCATTTGCCGTACCATTTCCTTCGAATTTAAATCCTGCTGAGTATTTAGCTGAGAATTCATCAGCAACTGCGGTAGCATCGTTACCCAAGGCAAAACCATTTGCTGCGGCTGAACTGCTATTTCCGAGTGCGAAGGAATAGTTACCTGTTACATCATTTCCATTACCACCGAGTACTGCGCTGAAGTTACCAGAATTTACAGTGTTACTTTGACCTCCGAGTATAGCATTATGATTTCCGCTGGTGATGGTATTAGATTGTCCGCCGGCAATATTGTTGTGATTGCCTGAAGATATCACATTTGACTGACCACCGGTGATGGCACCGTATGTTCCACCATTTAAATTATTCGAAGCCCCGCCGGTTATCACACCACTGGTTACAGAAGAGGCGATGTTATTATTATTTCCACCACCTACGAATGCGTCTGTAGCATCAGCTATATCATTATCTCGACCACCAAATATTGCAGAATAGTTACCATTCGATGCAATGGCGTTGCTCGAGCCACCGCCTATTGTTGCGAAGATTGTACTACCAATTTCATTTAAATTACCGCCTGAGATAGTGGAATAATTTCCCACTGTAGCGATACTATTAGTACTTCCGCCACCAATCGTAGAATTATCAGCATTATCACCGATACTGTTACTTACGCCGCCACCCACTGTCGAAAAATTTGCATTCTGTACTACTGAATTTGCTTGTCCACCACCAATAGATGAGAAGTGAGCATTAAGACCGACAGCATTATTATGTCCGGCAGTGATTGTTGCGTAATCTGCATCTGCAATGTTATTGCTTGCCCCACCGCCGATAGTTGAATTGACACCTCCACCGGCAATACTATTCAAATTACCACCGCTGATGGTCGCGTAATTTGCAGTCGCACCAATTCCGTTAGTATTTCCACCACTAATTGTAGAAGAAAAAGCATTTGTAGCAATAGTATTCGTATGTCCGCCACCGATGGTCGAAGCACTTGCATTAGCATTAATGGTATTATTAGTACCTCCGCCAATGGTAGAAGCATCTGCATCGGTTGTTATAAGGTTGGAAGCGCCACCGGCAATAGTAGTAGTATCGGCGTCTGTGATTGTGTTTAACTGACCACCACCGATAGTAGCGTAGAAGGAAGTTGTTTGGATTGTATTGCTGCGACCACCGCCGATGCTGCTTGCAACTGCTGAAGTCGTCACCGTATTGTCAATACCACCACCGATAGTAGAAGCGTCTGATTCATCAAGAATCGAATTTTTCGAACCACCACCGACTGTCGTTGTATCTGAATTGTTAATTGTATTACGTTCACCACCACTGATAGTACCATAATAGGTGGTAGTCGTGATTAGATTGGAGCGACCGCCACCGATGCTGCTTGCGACTGCTGTAGTGCTGACCGTATTATCCATACCGCCACCAATAGTCGATGCATCGGAGTTAGCTTCGATAGTATTGCGAGCTCCACCACCAATTGTAGCAAAGTCCGAAAGGAGAATATCATTGATATGTCCGCCGCCATTGGTGCTGAAATTACCAGTGATTAAGTTGTCGGTACCGCCACCGATAGTTGATGAGCGACCGGTAATGGTATCACGTGATCCACCACCGATAGTGCTACTGTCATTGGTAATATAATGGATATATCCACCTCCTGTTGTACTGTAATTACCGGTAGTTTTATTTTGAAGACCGGAACCGATATGTGAATAATTTCCATCAACAGTATTGCGTTCGCCGGCGACAATCGTAGAATAGTTGCCCGTCGTACGATTCGTATTACCACCACCGATGAAATTATTGAGTCCGCTTGAGAAATTCGATCGTCCACCACCTACGACACTATAGCTGCTGGTAGAGGAGACAATATTATCCTGGCCGCCACTGATTGCACCGGAGAGTGCTTGCATAGAGTTGTTATTTCCACCTGCAATAGTACCGTTGATGCCGGATGTTGAATTGCTGAATCCACCTGATGTTGTCGAATATTGTGCATTGGCTGTGTTGTCACTACCACCACTTACCGTCGAGAAATTTCCGCTGGAGGTATTGTTCGACCCACCCGGAATCGTTGCATTTTGGGCGCTGACGGTATTATTATTACCACCGCTGACCGTACCATACGTTGCAGCAGCGGTAACGGTGTTGTTATTACCACCGGATATAGTGCCATAATTTCCGGAAACAGCATTGCTGTTACCACCGGCAATCGTGGCTGAATTCGATGATGCATTGTTGGACGTACCGCCGCCTATTGCTGCATTGAGTCCGCTTACGTTATTGACCGTTCCACCACCGACGACTGAATTTACACCAGAAGCTACGTTATCATTACCGCCGGATATCGTCGCATAATTACCTGCACTGGTAACAGAGTTGCTGAATCCACCCGAAACAGTACCATGGGTAGCTGCTACGGAGTTCGTATTACCACCACCGATAGTAGTGCTGATTGCACTTGCATTATTGGAAATACCACCGCCGATGGTACTATTTTGACCCGATGCAGCATTGGAATTGCCACCACCGATAGTACTTGACTGTCCACTTGCGGTATTGGAATTACCACCGCCAACGGTACTTGATGAGCCGCTCGTGGTATTGTTTGTACCGCCACCAATTGCTGCGTACGTAGCACCATTTGAGAGTGTGTTGTTGTAACCACCCGAAATAGTTCCACTTGCTGCTGATATTTGATTGCTGTAACCGCCGGAAACAGTTCCATACTGTGCGGTAATACCATTGCTGCTACCACCGGAGATGACAGAGTGCGACGATGAAACATTATTCGTAAGTCCACCGGCAGACACACTGTGAGCGCCTGATACGGTATTGGACTGACCGCCAATAATGGAAGAGTAAGAGCCGGATGCTGTATTATTATCACCTAAACCGATAAATGCTTTGAGCCCGGTTGCAGAATTTGCTAAGGCTTTCTCGCCCTTCATTTCGGTAAGCAATGCCAGGGAAATCTTATCTTTGGTAATTGCACCATCCGCAATCTTTGAAGTAGTCACACTACCATCGGCGAGCTTTGCAGAAGTGATACTGCCATCAGGTACATTTTCAGAATTAAAGGCGTAGGGAGTAGAGGAGAGGGGAATTCGAGTGGATTCGGGCTTGCCATCGTACGAAACACCGATGTACATTTGCTTGTCGAATTGAAAAGTCTTTGGTAATAACTTGTTGACACCCAAAGTCAGATTAAACAATCCATTTGAAATTGGCGTTGCGAACTCCTCAACCCAAAGTGGCTCGCCACCCGAAATTTTGTCGTACACTCTGACAGTCACAACGTGATTCCCGTCTTGAACAGGTTTACTCGTTGAGTCGGTCAATACACCTTGTACTGTAAACGTTCGGGGAATCTGCGCATATAGCGTAGGTGATATTGCGATTGTCCCAACGACAAACGCACCAAGAAGCAATTTTTTCATAAAGAGACCCTTATAAAATTGAATAGAAACAGAACAAAAACATGGATTCATATATACAAAAATCGTAAATTCCGAGCTATAAAAAAATCATTCTGCTCATGTTTTTCCTTTTTTACAGAGAATATTAATTGTTATATAGTGTTTACTACGTAAATATACTTAGCTCCAAACGGAAAAAGCCGAAGTGATTACCTTCGGCTTTTTCGTTAATTTCGTTCAACACGAAATATCTTCTATTTACTATTCTCGTTTTGTCGTTCTTGCTTGCGCTCCAAAAGCATTTTTTGAAGCTGAGCGGCGAAGTTGTTTTCGAAGACAATGAATTTTGCATATTGCTCCTCCGTCAGGAGTGAACGCATAGCACGAATTTTATCGGCAACGGCTGCGTTCAGCGCATTCTGCTTTTCCAGAATAATGTCTGCTTTTCGATAGTAGTCACCGGTTTTACCGGCTTTTGCTCTCACCGAACGTTCAAGATCTGATACTGCATCCTGAAGCTCGATTTTAGCATCCTCTATTTTTCGTTGCAGTTGATTATAGCGTGTAAAGAATTTCTCGGCTGTAGGCTCATCCATATCGAGTATGTCAATCAATCTCATTTTCTTCAGCTGTTCAATCTTTTCCTTGGCTCTCGGGCGATCTTCGAATTTATTAAACTGTTGTGCTGAAAGCAGTAATGGCGATGAAAGCCACACCATGCTCAGCAATAGACAGCTTAATAAATGATTATAAAATTGACGGGTTTTCATAGCTTAGATCCTTCATTATATCTTGGAGTTCAGTTTCCGTAAAATTTATCCATACATCATCATTGTGCAGATAGGAAAATTCAGATTCAACGGTATTTGTCCGTGTAGTCGAGGCAAATACGTCATCAATGACAGTATTCGATACAGGAATATTCTCAGGGGTAGTGAACAAATTTGAAGTTTCCTGAAGTGCAGCAACATAGCTAATCTCTTCATCAACAAAAAGTTGTGCGTCATTTGGTCGGACAATTTCAAGCCGTGCGGTATTCTGCAGAGTTAGCTGAGTGGCAGTATTTGTCGCGCTGTTGATTTGAAAGTACAAAACACCGCACGCTGCCAAGCCAAGGGCAGGCAGAATATACCGAGCAAAGGACTGCATCGAAAATACCGTTCTCCGTTGGGTAGCGAGTTTTTCATTGACTCGTATCGACAAATTGCGTGTGCGCTGCTCGACAGTGGTATCAAAATTGTAATTCTTCACCGGAATGAATGCATCTTGAATGTCTGCAAGCTCAGTTTGCAATTCAGGATAGTGCGTGATCGACTGCTCGAACAGGAGAATTTGCGCCTCAGAAAGATTCCCGAATGCGTAGTCCGGAAGTAATTCTTCGAGTTGGTTTTTGGTTAGGATGGTGCTCATGTTGATATACCTCAATGTTTCATATACTCACTGTTTTTAAGAAGCTTAGCGAGCTTTTGTACTGCTTGAAAATAATTGGCTTTCAGTCCGCCTACGCTCGTGCCGAGCATTTGAGATATTTCTTCATACGAGAGCTCATCAAAGTAACGGAGAACGAACGTTTCGCGCTGCTTCTCGGGTAATTGTGCGAGCATAGATTGGAAGTTTTTCTCAAAGTCTTTGTTTTCAAACTGCTGATGCGGGGTGGAAATGTCTGAAGCAATTTCTATTTCGCTGCCATCTTCTCTGGTAAAGAACGAAACAAATTTACGTTTTCGTGCAATACCGCTACAGACATTCATCGTAATTCGATACAGCCACGTTTGGATCGTGCTCTCACCCCTAAAATTATGTACATGCTTGAGAGCATTAATAAATACTTCTTGCGCAGCGTCATCGGCATCTTCGTGGGATCGTAAGTACCGGAGTGCTGTAGAATAGACAAACTTTTGATATTTACGTACAAATACCGTCGCGGCTCTGTTTTGATCGCCGCTACAATACTCTTTGATAATTTCTTGATCGGTTTGCAGAGGGAGTGCCATTGTAAACATATTTTGCTCTACCTGAAATTCAGAAATACTGACTGAGTGTCGGCTACGAGCAACGAGACAACGGATTGGTTTAATGCTTATCCGACATATTTCGAAATATCGAGTACTTCGTATTCAATTATACCGGCCGGGACTTTGGTTGTCACAATTTCACCGATAGATTTACCGAGCATTGCTTTGCCGAGTGGGGAACTGACAGCAATTTTATTGGTATGAAAGTCGGCTTCTTCAGCGCTGACGAGTGAATATTCAACTTCAGCCATGGTTTTTTTATTGCGCATTTTGACTTTTGAAAGAATATAGACTTTGTCGTTTGGAAAGTCTTTCGGATCAATTACTTGCACTTTTGAAAGGATCGATTCGATGCGTGATATTCTCATTTCAAGTAATTCCTGCTCATGTTTTGCTGCATCATAATCTGCATTCTCCGATAAATCACCGTGGGAACGTGCATACGCAATTTTCTCTGCCATCTCGACGCGGCCTTTCGATTTTAAAATCCGTAATTCCTCTTCAAATTTATTCAACCCTTCTTTAGTCATATAGATTGGACTTTGCATGGTATTCCCTTTATAAAGCTTATAATAATAGTATTTAGACAATAAAAAAACAAAGCCATTGAACAACGGCTTTGTTTATCAGTAAACGATTAATTTATGCGAGACCCGAATTTTTGTGTCCGAGATTGCGATTATTTTCCGGTAAATTGATTGATTTTTCGGCAATTTAAAGATTTAGAGCAAAACCACCAAACTTTTTACGAATGTCCAAACAAATGTCCCATTTTTAGACGTTTGGTCGTCATGTAGTCCTGATTGACTTCATTCGGAGCAATTTCAATGGGAATTCGCTCTGTCACTTCAAGTCCATAGCTCTCAAGACCAACCCGTTTGGTAGGATTATTCGTCAGCAGTCTCATCTTGCGTACTCCTAAATCACATAATATCTGTGCGCCGATACCGTAATCTCTCGGGTCAGGAGTAAAGCCCAGATGTACATTCGCTTCGACAGTATCAAATCCTTGCTCCTGAAGGGAATAGGCTTTGATTTTGTTGATGAGTCCGATTCCGCGACCTTCCTGACGCATGTAGAGTAATACTCCACGACCCTCTTCACCAATTGCTTTCAGCGCTGCATTGAGCTGACTGCCACAATCGCAGCGTTTCGAACCAAACACATCACCCGTCAGGCATTCAGAGTGGACGCGTACCATGACTGGTTCGTCCTTTTTCCATGTTCCCATCACGAGTGCTACATGTTCCTTGCCATCCATCGTATTTTGATAGACTTTGAAGGAAAACTCACCGAATTCGGTTGGTAATTTTGCCTCAGCAACGCAAGACACTAATTTGTCAATCATCACACGATAAGCGATGAGCGCTTTGACGGTAATAATCTTAAGCTTATGCTTTTGAGCGAATTGTATTAATTCTTGCTGACGCGCCATTGTGCCGTCGTCATTAATAATTTCACACAATACGCCAACCGGTTGTAAATTAGCCAGTTTTAATAAATCTACGACAGCTTCAGTATGTCCTGCACGTCGTAAAACGCCTTCCTCGACAGCTATAAGAGGGAAGATATGCCCCGGTCTGCCCAAGTCGCTCGCTTTAGTATTCTTATCAGCAAGAGCACGCACAGTCGCCGAACGATCGGCCGAAGAGATACCTGTCGATGTGCCATGCAAATAATCGACCGATACGGTGAATCTCGTACCATGAAGAGCAGTATTAGCCGGTACCATCGGGTCAAGCTCAAGCTCAAGTGCCCGATTGACCGTCATCGATACACAGACGAGTCCGCGTGCCTCCATCGCCATGAAATTAATCATCTCAGGAGTGCACAGCTCGGCTGCACAAATCACATCACCTTCATTTTCGCGGTCTTCGTCATCGACGACTATCACGAGTTTACCTTCTGCTAAATCCGCGACAGCATCCTGAATTGTATTAAAATGTACATCCATAATTATTTGTTTACTACTGTGGTTACAGCTACTTTTTCAAAACGTACTTTTGTGTTTTCTGCAATTTGTACGGTGATTACATTATCTTCAATATCGGTAATTGTACCATGAATTCCTGACGAAGTAACTACTTTATCGCCTCTTTTCATCGATTCCAACATAGCTTTCATTTCTTTTTGACGCTTTTGCTGCGGGCGAATCATCATGAAGTAGAAAATAAGGATAATGGCTGCAAAGGGGAGAATGGTCGAAAGCATGTTCTGAAGTGGATCGGGCTGGCCGGTAGCTTGTGCTAACACAAAAGTAAGTAAAGATGTCATAAGTAGTTGTCCTAATTAATAAATAAACGAGAATTGTTGAATAAAAAAAGGCGCTTAAACGCCCTTAGCCGCATAGTTTTCGATAAAATTGCGCGCCCACTGACGGTACTGGCCCGAAAGTATTTTTTCTCGGGCTGTTTTTACAAGCCAGAGATAAAAGGCAAGGTTCTGCTGCGTCGCAAGTTGCAGTCCCAAAATTTCTTTTGCGGCAAATAAATGCTTGAGGTAACCCAAGCTGAAATTCTGACTCGCATAGGAGTCAATACCTGCATCAATCGGCTCTTCGCTGAATCGATGTTTGGCGTTTCGAATGTTGATCTTACCTCTTGTCGTAAAAAGAGTTCCGTTGCGCGCATTCCGCGTCGGCATCACACAATCAAACATATCCACTCCAAGTCCAATCGCCGTCACAATATTCTCCGGTGTACCCACGCCCATCAAGTAGCGCGGTTTGTTCCGAGGCATAATATCCGTCGAATGATTCACTGTATCATACATGATATCTGCTTCCTCACCCACAGCAAGACCACCGATTGCATACCCGTCAAAATCCATGTCCACCATTCGCGTAAGGCATTCTGTTCGCAAGTCTTTATAGACGCTACCTTGTCCAATCGCAAATAACATTTGCTCGTGCCCATATCTTGGCATCGAATTATCAAATGCATCTTTATTCCGCCGCGCCCACCGAACGGTTAATTCCATCGAATTCTTGGCATACTCGTATGTACACGGATGCGGCGCGCATTCATCAAGCGGCATGATGATATCCGAACCGATGCACCGCTGGATTTCAATCACACGTTCGGGAGTAAACGTATGCTTTGAACCGTCCAGATGCGAACTAAACAGCACCCCGTTTTCAGTAATTTTCCGTAACTCTTTGAGCGAAAACACCTGGTATCCGCCACTATCAGTCAAAATCGGCTTGTCCCAGTTCATAAACTTGTGCAGTCCGCCAAATTGCCCCAATACTTCTTCGCCCGGCCGTAGATACAGATGATACGTATTTCCCAAAATTATCTGAGCGCCAATCTCTGTAAGCTCTCTCTGTTCAATCGCTTTGACCGTGCCCTGCGTGCCGACCGGCATGAAAATCGGCGTCTCAATATCCCCATGATCGGTGTGCAGAATTCCTGCCCTTGCTTTGGTTTCTGTATCTGTCGTTAGTAGCTCGAACTTGTTCATTTGTAATGCTTAAAAGAAATTTTGTGTTCTGTTCATCAACTTCCAACCCAGTCGCCTGCGGTCACCCATTGCCGTCCTGGCGTTTTGAAGAATGCGATATTTCCCACAGAAACGCGTACTTCAAAAATACATACACAAAGGCACTCATACCGGCAATCAATCCGGGAATGCCGTCTAAACAGCCACGTTGTAGGATATAATTACGGGTAAAAGAAAAGAGGGGACTCAGCAGCAGTTTCCCAAGACTCGGTTTGCGACCCTTTTGATGGTATGATTGAGCAGTATGATACGCGTAATAGATTGTTTTCTCAAAATGTTGCCGGATATCTTTGTATGAATAATGGAGCAATTCACCGGATGGTATTTTTGCGATATTCCCCTTGATTTCCAGAACATCATGCGGATTGTAGCCACCCCATATTGGACTTGAATTTCGCCGCACTAACCGTAATTTTCTATCCGGCTGCCATGCATAGCGAAGAATTTTCCCCAAATACACCGTTCGACGGTTGAAAGTATAGCCATCTGCCGAACCATTCGTAACTACTTCTGCGATAGATTGTTGTAAATCTTCCGTGAGCACTTCATCGCAGTCGATACAGAGTATCCACTCCATCGTGCATTTAGAAAGCGCAGAATTCTTTTGATCGATATGACCTTTCCAGTCCTCTGTAAATACTCTTGCTCCATAGCGTTGCGCAATCTCAACTGTGCGGTCCGATGAATGCGAATCGACGACAATTATCTCAGCAGCTATTCTCGCAACACTCTCCAGAGTACGCGCGATATTCGCTTCTTCATTGAACGATATCATCGCAACCGAGAGCGGGAGAATGGGCATGTTATTCAACCACAAGCGAAACAAATTGAACTTTTCCGAGCGCATTCAATGTGCAGATGTATTTCCCTGCTGGAAGCGATGTGTGCATAAAGGTCTGCTTGTCCCACTGAATTGAATTCTCTCCACGACGAGCAGTACCATGAAACGGCTCTGCGACAATTTTACCGGAAATGTCGTAAATTCTTAATCGAGCAATGCCTTCCGATGGTAATTCAAACCGGATAACAGCCGAATTTACGATTGGGTTTGGAAACACGGAAAGAGGGAATTCCAACGCAGTTGCAGGATTCTCATCGACGCTAACACTTGCCAATTCCCTATGAGAATAATCCCAGATTCCACGTCCGTATGTGCCGAACCTCGCTATTTTTAATGAAGGTACGTATTCTACGCTCCAATAGAGATGGTCCGGTGCTTGATTGGTAGTAATATCAAACCATCTGCCTTTTTCAACTGAATACATCCACGCGCCGTTTTGTGTTGCAGCGAAGAGATACTTATCATCCGGGCTTGCTGCAAGACCAAAAATCATAGTTTTGGGAAGCCCAACATTCATAGTATCAAAGGTCTTACCACCGTCATTCGATACATACACACCCGGATTTGAATAGCCGCTGCCGCCGATATATACCCGCTGCGGATTGACAGGAGATATACAAATTGCAGTGCCGTAGAAATAATGATGCTCAGGAGATTTGATACCGGTTGATTTTGACCATGTACTCCCTTTATTGCTTGAAAAGTAAACGTCGGAGGAGGTTGAGATGACGTATCTGTAGTCCGGATTGACATCCGATATACTGATTGCGCTGATCGCAGAACCGAAATTGAAGGGGAGTTTTTCAGACTGAAGCCCGGAAGGAGATTTTGTAATTTTATATAAATATGCTCCCGAGTCAGGAGTACCGCCGGCAAAATACGCAATGTCCGAAGTGTGGGGTTCGCACTGCACCGGAGGTAACCATAAAGCATTCTTTATTCCTCGATCACCCCAATTCCAGGATGCTGATTTTTCAACTGAGAAGGTATTATAATGATAATCTATAAATCCCGGATAATCCATCCAAAAAGAATTGCCGCCGTCGCCACTTGTTAAGTGTCCGTAATCGCCGCTGATTTTTTGCTCAAAGGTCAATAAACCGATCGTATCCTTCATCGTTTTCTGATACCCTTGGTCCTGGCTTCCGGCGAACACGACTTTCGGGTCAATTGTACTTGTAAGTGTTGAATAATACTGACTTACGCCCAATCCTTCCAAGCTTATATTCGTGACACTATTGACCAAATCTTCTGAAAAATAAATTCCGCCGTCGTTCGAAATGAGGGTAATTTCATCCCCGTCAGGACTGGCAAATGAATTCACAGCCTGTATATCCGCATGAAGCTTATGGACAATATCGCCGTAATATTCACCCCAACCATTGATTGCTTTCCAATTCACACCTCCATCTGTGCTTCGGTACATATCCACACCACCAGCATAGAGATAGGTCTCATCGATAGTGGACATTCCGAAAGTTAGCTTACCTGCCTCAAATCCTAATGTACCTTTATATTTCCAGGATTTCCCTTCGTTGATGCTTGTATAGACTTGACTTTTACCACCACCGGCCACTCCAATTGCCAAATTTTTAGCGTCTTTTCCGAAAAGTGTTACGTCACCAGACGTTGCAATTTCCGGTACGTTCACTATTCCGATAAATTCCTCACTCAAGTCTGAAGTAAATTTCGAAAGTGAATCTTTGCGAATCCAATAGACATCACTCGTATTATCATATCGCGGCACATAGACATCAGCTACATTTTGATTACCGATAAATGTTCGCTTGATATTCGTAAAAGTAGCTCCATTATCCGTCGAACGGTATAATGTCATGATTGGACGCCAGTTAGAACTGTAATCCCATTCACTGCCGATGAGATAAATCGTATTTTTCCCATCATTCGAAAAAACTGCACGTCGAATTCCGCCCCAACTTTTTACGACTTCGAGACCTTTAGCCTCGGTCCATGTCTTGCCCATATCATCGGAAAATCGAAAATATGGATTGTCACCACAAAGGTAAAGCCGTTTACCGGAAGCAGTTTTCACTATTCGAATCGTATTGATATAGCCAAAGTTACGGTAATCATTCAGAACTGTCCACTTCTTACCCTGCAATGTACCACGCCACAAATTACCGCCGGCACCTGCAGCATAAATCTCGCGGGTATCCCAGTCAATTTCAGTAGCAAGCATACGTCCTGCAAGATTATTACTTCCACGTTCTGTCCATGAGCCAAGTGCAGTGTCTGCAAGGAGTTGTTCTGATTTGTTCTTCAGGATTAGATCCTGTTTCATATGCCGTGCTTCACGATTTTCACGCTCGATAATTTTCCATTGAATATCCGGTGACGTACGATGCATTTGCTCTATCCACGCCTCGCGCTCACGCTTGAAATCTTCGTCACCCTCACGGTTACCGGAAGGAATGGTCGTCGTTTGCTGTGCAAAGAGTTGTAATCCGCAGAGAAGCAAGGCAGTTGTTACAAGATAATTTTTCATGAAATTCACAGTAAAAGTCACGGAAAGAACGAATACATTAGCCGAGGACAATCTTTTCAAGAGCAGTTGAATACGCTGTGCGGAGTTCATCAACCGAGGTTGTAATCGAACCGAACATATATGCGCCGCCGGTAACAAAGCCAATTGCTTCCATCGGAACATTATGCAAAGCACAGACTTCCATGAGTTTCATCAAATCATCGGGGCGAACACTGACGAGAATTCTGCTTTGCATTTCACCAAATAAATCTGCCGTTGTGGTGGGGAAGATGGACGTAATTTGCGCGCCCAAGGAGCCGTTCGCATTGATTGCTTTTTCAGCAACTGCTATCGCAATTCCACCTTCAGCGCAGTCGTGTGCTGATTGAACAATTCCACTGCGGATAGCTTGTAAGACTGCTTTTTGGAGGCGAATTTCTGCATCAATATCAAATTCAGGCGCATCACCGAGGATTTCTCCGGTGAGTAATTTTATATATTCCGAACCACCAAGATTTGGCGTTGATTGAGCGCCTATGAGAACAATTGCATCACCTTGATTCTTAAAGCCATTACCAACTGTTTTATTCACATCGTCAATAAGTCCGAGCATGCCGATCGTCGGAGTAGGGAAGATCGCATGATTCCGCGATTGATTATGGAAGCTCACATTACCACCGGTCACCGGAGTGCCGAGAGCGCGGCAGGCATCGCCCATTCCACGGATAGCTTCTTTGAATTGATAATAGACTTCCGGGTCGTAGGGATTACCAAAGTTGAGACAGTTTGTAATCGCAACTGGTTCAGCACCGACACACACCACATTGCGCGCTGCTTCAGCGACGGCGATCATACCGCCACGATACGGATTGAGATATGCATATCGGCTATTA
>Ga0154020_10003763_pt1 | contig 18171 bp, 14 predicted proteins | sample Klosneuvirus_201_FD_109709 | JGI IMG/M metagenome (GOLD analysis project Ga0154020, IMG submission 109709) | Active sludge microbial communities from wastewater, Klosterneuburg, Austria - Klosneuvirus_20160825_MG | ecosystem: Engineered > WWTP > Aerobic digester > Activated sludge | place... | reverse complement strand
GCGGCAGTTGCATCTTATGGTGGATCACTGGCAGCCGGTCGGCTAGCAGCGGCAAGAAGTGCGGGGCCGGATGCTTTACGCAGCGCTATTGAAAAGGGTCAGGCTCAGGAATCTGCGGGTATGAACAATATTTCGCAAGGAGAGGGTAAATAATGAAGGCATTTAAGCGATTCGATTGATGATGGATTTGCCACTGGATATGCAGGAAAGGGTAGTATGTTCAATCGCTGCTGCCATCAAATATGAAATACCAGCCAATATCTTACTGGCGATAGCCGAAAAAGAAGGCGGCAAACCAGGTCAATGGGTCAGTAATAGGAATGGCACTCATGATGTCGGCTCGATGCAGTTTAATACCGTGTATCTTCAAGATTTATCCAAATATGGCATCACGGCTGAACATGTAGCCAATGCGGGTTGTTATTCCTATGATCTGGCCGCATGGCGTGTTCGGCAACATATCAAGAATGATAAAGGCGACATCTGGACGAAAGTGGCTAATTATCATTCGCGTACTCCAAGCTATAATTTAAAGTATCGTGCTGATTTGATTGCCAAAGCTGTTAAATGGGCTGACTGGCTAGAAAATCGTTTTATCACGGAAAACAATTGTCCCTGAAGAATCCATAAGCTACTAATAATATGTAAATAATGCTCTATTTTTGGTAAAATAAATTGCAAGATAAATGCCCAGATAACACCAAATCTTGCAAATTATGAAGCCAAAAAAACCCGACAACAACCCTAATTTATTTCTTTCTCAGCTCCTCCCGGATTCTCAATCTGTCACATCCTTTCTGTATACAAAAAATCAGTTCGGGTAACTTGTAAATAAAGAATTTTTCATTACAGTATATTAAATATAAAATTTTCTTAATCAAATAATCCAGAAACTCTGTATTCAATATATCAAAAGTCAATTCACTCCAAGCAAGCTAAACTTTTTTGCTCTTTATAAACTGGACCCTCGAGTCGGCTATATTCACAGAAATATTTATATTTAGCGCCAATCCTAAGTAATTCATTATCAAACATAAATTGACTATCCCTCGAACCCGTTTTTATAAAAGTTGAAGATGGGTATTTTTGTTGTAACTGACCAAGATAATCTGAACACCAAGAATCCTGACTAGCGTCTGGATTTCCTCCTCCGTACCGCCAGTCACTTTCATCACCAACTTTTGTATCGATTTGATATCTTTCTATTCCATGGCTAGGATGCCGACACAGCGGTAAATCAGCACAAGGACCAGTTAGCGAAGTAATAACTTCTGTTTTAGCAAGCATTGGTTGCGCACGAGCAATAGGTATTACGTATGTCATATGGACAGAGTTTCTGTTAATCGCTACAGCAATTCCAACAACTGTTCCTAACTTGCCAAAAATCGGGCCTCCACTGTTTCCTTCACTAAGAGGGAGACTTGTTTGCCACCATGCCTTAGGTTTCCTATCCACAACCGTGCTATCCGCCGTCTTCTGTCCGTTCGGCACAATAGCAATGTCACCTCCGGCTGCAAAGCCAAGACCCATCAAAGAAGAGCCAACAGGAAGACTATCTATATGACTGATCGGTAAAGTTGGCCAAATTTTAGAATGATTTGCTGGGGACACTTTAATAAGTGCAATATCTGCAGATTCATCTATGTCCAAAATTTCCGCAGGTAATGGTTCCGAAGATAATCCCCCTACGCGAACTAGGATCGATTCTGATACAAAGCTAATATCATTTGTCCGTTGCTTACGTACAACATGCGCATTTGTAAGTATATGTCCTGATGGCGAAATGATGAAGCCACTGCCTTTTTCTTCGCCTTCGCCATCGTTTTTAGTTTTGTAAGTGTATTGAATTGATACGGTTGAATTTTTATGCTCATCATAAATGCATTGAGCCTCTTGAGCATAGGTTGGTAATATTAAAGATAATCCTATCAAAAACAAAAAATTAAAAAAAAATTTACTCATTTGATTGATCAATCTCATTTACTAATCTGACAAGGAAACTCGCCGAAGCGGTTTATAGCCTTGATTTTCTAGTTCTAGCTGACTATAAGATCGCCGACAAACTCCACCACAAGATGCACGAGTTGAAGATTCTATCACTGTCACAATATTGCCGTTTGTAGAAGCAGAAACCGATTCTACAAGCCGAACATGGTTCGATCTCTTATTAACAATGTCACCAGGAGTTAGTTCGGACCATTCGATGGGGCTGCTAATATTAGAATTTGGTAGACTCGCTGTAGTAAAGTATTTTTCGGTTCGCCATGCATATGATACAAAGCCTGAGCAATCCATTCCCGTAGCTTTTTTGTTTACGCAATTTGCATTTCGGCAAGTGCATACATTACTCGCAAGAAAATTGTTATCGATCTGTTTGTTAAAAGTATCTAGATCTTTGAGGTAACCACCCCAAGCATAGGGTATGCCCGTTCTTTGGGTCCCTAATTGTCCATCAAGCAACTTTGCACGTTTCCAGATATTATCAGGAGGATTACACAGATTTTGTATTCCTTGTTGGCCATAAGCGCTCGGCGTTAGAAGCCATTTTAATTCAAGTGCTTTTTTAGCACGCATGAGAATTGTTTCACGACTTATTGAGTGTATTGAAATTTCTCCTGCATCTGAGGTGCCATTGATCTGTTCAAGCGTTTTAAGAATGTTCTCCTGGGAGGTTATCAATAGTGCATCTGAACTTTTATCTACCTCAATTGGTTTAGACGTTCCAAGCGATTTGAATGTCAATATATTTAATACTAATCTGTTATTTTCATGAAACGTTAAGCTAACTACCCTTCCATCTGTAAGTCGAGCGTACGGACGAACAGTATCACAGGAGAAAGTTTCTGGACTTAAATAAGTTTCGGTAGTTGGTTTTCCTTCCCCATCTATATTTATCAAGCGAACAAATGCACTTTCAACAGGAAATCGACGGCTTTCTTGCACAGCGATTAATGCGCTTTTTCCTTCCTCAACCCAAATCGTGCGAGCGCTTGTAATCCGAAATTCTGACTTAACGGTGATTGTAGCGAGGGTCCCATGCATTCTTTTTGAGGCGAGATTCAATTCACTCTCACTAATAGGCGATATAGTGTAATCACCAGCCAATGACAATCCCGGAACAATGAGACTACCTATTTGAGAAGAATCTAAATTTATCGGTACGTGTTTCCCTTTGAGATTTTCCAACACGAAACTGCCATCCGAGAGTGATATTAAGCGAGGGCTTCCGGACTCCGGATCATATTCAGTCTTGGTTCTCATAATCACAGTCCCTTCTGAACTAACTAGGATTACTTCCCCCAAAGCGTTTACTACAAGATAGCCCCGTGTGGTTGCAATAAAATCCGTAGGCTCTAAGAGATCTTCCGGAAGAGGAATGTCTTTAGTTTTTGATCCTCCTAATACTACGATCTTCCCATTTACTCTGTCCAGTACCGCTAATTTTCCTTCACTCGTTGGACTAATTGTGGCTGGACCGCGACACTCTTCATTAAGAGCCATTATAAGTCCAATCTGACCTTCTCCTGAACCAACTTCTAAATCACCAGGGATCAAATTTTGCGCACTAACCCATTGACTAATAGAGATCCAGAGAATGAATACATAAGAAAAAAAAGAAATAATATTCATAAGTAGCTAATTTCCTTAATTCGTAGAACTGAAATTCAGTGCTTTTTTGTGATCAACCTTAACGTTTTTCTACTAAAATATATTATAAGAGAATGTCTTAGATAATTGAAGCAGACTTCTTCGCAATTAAATTTTATGGAAGATACTATCCCAGCGATAATTAAAACGAAATTTTCAAGTGGCTCCTTGTAACTGTACAGCCTGAAAGCAGAGTTAAGCTCTGTCAGGCAAATTGGATTAATTTCAGTAGTCTTTTGTTAAATGGGATTTACTTGAGTAACAGCTGAGCACCATTTGTAACGTTCTGTTGTTTGACGTGAAATAACCCCAGCGGCTGTTTCAAGGGTTTTAGCAAGAGCTTCATTATTAAGCGAACCCACAAATCCTCCACGAATTGCCTTACCTACAGCAGTTGCTGTTGTAGCTTCAGACTTTTTACCATCAGTTTCTATTTCATTGAACTTATTTTCGTCGACCTTATTTTCATAAAAATATGACTTATTACCAACATGCCACTTTAAATCCTCTTTACCAAAAATATCAAATTGAATCTCCTTAAATTCCTCCTTCAATTTTTCTTTATTTTGAGCCAAAGTTGAATCAGGGCTCACAGGTAGCGGATGATATGTATCACGCACTCCCTCTAAAAATATTCGAATTATATCTGCGCCAATCTGATTGTGATCAATTGATAGTTTTTCACCGGTTTTGCTTTGACCAGAAAAACTATATTTGGAGCCATCACGAGCAATAAAACCAGCATTCTTGCTTGAATCTAAGGCTTCTTTCTTTGAATCTAGTGTGTTTGTACTTGTGATTTTTAAATTACCAGTCGCTGACCTAAAGTAAGCGTCAAAATATAATTCTAATATCCGGGCTAGATATTCAATTTTTGGATCATTTTTATCTATTTTGACATTCATTTCCTTGAGGACTTTAGTTAAATCAAAATTTAACAAATGCTCAACTGACAACAGTTCGGGAAATTTATCTCCTTGTTTCACTAGTTTTTTAAGAATTTCCTTAATTTCCCTATGATCAACTATATCTTTAATACCTTTACCTTCATAGAAATTAAATATGCTTTTAGGTTGGAAAATATCATCCGAAAAGCCAAGTAAAGCATTTTCGGATGATATATTTCCGAGATTTTTGAATAAAGCAGGTACAAGTGGATTTGTATTTTCTATCAGCCCTGTCCCCTTTAAAAGCGGGGCCATGCAAGAGAACAAATCATCATTATCTTTTTCTTTATCCGAAAGTTGATTTGTTAGAATTTTTATATTAGATAGTACGAGATTCTTTGGAAATTCCTCCGATATGTTCAATTTATTACCAGTCAGAGAATTACATCCTGCTAATAAGATTCCAAGGGAAAGCCAAAGCATTCTAGAACATTTATCCATAAATTTCCCCTTTATTAAAGTAATATGGTCGTTTATGCTAGTTGTGTGTTTGATATAAGTACTTCATTTATAGAAATAATATCGGAACATTGTGATTCCAACCCTACCAGTAAACGAGTTTGCGAGTCCCTGATTGTTATTCAATGATGAGTTCTGGTGGGAGCTGGAATTGATTCTGCTTCAAGAAACTGCTTATAACAAGTGAATTTTGAGCATGCAGATTGTTTTTCGGTGGTCAAAAATTGTCTGAAGGAGACTCTACAAAAGTAATGCGGAGACGGAGGAGGCGAGTTAATATAATAAAATCAACACGTTCATAACTTATAGAGGATGTCTATAATGAAAACTATCGCGTCAACAATTATATTATTGATATGTATTGTCTCTATCGCTAATGCGGGAGAGGTATCAGTTAAAGATAATGCAGATATTTATCTATTAGATTCGCCATCACAAAGATTGAAGAATCAAAGTAAATATTTTAGTCATGAGTACCAACAAATCAATACAAGACGTGGGAAGAACATTGAGACTGAAAATAAACCTGCTCATCTGACTGCCCTTGCATTATCAGGTGGCGGGATGCGTTCTTCTGCCTTTCAGTTAGGGGTATTGTCGGGTTTATTCAGAAACAATAATTCATTGTCCAACATTGACTATATCTCTTCAGTAAGCGGGGGAAGTTGGGCAAATGGTGCGTATTGGGCTTGGACTTTATCGGATGAGGAATTTTTCGATTGTTTAGACAAAGCTGCAAAATTAGGAAATACAAAGGCAGAGTGTGAAGCTGCAGTCATGTTAAACTCAGAACAGCCTTTTGCTGAGTTACCTATCGATAGCGGCTTCAAATTAAAAGCCAGGAAGCGTCAATGGAAGGAGTACATTGAAAGTGTATATCTGCCAAATTGCAATGTAGATGCTGAAGAGATTAAAAACAACGGAATCCCTCAATGCGCGATAAATAATTATAAAGCAAAGCCATATATTATTATTAATGCTTCTCACTCGGTAGAGACATTTAATCAAAAAGGCAGTGAAAGAAATATGCCTTTTCAATTTACTCTAGATTATTTTGGTACGCTTTCTGATTGCTATTCTAAAGGTTCTTGTAATGAAAATAATCAAGGCTTCTTCGCGAAAACATTATCGAAGAATTTTGTTTGGGTCAACAAAGCACTTTTTAGAGATGACAAACCTGGTAACAGTTTATCAGCCGCAATGGCTGCATCTTCAGGGGTAGTAGTAGCAGGCCCTATTCTTTTGTCTTATGAGTATGAATTAATTACTAATAATAAAATTTCCCTTCTTGGTAATCATAGAGGAGACAATATCAAAGAAATAAGAAAGGAAATTGTTATAAGCGATGGGGGTAAATCCGAAAATCTTGGTTTAGTTCCACTTATTGAGCGTGGCATAGAATTGATCGTAATTTCTTATATGGGAAAAGATAAAGACCCAGAAAATAATCCATGGGAGGACTTAGAATTAGCAGCTGCGCAAGCCAAAAATTTGCTTGGTTGTGAGATTGGAATTCCTGATAAGAAAATTGATTTGAAGGATACTTTTGTTCATGAGACAGAATATAAATGCCAAGATCATAAAGGTAGGTTACTACATGTCAAAGCCTCATATGACAATGCTAAGCACTTTATAGATTATTTAGAAGCAACAAAGAACTACCCTGATTTAGTTAAATACCTGAGAGAAACAGATATCAATAAGAATAGTAATAAGCCAAAGAACAGATTCCCCCAAACAGAAACAATGATGCAGCAATATGACGAAGAATTAATAAGAGCGTATTATCTATTGGGACAATGGATTGTGAGTACTCATCTAAGCCAAAGGATACTAAAGAAAGAATGATAGCTTGGCTAAATGATGCATATTCTCGGTAAGGAGATTTTGTTAAGACTCTAAATTAGCTGTATGAGAAGGAGATTCTACCTCTCTAACTTTAGTAGTTTAAGGAATCGCTGAACAATTAGCTGTAATTGCCCCTATCAGATTTTCCCGTACTACTGTCAGTTTTTTAGCGCGGATTTCCGGCAATTCATTTTTCGGCGGTATTTTTCCTCGAATTCCTCTTGTTTTTGCTTCATCGTACGCCGCCGGGGGTATTTTGAGCCGATTTCTCTCTCAAGTAGTCAGCAGTCATCTGCGCAGTAGGTACAGGTTGACCAGGCCCATCAACATGTTAACCTAAACAGCATTCTTCATCAGCCCGCGGTAGCGGGGCCGGGTAAATCCAAACTGTCGCTTTTTTCACTTAATTACTGAAGATGAGAGTAACCTAAGAAAAAAAATAAAAAGAATGAGGTTGGTGCATCAAAAAACACTAGATCATAATCCTTTCCACTTCATCGAGTGTCATTTCATCGCGTCGCCGATCATATAATTGAGTTGTTCGGGTACTCGAATGGTTGGCCATAATTGCCGCTTTTTCTAAAGTCCCCCCATTTTTAAGATAGGCAGTAATACCCGTGGCTCTAAAACTATGATTTCCTGCTTTTGTGGCTATGCCTGATTTATTAATTTTCCTTTGTATCATGGCATGAGCATTGGCTTGCACTAAAGGAGAGGAGGTTAATTGTCCGGTTCCTCGGCCAATGGTACGAAATAAAAAACCTTTTGGATCATCACGTAGGTTTGTTTCATTAATATAGGCGATCAAATATTCTTCCAGATTATGATGGCAAGGCATTTCGTGTCTTTTACCCCCTTTTTCATGCAAACGCACCCAGAGTCTTCTGTTTTGTGTATAAACATCTTCAACTTTCATCGCTAAAGCAGCGCCAATGCGCGCAAATGAATAGACCATCAATGCAATGAGGGCTCGATCTCTTAATCCGGAAGGTTTGCGGATATCAATACTATTCAATAATCGTCTGGTATCTTCACTATCCAGAATGGGAGTTTTTCCAGATTTGACTCGATGTGATGGGCCTCTGACTGAAGAAGCAGGGTTGGTTGCTACAATTTGCCCAATTACCAGCCAATCGAATAATTGACGAATGGCCGCAAGGTGCTGTTTAACACTTGGAGCCGACAATCTTCGAGATTGCATTTCTATCCAGGCAGCTACATGCAGAGGTTCAATATCGACTAATGAACTGATATGAGCCTCTGTTTTGCACCAATCCATAAAATCTACGACAGCTCGAACATAAGCTCGCCTTGTATGAGGATTTCGAATATTGGAAGCGAAGAATTCCATAAAACGAATTCTGGCTCGTTCCCCAGTAGCAGTGACTAGTGCCGGACAAGAAATTTTTGTCAGAGAAGTTAAACTGGACATTTTTTGATTTGGTGAAAAAGAAATTAGGAGGGTTGAATTTTACTATCGTTTTTGATATGTGATAAAGGACATTATCACATATATAAGAAAAAGAAATCATAGCTAAAAAATATCGATAACATATTTTATCAATAGTTAAATAGGAAACCATATCAAAAGTATTTTTGTACGAAATATTAGATGGAGTATTTAGTTATCATACTATATAGTATGATAACTATTTATTCATAATAGTATGAGCATAATATGACACATAGAACGACCATTACACTGGATGATGAAAGTTTTGTATTTTTGAATAATATTGCCGGTGATAATCGTAGTGCGTATATCAACGAGCTTTTGAAACAGGAACGCAAAAACTATCTCAAGCAAGCTTTGCTCAAGGCAAATCAGGAGGAAGCTCAAGATTCCGACTACCAGAAAGAACTACGGGAATGGGATACAACCCTGTCCGATGGTCTCTCAAATGACTGAGTTTAAGCAACTGGATATTTATTGGGTTGATCTGGAACCAACCAAGGGTGTGGAAACTAAAAAGCTAAGACCGTGTGTAATTGTTCAAGGCGACCTTGTGAATATCCAATCAAAAACCTTAGTAGTGGCACCGATGCTACCCAACCATAAGTCTTGGCCATTTGCAGTAAATCTGACGCCAACCAGTAATAACGGATTGGACAAAGATCGTCATATTAATCTCAAGCAATTGCGTGCAGTTGATATCTCTCGAATTGGCAAAAAGCAAGGTAGGCTTGAGAATCAATATCTGCAATCAATCAAACAAGCTTTAACAATTGTATTTGATTTATAGTTATTCTTAATATTCTGCAGCAAGTCTGTTACATAAATCTTAAATAAGTAGAGTGTCTATGCGATGACCCAGAGGCTGAAAGATGCTTAAAAATAACGGGAAAGAACTTTATCGTGTCAGACAGGGTATGTGGGATTTGAAATTATTAACCTAAGCCTTATAGTTAATATCGATAAAAGTCGACCATCGATCAAAAGTATATGGGTCCATGCAGATATACCCATTGCTTTTTATGCTCTCGTGACAAATATTAATAATTTTACGACCTTAATAAAAAACATAAATGCTCCCTTGATAAGTCTTATAAAGATACCTATAGTATTTAGAATGTGAGTTGATGAGTAATGCTGATATTTAAGATGACTTGTTTGCTAAGGTCCAACAACTGGTACTGGGTCTGCTATATGGCAAGCCCGAAAGAGGACTTATTATTTGAACGAGATCGTGTTCTGTTGGCTTGCTGACAGTGTCTCGAGAGGGGAAAACCAGAGTTCTTGATTAACTAACAATAACAGAGATCAATTCTACTCTCAGGTTGTACAGTTGCAGAAGACCACTTTAAACTTCTCCGTATTCACTATCAGCGGAGTGCGCACTGATCTTTTCAGAGCCCCTCTATTTTTTAGATGTCGGACGAATATTTAGAGAGCAATAATGACTATGTTTCGTAAGCTAACTAATACGCTTTGTTTAACAATATTGATAATCGTCTTTGGAGCAAGTGCATTCGCTGAAACGCCAATGAAAGCTAGTGAGTGCAATAATACAAAACAGAATAAAACCGCACTAAAGCAGATTTCTGCACATGACCGAAGCCAGCAGCTTAATTGCTGCTGCCCATCTGTCATTAAAGTGAATCAGGATTCAAATCCAGCAACGGAAAATTTCTCGAATGAAGAAAGATGGGAGAAAAGAGCTTCACGAGAAGTAGAGCAAGTATCAACTCTTGCTAAAATAACGCTGAATGATGTGAAGGAGCACACAGATTTTCTAGCTGCGTTGTGGAAATGGACCACTATCATCTGGGGTATTATTATCGGTGGACTTGCAATATTCGGAATAAAGAGTATTTCCGATATCTATAGATTCAAAAGAAGTGTGCATGCAGATATTGAAAAAGACCGTAAAGACATTGGGGATCTTAGAGAAAAAGACTTGGAGCACCTTAGGGAGATACGAGAAGAACAAAAGCAATTCTCCAAAGATGCTCATTCTAATCATGTGGTTATGCTTTATGTTACACGTGTGGAGGCTTGGATCGACACAGCAATGGAACTAGAAGAAAAAGCCAAAAACTCGGGTATTACTGCGGAAGAAAAAATCAATTTTGAAGCTCGCGCACTTGATAAATTCAAGTCGATGAGGAAGGTTTTAGAAGAGGTTCTTAAAAAAGAAGATGTTAAGGATGCAGACATTGCTGGATATGCGTACAATCTTTATGGATACGCTTTATATAAGTTAGGGGACATTCCTAACGCACTTCTTGCGGCTAAAAGATCGATTGAATTTAAGTCAAATTCCACTAGTCTTTATAACGCTGCGTGTTATGCAGCAAGGTTAGAACTTGCTGCACTTAGTGTCGATTACTTAAAACGAGCGATTGAACTTGAACCTACCTTTCTGACTGATGCCAGAACCGAACAAGATTTTGATAAAATCCGGCACTTCCCAGAATTCCAAGTAATAACAAACTTTAATTAAAGTAACCTCACGTCTCAGCGTAGCTAACATCAGATTCTTTAAGGTAATTTAGGACGAGTAGCCATATCAATCTCCTTTTTTCTTTATTTAAATAATAGCATCCAGCCGCTACAATATCAACTGTAGCGGTTCACTAGAATCAAGGTTGAGGTACTGCGCATATTTACTTACGCAATATTACGGCGCTAGCTGAATTCTTCCAAGCCAAGTCTTTGATAAAAATTGTGTAATAGCCACTTTCACGGGTCTTCTATGCTCTTAATTCTCAAAATCATTATTGCTAGAAATTTCTTATATGTTACCTGTTAGCGAGGTCTAAGAATGAAGAATCGACATATAATTTCTTGAGCCGTAATTTTGTATAAATGTGCGTAATACCCTAAAAATCACACTTTTTCATGCACTAACGTGACGTTCCATATGTAATGGATTCTGGATGTTACTCATTTATGCAGGAATTCTTACGATACCTCAAGATCGTCATATTAATCTCAAGCAATTGCGTGCAGTTGATATCTCTCGAATTGGCAAAAAGCAAGGTAGGCTTGGGAATCAATATCTGCAGTCGATCAAACAAGCTTTAGCAATTGTATTTGATTTGTAGTTATTTTTAATATTTTACGGCAAGTGTGTTACATAAATCTTAAATAAGTATAGAGTCTAAGCAGTGACTCAAGAGCTGAAAGCTGTATAAAAATAGCGGGAAAAGAACTTTTCCGTTGTTGATGCCGTTTTAAAATTAAACATTACAGGTAAAATTCATTTGTCACGATATTTCTTCATTCTGATGCAAGATAAGGCAAAGATGACAAATAAGAAACTCTATGGCACAAAGAAAGATTTTGAAATCGATGTTGTGCGGTCTGTTGAAGAAGGAAATCCCAGTGAAGTAACTCACGCTGCATTTATTGCAGCAAACTATAGAGGAGAGAGTCCTCAGCCAGAATCAAAACGAGTAGGCAAATGGCTGTTCTTTGTTGCCGAAAAATATATTGACGACACATGGCGCAACGTGAAGAAGGCTGTTGAAGATGGAAAACTATGGAAGCAAGCAAAAGTATCCACTGCTTGGCGAAGCAAGGGTGGCGTTTATGTCATATGTGTTTACACCTACGATTGTGATGATGAGAACGATGTTATGAAAATAAGAGATCATCTGCGTGAAATGGGTTTCAAAAGAGCTACTTCATATAAAAGCGATGAACAAACCCTTGCTGGTATCTATTCTGATCTCTCAGCAGGTTTTGCCCTGTATAAAGCCTAACCTTTATCAAAAGCTATAAGAAATCTGACAAGGTGGTGCTTTGAACGCTGTAGAGATTGAAGAAGCAATATCCAAACTGGCGGAGCAATCATTTGATCCGGCACAATTCCCCTATTCATTTTTGGAGGCATTTGGGAACAAGGCCACAACCATCCGTCTCCTAAAAAGTGGCAATTCCAACAAAACCGATATTGAGGGTGCTGTCCTCCAAAGAAACAACATTCACATGACGATTTGCCCTGCAGGTGAAGTGCTAAAAATGCTGGAGAATCTGAAAAACAGCCCTGCCACCGCACGCCAGAAGGCAAAATTCATCCTAGCAACTGATGGAGACGATTTCCAGGCGGAAGATCTGACAAGCGGTGAGACGGTTGCTTGCACTTACAGAGATTTTCCTGACCATTTTGGTTTCTTCTTGCCTCTGGCCGGGATCAGCACAGTCAAACAAATCAGTGAAAATGCTTTTGACATCAGGGCGACTAGTCGTCTGAACAAACTGTATGTAGAGCTTTTGAAAGACAACCCCGAATGGGGAACCGAAGAACGCCGCCCTGACATGAATCACTTCATGGCGCGGTTGATTTTCTGCTTCTTCGCTGAGGATACAGACATTTTTAATGGCAGGGGTCTATTCACAACCACTATTGAGCAAATGAGCGCAAAAGATTCGTCAAACACTAACAAGATGATTAGCGAGATTTTCCGCGCCATGAACACCAAAATAGAAGATCGGGTAGAGGCGAAGTTGTCACGATGGACAGATATTTTTCCGTATGTGAACGGTGGTCTTTTCTCCAGCAGCACAGAAACACCGCACTTTAGTAAGATTGCACGTACTTATCTGCTTCATGTCGGTAGGTTGGACTGGAGGAAAATCAATCCAGATATTTTTGGTTCTATGATTCAAGCTGTTGCGGAAGATGAAGAGCGCGGGGCATTGGGGATGCACTACACAAGCGTACCCAATATCCTGAAGGTGCTGAATCCGCTATTTCTAGATGACTTACGTGAAAAACTGAAAGAAGCTGGCGACAATACTCGCATGTTACTGAATCTCCGCAAGCGCATGGCAAAAATCAGAGTGTTTGACCCTGCCTGCGGGTCAGGGAATTTTTTGGTTATCGCCTATAAGGAAATGCGGGCTGTCGAGGCCGAGATTAATCGGCGACGTCATGAAACACATCTTAGATCCGAAATTCCGCTTACCAATTTTCGCGGAATCGAACTGCGCAATTTTCCAGCGGAAATAGCTCGTCTTGCTCTGATTATCGCTGAGTATCAGTGCGACGTGCTCTATTGTGGGCAAAAGGAAGCGCTGGCTCATTTTTTGCCTCTGGATAAACAAAATTGGATTACCTGCGGGAATGCGTTGCAGCTTGATTGGCTGAGAATTTGTCCACCAACGGGCACGGGCGTCAAGCTGGTTGCTGACGACCTATTCAATACACCGCTAGACCAAGCGCAGATTGATTTCGAGAATGAGGGTGGGGAAATCTACATTTGTGGCAACCCGCCCTATCTTGGCTCGACGTGGCAATCAGCAGACCAAAAATCAGACCTTGAGGCGATTTTTGAAGGGCGCACGAAAAGTTGGAAATCTCTCGACTATGTAGCCGGTTGGTTTATGAAAGCTGCGGATTATTGCATGCGCACAAATGCTGCAGCTGCTTTCGTATCCACAAATTCCATCTGTCAAGGGCAGCATGTGCCGATTCTATGGCCGCTGATTTTTGCCACCGGACATGAAATCGCTTTCGCACATACGAGTTTTAAATGGGCGAATCTGGCCAGCCATAATGCTGGGGTAACTGTGGTGATTGTTGGTATCTCAAACCATGCTGGCAAATCACGTCGGTTATTCTCTATAGCCAACGATGGCTGCAATCTGGCAAAAGAAGTTGAGAACATAAATGCTTATTTGATTAACGGGGCAAATGTAATTGTTGAAAAAGAAGCTAAACCACTTGCTGGACTTAGTGAAATGAATTTTGGTAGCAAGCCTGTAGATGATGGCCAACTTTCCCTCGATGCTGACGAAGCTCATAAGTTAATTAACAAACTGGGGATACCAAGAAACTTTATCCGTCCTTTTTTTGGTGCATCAGAAGCAATTAGAGGAACGATTAGATATTGCATTTGGGTTACTGATAATGAAGTAGATCGCGCGAATGCTTACCCAGAACTTGTTAGTCGATTCCAAAAAGTGGTCGATTTTAGGCAGAAAAGTAGTAAAGCTCGCACTAAAGAGGGAGCGGCTTGGCCGCATAGGTTTGACGAAAAACGTCAGACTGGAGATGAAACAGTCTTAGTGGTGCCTAGCGTAAGCTCAGAGAGCCGATCTTATCTACCTGTAGGGCCACTTCCACCCAGAAGCATTGTATCCAATGCAGCATTTGCACTATACGATGCGCCTCTTTGGAATATGTCGTTAATCGCTTCACGACTACATCTCATATGGATTGCAGCTGTCTGTGGTAAGCTAAAAACGGATTTTCGTTACTCCAATACCCTAGGTTGGAATACTTTCCCAGTCCCACCACTTACAGAAAAAAATAAAACGGATCTCACTCGATGCGCCGAAGATATTCTCTTGTCGCGAGAAGCACATTTCCCCGCTACTATCGCTGATCTTTACGATTCTGACAGCATGCCAGAAGACTTGCGCCACGCTCATGAGCGCAATGACGAAGTGCTGGAACGTATCTATATTGGCCGACGCTTTAGGAATGATACCGAACGGCTGGAGAAACTATTCGATCTTTACACAAAAATGACCGTAAAACAGGATATAGCCAGCAAAACCAAAAAGGTAGTCTCATGACTAACATCAAATCCATCCCTTCCGTATCAGTAAACTACGCCTGCAATGGCAGTTCCACTCACGCCAATGAAATGGGTATGCGCGCCATGCAGGAACGTGCCTATGAAAAGCGTGGCGAGCAATACCTTCTTATTAAGTCGCCACCTGCTTCCGGCAAAAGCCGTGCGCTGATGTTCATTGCTCTTGATAAGCTGCATAACCAGGGGCTGAGGAAAGCCATTATCGTGGTGCCGGAAAAAACCATCGGCGCCAGCTTCAACAATGAGCCGCTGAGGCAATACGGTTTTTGGGCGGATTGGGAGGTCGCCCCACAATGGAATCTTTGCAATGCGCCGGGAGATGACAATGGCGGCAAGGTCGGCGCGATGAGGGCCTTCATTGATAGCGCTGACCGCGCACTGGTTTGCACTCACGCCACCTTCCGCTTTGCGGTGGATCGTTTCGGCGTTGCGGCCTTTGATGATTGCTTAATTGCTGTGGATGAGTTTCATCATGTTAGTGCCAATCCGGATAATAAATTGGGAGCCTATCTCGGACAATTCATTGGACGGGATAAGGTTCATATTGTCGCTCTAACTGGTTCCTACTTCCGGGGTGATGCAGAAGCCGTCCTCGCACCACAGGATGAAACCAAATTCGATACAGTGACCTATACCTACTATGAGCAACTGAACGGTTATCAATACCTGAAACAGCTTGATATTGGGTACTACTTCTATTCCGGTTCCTATACCGACGAAATTCTGAGTGTTTTGAATCCAGAAGAGAAGACAATTATCCATATTCCAAACGTTAATTCGCGCGAAAGCACGAAAGACAAGATCAAAGAGGTTGAACATATCATCCATGAGCTTGGCGAATGGAAGGGAATTGATGAGAAAACGGGCTTTCATCTTGTCAAAACCCCGAAAGGCAAAGTTTTACGCATTGCCGATTTGGTAGACGACGACGACAAGCGTGACAAAGTTTTATCGTCGCTTCGTGATCCAACAAAGAAATTTAACCGTGAGCATGTGGACATTATCATTGCACTCGGCATGGCCAAGGAGGGCTTTGACTGGATTTGGTGTGAGCATGCGCTTACGGTAGGTTACCGATCCAGTCTGACGGAAATCATCCAAATCATTGGCCGCGCCACACGCGATGCGAAGGGAAAAACTAAATCACGATTTACTAATCTGATTGCTGAACCTGATGCTTCCGAAGAAGCAGTGACGGATGCCGTGAACGATACGCTGAAAGCCATTGCCGCCAGCCTGCTGATGGAGCAGGTACTTGCACCGAAATTCAATTTCGCCCTTAAAAACAGCGAAAGCGGGCCGGTAGATGGATTTGATTACGGTGAAGGCGGTTATGATTCCGCAAAAGAAAATATCGGCTTCAATGAACAAACAGGGCAATTTCAGATCGAGATTAAGGGTCTTGCCGCACCTAAGAGCAAGGAAGCCACCCGCATTTGCCAAGAGGATTTGAATGAGGTCATTGCAGCATTTGTGCAAGACAAAACGTCATTGGAGCGAGGTTTGTTTGATTCCGAAATGGTGCCAGAGGAACTAACGCAAGTGCGCATGGGTAAAATCGTGAAGGATAAATACCCCGAACTGGATCAGGAAGACCAAGAAGCGGTACGTCAGCACGCCATTGCTGCCCTGAACCTTACTCAGCAAGCGAAGAAAATTCTCAATTCCGCTGAAGACGCGCAGAAAACTGGTAATACCGCTCTGATCGACGGGGTTCGCAAGTTTGCGATGGATGTACGTGATCTGGATATTGATTTGATTGATCGTATTAACCCCTTCGGTGAGGCGTATGCGATCCTGGCCAAGGCTATGAATGAGGATAGTTTGAAACAGGTGGCAGCGGTGATTGCCGGTAAAAAGGTGAGCCTCACGATTGAAGAAGCACGCGAGCTGGCAAAACGAGCGCTGAAATTCAAGCAAGAGCGCGGAAGGCTTCCATCGCTGACGTCACAAGACCCGTGGGAGAAACGAATGGCTGAGGGTGTTGCCTTCCTGACGCGAATGAAAGCGGAGGCAACGAATGGCTAAAGCAAGTTTTACAGATGAAGATGATGCGCTTCTCAGGGATCTTGGTGTTGAGGTGGAGGTTAACAATACGGGAAGCCGCACGCCCCGTGAAGAACGCATCATTGCCGGTTTTGAAGATATTGAACGGTTCTTTGAACAGCATAGCCGCGTACCCGCGCACGGCGAGGATCGCGATATATTCGAGCGGCTGTATGCGGTAAGGCTCGATAAAATTCGTGCTTCTGAGGAATACCGTGCAGTTCTAGCAGATCAAGATAAGCATGGCCTCCTTACCGGTGAACCGACTGCCGTTGTTAATGAACTGGATGATCTTGACGATGATGCGTTGCTCTCCGAGTTAGGTGTTTTGGATGGGGGTAAAAATGACATCACCAGGTTGATGCATGTAAAATCCCGCGCAGAAATCAAAGCCGCTGAAGAGATTGCCAAGCGGACTCCATGCTTGGACTTTGACAAATTTAAGCCGTTATTCTCCAAGGTACAAGAAGACTTGTCGTCTGGTGTTCGCATAACCCGTGAATTCAAAGATAATGCTCAGATCAAGCAAGGAGATTTCTTCATCCTCGGCGGCCAGAAGGTCTATGTTGCAGAAATGGGAGAAGAATTCGTAGCGGATTACGGTCGGTCAGACCGCAGGCTGCGTGTAATCTATGACAATGGCACTGAAAGTGATATTCTGATGAGGTCATTGCAACGAGCCCTAAACAAGGACGAAACTGGTCGCAGGATTATCGAATGTTCCGCTGGTCCTCTATTTTCCGATGTAATTGAAGAAGGAGATGTGGAAGCTGGCACAATTTATGTGCTTCGCAGCAAATCCGATCATCCCCTAATCAAGGAACACCGCGATGTTATTCACAAAATCGGTGTAACCAACGGCAATATTGAAAGGCGTATCGGCAATGCCACGCTAGATCCCACTTTCCTCATGGCTGACGTTGAGATTGTAGCCACTTATGAGCTTTCAAACATAAATCGCACGAAGCTGGAGAACCTGATTCACAGGTTTTTTGAACCAGCAAAACTCAACATTGAAATAAAGGACAGATTTGGAAATCCTATTGTGCCGCGTGAATGGTTCTTAGTTCCCCTATTCGTGATTAATGAAACGATTGAGAAGATCCGAGATAGGTCAATTGTGAATTATAGATATGATCCTAATCTTGGAAAGATCATAGAATAGTCGTCATTT